>Ga0316601_100000905_pt1 | contig 13736 bp, 12 predicted proteins | sample OWC_soil_day5_no_FD_207663 | JGI IMG/M metagenome (GOLD analysis project Ga0316601, IMG submission 207663) | Wetland soil microbial communities from Old Woman Creek delta, Ohio, United States - OWC_soil_day5_noCT | ecosystem: Environmental > Terrestrial > Soil > Wetlands | place: USA: Ohio...
CGCTACGGGCGTCGTCCGGTACTGCTGCTGTCGATCGCCGGACTGGGGTCGATGTTCCTGCTGTCGGCGCTGGCGCAGTCGGCCGAGGCGCTGGTGGCACTGCGCATCATGGGCGGCGCGCTCGCTGCCAACTTCGCAGTCGCCAATGCCTATGTGGCGGACATCACGACGCCCGAGAAGCGCGCGAAGAGCTTCGGCATGATCGGCGCGGCCTTCGGCATCGGGTATGTGGTCGGGCCGATGGTCGGCGGTCTGCTCGGCGCCATCGACATCCGGTTGCCCTTCTACGCGGCGGCCGGGCTGTCAGTGCTCAACCTGCTGTACGGCTGGCTGGTGCTGCCCGAATCGCTGCCGCATCGCGCCCATGGGGAGCGCCCGCGGCTCGACTTCAAACGCATGAACCCGATCAGTTCCCTCTACGGACTGACACGGCTGCGCAATGTCGGCGTGCTGGTGGCGGTGATCGCGCTCGCCAACCTCGCCCAGTTCATCCTGCACACGACCTGGGTGCTGTACACGCAGTTCCGCTTCGACTGGGGCCCGCGCGAGACCGGTCTGTCGCTCTTTGTCGTCGGGCTGATGGCGGCGCTGGTGCAAGGCGGTCTGCTCGGCTGGCTGCTGCGCCAGTTCGGCGAACGGCGGCTGGTAATCGCCGGGCTGGCGTCCGGCACGATTGCCTACGTCGCCTACGGCCTGACGACGGTGGGCTGGCTGATGTACGCGATCATCTTCGCCAATCTGCTCGCCTTCGGCATCGGTCCTGCGCTGCACGCGATCATCTCCAAGGCGGCCGATCCGAAGGAACAAGGCCTGGCGATGGGTTCGCTGTCATCGATGAACTCGCTTCTGGCGGCCGCCGCACCGCTGCTCGGCGCCCCGCTGCTGGCGGAAGCGAGCCATCTTCCCGCCGGCGACTGGCGTATCGGCGCACCCTTCTTCATGTCGGCGGCGCTGAGCCTGGTGGCTCTGGTGCTGGCCGTCGTGCACTTCCGGCGTCACCGGGAAAAGAGCCTCGCCCACGTGGCGCCGCTGCCGCACGGTTAGCGCCTTGTCGCGCATCCATCCGCATTGCGGCCCAACGCGCTCCCGTCTTTAGCGTCAACAGGCCCTGCCCACGCAGCTACCATTCGCCTGACGGCGCCGCGAGAGACGCCGCGATCCATCCGGACCACAACGATGACGATCCTGGAGACCCGGCTCAACCCCCGCAGCCCCGAGTTCAAGGCCAACGCCGATGCGATGAGCGCTCAGGCGGCCGATCTCAAGGCGAAGATCACGCAGGTCGCGGCCGGCGGCGGTGCAGAGGCGCGCGCCAAGCACGCGGCACGCGGCAAGCTGTTGCCGCGCGACCGGGTGCAGCTGCTGCTCGACCCCGGCACGCCGTTCCTCGAACTCTCGCAGCTCGCTGCGTGGGACATGTACGACGGTGCCGCGCCGTCCGCGGGGATCATCACCGGCGTCGGGCGCGTTTCGGGCCGCGAGTGCGTAATCGTCTGCAACGACGCGACCGTCAAGGGCGGCACCTACTACCCGATAACGGTGAAGAAGCACCTGCGGGCGCAGGAGATCGCGCGCGAGAATCGCCTGCCGTGCATCTACCTGGTCGACTCCGGCGGCGCCAACCTGCCGAACCAGGACGACGTGTTCCCGGATCGCGAGCACTTCGGCCGCATCTTCTACAACCAGGCCACGCTGTCGGCGGCGGGCATCCCGCAGATCGCCGTCGTGCTGGGCTCGTGCACCGCCGGCGGTGCGTACGTGCCGGCGATGTCGGACGAGTCGATCATCGTCGCCAACCAGGGCACGATTTTTCTCGGCGGTCCGCCGCTGGTGAAGGCCGCGACCGGCGAGGTCGTCACTGCCGAAGACCTGGGCGGCGGCGACGTGCACACGCGGCTGTCCGGTGTGGCCGATCACCTGGCGTCGAGCGACGCGCACGCGCTCGCGCTCGCGCGGCGCATCCTGGCGACGACGAACTACGTCAAGCCCGGTCAACTGCAGCTGCGCGAGCCACGGCTACCGAAGCTTGATCCGGCCGAGATCTATGGCGTGATCCCGACCGACACGCGCAAGCCCTATGACGTGCACGAGGTCATCTCGCGCCTCGTGGATGCCTCGGAATTCGATGAATGGAAGGCGCGTTTCGGTTCAACCCTGGTGACGGGTTTTGCGTGGATCCACGGCATGCCGGTCGGCATCGTCGCCAACAACGGCATCCTGTTCTCCGAGAGTGCGCAGAAAGGCGCGCACTTCATCGAGCTGTGCTGCCAGCGCAAGGTGCCTCTGATCTTCCTGCAGAACATCACCGGCTTCATGGTCGGGCGCAAGGTCGAGAACGAAGGCATCGCGCGCCACGGCGCCAAGATGGTCACCGCGGTGTCTTGCGCGCAGGTGCCGAAGTTCACGGTGATCATCGGCGGGTCGTTCGGTGCCGGCAACTACGGCATGTGTGGTCGCGCCTTCGGTCCGCGCTTCGTCTGGATGTGGCCGAACGCTCGCATCAGCGTGATGGGCGGCGAGCAGGCCGCCAGCGTGCTCGCCACGGTCCGGCGCGACAACATCGAGGCCAAGGGCGGCACCTGGAGCGCTGAGGACGAGAAGAAATTCAAGGCGCCGATCCTGGCGCAGTACGAACACCAGGGGCATCCGTACTACGCCACCGCGCGCCTGTGGGACGACGGCGTCATCGACCCGCTCGACACCCGCGAGACACTCGCGCTGGCGCTCAGCGCCGCGCTGAATGCGCCGATTCCGGACACGACCTTCGGCGTGTTCCGGATGTAACTGCGCCGGGCGATGACGAGCAGCGTCTACGCGCGCCCCGAGCACGAGGACCTGCGCCGCCAGGTCGCGCGCTTCATCGCCACCGAGGTCGAGCCGCACGCGCTGGCCTGGGACGAGGCGGGCGCCACCCCGCGCGAGGTGCTGCGCAAGATGGGCGCGCTCGGCTGGCTTGGGCTGATGTATCCGCCGGAGCATGGCGGTGCCGGCGCCGACATGACAACCAATGTCGTATTCCAGGAGGCGCTGTCGCGCTCGACCTCGGGCGGATACATCATCACCGTGCTGGTGCACACCGATATGGCAAGCCCGCATCTTGCGCATGGCGGCTCGCCCGAGCAGAAGTCACGGTGGTTGCCACGAGTCATCACGGGCGAGCTGATCACTGCGGTTGCGGTGACCGAGCCGGATGCCGGGTCCGACGTGGCGGCGATCCGCACACGCGCAGCGCGCGACGGTGATGACTGGGTGCTCAATGGCAGCAAGATGTTCATCACGAACGGCGTGCTGGCTGACCTCGTGTTTGTCGCAGCACGCACGGATCCGGCCGCCAAAGGGTCCCGCGGGATCTCGATCTTCGCGGTCGAGGTGGGTACTCCCGGGTTTCGAGTGGGGCGCGCTCTCAGCAAGCAAGGATGGCTGGCGTCCGACACCGCCGAACTGGTGTTCGAGGACTGTCGCGTGCCGGCGTCGCACCTGATCGGCACGCAGAACGCCGGCTTCCAGGCAATCATGCGCAACTTCCAGACCGAGCGCATCGCGCTGGGCAGCATGGCCATCGGCCACTGCCTGACGATGCTCGACCTGACGCATCGCTATGTGAACGACCGGCGCGCCTTCGGGGCGCCGCTGTGGAACAAGCAGGTGATCCGTCAGCGCCTGTCGATGCTTGCCGCGAAGACCGAAGCTGCACGTCAGTTGCTCTACCACTGCGCCTGGCTCGTCGACCAGCAGCACGACGCCGTGCGCGAAGTCTCGATGCTGAAGGCGCTGACCGGTGAACTCGTGAACGAAGTCGCCTACAGCTGCCAGCAGTTCCATGGCGGCATGGGTTACATGCGTGAGAGCCCGATCGAGCGGCTGGTGCGTGATGCGCGCGTGCTGGCGATCGGCGGCGGTGCCACCGAGGTCATGCTCGAGGAGGTGGCCAAACGATGGGCGCCTGCACCCTAGTGTTGCCAATCCACTAGCATGACCGTCCGGCATAGCGTTTTCAGCCCCTCCAGCAGCCATTCGGGCGCATGACATGACCACCACAACTCTCGATATCGCCATCAGCCATCGCGTCGCTGTCGTCTGGATGGCGCGCGAAACCGTGCGCAATGCGTTCAACGAGTCCTCGATCGCTGAACTGACCGAAACTTTCACGACGCTGGGGGCCGATCCGGACGTGCGCGCGATCGTGCTGGCCGGCAAGGGCCCCGCTTTCTGCGCGGGCGCAGACCTGGGCTGGATGAAGCGCATGGCGTCATTCACCCATCAGGAGAACCGCGCCGACGCGCTGAAGCTCGCCACGATGCTGCGCACAATCTACGAGTGTCCCAAGCCAGTCGTTGCGCGCGTGCACGGTGATGCCTACGCCGGCGGAGTCGGCCTGGTCGCCGCGTGCGACATCGCGGTGGCGGCGATCGGCACCGATTTCTGCCTCAGCGAAACCAAGCTCGGCCTGATTCCCGCGACGATCGGCCCTTATGTAATTCGCGCGATGGGTGCCAATGCTGCGCGACGCTACTTCCTGACCGCGGAGAAGTTCGATGCGAGCGAAGCCTTTCGCCTCGGGCTGGTCCACGATCTCGCCCCCCTCGAAGAACTTGACCTGCGCATCAACGCTCTTCTTGGAACCCTGATGCAGACCAGCGCAAATGCCGTGAGTGAGTCCAAGCGGCTGGTGCGCGAACTGGCGGACCGGCCGATCGATGACGCGATCGTCGCGGACACTGCTGAGCGAATCGCGTCGATCCGCACCAGCGACGACGGCCGCGAGGGCGTGCGCGCCTTCCTCGAGAAGCGCAAGCCGCGCTGGGTCGTCGAGTACGAGGCGATGGCGGCCCAGGATGGGGATGATGAAGAAATGTAAGGGCTGCGGTCGAAATGCACGCGTCGGCTGCGCCGACGCACGTGCATTTCGACCGTTAGAGTCAGCGGGTCGGTCTTCGGGCGGCCGGGCGCGCGGCCCGGCTACAACTGCACGTCAGTCGCCTTAGCCGATGGACTCCCTCGATCTGACTCAACTGATCGCGCTCGCGGCGGTGCTGGGGTTTGCGAGCGGCATACGGCTGTATGCGGTGCTGCTGATCGTGGGCCTGGTCGGGTACGCGGGATGGGTCGCGCTGCCGACGGGGCTCGAAATATTGCAGCACCCGATCGTGCTGATCGCGGCCGGAGTCATGTTCCTGGTCGAGTTCGTTGCCGACAAGATTCCCGGCGTGGACTCGATCTGGGACGGCATCCAGACCTTCATACGCATTCCGGCCGGCGCGGCGCTTGCCGCCGGAGTCTTCGGCGGCCTCGACAGCGCCGTGTGGACCACCGCCGCGGCGATTCTCGGCGGCACACTCGCCGCCACCAGCCACTTCACGAAAGCGGGTGCCCGCGCGGCTGCGAACACTTCGCCGGAGCCCTTTTCGAATGTCGCGCTGTCGGTGACCGAGGACCTCGCCGTCGGTGGGTTGCTGTGGCTGGTGATGACCTATCCCTGGATCGCTGCGGCAATCGTCGGCGTACTGGTGCTGCTGGCGCTCTGGTTGTTGCCGAAACTGTTCCGCTTTGTCCGTCGCATCCTGCGCGCGCTGTTCGGCGCATCCGATATGCCAACGCCCGCGTCAGGCGATAAGTCGGCGAGGTGACCATGTTCCGCAAGATCCTGATTGCCAACCGAGGCGAGATTGCCTGCCGGGTCATCACGACGGCACGCCGGATGGGCGTGCGCACGGTCGCTGTGTACTCGGACGCGGATGCCGGAAGCAAGCACGTGGCGATGGCCGACGAAGCGGTGCGGCTGGGTCCGGCCGCGGCAAAGGACAGCTACCTGCGCGGCGACCTGATCCTGCTGGCGGCACGCGATACTGGCGCGCACGCCATCCACCCGGGATATGGATTTCTCTCGGAAAACGAATCGTTCGCACAGGCCTGTGCCGATGCCGGCATCGCGTTCATCGGACCGCCGCCATTCGCCATCCACGCGATGGGCAGCAAGAGCGAAGCAAAGACGCTAATGGAGCGCGCCAAGGTGCCGCTGGTCCCGGGCTACCACGGCGCCAAGCAGGACCCGGTGTTCCTGCACGCGCAGGCGGACTCCATCGGCTATCCGGTGCTGATCAAGGCGAGCGCGGGCGGCGGCGGCAAGGGCATGCGGGTCGTCGGTGCGACGGCGGAGTTCCGCGCCGCGCTCGAGTCGTGCCAGCGCGAAGCCAAGGCGTCGTTCGGGGACGATCGCGTGCTGATCGAGAAGTATGTCGAGCGGCCGCGCCACATCGAGATCCAGGTCTTTGCGGATGGCGTGGGCAATGCCGTGTATCTGTTCGAGCGCGATTGCTCGGTACAGCGCCGGCATCAGAAGGTGATCGAGGAAGCACCGGCCCCGGGCATGACGCCGGAACGCCGCAAGGCAATGGGCGATGCCGCGGTAGCCGCCGCGAAGGCGGTGGGGTACGTCGGCGCCGGCACGGTCGAGTTCATTGCCGATCAGCAGGGTCATTTCTTCTTCATGGAAATGAACACGCGACTGCAGGTCGAGCATCCGGTGACCGAGATGATCGCCGGTCACGACCTGGTGGAGTGGCAGTTGCGCGTCGCCGCCGGCGAACCATTGACCGCCATGCTGCCGAAGCTGCAGGACTCGCTCGCGATCACCGGTCATGCGATCGAGGCACGCGTGTACGCCGAAAATCCCGACAAGGGGTTCTTGCCGGCGATCGGGCGACTCGCGCACTACGCGACCCCCGCACACGTGGCCTTCGCCCGCAATGCCGACGGCGAGCCGTTCCACCGGCCGGCTTCGGTGCGCATCGATTCCGGCGTGCGCGAAGGCGACGAGATCACGCCGTATTACGACCCGATGATCGCGAAGCTGATCGTCTGGGGCGAGGACCGGGCCCAGGCCATCGCCCGCATGCAGGAAGCGCTGGTCGAGATGCACATCGTCGGCCTCGCCAACAATGTCGATTTCCTCGCCCGGCTGTTTGCCAATCCGAGCTTTGTACGCGGGGAACTGGACACCGGGCTGATCGAGCGCGAACGCGAGCGGCTGTTCGCGCACGACGCCCACGATGAACGTGTCGGCAATGAACTGCTGGCGTTCGCCTGCGCCCGCGTGCTGACCGATGACGCGCGCGGCGAGACCGGCGATCCGTGGAGTTCGACGCACGGCTGGCGACTGAACACGACGTATACCCGCACGCTGATCTTCAAGTCCGAGCGTGGCGTGCACGATGTCGAGCTGGAATATGCGCGCGGCGGCCGTCGCTTTCGCCATTCCGGCGCCGATGCCTCGCTCGAGATCGCCCGGGCCGACGGCACGCGGCTCGCGATCGCGTTCGGCGGCCGTTTGCTCGTTGCGGATGTGGTGCGCCAGGGCGACGAACTGCACGTCTTCGCGCGCGGCCGTCATCGAGTGCTCACGCTCGTCGACGTCATCGCGCAGTCCGGCGAGCACGAGGCCGGCGGCGGCCGGCTCACCGCGCCGATGCCGGGCAAGGTCATCGCGATCACGACTCACGCCGGGGCACGCGTGGCCCGCGGCACGCCGCTGCTGGTGATGGAGGCGATGAAAATGGAGCACACGATCATCGCCCCGGGCGACGGTGTCGTCAGTGAACTGCTGTATGCGGTCGGCGACCAGGTCGCCGAGGGCGCCGAACTGGTTCGCTTCGAGTCGCCGTAGCACTGCGAGGCGATGACGCTGCGGATCGTCTTCTGCGCGCGCGAAACCACGGCGCAGGTGTGGGCCGAGGCACTGCGCGCGGCGTTGCAACAGCGAGGCGTCGATGCCGACGTCTGGAAACGCGATGCCGACCACACGGACGCCGACGCTCATGCACCGCAGGCCGACGTGGCCGTCGTCTGGCGGCCTCCGCCGACTTTCTTCGACGAGCAGCACAATCTGCGCGCGGTGTTCAATCTCGGCGCCGGTGTCGATGCGCTGCTTGCGCTGCCAACGCTGCCGCCAGACGTACCGGTCTTTCGGCTCGAGGACGCCGGCATGGCGCGAGCGCTGGCGGAGTACGTGCTGGCCGCAGTGCTGCGCGTTTACCGCCGTTTCGATCGGTACGCCCTCTCGCAATCCGGGCACCGCTGGCAACCCGAGGCCCTGCCGGCGCGCGAACGCTATGCGGTGGGCGTCGCCGGACTCGGGGTGATCGGCTCCGCGATCGCGATCGAGCTGGTGCGGCAGGGCTTTGCGGTGCGCGGTCATGCGCGCAGCCGCAAGCGGATCGAAGGCGTCGACTGCCGTGCCGGCGATGACGAGTGGTCGAGCTTCCTTGACGGGCTCGATGTACTGGTCAGCGTGCTGCCGGCGACGAGCGCCACGCACGCGCGGCTCGACCGCTCGGCCCTGGAACGCCTCGCCCGCGGCGCGCACATCGTCAATGTCGGCCGCGGCTCGACGCTGGTTGAGGCCGACCTGCTCGCGCTGCTCGACGCCGGACACCTCGGCGGTGCGACGCTCGACGTCTTTGCCGCGGAGCCCTTGCCACCCGACCATCCGTTCTGGTCACGCCGCGAGATCGTCATCACGCCGCACATAGCGGCGGAAACCGAACTCGCGCCGGCGATCGCACAGGTTGCGGACAAGCTGGCCCGTTGGTCGCGCGGCGAGTCCGTCAGTGGCGGCGTCGACCGGGCGCGCGGCTACTGAAGCGACGCTGCCGCAGCTTCAGCCGGCTTCACCGGGTGCGTAGGGCAGTTGGTTCTCTTCGCGGAACGCGATCTGGATCGACACGGCTTCCGTTTCGCAGCTTTCATCGACGAGGTTGGAAGCGTAGTAGCGCACCTGGAGGTAGTGCGCGAACTCGTGTGCCAGCGATTCGTCCAGCGTGCGGCGGATGCGGCGGTAGTAGCCGGCGTCGTCCGACAGATAGATCTCGTTGCGCGCCATCACGTACACATTCGCGAACATCGGCGGGCGAAAGCGCCACTGCGGCGAGACAGCCTCCTGGAACTGCGCCAGTGGCGTGCTGCTTTCGAAGTAAATGCGCGGCATCGGTTCATCCGTGCGCAACGTGACGTTCATCTTGCGCGCCACCGATTCGAGGATATAGCGCGGGTCATGCTTCAGGCGCGCTCGCGAAGGATCGTCGGCGTTCGCGCCGCCCGTCCATGCGACAAGAGCGAAGAACACGGCAGCCAGCCACAGGCCCCGCTTCCCGGACGCTTCCGACGGGAAGGATCTTGAAGGTGCAGCGGGTTGCATTTGCGTCTTCCTCCGGCCAGCGCCGTGTGAAGTTCAGATGCATCCATGCTCCTTTGAAGGGCTCGGCGACGCGACGGCCTATGCCGCAGCAAAAAGCACGACAAATCCACACCAGGCGGCGATGCCAAGCCACAGCAAGCGAAGGCCCGGCGCGCCCGGTGGTGGCGCGGCCTCGAAGCGCTCGCTGACGCCCGGCCAGGACCGCGAGCCCCGGGAAAAAGGCCGAGTGTCGAGTGACACCCTGCAGCCGCAGGCAAGTGCGCGCGCGCCGCTCGTCGGACGGCGCCGGCGCTACCATTCAGTTTCGCTGGAGGATTCCGAATGCCACTGCCGTCCCGTGTCCGCATCGTCGACGTCGGCCCGCGCGATGGGCTGCAGAACGAGAAGCAGATGATCCAGGCCGACATCAAGGTCGAGCTGGTGGATCGACTCACCGACGCGGGCTTCGATGCGATCGAGGTCACCTCGTTCGTGTCACCGAAATGGGTGCCGCAGATGAGCGACGGTGCGGACGTCATGGCCCGCATCCGACGCAAGCCGGGTGTCGTCTACTCCGTGCTGGTGCCGAACCTAAAGGGTTTCGAAGGTGCGCTTGCAGCAAAAGCCGACGAGATTGTCGTGTTCGGCGCCGCCAGCGAAGCGTTCTCCCAGAAGAACATCAACTGCTCGATCGCCGAGTCGATCGAGCGGTTCCGTCCCGTGGTGGCGGCGGCACGGCAACACGGCATGCACGTGCGCGGAGCGATCTCCTGCGCACTGGGCTGTCCGTACCAGGGTGAGGTCGAACCGGAGGCAGTGAAGTATGTCGCGCAGCTGATGCACGAAATTGGTGTGCAGCACATCGGCGTTGCCGACACCATTGGTGTCGGCACGCCGGAGAAGACCAAGCGCGCGATGGCCGCAGCGCTGCAAATCTACAAACTGGCGGATGTGTCCGGCCATTTTCACGACACCTATGGCATGGCGACGGCCAACGTGTATGCCTGCCTCGAACTCGGCATCGCGACCTTCGACACGAGCATCGCCGGACTCGGCGGCTGTCCGTATGCAAAGGGGGCGACAGGCAATGTCGCCACCGAGGATGTGTTGTACCTGCTGAACGGGCTCGGTATCGAAACCGGAATTGATTTCAGTCGCGTCGTCGCGACCGGACAGTGGATCAGCAGCATCCTGCAACGCAAGGCTTTCACGCGCGCGGGCAACGCCGTGACTGCGAAACAAGCGGCATGAGCGTGCGCTAACGCACGTTGGCGATCACTTCGATCGCAATTTTTCGCATCGAAACAGCCCGCTTTCGACCGCTCGTCACCGATTAGCGGTGACATGCGTTGCCTTCGCCTTGGCGGACGGCGAATCACGCGCAATTCACGCAATTGGCGCGGGCCACTCTCGGGAAAATTCCCATCGTGATTCCGGGCGCACGGGCGTTCGGCGCGTGCCTTGGGCCGTTCATCCGAAGTCCTTGAACTGCACGCGCTGCGCATCCGATAGGTCATCAAGGCCGCGTGGGTCCGGACAGGTGAGGAGACGAAGCAATGTCGGTTAGCGTTTACAAACTCGAGACCTTGGCGCATGCGTCAGGCGTTCGTGGATTCACGCTGATCGAACTCCTCGTGGTGATGGTCATCGCCGGCATCCTTGCGGCGATCGCGATTCCCAACTACTCCGAGTACGTGGTCCGCTCCAACCGCTCGGCAGCCCAGTCATTCATCGCCAATGTCGCCAGCCGCCAGGCGCAGTTCTTCCTCGACCGCCGCACCTACGCGACCACCGTCGCCGCGCTGAACCTGCCGGTGCCGGCCGAAGTCGCGACCCGCTACGCCTTCGCCATCGACGTGCAGGCCGGTCCGCCGCTGACCTACACGGTGACCGCCACGCCAACTGGTCCGCAAGTCAATGACCGCTGCGGCGCGCTCACGATCAACCAGGCCGGCAACAAGACCGCCGCCGGCCCCCGCTGCTGGTAGGAGACCGCCATGCCCATCCGCTCCCACAGCCTTCGCGCGATGCCGCTGGCGACGCGCGGCTTCACGATCATCGAGATGATGATCGTCGTTGCGATCATGGTGATCCTGACCGGTGTTGGCAGTGCCGGCTTCGTCTGGCTGAACCAGTCCACCACGATCCGCGGCACGGCGTTCGATCTCGTGGCCGACCTCGACTTCGCGCGCAGTGAAGCGGTCAAGCGCAACGATGACGTCATTGTGCGGCCCATCAGCGACGACTGGCAGCAGGGCTGGCAGGTGGTCGCCGGCGCGCAGGTGTTGCGTTCGCGCGAGGCAGTCGGAGCGCAGATCGGCTTTGCCAGCGCACCGACCGCACTGACCTTCGACGGCGCCGGCCGCGCCTCGCTCACGACCGTCCGCAATTTCCAGATCTGTCCGCCGTCCGGGGGCTCCGTCCTGGGCCGCGTCGTCCGCATCGATCCGTCGGGCCTGTCGCGTTCGGCGAAGTTCACCTGCTCGGCGTAACCCCCATGCTTCCACGCCGCCTCAGCGCCGGCTTCGCGCTGGTCGAATCGATGGTCACGATCGTCGTGATTGCATTCGGCCTGCTTGGCGTCGCCGGTCTGGTGTCGCGCTCGTTCGTCTCCGAGACCGAGGCCAACCAGCGTACCCAGGCGGCACTGCTGCTGCAGGACATGGCCGCCCGCATCGAAGCCAATCGCGCCAACGTCGCCACCTACGTCACCGGTGATGCCGGAATCACCGGCTATGTCGATGTCGGCGGCGTCCCCACACTGATCAGCTGCGATCCGACGGCCCCCCTGGTCGAACGCGACCGCTGCGAATGGGGACAGAAGCTGGCTGGCGCCGACGAGCGTATTGACGCTCGCAACGCGTCGATGCTGGTCGGCGCGATCGGCTGCGTCTACGAGATCGACGCGTTCAACCGTGTCTATGCCGTCTCGGTGGCCTGGCAGGGAGCGGGCGAGGGCGCCACGCCGTCCGCCGACCCCGCCTACGCGCCGGCTGGCTGTGGCCGCAACCTGTATGGCACCGAAGCCCAGCGGCGCCTGATGACCACGCTGTTGCGCATCGGCACGCTCAATCCAGCGCCCTGAGGCCGACGTCCATGTCCCCGCGCCGCGCCGCCGGCTTCTCACTGATCGAGCTGATGATCGCGATGACGATCGGCTTGATCTTGCTCACCGTGCTGGCGACAGTGTTCGACCAGACCACCTCCGGGCGCAATGCGCTGGAACGCATCTCGCGGCTGACGGAAAACTCGCGTTTCGCCGCCGACATCATCGGCGATGACATCCGCCACGCCGGGTTCTATGGCAATTTCATGCCTCCCAGCGATGCGACCTTCGCCGATCCGTCGCCATGCGACTGGGATGTCATCGATGTCGCCCGCATCGGCTGGGATCCGGGCGCCCCGGCGCCGGTGTTTCCGGCACAGTTGATGGGCTACGACGACCCCGCGGCCACCGTTACCGCGATTGACTGCCTGCCGAACCGCGTTCCCGGCACCGACGTCCTCGTGATCCGGCGCGCGGGGTCGGCGACCGTGACCGGCGCGGCCATCACGCTGCAGAACGTCTATGTGCAGGCGTCACAATGCGTCAACGATGCCCCTTCGCTGCGGGTGTCGAACACGGCGGCGCTCTTCACCTTGCGCACTGCTGCATGCGACCCGGCGTTGCTGGCACCGGTGCGCCGCTACCTCGTCCGCGTCTATTACGTGTCCAGCTGCAACGAATGTTCGCCGTCGGACGGCATCCGCACGCTGCGTCGCCTCGAGTACATCGACGGCGGAACGCGCAACGTGCCGCTCGCCGAGGGCGTCGAGCAGTTCCAGGTCGAGTACGCGTTCGACACGAACGATGACGGTAGTCCGGAACAGTTCCTGACGACGATATCGGGCGGCACCACGCCGACCTCGCGCTGGTCGAACGTCGTCGCGCTGCGGCTGCATCTGTTGCTGCGCAGTACCGAGTCGGCGGGCGCCGCGAACACGTCGCCCGCGGTCTACGACCTCGGCCCCGCACACAACGCGGAAACCTGCCCGGCGGGCTTCAAGTGCCGGGCGCTGTCGACGACGCTGAGGCTCAACAACGTCGCCGGGCGGAGGGAAAGCTGATGCCACGCCATCATCGCGAATCCGGCGCGGCGCTGGTCGTCGCGATCATCTTCCTGTTGCTGCTGTCGACGCTGGCGCTGACCGGCCTGCGCGCCAGCACGACCAACGTGACCATCGTCGGCAACATGCAGGCGCGGCAAGAAGTGATCTCCACCGCGCAGATGCTGCTCGAGCAGACCGTAAGCAGCGACGAGTTCGCCCGCAATCCGCAGGGCGTATTCGAGGCCGCCCGGGTCAACAGCGACTTCAACGGCGACGGCACGGCCGACGCGACCGCGGCACTGGCCGTGGCGCCAGTTTGCCTGCGCGTGCGCGTGGTCTCGCTGGTGGACCTCGATCCCGACAATCCTGTGGACGCAGGCTGCTTCGCCAGCGCCGCACTTTCGAATCCCGGGTTCGTCCCGGCCGGTGGCGGGCCGGTCGGGTCGCTCTGCGCGGATACCGAGTGGCACCAGAG
>Ga0316601_100000907_pt1 | contig 13730 bp, 7 predicted proteins | sample OWC_soil_day5_no_FD_207663 | JGI IMG/M metagenome (GOLD analysis project Ga0316601, IMG submission 207663) | Wetland soil microbial communities from Old Woman Creek delta, Ohio, United States - OWC_soil_day5_noCT | ecosystem: Environmental > Terrestrial > Soil > Wetlands | place: USA: Ohio...
AAAGTTTTGCAAAGCTGTCTTTATAGTTAACAACATTATTTCTATCACCATTTTTATTTACTTGCTTTTCATTTACCATCATTATAATCTCATTAGCTTCTTTTTTAGCTTGGAACCATTTCATATGACCCTTGTATCCTACTATCTCTTCCTTCTTTACGTTTCTTGCCACTATTTTCATCAATAATCACTCCTATACTTTTATCATTTGAATACATTTTATTTTGCAACTAACTTTTGTAGTTAAAATTAAGCTCTAAAAGCTAATAGTTTATTTTTAAATCCATCATGGTCTATATGTTTTTACTGTATCACTAATTTTTCTCCATACAGCGCAATTTGTCTTTACGGTTTCTTCTTCATCTAGCTCAAATAGCCCTTTAAATCTGTACATTATATCGCCTAAAGGTCCTCTAACCTTTGCAAAGACAATACGTTTTTTTCTTGTATAACTTTCAATGATAATTCGTTTATTATAGTACTTTTCATTAGATGGAGCTGCTTTCTCAAAAATAATGTCTTCATTAAATGAAATACTATTGTCCCAATCCCCATTTGGAAATAGCTTTGGCATCCAAATAGTAGTATCCTTTTCAATTGGATGAATAGCTTCTCCTCTTTGCCAGCCCTGATAATTCAACCCAAAACAATTACATACTTCATAGCATCTCATAAAAGCTACATTATCCTCTAAAGCTATATATCCTTTATTAATATATGTTTCTGGACTAAGTTCTTTTTCTAAATCCCAAGGAATAAATCTATCACCTAGACATTGTAGCATATTGTTAATTTCTTTTACAATGTGATCAATTTGACTGTGTATATCGTCTATTCCCTTACTAATATCTACTCTCCTAATCTCATGATTAGTGATATTTACTATGTCAGCTTCTCTTACTTTATCAGCATCAATGTTCATTTTATGATGTGGCTCATCAACTTCTATATGTAAATTAAGCTGTGGAAAGTACATATCCGTAAGAGCATATTTCCCTTCTCCTCTTGAAACATATTGTTGAGTTATAAATTTTATATTCATATTATTGAGTTTATGCCATATCCTAGTTACAACATAGTTTTCATAGTTCTTTTTATTTGTTTTTGCTAATTGCCTGATTATAAAATCTAGTTTATCCATTAAGTCAATCTCCTCTAAAATATAATGCTTGTACTTTAACCAGTCTCTAAGTTGTCTATCATATATTATAACCCCTCTACCTTTAATAGTTAATAATTTATTTCTTCGATTCAGTACATTTATATAATAACAAAAATGCCGTACCAAAATTGGTACAGCACCTTAAAAATGCTTTTTATTGTTTATTAATGAACATATTAATAAATCTCTCCATTGGTTCATCAAACACATCACAATCTTCCACAATATTTATTGATGGTGGTGGCACCATACATCCTCCTGCACAATCCATAGCTGAATTTATTATTAATTCCCCATCCTTAAACTTTAAAAGATATCCCACTGTAGCCTCTCCAAGACCAAAATCTGAATCTTCGTCTATTTCATATTCTTTACCATCAGCACAGTTAATCGATTCTTCAATACCTACATTACTGAATGCAAAATATAGCTGCTTTCCTTCATCTTTAAGCTCATAAAATAAATTTCTTTCATCCTTATCCTCATCATATTCAGGCATGTCACCTGATTTGTATACCCAAGGGAAAGCATAACTTGGCTCCATAATCTCACAAGCAAATTCATACATTTCATGCACAAAACCATTAAAATCAAATTTTTCAAAGGACACTCTTAATTCTTTCATGTTATAAAACCTCCACTTTTAAATAATTAGTAATTTGTAATCATTTATTTACTATATTTATATAATAACAGAACCACTGTACCAAAATTAGTACAGTAACGATTTTTTTCTAATTTTAATAAGCATCTCTCTAACCCATTTTCGTATATTGCTAGCATTTCTGTTTATTTTTTACTACGTCTTAATACAAGGAATGATATAAATGGTTGAGAGCTATGTTCTGACTTGCTAATTATTATATATTAACTTGTCTATAGCCTCTCTCTTATCACGAATTGTATAATATACTGCATCTGCTGAATTCCATGGTTCTCCAGCAGTTATACTTCTTCCATCCTGCCTGATAATACCTGTCTCTTTTAGTATGGAGATACTTTCTACTGTTTTACTAATACCCATACCGAGTCCTTCTTCAATTACCTGTACAGTAACTCCATGCTCCTGACTTCTTAAGAAAGTCAGCAGATTAATCTCTTCCTTCTTTAAAAATCTCTCCAGCAGGTAAGCATCAATATCCGCTTCTGCCAAATTCGGATAAGTTGCCTGAATGCCTGTTTTTATTACCTTAAGATAATCGCTGCTTGGTATATTCTCTTCTAAATCTCGTGGAGCATGGGTAATAGTTTTAATAGGAATTCCTGCATCACTACCCAGATCAAAGGATTTATTATACCAAAGTTTATAATTGCCCTCTTGATCATGAATTTCTTCAAATTGTTCCCTAGTTACTAAATATCTCTTCCCATAGCACATGCCCTTTCTGCTTATATCAAGAAAAGCCACTCCTTTGTCACTCCACCTCCTGCTCCTGTTGGCAAAATATATAGGATGTTCAATAATCATAGGTTTTTCATCCTTTGGAGGAGTCTTATCTGTACATTGGTTGATATATTTCATAAAACGCTCTTTGTTTATATTTGAACCGTAGCAGGCATACCATACGTAATTTCTTGAAATGTCAGCAATGCCTTGAAACCATGGCTGCTCCTTAAAATCAATTTTTGCCCTCCCTTCAACGGACTTGTTATATACATATACATAAGCCTCAACACCTTCACCATTTTCAGCATTAATCTTAACTACCTTTCTTTTATATAAAGTACCTTCTGCCTCGTAATTATCAATTTGCGGAAGCTTACTCTTTGAAACCGAATATAATTCCCCCTTTACTCTTCCATCTAGGTCTTCTACTATACCAGGATAGTAACCAAGATCATATAGTGCAAAACCATTCAAGGTGGCTTTGCCTTTAAAATCTGCACCATCAAGATAGGTCCTTCCCTGTCTGTAGTTACTCATTAGTGTTCCATATACAAATAAATACACCTCTTTGCTATCATAAGCCATGGCAACAATCTCCTCCATTCTTAAACGAAATTCGCAATTAAAATCAAACCTTGTTGTTCCTTCCTTTAAATTTCTTTCTATTTCTGATAGGTTTAAATGAATCATCTCATTAAATTCTTTATGCATTAGAGGATATGCCTTAATAAATTTCATTACCTCCGCCTGCAAAAGTGTCTTTAGTGCATCAATCCTAAAATTAAAGGAGTCAAAGCCATGACCAGTTAATCTGCCTTTTTCCACTGCATCCAAAGCCATGAATAGTGCTTCTTTGAACCCTTTTAGCCTATTAGCTTCATGAGGATATTTCAGCTTGAAGTTTATCATACTTGAAGTGAAGAGAATAGTTGGATACTTCCAATAACATACCCTTGCATCATAGGGAATATCCTCACTAAAAATCATTCTCCACATACCATCCTGCTCCTGATTCAGAACTAACTCCTTCATAAATTGTTCAAGTTCCTGCAGTTCTGCTTTCTCTTCTACCTGTCTCTGTAATAAATCACTGCACTGCTCCATTAGAATATGAAATTCCCTAAAACTCTCATCAGTTGGTTTTGCTCTTTTAATTAATTTATTCATTTTATAGCCTCCTCGATTTCATTTTATATACTAATTGTAACAGGCATGAAATATAAAAAAGGGCATCTCAGCTGCCCATTTTTAATCGAAGATACTATCTATATGTAAATTTTATATCTAATATTTTATCAATATCAATTTTTTCTTTTCTTTTACCTTCCAGGCTGTTTTTAAAAAATATATCTTCAGTGTGAAAATCATAATCTATGTATACATCAGTTAATATATCCATATTTTCGTTATTTAAATGAATAGTACATGTAGCTCCAGCCTTCCATAAATATGTAAGAGTACTCTCCTTGCTTTTCCTAGCCATTTTTTCCTCATCTTCTGATCCATTGTACAACTCAAAGTCCTCGGCTTCTGGAAATTCAATTCCTGCCTGAAGTCCCTTTTTATCAATTTTATGTCTAGCGTATTCAGAAAGCTGGCAATATATTCTGTTAGCTAAATCTCTAAATATACTGCTCATAAAAGTATCCTTACTATTAGAAAGCTGCCTCAAAAAAACAGTAAGATAGTATACCTCAGTAAGATTTAAGGGCAGAAATACTGGATGGATGCTGGATTGATAGGTTATTTTTCCTTTCTCCCTTTCAATATCCCGAATTCTTACCTTTTGTCCGAAAATCCTGGTGCCCATTACTAATTTATCAATATCCTTCTCTAAGGTTTTCCTGCTTATACTGTAATGTTCTTCTAATTGTTTCTTTGTCATACCTCCATTAAGTGTCTTTAGTAAATCCACCAGTCTTTCATAGGGATTTATAGTCTCACTTTCAAATACTTCGCCCAATTCTAAATCTATCCTCCACGTTTCCTTAAGATAGTTTGTAAAGGAGAGCAATCTGTCTCGTGTAGGTTCTTTTGAATTTTTAGTTTTATTGAGAAGTTCAGAAAATGCATCTGAGACCCCCATCCTATATTCTTCTCTGACCTTAAGGGATTCTACACTTATTTCATAGCATAATTTTTCTTCCATATAAGGTTTTAGATCAATCAAAAGCAACTTCCTTGCCTTTTCTTTTTCTGCTTTAGTTTTAACTTCTTTTTCAATATAATCTTCTATTAGGTATTTAAAATCTGTCATTTATATTTCTCCCTACCTCAATAATTTTAAATTATGTTTTATTTATTTCTACTTTCAGAGAAATTTATTATTTAAAACTTATATAAGGAATGCTCTTTTATATCCTTAAGACGTACTATACCCTTTCAGTTTTTACTCTATATTCTTTTGCAGTTAGTGTAAAGTTAGAGTTATTATATCGGGTTTCATCTTCTTTGTATTGAAACAACTCTTTATAAGTATAAAAGTTTCTTGATTCTTCATTTATATTTGTCACAAAAATCAGTTCATAACTTTCACTTTTCTTTTCTGCAAACTCAATTTCATTAGAACTCATATAAAAAGCTTCTTCATCAGAAGTAGTGGTTTTAACTTCAACATATATATTTCTTCCATTTTCATCAATGTAAGTCATATCATAGCCTAAGCCAGCAGTACCTTCCGAATTTATTCCGTCTATCTTAGCATTTTCTGAAACCCACTTCACTTCCTTATAATTCTTTTTCAATATGCAATATACAAAGCGTTCTCCCTTTAGTCCTATATTCTCATTATTCTTACCCTTATTAAAGCCTGATGATGTATTTTTCTTTTGTTTTGAGTTAGGAGCTTCACTTATTTGTGGCGCCTTTGTATTTCTTACCTCTTCCAGCTTATAATTATTCTCTTGAACCTTATTGTTAATATCCTCTAACTTTTCACCTGAATACGCCTTTTGAACTGATAGTTGCTGCTCAACGTAATTTTTATGATACTTTTTAATTTCCTCTAAATCGCCAAAATACATTAAGCTATCACAGAGATCATTATTTAGAACCTCATTTAATTCAGCTTCTTGAATATTTATAGTATCTTTTAGCTTTGCTTTATTTTCAAAATAAACAATATCTAAATCCTTTTCTGAAATATTGTCTAGATTAACGTCTAACTTAGCAAACAATAATTCTTTAACATTTATACTAATAGTATCGAAAAAATCTATTGTAATACCATCATACTCAGCAAGCTTCTTTTTAAATTCTTTCCTATTACCTATATTTTCCTTACTTAGTACTTCATAGAGATAAGACTTATATTTATTCTTGTACAAAGGTAATATATTAGTTAACTGACTGTTATAATAGTTAACTAAAGATACTTTCTCCTCAGCTACTTTATTATAAGTTTCAATATCTATTTGTAGCCTGCTGAATAATTTAATAAAATATGATCCATTGTTAGCACGATTTAATTCATTAAAATCGACTTTTCCATTAAATTCAAACAAAAAATCTTCCTCAATTTGGAGCAATTTTTGTATTTCAGCTTCTGCATAAATTTTATCCTCATCTTCATGTTTCACAGCTTTAATAACATCCGCCCAGAATAAATCCTTCTCATCATATTCTTGGCTCATTAAATGTTTTACATCCCTTAACAGGTCTGGATTATCAAAATCACTAAGTATCACTTTTTTCCTATCGCTGTTAGACTTTTCAAATAAGGTTCTATAATCCTTTCGATTACCTTCAACATCAAGAGTGCTAGTTATAATTTCAGCAATCACATCAGTAAACTCAAAGGTACCTTTAAGTTCCGCTACATTTTTATATTTTCCTGGCACCTTTATATACACTGTATCTCTACCGTTCTCCACATATTCAAAATCCTCTATGATTGCTTCTTTATTATTATAAGCAACTTTTATACTTGTACATAAAGTTATCTCCAGCTTTTTTAACTTTTTTAATTCATTAAACTTGAAGTCTTTATCATATCTGTAGCAGTACATATAAGGTAAGTAACTTTTAAATTCTCTTCTCATTTCCTTGTTTAGTAAATGTTCAACAGGTGTATCAATAAGCTCAAAATCTCCCTTTTTAAAAGGTTTCACTCCCAAAATTCTCTCTACTTTTTCTTTTCCCTTTCTTTTATCTAAATCTAATAGCGGAAAAGACTCTACTACTGCCCTACACACTGTTTTATCGTCCAAGTAATAAACCTGTGACACTGGAAGATACTTTTTTTCATTATTTACTGTGGCAAATACCATACCATATGATATAAAATCCTCAAAAGTTCTTTTATCTATATTCCACTCGTCAATTTCGGCATTCTGCACAATATATCGGTATATAGCTTTAGCTTTTTTCCCTTCGGGGTCTTGCTGTGGCAAAGCTTTTAAAATGGCATATATTGTGTTCTCATCAAGCTCACTAAAATCACTGGCAACGCCTGCTTTTATTAAAATTTCTTCATATATTTCTTTCTTCTTATTTTTAAGTTTTCTTTCTTTTATTTTAGATACATACTCATTTAAATTTGGATACTCTATAAAAGGAGATAGACTAATACCACTATACCTAGAAAGGCAACACTTCTTTGGGCTTACTCTTTCGTTACCAACCTCTATCCAATTTGAATTCATAAGTTTCCATAATATGAAGGCTGGAAGCTTGTCGCCCTGCAAGTATCTAAGATTTTCTTTATATCCAAATCTAAAGCCAGCAGTAGATTTGTTGTTCTCCTCATTTCCTTTTTCTAAAATACTACGAAGTTTTTTATCCTCAATAAGCCAATCTAGAATATATAGAGTTGGCACCTTTTCTAATATAGCTTCAAGTAATTCTATATGTGCAACCTTAATTACAGAATTTTTATATTGGTAATTAAACTCATCTAAACTATTGAAAACACAATCCCCAATTATAAGAGGAAACTTTAAACTCTCCTTTATAAATTCAATATATCCCTTCTTATCTTTACCCTCAACTTCCTTTTCGGTTATTTGTGGAAACTTATTAACTCCTAACCAACATAAGAACTCTGATAGTTGTTCCTTATTTTCATTCTCTGTTCCTAAATCTTCAACAGCAATAAGATAATTTTCAGGTAAAATAGTCCCTAATAAATTTTCGCACACATTATTCCCATAATCCTCACCTAAAAATAGGTCTTGTGCTTTACATACATTACCTTGCCTGTTAATTAAATATAAGTCTTTCTGCTTACTCCCCTTTATTTTGTCATCTAAATCTTTATACACTGAATAAAACCATTTAACAGTTTTTATAATATCATTTTTTACTGCAACACTATTGCTATTTGCTCTCTTAGAGAGTCTTGAAATAATTCTATTCGCGACATTCTCAAAAGCATATTCCCGGATACCAAAGCTACTTAATGCATTTACTAATTCACGTGGTGTTTCCAGCTGCAATTCAGTTTTTAAAAGCCTATACATATAATCATTTAAAAATTTAATATTTGTAAAAGCTGGAGGAGTTTTAAGAGCCTCATTTTTCTTAGGCTTAATAAAAACAATTTCATTATTTTTTACTATTTCACCTTCTGTGTCTATTATAAGCTGTGGTACCTTTACCCCTTTTGCTTTAAGCTCCCTGCCATATATTTTCAACATATATTTAATAATTTCAACTTTTTCTTTTGGCTTAAGCTTGTTAGCTATCTTATTTAATTTATCACAGAATTCTTCATACTTATAGTAAAGTTTTTTCCCTTCAGAAATTGTATTTAAAAGCTGATTGATTTCAGGTTTATCTGTGAAAACTAATAATTCTGGAAAGACCTGCTTAGGTAGAATATCTGAAAAAGGAACCTGATAAAACTTAGGATGGTCATTAAAAGAAATATATTTTCCGTTTATACTTGGAAATATTTTTGCTCTTCTAATTTTTTTAATCATTTCTTTTTCAAAACCCATTTCTTCTACTTCTTTAGAAAATTCTCCATGAAAACATAAAAGTAAAAGAGGTCCATAGTCTGGAATCTTGCTTTTAGCCATCTCTAATGATGTTTCTATCAATAAATCCCCGAGTTGTTCAATAAGGTATATATTTTCTGAGTTATTCTTCAACAAATGATTTCTACTAGCATCTAAGTTAAAAGTTCCATGGATGATTGCCGGAAAAGGGAAAGCCACATCTGTTTTAAAATAACTGTATAAAGTTTTCTTGTTATCGTCTAGTTTATCTGTATACGCGATAGCAATTTCATAGTTCTTACCATTAAAACTTCCAAGCTTTTTCTTTAAATTCCAGCATTTTTTTAGAATTTGTACATCATCTTCCAGCAAAAGGATTTCTACATAATTAGGAGTATTTACTTTTTTTATTATCTTTACTGTTCTATCCAGAAACTGTATTGTTAATTCCTCAATATTTTTTAAGAAAAGTAAGGTTTCACAATCTATATTGTTTAGTTGACTTAAAATATCCTCATGTGCATCTTGAAGAAGTTTTAATGTAATAGTTGTATCAAATCCCTCAATACAACTAATATTCTCCATCCATTTAGGAACTACTAATACAGCAATGCTAGACTCATTTTCTTTTTTTTCTTCAATATAGTTTTTTACTCCTTGTTCTGTTTCCATTAGCTCTTCTAAAAATTCTTCTGCAAATTTAGCAGAAAAGCCTACTGATAATTCCTTGCTTTTAATGTAGATTTCCTCTGACCAACTTAATACTGACCTAAAGCCAGTACCTTTATTTCCTATCTTATTTTGAAGCTGTGCCTTCGGACTTAGATCAGAATATAACAATGACTTTATTCCTTCCCTAGTGAAAGCTTCCCCATTATTTGAAATACTTAAATAGTCTTTTGTTATTTTTACATAAACACTCTTTTTTTCTGCAATTTCAGAAGCATCATCCGCATTTTGAATAAGCTCTAGTATTTGCCTGCCTTTATAGCCATCTATCTCCCGTTTTTCTTTTCTATAGTCACTTATAATTCTATCTGGAGTAATTTTATAGACCTCTCTCATTTTCTTAACTTCGTTTATTATAAATTCTTTCATTAGTCCCACCATCTCTTAACATTATTTATGAAAATTTATTCTACAGAACTTTATTTAATCCTTTATAAGCACTAAAAACAACTTTTGTAATGTAGAATATTATCATATAATTTAATAATAATATAAAAGATGCACCATAAATGGTACATCAAATAATCTTTATTCATTTTATGGAGTCATTCAAAAATATAATCAACTTATTTTGCTAACTCTAATATTCTTTCTAAATCATATTTCCACTCCGCAATAGCGTAGGAATAATTTTTCGATATGATAGAATCTTTTAAATTAATTTGATTTCTAATATGATTTATTAAGGCTTCGCAACCACCCCATGGTAAAATCTTCTCTATGATTGTCCTCCATCTAGCTTCTCTTGGTAATTGAACTGAGTATCCAAGTCTATAAAAATATGATTCTTGTCTTAAATTAAGTAAATTTCTTTTACTTTCATCAACCTCATCCTGTGGTAGTTTTCTTATTTTAGGATTATTGTTAATTCTATATATTCGGAATTCCTCAAAATCTCTCGTTTCAATGCTGTAAATGCTATGTTTTTTCTTTATATATTCTATTTCTTTCATTGAAATATAGAATGCTTTACACTTGTCACAATAACTTAGGTTAAAATCTTTTGATTCATGCAAATCTTTATACAAAGGCAACTTTCTATATTCTATCTTAACACTCTTTCTTATTAAGCTGCTATTGTGTATTGGACATGTACATAGCAATTTGAAAGAATCTATAATTATTGGTCTTGTACATTTATCTTTATCTTTAATGTTATTTTGGATTTTCCCATTTTCGTCAGTATTTGTAATAATAGTATTCTTAGTAAAAGTTTCGCTGCAACTGCTCACAATAATCACCTCTAATTTAAAATTCACATAATAAATAGGTAAATTATGAGCTATAAAACGAACGTTTTTTTAAAATTTTTTATATTTTTTTATATTCTTACAACACTTCCTGTTCCATCTTTACTCCCTTATCCATCATATACTCAAAAACCTCTCTAAACTCCTGAAACCGTTCATCTACCAACATCTTTTTAATACTAGCAATATCATTTTCCTTCAATTCCTTGCAATAATCCTTATACTTTTCTAGTGTTATTACATCCATAAACATTGATTTAAATGCTATACTTGTCTTCTCTCTTAGGTGGTTTAATATCCTAAAGCCCCCAACATCAATATCCCCCCAGTGGTAAAACTCCATTGAGGCATTATGATTATAAAGCTTCTTGAAAAACTTTCTTCTTACTTCATTATGATATCCGCCTAAGTAAACTATAAGCTCCTCTGGATTGTTATAATCATGGAAAGTAGTTAAGTTCTCAATAGTTACAATTCTTTTAACCTGCAAACTTTCCACCTTCAAACTATCAATTATACTTGAACTGAAGGCAATCTCACCCTTTAACTTTCCTAGCTCTAATATTTGATCATTAATATTAAAGCTTCCCGAGCCTTTCAAATATATATAGCTTGGGTTCTTCAGAATGTTAAACTCAGATAGGATATCTATATCTGAATTTAAGCTGGCATAATCGCTTATTATCCTTATAACCTTACTTTCAATAGCTTCAAATCTTTTGGAATCGTTAAATAGATATACAGAAAAAGCTCTTCTGTATATCTCCTCCTTCTGGTTAATCATTGAATAGATAGCTTTCAATATATCTCTGACTTCAGTAAAATCCTCTATATTTAAATATTTCTTAATGCTCTTCTTTTCAGAGAGATTGCTTAACATATCTTGAGCAAAATTACCCAGGAAATTATCATAGTCACAGTACTCTTTTATAATTTCAGAAACATTGCTCTCTAATTCCTGTTTCTTTGTTCTATTTAATACCTTATAAACCTCTTCTAAAGCCTCTAGATTTAAAGCTACCTTATCTATTACGTTTCCTTCTTGGTGTTTCTTCCAGGTTATCTTTATTAAACCTTGCTGCTGCATTTTAAGGCATACTTCATTTATTTCTTCCTGATATTTATAGTTAGTGTCATCAAAATAATCCTTTAAGGTACTTTTAGTAAATTGAAAGGCTATGGTTACATTAACCATGTTTGTACCTTTATAAAGAGAACTTCTTTCATACTTATCAATAAGAGAATTTAATATCCTACTACTGTACTTTTTCATTTAAATTAAAAGCCTCCACATAACTTAAATTATCTTCTTTTATTACTAATAGAGTAGTTGCAACATGAGGAGAAATATTTTCTACCTTTTGAGGAGGTGCGGCTATGATTAACTGCAGCTCAAGCTTTTTCAGGAACTCCATCATAGAATCTATTCTATTTTCATCCATTTTATCAAAAGCTTCATCAAACATTATGATTCCTATTGGCTCCGTTTGAGCAGAATGATATAACTGAACAAAGGAAGCTGCTATGGCAACATAATATGGAGTTTGCGTTTCTCCTCCACTTTTCTCCCTGCAGACCTTAGAAAAGGATGATACAGATTCACCCTTATGCTTTATTTTTATATCATAATCCATATAAGTTCTGTAATCAGTAAACTTTTCTAAAACCTTATTAGAGTTTTCATCATTAATAGTGAGTTTCTCAAACAATTCATCTATAGCTTCTTTATGAGTTTTCATAAAGTTACTGCTAAATAAACTATATCCTTCAACAGAGTTAAACTCATCCATTATCATTGAATAATACTTCTCATTACCCTTACTTTGCGATGTTGTAAACTCATACTCATCCTCACCAAATTTTATACCCTTAAGGGCTAAGTTAAGCTTCTTAAATTCGCTTTGAGCTTGTTTTATATTCTCTTGAAGTCTAGATAAAAAATGATCTCTAAATTCTTCTTCAGAGCTTTCTCTAGCTTTTCTGATATTTTCTTCATATTCAATAATCTTGCTGTTCTTTAATATGTTATACTCACTATGAAAAAGCTCCATGCCTTTAATACCTTCTTCAGCACCAAAGTTAAATTCCCTGTTATATTCACCTTGAAACTTAGCTAAGTCCTTTTCATTATTACTCTTACGTGTAGTTAAATTAGCCATATTTCTTTCATAATTAAAATTAATTACATCCAGCTTCTTATTCTTTGTTTCTTCTTCATACTGCTGGATTGCTTTTGATAAAACATCCTCTATTTCTTTTTCTTTCAACTCTAATTCAGTAATTCTGCCTTTAATATCAAATCTTACTCCACTTATCTCTTTATCCAATTGTTTATTTTCAAATTCTTTTTCGTATTTTTGTTTTTCTTTTTCCTTAATATCTCTTGATATTTTATTAGTTTCATTCTCTAACTCCTGAAGCCTAATTTTAAGCTCTATTATTGAGCTTTGATCTAATTCACCTAAAGATTTTTTAATTTCTTCAACCTTCTGCCTTAGGTCACTTACTTCCCTCTTTATATTAGAATTTTCTATTAGCTTCTCAACCTTACGATTATATAAAAGATTAGTTATGTTATCATACTTACATATTTCACTTTTCATATTATCTATTATTTCAGCAAGAGCTTCCTTTTCCTTTAATTTAAGCTGCAGCTGAGTTTTATAAGCATCTTCACCTATATAAGGTTTTCTATATATTGCAGGATTAATCTGACTTGCGGTGTGATTTTGATATCTCATACAGGTCGCAGTAATGGAGCGTTCATGCTTCTTAAGATCATTGGCATTTTCACATCTTACGACATTGCCTAAAAGCATATTTATATATCTTTTAGCAAACTGATTTTTAGAAGTAACCACATAAGCTAAGGACTCCTCGCCGCATTCACTGAATTTATCAAGCTTCTGAGGATTTATTAAACCAACTGAATGTATTTTTCTCCTCTCTTTAACCCTTTCATATATATCTAAAGATTGGTCAAAAAACTCCGGCTCCACAAGCAAATGAAACCTTTGGGTGTTTAAATACCCTTCTACGGCATTTTTCCACTTTTCATCAGTTATTTGAAGAATTTCACATAAAATTTTAGGCTCTATATCCTTGCCAAGCCTTTTAAATTCGCTGCATATTTCTGCTTGAAGCATTGTAACATTTTCATCATACACAAGCTTTTTACTTTCAAGAATCTTTATCTCTTCTTCCATAGAAGATAACTTCTTACGTTCTTCCTCAAGCTTATACTTTGCTTCAGCTTTTTTAGC
>Ga0316601_100000909_pt1 | contig 13722 bp, 9 predicted proteins | sample OWC_soil_day5_no_FD_207663 | JGI IMG/M metagenome (GOLD analysis project Ga0316601, IMG submission 207663) | Wetland soil microbial communities from Old Woman Creek delta, Ohio, United States - OWC_soil_day5_noCT | ecosystem: Environmental > Terrestrial > Soil > Wetlands | place: USA: Ohio...
ACAGCGCTATGGCATCGCCACTATCCTGTTGCAGGGGCCGGCGGAGTCTGAACAAGGACAGCCGGATTACGGAGCTGACATCGTTGCCGATCGGCTCTCCCTGTCTCAAGTCGTTGCACTGTTGCGCCGCAGTCGCTGCTACCTCGGGAATGACTCGGGGATCAGCCACCTCGCCAGCGCCACAGGGGCGACAGGCGTTGTGCTGTTCGGTCCGACGGATCCCGCCATTTGGGCGCCACGCGGTGCCCGCATCCGCAGCCTGCATGCCCCGAACCCGTGTTCTCGCTGCGGACCGCACACGTTCTGTGTTCACCGGCTTCCCGTTTCTACGGTCGTCGATACCGTCGGTGCGGCATTGGGCGTCTCAGGCCGGGCGACGGCGCACGGCGCCACTGAGACTTGAGCTGAGGCAACAGCCCCAACCGCGGGGCGCTTGCGCCCTCTACTCGCGTGAGGCTCAGCCGTGCCGGCTACCGGAAGTGTCTTGCCGCCCGCAGGCGACGTGATGCTCGTATAATACGCGGGCTACACAAGCGGTGACACGCTGGCCGGTGGCAATGTCGAGGAACTCGTTGGGGCCGTGTGCGTTCGAGCGGGGCCCGAGCACGCCGGTGATCAGGAACTGCGCATCCGGATATTTCCTACCCAGCAGCGCCATGAACGGAATCGTCCCGCCTTCACCCATGTACGCCGGCGGATTGCCGAAACACTCGCGCGAGGCCTGCTCCGCAGCGTGCTCCAGCCACGGCGGACAGATCGGGGTATTCCACCCCGAGGCGACGTCGCTACACACCACTGTCACGGCGGCACCGTAGGCTGGATCGTCCGTCAACAACTGTTGCAGGAATACCGCCGCAACGTTTGCATCGAGCGTCGGTGGCAGCCGCAGCGAAAGCTTGAGGGCCGTCCAAGGGCGCAGGACGTTCCCGGCGTTGTCGAGCGACGGCAGGCCACCCGAACCCGTCACCTCCAACTGGGGCCGCCAGCTACGATTGAGGAGCATCTCCACAGGGTCATCTGTGACCGGGCGGGTACCGCCGGAAAACGGAAACATCTCGCAGAGGGCGGCACCCACGATCGCGGCGACCTCGCGAGTCTGTCGGGCACGGACAACGGGTATTTCGGCCCACAGATCGCGTGGCATGATCGTACCGGTGTCCGCATCCTCCAACCGGCTCAGCAGTTGGCGCGCGATGCGAAACGTCGAAGGCACCACCCCACTGGCCGCGCCGGAATGCACGCCCTCGGTCAAGGTACGCACGGTGAGGGTGGCGTTGATCAGGCCGCGCAACGACGAGGTAATCCACAAGCGCTCGTAATCCCCGCAGCCAGAGTCCAAACAAACGACGAGGTTCGGTTGGCCGATCCGATCCTGCAGAAGATCGATGTACCGTGGCAAGTCACCGCTTCCACTCTCCTCGCACGCCTCGATCAACACGACGCATCGCGCATGCGGCAGGCGAAACTGCTGTAGCGCCTTGATCGCCGTGATTGCGGCGAATCCCGCGTAGCCATCATCGGCCGCGCCCCGGCCGTACAGTCTGCCGTCTGCAATCACCGGCGTCCACGGCCCGAAGCCCGGATGCCAACCCTCCATCGGCGGCTGTTTGTCGAGGTGGCCGTAGAGCAGGACGGTTTCTGAAGACTCCCCGGGAACGTCAACGTAGATCAAGGGGGTACATCCGCTCAGCTGCAACACCTCGATCCTGAGGTTCGGCACTTTCTGGGCTGCGATCCAGTTCGTGATCAAGTCGACAGCGGCATCCATGTAGCCGTGCCGCTCCCACTCTGGATCGAACGCCGGCGAAAGATTGGGGATGGTGATGTACCGTTGCAGGGTGGGGACGATACTCCCGGTCCAGACCTGTTCGACGAAGTGGCGGATCTTGGTTGCGTCCATGGCATCGGCCATCGAGTGGTGCGGCCTCAGCCGCACGTGCGCAATACCCATCCCCCGACAGCGCCACCGCTGTCGAAAAGCAACGCCGCACGCCGTGAACGCACTGCCGATAGATCTCTAGCTTGTGCGCGCAGCACGCCGCACCCGTAGCGGATCAGGCATCCCCCGCCCGAAACTTCGGTGAGGGCAGGGCGGCTGCTCAGTCGAGGACCCGCGAGCTTCCCTTGTGTTTCGCAACAACGATCGGCGCCTGCTGTCGGCGCGCCACACGCGAGTTGCCCGTCTTCGCTGTGCCAGCCGTCTTCACCAGCGTCTTGCCAGACGAACGGTGCGCTTTGGTGGACTTCGAGGCAACCGCTTGCCCACGCCGCGTCCCACTCTGCGCGCGGGTCTTGCTTACCGCGCCCGAGCCCCGCCCCTTCCGCGGCCGCGTTTCCGCCGCGAGTACCGGCGCCGAACGACCCTTGTAACTGGCCAGAGCCACCTCGAGGGTCTCCTTGGTCCCTTTCGGGACACGAATGGCATACCCGCTCGGCGGGACGACGCCACGGTGCAGCGCTGGGTTCAAATCTTTCAGTGACTCTGTCGATGTGCCGCTGAGTTGGGCAATGGTCGACAACGAAAGCGAGCGCTCCACCTTGACGACGTCGTACTTCGGCGGCAAGTCGATCGGTGCCTCGAATCCGTACGCCTCCGGCGCCGCCGCGATCTGCAACGCCGCGAGGAACCCCGGCACGAAGTCACTGGTCTCCTGGTAAAGGTACCCGCGCTCGCTCATCTCCCAGAAATTCTCGGCGCGCCGACGCTCAAGGATGCGGACAATGTTCATCTCGCCGGTATTGTAAGCCGCCAGCGATAGGTGCCAGTCCCCGAACATGTCATGCAAGTCCTTCAGGTACTGGGCTGCGGCATGGGTGGATTTCACGGGGTCGCGGCGTTCGTCGACGTACCGGTCGATGCGCAATCCATAGCGCCGCCCGGTCCCGGGAATCAGCTGCCATGGTCCTACCGCTCCCGCTCGGGAAACCACATGCACGCTGAAGCCGCTCTCGATCAACGGCAGGTAGGCCAACTCCTGTGGCACACCTTCCTTCTCCAAAATCGAGGACATTTGCGGCACGTAACGACTGCTGCGTGAGAGGGCCCGACTGTAGAATCCCCGCAAATTCGTTTGATACTTGGTCACGAAATTGTCGACGCGGGGATGCGAAAAGTCGAACTGATCCCCTTTGCCACCACCGGCGCCCGCTGTGGACGCCTTGCCCTGGTAGGGGAAGAGCGACAAACCGTACTGCCCGGCCGGCGTTTGCAGCGGTGCCGTCGGAGCAAGTGACTGCAGCGATAGTTGTTCGAGATCTGTTGCGGGGTGCTGCTTGGCAGCACAACCGGCTATGGTCAACACAAAGGAAACAGCCAAAACTCCGTACGTTCGGAGTCGCATGGGTTCCTCCCTCCCTTCGATTCTCGTTGCCCAGGCGGGGAAGAGCCTGAGGCGCCCTCGGGCAACTTGGATTTGGTTTACACGCCCATTCTCCTTGGTCGCATCACCGTTCCGACCAAAACCCTCTTCGGACGATTTGCTCTGACTGTTCTCACGGCTTGATCAACCTTCCGCACCACCACCCACTTACACGTCCGAAAGTTCACCCGCGTGAAGCGACATTGCGGGATGAGATTACTTTCAGCCACACCATACGCTTCTTGCCGATCGCCGCCTGCCCCCTTCACTTCACGGACAATTTGCCAGAGTGGCTGCAAGAGGTACCACAAATGAGAGATTTCTTGCAACCCCAACCGATCATAAATTTATATTGACAATTGTCCCGGTCGGAACTGATCTTTGACAGCTTCTGGGCGAAGTCCACCGGCACCGCTGCTGGAGATCTAGAAAAGCAGATCCCACGCCTCGTTCAGGGAACTCACTCCCTGTAGTTCCACGCCCTCGAAGGCCGGGAGTTGCCGCCGCGAGGATTCCGGCAACACGCAGCGCGAGAAACCGAGCTTGATCGCTTCGCGCACACGCACGTCGGCCTGGCTGACGGCACGGACTTCGCCGGCGAGTCCCACCTCGCCGATCAACAGGCAGCGCGCATCAATCGGCTTCTCGAGGAAGCTCGAGGCGACGGCCGCGACAACGCCCAAGTCTGACGCCGGTTCGGCGACGCGAATGCCACCGGCCACGTTGACGAACACGTCATGACCAAACAGGTGCAATCCCATTTTCTTTTCGAGCACGGCAATCAGCAGGGCGACGCGATTCGGATCGATGCCGAGCGTCGTACGGCGTGGTGTCCCCAAGGCGCTGGGCGAGACCAGCGCCTGCACTTCCACCAGAATCGGCCGCGTGCCTTCCAACGTCGCGGTCACCACTGAACCCGGGACCTCCACTGGCCGCTCAGCGAGGAACAGTTCGGATGGATTAGCCACCGGCTGGAGGCCCGTCTCGCGCATCGCAAACACCCCAATCTCGTTGGTCGAACCAAAGCGGTTTTTGACCGCGCGCAGAATCCGGAACGAATGCCCGCGATCGCCTTCAAAATAGAGCACCGTGTCCACCATGTGCTCGAGCACCCGTGGGCCGGCGAACGTGCCCTCTTTGGTCACGTGACCAACGAGGAATGTTGCCAACGCGCTTGCCTTCGAGAGCAAGACGAGCTGTCCCGCGCTTTCGCGCACCTGCGCAATGCTGCCGGGCGCCGAGCCGAGGCGTTCGGTGAAGACGGTCTGGATCGAATCGACGGCCAGCACCGCCGGCGCGAGCTTCTTAGCCTGCGCGACGATCCGCTCGAGGGCGGTCTCCGCCAGCACCAACAAGCGATCACCGCTGGCGCTGTCGATGCCGAGCCGGTCGGCGCGCATGCGGATCTGTTGCGGTGACTCCTCTCCCGACACGTATAAGGCACGGGCATCCTTCGCCAACGCGGCCAGCGCTTGCAGCACCAACGTCGACTTGCCAATTCCGGGATCACCCCCGATCAGGATGACCGATCCGGGCACCACCCCGCCGCCCAATACGCGATCCAGTTCGCCGATGTGAGAGCGGTAGCGGTTGCGCGTCGTAGTCGCGACGGCGCAGATCGGTTGGGCCTCGGAGCGGGATTCTCCCAGGGCGTAGCGCCCCGCTTCCACCGTCGTGGCGGTGGGCTCCTCCACCAGGCTGTTCCAGCCCTGGCAGTCGGGACACCGTCCTAGCCAACGGGGCGACTGGAATCCGCAAGCCTGGCAGGAAAAAACGGTCCGTGTTTTGGCCACCGCGGTCGTATAACACAAACGCGTTCAGCCAGTGAGCGGGTGCGCACTACCGCCCAAAGCCTGGCCGGCGGACGAGGGGCGCACGCATCAAGCCGGCTGCGCCGCCGTGACGATCCATGCCGCGGCCGGCATCCGTACGCCCAAGGGCGTGAGGAACGGGGCGACTGCGTCCCGCACCGACTCTGCAACGCGGGCACGCACCTCGCCCACGACATCAACCAACGCGCGCCCAAGCGGTCCGATCTGCAGCAGCAGACCGACTGCCTCGTCCAAGCCTTGTTGGCCGCCAATCGCAAGGGTTTCGTGCAGTGCCTCGATGCGGAGCGCGACAAAGCCGGCACGCGTCAGCAACTCACGCACGCGCCCCGGATCGGCGAAAGCGAAAGGGCCGGGAAGGTTGGGTTCGAGCGGCGGTTGCGGGGGGAGGTACGGCGACGCAGCCTCCAGGGGCACGTGCATCCACACGTTGCGCCGCAACTCCTGCCAACACACGAACCCGATGCGGCCGCCTGGTCGTAGGGCCTTGCGCAGGTTGGCGAACGCCGCCACCGGATCATCGAAGAACATCACGCCCAGGCGCGAGAAAACGACTGCAACGGAACATGTGGAAAACGCAAACGTCTGGGCGTCGGCATTCTCGAACCGCACGTGGTCGACACCAGCCGCCCGCGCCGCCTCGCGTGCCAACTCCAGCATCGGGGTCGAGATGTCAATGCCGGTCACTTTTCCCGTTGGACCGACTCGGCGTGCCAACTCGAGGGTGGTGTTGCCGCAGCCGCAGCCGACGTCGAGCACGCGTTCGCCGGCCGCAATGGCCAGGCGATCCATCGTTTGTTGCCCCAGGGGGGCGAGCTGGGCATCAATCGACGACTGGTACGTCGCCCACTTCCGCCCTGCGAGATCGTTCCAGTACTGGATCTGCTGCGCGTTGGGCCCTGTGGGCAGAAGCGTCGTCATCCCGCGTCCCCGCTCCGATACTGTGCCCTAATGAACGCGATAAAGCTCCGCGCACTCCACCTCGCGATCCACCTGGACGGTGGTATGGTCGATGCCGAAGCGTTCGTGGAGCCGTCGCTGCGCGGCATCAATGATCCCGTGCGGCTCGGCCTCGCCGCCGACGACCAGATGCGCGCTCAGATGGTATCTGCCTGAGGTCAGGCTCCAGATGTGCAGGTCGTGCACTTGTCGGACCCCCTGGATGTGGAGCAGGCACGCCTCGACATCCGCCACATGCATGCCACGCGGCGTGCTCTGCATCAGAATATCCACGGCATCACGAATGATCTCCCAGGAACTGTAGAGAATCAGCAGGCCGATTGCGCCGCTCGCGAGCGGATCCGCCACCGCCCAGTCCGCCACCAGAATCGCCACGCCGGCAACCACCGCCCCAATCGAGCCGAACGCGTCGCCCAATACGTGGACAAAGGCCGCGCGGACATTCAGACTTTCGGCCTGGGAGCGCCGTAACACCAACAGGCTGGCGATGTTCACCCCCAAACCGATCGCGGCAATGAAAATCATCCCCACGCTCTTGACCTCCGGCGGGCTCACGAAGCGGTGATAGCCCTCGATGAAAATCAGACCGACGATGACCCACAAAAACAGCGCGTTAACGAGAGCCGCGAGGATCTCCACCCGGTGGTAACCGAAGGTCTTACTGGCGGTCGGTGGCAGCTGTGCCAGCCAGAGGGCGAACAAGCTCAACCCGATGGCTGCCACATCCGCGAACATGTGACCAGCATCCGACAGCAACGCCAGACTGTTGGTCATCACGCCGCCGACGAACTCGACCAGGCAGTACGCCGCGGTGATGGCAAGTGTGATCGTCAGATCACGGCGGTTGCGCTCAAGATTACGCTGGGACATTTCGGCCGATGGCAAATCGCGTATGTCTTATGGCGTATGGTCCAGAATTCCAGCCATATGCGATGCGCCATTCGCAGGCTCAGCGATCGGCCGGTCACTTCAACTGGGCTTTCCAGTCAAGGATGCGTGCTTTCGCCGCCCAGGCTTCCGCCTCAGGGACATTGCCGGCGCGCTGGTAGATCCGCGAGAGGTTGGTGTACGCGAGCTGATCATCGGGGCTGAGTTCCACCACCTTTTTCGCCGCCGCGATTGCCTCCGGCCACATCTCTTTGTCGGCATACGCCATCGACAGGCCTTCCCACGCGTCGGAGAAGTTCGGGTCCACGGCCAGAGCCCCTTGATACGTAATGATGGCGTCGTCGAGTTTGCCCTCGGCGATGCAATCCACGGCCTGATCGTAGAGGTCCTGGCTGGTAGGCATTGCTCACCAAACTATCCGATGCGCTGTTACGGCTCAACCCCGTGGCGCCGCCGACACCATGAGCAAGCGCACATCTCTAACCTGCCGGTGCGGACGTTACGCGGCGATGCGCCAAGCGTAACTCAGCGAACAGGGCACTCGAATTGCGAGAGACCCTCGTTCGGTTGCCGGCGCTTGCCAGCGGCGTAGTCAGGCACAAAGGCTCCCACCGCTACCAAGGGGCCCTAATTATCACGCGCACACACCACATTGTGGCCCCCCAAGTGGCCTGCTAATCATTCTGCGTAGGATGCCGCAGGGGAGGTCCCGCGATGGATCTCCCCTTTTCGTATTGCCCATGGACACCACCCACGCCGATTGTGAGCACGCGCTGCGGCAGTTGCACGCGGCTTTGGCCTCGTCGGTGCACGCAGCAACCGACCGGCGCCAGTGGCAGGTCCGTGGGCTGCAGGGGGGCGCGCGGGCGTTCTTCGTCTGGCGCGCGCTGACCCAGGTGGCGCGGCCCGCCCTTATTGTCCTGCCCTCGGCAAAAGACGCCGAAGCCTTCGTGGACGCCCTGCGATTCTTCTACGGCGAGGACGACAACGCCCCGCCCTTCGCGCGGCGCATCCATTACTTCCCCGCGTGGGACGTGGTGCCATTTGAAGATCTCTCGCCGACTCCAGAGACGGTGGCGGCACGTATCGAGGGACTGTACCACCTGCAGCAGACCCGAGATCCGATCGTCGTCACCACTGCCGAGGCCGTGCTCCAACGTGTGCCGCCACGGGCAGAGTTCGGCGCGCGCCTGCGGTATCTGGTGGAAGGCGACGAGATCGACCTCGAGGCCCTGGCGCGGCAACTCGACGATTGGGGCTACCGGCGGGTCGCGCTCGTCGAAGACCGCGGCGACTTCGGTATCCGCGGCGGCATCTTGGATATTTTTCCGCCCGCCCACCCGCAACCGTTGCGCATCGAACTGATGGGCGACGTCATCGAGTCGATCCGCGAATTCGATCCGGTGAGCCAGCGCTCCCTGCAACCGCACGCGGAATTCCTCATCTTGCCGGTCCGCGAGTTCGATGCGCACGGCCGGTCCAATCGGGAGGCGCTGCGTGCGATCGAAACTCGCGCCTTCGATCTGGAGGTCAGCCGCGAGGAACGCCTGCAGATGCTCGACGGGCTCGCCAATGGGCTGCTGTTCCCCGGCGTCGAATTCTTCTTGCCGTACTTCTATCCCGCACTCGACACCCTGGCGGCGTACCTGCCCGCCAACGCGGTGGTGTGGATGGACAGCGCCGGCGCGGTGGACGCGGCGATTGAGCACGCCTGGACCGAGATCGAGCGCCGGGCCGCCGAACGGACAGCCGAGCACCGGTTCTTGCCGCCCGTGGACCGCCTGTACATCTCGCCTGCCGAGTGGCGTACCGCGTTCGCCGGCTGGCCCACCATAGAGTTGGAGCCATTGGAGCTGTTGGCGACCGGCGAAGACACGCATCATCTCGCTGTCCAATCGTTCCTCACCCGCGATCTGAAGATCGAACACGTGCAGCGCCGGCACGAGACGTCGTTCGCGCCGGTCGCCAACCGGATTCGCGCGTGGTGCGAACAGGGACACCAGGTGGTGCTGGTTGCCAGTACGCCACAGCAGGGTGAGCGCTTGCTGCGACTGTTCGACACCCACGACATCGCCGTGCAACGCCACACCGGTCCGTTCGCCATGGCCCCAGGCACCGCCACGGGACGGCCCTGCCTCGTCATCGGCCATTTGACGGAGGGATTCCGGCTGCCCAACGAGCGGCTGGTGGTCGTCACCGAAGCCGACCTTTTCGGCGAAGCGCGCCAACGCCGCCGCACGCAACGCATCGAGGTCACGCAGCTTCTCAAGAATCTCAGCGAACTGAAGCCCGATGATTTCGTCGTGCACATCGACCACGGGGTGGGTCGGTATCGCGGGCTGAAACACCTGCGCGTCGCCGACATCGAGGGCGACTTCCTCCACCTTGAGTACGCCGGTGGGGACCGCCTGTACCTGCCGGTCGACCGTATAAGCCTGGTGCAGAAGTACGTCGGCGCGGACGGCGCGGCGCCCGCCCTGGACAAGCTCGGGGGCACCAGTTGGGAGACGGTCAAACGGAAGACTCGGGAATCCGTTTTCGCCATGGCCCAGGAGCTGCTCGGCATTTACGCCGCACGCGAAGTCATGGAGCGCCGCAGCTTCACCACGCCCGACCACTATTTTCGCGAATTTGAAGCGGCCTTCCCCTTCGAGGAAACTCCCGACCAGCAGCGCGCCATCGACGAGGTGCTCGCCGACATGCAACGCGCCAAGCCGATGGACCGCCTCATCTGCGGGGACGTCGGCTACGGCAAGACCGAAGTGGCGCTGCGCGCCGCGTTTCTCGCCGTCCTCGACGGTCGGCAGGTGGCCGTCCTGGTACCAACGACGGTCCTCGCCCAGCAGCACTTCGAAACCTTCCGCCGGCGCCTTCAAGGATATCCGGTCCGCGTCGAAACGCTGTCGCGCTTCCGCAGTCGGGCCGAAGCCCAGGGCGTCGTGCGGGGCCTGGCAACGGGCGAGGTCGATGTCGTCATCGGCACCCACCGGCTGTTTCAGAAGGACATCGTATTCAGAAACCTCGGCCTCTTGGTGGTCGACGAGGAACACCGGTTTGGCGTAAGCCACAAGGAACGCATCAAACAGATGCGCAAGCTGGTCGATGTGCTCACGCTCACCGCCACCCCGATTCCCCGCACGCTGCAGATGTCGCTGCTCGGCATCCGCGACTTGAGCGTCATCGAAACGCCACCGATCGATCGCCTGGCGATTCGCACCTACGTGACCCGCTACGACGAAAGCCTCATCCGCGAGGCGATCCTGCGCGAATTGGGGCGCGACGGCCAGGTGTTCTTCGTCCACAACCGCGTCGAGACCATCGAGATCCGCGCCCGCCGGTTGCGCGAACTGGTTCCCGACGCCGTGGTGACCGTGGCCCACGGCCAGATGCACGAGCGCGACCTGGAACACGTGATGGCCGACTTCTTCGCCAAGAAGACCCACGTCCTGGTGTGTTCCGCCATCATCGAATCGGGGCTCGATATTCCCAACGCCAACACCATCATCATCGATCGCGCCGATCACTTCGGGCTGGCGCAGCTTTACCAATTGCGCGGCCGGGTCGGCCGGTCGCACGAGCGGGCCTACGCCTACCTCATGATCCCGGGCGAACAGCTCATCACGCGCGAGGCGCAGCTGCGTCTGCGCGCACTGCAGGAACTGGACGATCTCGGCGGCGGCTTCCGGCTGGCGACACATGACCTCGAGATTCGCGGCGCCGGCAACTTGCTCGGCAAGCAACAGTCCGGGCACATCGCGGCGGTCGGATTCGAACTGTACGAGCAGATGATGGAAGAGGCAGTGCGCGAACTCAAAGGGGAGCCCGTGGCCGCGGAAGTGGAGCCGGAGATCCAGTTGGGGTTCCCGGCGTACATTCCCGACAGCTACATCGCCGACGAAAACCAGCGCCTGGTGTTTTATCGGAGACTCGCCGTCATCAGGGGGCAGGCCGACCTCGACGCAATCGCCACCGAGATGCGCGAGCGCTATGGCCCCATTCCACCGCTGGCCGACAGCTTTCTGCGCGTCATGGATCTGCGCCGCAGCCTCAAAGACTACCGGGTGGTGCGCGCGGTGCAGCGCGACGGCACCGTCACACTGCAATTTCACACGGACGCGAAGGTCGACGTGCAGCGCCTGCTCACCCTGGTTCGGAAAGGCAACGGGCGTTTCGCACTCACCGCCGACTTCCAGTTCAGCTTCCGACCCGAGGCCACCGACTGGGATGGCTTGGTGGCCGAGACCAAGGCCGTCTTGCGCGACCTGCAAGAGACATGTTAGCGGCTTGAGTATGTGCTGGAGAAACGTGATGCCAATGCGAGTCCGCACCATCAGGAGCGCGCTGCGGCTTGCCGTCTGCGCCCTGGTGTGGGTGGCGGCGGCACGCGCCGAGGTCGTCAATAAGATTCTGGCGACCGTGGATGGGGAGCCCGTTACCGCGTATCAACTCAAGAGGTTCACGCAGGACAGCATCCGTGGCCGCCAACTGGGAGCGTCGCTGGACTCCAAGTCGCTGCTCGACACGTACATCACGGACCGGCTGATTCAGAAGGAAGTGAGTGACAAGGGGATCGTCGTGCGCGAGGAAGACGTCGACCGCTACATCGGCACTGTCATGGAGCGGAACAAGATCGACGAAGAGAAGCTGACGGCAGCCCTCGAAGCGCAGGGCATGACGCTCCAGGCGTATCGCGCCCAGATTCGCGAGGAGATCGAGCGCGACCAGCTGATCAACCGGGAGATTCGCGGCAAGGTCAACGTCACGCCAGAGGAAGTGCAACGCTACTATCAAGAGCATCTGTCCGAGTACTCGACACCCGAAAAGTTCGAGCTGGCCCACATCTTCTTTCGCCTCGAGGAGAACGCCCCCAGTGACAAGGTGGCGGCGGTGACCGCCAAAGCCGACGACGTGTATCGCCGGATCAAGAAGGGGGCGGACTTCGCCGCCATGGCCAAGGAGTACTCGGAGGATTCCAGCGGCCAGAGCGGCGGCGAACTCGGCTGGTTCAAAACGGGCGAGATGCTGGAAAGCATCGAAAAGGCGGCTGCGCGCCTGAAGGTCGGCGAGGTCAGCGAACCCGTGCGCACGAAGGTGGGGTTGCACATCGTCAAGGTGGAGGCGCGGGAAGGCGCGGCGCACCAGAAGCTCGACGAACTGAACGATCAGATCAAGCAACAGCTCTATAACGCCGCGCTCGAAGACCGCTTCGAAAAATGGCTGACCGAGGATCTGCGCAAGCGCCACCACGTCGAGATGGTCCAGTGAGCGCACGCGCCGCGGGGCGCGTACGCCTCGCCATCAGCATGGGCGACCCGGGCGGCATCGGGCCCGAGGTCGTACTCAAAGCGCTGGCCACGCCCGCGGTCGCCGCCGCTGTCGATCCGATCCTCGTGGGTGATCGGGCAGTGTGGGACGAAACGGCGCGTCGGTTGCGCCTGCGCGTCTCCACCACTGAGACCCCGCGGCCCCGGCACCTCACCCTGACCGTCACCTCAACGCTGCCGCCACGGCATCGACGGCCAGGTCCGACACGCGGGAAGGCCGACGCGGCCGCGCGCGGCGAAGCGGCGTACCGCGCCATCGTGGAAGCCGTCCGCCTGGTGCAGGCGGGGCGCGCCGACGCCGTGGTCACGGCGCCCATCAGCAAGGCTCACCTGGGGGCGGCGGGCCACGATTTCCCCGGTCATACGGAGCTGCTGGCAAACTTGTGCGGCAATGTGCCGGTACGGATGATGATGGCAGGACCCCAGCTCCGCGTGGTGCTGGTCACCACACACCTCGCGCTCGCCGAGGTGCCCCGCCGATTGAGCCGCGAGGCGGTGCTCGACACGATCCTGGCGACCGGCCTATCGCTACGCCAGCAGTTCCGCATCCCCACTCCACGGATCGCCGTAAGCGGGCTGAATCCGCACGCCGGTGAGAACGGCCTCTTCGGCGACGAGGAGGCTCGCATCATCGCACCGGCAATTCGCGCAGCGCGGCGGCGACGCATTGACGTGCGCGGGCCGCTGGCAGCCGACAGCCTGTTCGCCCAGGCGGCGCACGGCCAATACGATGCCGTGGTGTGCATGTACCACGACCAGGGGCTGGGGCCGTTCAAGCTGCTGCACTTCGCCGATGGCGTGAACTTCACGGTCGGGTTGCCGTTCGTCCGCACCTCGCCCGACCACGGCACAGCATTCGATCTTGCCGGCACCGGCACGGCCGACGCGCGCAGCATGATCGCGGCCATGCAGTTGGCGGCACGCCTGGCCCGCCCGCCGACCTCGGCGGTTCGCGCCCGGAGGACGCGGCTTGATTAACTGCGCCGTTCGGCGAAGATAGGCGGCACGAGGCCCGACATGAAGGCATTGATCCTCACCGGTGGCACCGGCCGAAACCTGGTTCCGTTCTCGTCGTCACGCCCCAAGGCGATGGCGGTCGTCGGCAATGGGCCACTCCTGGCAAGAACCATGGCGCACCTGCGCGAGGTGGGCGTGGCGGACGTCATTGCGGTGCTTGGCCAAACGGGGACCAAGATCCAGTCCACCTTCGGCGACGGCGACGAGATCGGCGTGCATATCACCTACGTCGAGCAGCAGTCACAGGGTGGCATTGCAGACGCCATCCTCGGCGCTCGCAGCCGCTTCATCCCGGGAGAGTATTTCATCCTCGTGTATGGGGACATCGTCACATCGGCCAATCTC
>Ga0316601_100000910_pt1 | contig 13712 bp, 11 predicted proteins | sample OWC_soil_day5_no_FD_207663 | JGI IMG/M metagenome (GOLD analysis project Ga0316601, IMG submission 207663) | Wetland soil microbial communities from Old Woman Creek delta, Ohio, United States - OWC_soil_day5_noCT | ecosystem: Environmental > Terrestrial > Soil > Wetlands | place: USA: Ohio...
GTGCTGCGGCGCCAGGCTCACCGCGCGCTGGAGTGAGCCCTCGGCCTCCGCGTAACGCTTTTCCTGATAGTCGACCGCGCCGGCCAGGACCAGCGTTGGCACATGGTCGGGAGCCCGCTTGAGCACCTGCTGCGTCAGTTGGCGCGCCTTGGCATAGTCCTTCCGCCCAACGGCGATCAACGCCTCAGCGTAGGCCAGCCGCAGATCGTCGCCGTGAGCTGCGCGCGCGGCGGTCACCTGCTCGGCGGCCGCATCGAACTGGGAGTCCGAGAGCAACAGCGATATCAACTCGTAGCGTGCAGCGGGCAGCGCGGGTGCGAGCGCAATGGCCTGCTCGAGCGCCGCACGGGCGCCGGCCTTGTCTCCGGCAGCAAGTTTGAGCTCACCCTGCAGCACCCTGGATTCAGCGGACTTGGGGTTGTCTGCTACGACCTTGTCGGCCCGAGCCAGCGCTTCGTCGAGCTTCCTGTCGATGGCCAGCAGGCGGACCTGGCCCAGCTGGGCCCGGACATTCGTCGGGTCGGCCGCCAACGCGGCGGCGAACGAGGTCGCTGCGTCGGACAGCTTGGCAATGCGTGTCTGCGCCTCGCCCACCCGTACCCGCAGTTCCGCATCCGACTTGGGATCGTCCAGCTTCACCCCTGCGAACTCCGAGATGACCTTGTCCGACTGGCCACCCTCGAGCAGGGACTGGGCCACCAGCGGCAGCACTATCGACTTCGGCTGACCGAATTCAAGCGCCTTGCGGAACTCCTTCTCGGCCGAGGCGGTGTCGCCGACAGCCAGCGAGGAGCGCCCCAGCAGCAGGCGCGCCTCGCCGTTTTCCGGCTGCTTCTGCACGGCATTCTTAAGCTGGATGATCGCTGCGCGATGATCGCCCCTGGCCTGATACTCCTGCGCCGAACGCATGAGCTCAGTCGGGCTGTCGGCGCCGCAGGCGGCAAGGCCGAGTGCAGCTGCGATCCCCATCAGCGCGGCTCCCAGCCGCCAAGCGAAAACCGTCGAATGTGTGAATTGCATCTGTGGGCGTCTCATTCTTGTTTCCTCAATCCGAATCGATTGAGCAGGTCGTATAGCGTGGGACGGCTGATCCCGAGGAGGTCAGCCGCCTTGGACAGGTTGCCGTTGGCTCGCGCCAATGCGCGTACGAGTTCACGCCGTTCGGCGCTGTCGCGCGCCTCCCGGAGATTGAGCGGCTCCTCTTCCTGGGCCGCTCCATCCAGCCCGAGATCGCTGGCCCGCAGCACCGGACCGTCAGCGAGGATCACCGCGCGTTTCATGACGTTCTCAAGCTCGCGGACATTCCCCGGCCAGCGATGGCGCTCGATGGCGGCGAGCGCCTCGTCGCTGAGTCCGATGCGGGCCCGTTTCTGTTCGTCGGCATATCGGCGCGCAAACGAGTGTGCAAGCAGCACCGCGTCACCCGGACGGTCGCGCAGCGGCGGCACCGTGACGACGATCTCGGCCAGGCGGTAGAAGAGGTCCTCGCGGAACAGACCTGAGGAGATGCGGTCCTGCAGGTTCTGGTGCGTCGCGCACACGATGCGCACATCGACCGGAATCTCGTCGCGGCCACCCAGCCGCTCCACAGTACGTTGCTGCAGGAAGCGCAACAGCTTCGCCTGCAGCGACATCGGCAGGTCGCCGATCTCGTCGAGGAACAGCGTCCCCTGATTCGCGGTCTCGATGCGCCCAGGAGTCTGCTTTGTCGCCCCGGTGAAGGCCCCGCGCTCGTAGCCGAACAGTTCGCTTTCGAGCAGGTTCTCGGGGATCGCCGCGCAGTTGATCGCGACAAAGCGCTTCTTGCTGCGCGGCGAAGACTCATGCAGTGCGCGAGCCAGCAACTCCTTGCCGGTCCCTGATTCGCCAAGCAGCAGGACGGTCGCGGTGGTCGCCGCGACTTTTTCAATCATGCGGCAGACCGCCAGCATCGACGGCGCGCCGCTGATGATGCCTCCCTGCCCTTCCGTGCGCGAAGCGAGAAGCCGTCGGTTCTCCGCCTGCAACTCGTGCATACGGAATGCGCGGTCGATGATCAGCGACACGACTTCAGCATCAAACGGCTTGGCGAAGAAGTCATAGGCACCGAGTGCCACGGCACGTCGGGCGTTTGCGCTGTCGTGCTGGCCAGTAACGACGATCACCTTCGTGTCCGGTGCGAGCTCGAGGATCTTCTCGAGCGTGCGGAAGCCTTCACCGACGCTGCCCGTCTCCGGTGGGAGCCCGAGATCCAGCGTCACGACCGCGGGTTCCACCCGGCGCAGCTGCGCGATGGCCTCTTCCCGGTCCGACGCGACGGCGACCTCGTAGGCATCGAAGGCCCATTTCATCTGCGTCTGTAGCGCCGGATCGTCCTCCACGACCAGCAGGGCGCGCCGCGCTTCGGTCATGCGGCCACCTCGTTCACGGATCGGGCAGGCTCGACCGCACGCAGGCGGATACGCATGCGCGTCCCCTGCTCCGGCGCACTTTCGACTTCAAGACGGCCGCCGACCCGCTGGACATACTGCTGGCACTCGAAGGCACCAATTCCCATGCCCGAGTCCTTGGTCGTCTCGAACGGTCGAAACAGGCGATCGCGAATGAACTCGGGAGTCATACCTTTGCCACGATCCTCAACATCAATGAACACGCCATCGCCTTCGCGCCGGACCCGCACCATCACATCGGGCTGCGCCTCCGAGGCATCGAACGCGTTCTGCACGAGGTGAGAGATCACGCGCTCGAGCAGATCGTCGTGTGCCCAGGCGAGCATGCCCTCGCCCCCTTCGACTTTCAGGCCGCTGCGACCCGCGGCGCGAAGGGCCTGTACTCTGCGCACAACCGCACCGACGTCAACTGCCCGGGCCGGGTCAGTGGCCGACCCCTCTGGACGCAGTTGCAGCGTCAGCTGGTGCATGCGGCCGACGACGTGCTCGATGGTCCGGAGCATGTCGCGCTGGAAATCCGGATTGTCACGGTGCCGCTCGACGTTCGAAAGCAGGAGCTGCAGCTGCGCAATCAGGTTTTTCAGATCATGCACGACAAACGTCGACATGCGATGAAACGCGTCAAACTTGCGCGCCTCCAGCAATGCCTCCGTCGCTTGCGCATATGCCAGGTAGCTGCCCGCCTGACGGCCTGCGGTCTTCAGAAGGTCGAGCACCTCCCAGTCGAGGTCGATCTTCACGCGCGGTTCGGTGAGCACCACAAAGCCGACCAACTGATCGGCCGTACGCAGGGGAACGATCAGCCACGCTTCTCGGATGGCGGCAATCGACGTCGGCAGAGACAGGCTTTCGTACTTCGACGACTTCGCAATGACATCGCTGATTTCGAGCACCCAGCCGGTGCGTCGGAGGAATGCCGGCAGCGGGTCGGTCTCCGGCAGGCGAGCCGGGTCGGCCGGCAGCCCTGATCGCACGACCTGGCGGTAGGCGTCCACGTCCCGCAACCAGAGCGCGCCGCCGGGGCTCTCCACCAGGTCCCCCAGTGCCTGCACACAGGCATACCAGGGTTCGGCCGCCGTCCCGCTGCCCAGCGTATTCGTGAAGCGCAGCCACTCCTCGCGGTAGTCGTAGCGGTATGTGAAGAAGTTCTTGGCGACCAGCACGCGCAGCTTGGCACGAAACGTCGCCGACATGCCAACCGCCACCAGCAGCAACAGCGCAGCGAACACCAGCGCGGACTCCAGCGCCCTGCCCCACGATCCGCCGACGTAACGCAGCAGCAGACCGGCTCCGGACATCAGCACCAGGTAGGCTCCGGCCGCGAGCAACGCCGTCGAACCAGTCATCACCCCGCGCGATATCGAAAGCTCGAACGACCAGTCGCGCGCCCGTTGCAGCGTGATCAGCATCAGCGGCACCGTGACGGCCTGGGCGATGCCGCGTGCCGACCACAGATCCGGCTCGAGCACGCGGAACAGCAGTGCATCTGTGTACAGCACCAGATCGAACGCAAGGACACCTGCTATGCCAAGCAGCAGCGGGCGCACCTGCCACCGAGCCCCGGCGGACGTTCGCCGATAGCACTGCTCCGCGAGAACCAGTCCAAACACGGCCAGTGCGAGCTGCGAAGCGAACCCGAGCTTATGGGTCGTGACTTCGAGGTCGGGAACCCCGGGCGGCTTCACCCCGAGCAGTAGTTGCGCCAGGAGCAGCACCAGCCCGATGCTCGCCAGCATCGCCCATCCCCTGCCCCCGCGCTGCGCCTCCTTTGACTTGTCCCGTACGCCAAGAAAGGCCAAAAGGAACCCGAGGATTGCAGCACTACGCAGCAGGTCCAGCCCCCATGCGATCCACCAAGTATTCATGGACGGCAGGACCGCGAACAGCACGGCAGCAGCCGCCGCCGCCGAACTGGCGCCGGCCATTGCCAGCAGCATCGCGGGCTTGCCGCCCGGCTGCCAGTGGGTCATCAGGCGCAGGGCCAGCCAGGCAAACGCGAGTGCCGCGAATCCGTACGACCAGACACCCGGATGGGAATACCAGCTAGCAGTCAAAGGACCCCGGAGCAAGCGTCAAAAGTGCGAATCTAGCAAGGGCCGGGCACCGTCGTTGGGAAGAGAAGACTGCCGTCGAGAATCTCAGGCTATGGAAGGGCTGTCCTTATCCGTACCTGTGTCGCTGCGCGGCGGGTGTAATGGGCTCGGCCACGCCGCTTCGTGTATCATATTGGTCTCACAAAAAGTTGCCGCGGGGTGGAGCAGTCTGGCAGCTCGTCGGGCTCATAACCCGAAGGTCGAAGGTTCAAATCCTTCCCCCGCAACCAGAAGAATCAAGGGCTTCCAAACGGAAGCCCTTGTCATTTCTGGGCACTACCCGGCGCTGTGCCCAACTCGTGCCCACGAGTTTCATGACGGGGGCAGAAACGACCTTAGGTCTTCTTCCGCTTTTCGTTCCCCGGCACGAACTCAAACAACTCGCCGACTGGGATCTTGAAGTAGGCGCACAGTCGATCCATCGCATCCATATCGATACGCGATGCGGTCTCCTGATATAGCAGCGTGACCGTGTTCCGATGTAGGCCGGTATCGCGTGCAACATCCGCGATCTTGAGCTTCCGCTCTCCCATTAGTCGCGACAGGTGGCACTTAATCAAGGCTGCCTCGAATAGCGATATTTCACTCAGGATGACAAAAATCGATCCACGAGTGCGTTTCGTCATCCATAGTCATTCTGCCCGTTGCGGCATGGAGAGCAAATGGCGACATATCTCACGACGGAAGAACTCGCAGCTCGCATCAAGTACGAAGTCAGAACGGTCCGCGAGCGACTGAAGGACAGCAAGCTGCTAGAAGGCACGCACTACATCCGGCCTTTCGGCGGTCGGAAGATCTTGTTCATCTGGGAAGCAATCGGGCGCGACATCGGGAACAGCTCGCGCACTTCCCCAGTGGCAATCCCACTAGCAGGCGGCGGGGTGCTGGTTGGCTAGCGTTAGAGCCAGGCAAGACACCGGACTTCTGTTTCTAGATTTCCGCTGGCACGGCACGCGTTACCGGCGGCAGACCACTCTCGCCGATACGCCGGGGAATCGAGCGCAGTTGCAGAAGGTGTTGGCCAAGATCTCGAAGCAGATCGATGCTGGCACCTTTGACTACGGGACGTTCTTCCCGGACGCCTCTTCCACTAGTCCCCGTCGAACCGACCAATCAAACGCTGCCCCGCCCGAACAACCGACTATCTCCAATCAGTTCGTGTCAGAGGACGCGCCGGGACCGAGCTTTAGGTCATTCGTCGACCAATGGCTGTTAGAACACCAGATCGAGTGGCGCAGATCACATCTGAGAACCCTAAGGTCGACCCTCACAAAACACCTTCTGCCCTACTTCGGTGACAGATCGATCAGCCGAATTTCGCGCAGTGACGTGCTGGCATTCAGAACGACACTGGCGTCAAGACCCGGCCGCCGTGCGGACCAACGCATGTCGAACAAGAGGATCAACGGAATCACTGGTCCCCTGAAGCAGATCCTAAGCGAGGCGGCCGATCGCTATGGTTTCCCCTCGCCAATCGGAAACCTGAAGCCTCTGAAGATTCGCAAGAGCGACGTTCAACCGTTTTCACTTGTAGAGGTCGAAACAATCCTAGCCGCCGTCCGCGTCGACTACTGTGACTACCTTTATGTGCGGTTCTTCACGGGAATGCGATCCGGCGAAGTGGACGGACTGAAGTGGAAATACGTCGACTTCGACCGTCGGCTGATACTCGTTAGAGAAGCCTTTGTGCTGGGCGAGGATGAGTACACGAAGACCGATGGATCTCAGCGAGACATTCAGATGTCCACCCCGGTCTTCGAGGCACTGAAGCGACAGGAAAAAGCGACGCGGGGACTCTCGGACTACGTCTTCTGCAAAAAGGCGGGAAAGCCCATAGACAACAAGAACTTCACTGAACGTGTCTGGAGACCCGTACTGCGCCACCTTGGGATGCCAATCCGCCGCCCCTATCAGATGCGTCACACCGCAGCGACGCTCTGGCTTGTTGCGGGCGAGAGCCCGGAGTGGATTGCGCGGCAACTCGGCCATACAAGCACACAAATGCTATTCAAGGTGTACTCGCGTTTTGTGCCGAATCTCACAAGGCAAGATGGCTCAGCAATTGACCGGCTACTTACCGCTGCGCTCGAGATTCGAAAAGGCGAGTCGCAGTTGCGCCGATCAGGGCTTACACCAGAGTAATTGGTACCTGCCTACTCCTCAGGCAGTGTCACTGAATCCGCATGCGCGCCCCGCACCCAGTGGCCGCTTCCAGAACCGCGCCACGCCCGCTGTCGTTAAGGGTTGTCCGACGTCTGCCCGTTGATCGAGGCGTAGCGGCGCATGCCGTGGTGTCAGGGCAGGCGTTGGACAAGCCTTAACGGGATGGTGCAGCAAAAAGCTGGGAACCCGCTGGATCGCGAGTTCCCCGAACGGACAAGTAGCCAGACCTCAACCTGCTCGGAGAGGCGCAAAGCCTCGTCGAGTTCGACGCCGAGAGACTTCACGGTGTTCTTGATCTTGGTGTGACCGTGCAGTATTTGCGCCGCCCGCAGGTTGTGCGTTTGCCGGCAAGAGAGGCGGCCGATTTCGCGGGCAGATCTACCGGTCCGGCATGTCACTGCCGCCGCGTCGGCTAATCTCCGCTAATGAGTTCCGTCGTTCGATCGCCCTGGGGGCGTCGCCTAGTGATCGCGCTCGTGATCGTGGCGGTCGTCGCGCTGGCCGTCTGGTGGCTGGGCCGCCCGAAGCCGATTCCGGTGGTGCTGACCGAGATCGGACGCGGTCGCGTCGAGGCGACGGTCGCCAACACGCGCGCCGGCGCCGTCGATGCGTGCCAGCGCACCAAGCTGTCGACCATCATCGGTGGACGGATCGAAGTGCTGACGGTCAAGGAGGGCGATCGGGTCAAAAAGGGCCAGTTGCTGATGCGGCTTTGGAACGACGATCAGCAGGCTGCCGAGCGGCTGGCGCAGGCCCAGCTCGATACCTCGCGCAAGCGTGTAGTCGAGGCGTGCACGATCGCCGCCGGCGCCGAGCGCGAGGTGGCGCGGCAGGTCGAACTGCACAAACAGGGATTCATCTCCGCCAACGCGATCGACGCCGCGCGCTCTGCTGCCGACGCCAAGGTCGCGGGGTGTGCGACCGCCAAGTCCGACGTCGCACAGTCCGAGGCCAACGTCCGACTGTCGCACGTCCAGCAGGGGCGCACGGTACTGATCGCGCCGTTCGACGGCACGGTCGCCAAGATCGTCGGCGAGATCGGCGAGTACTCGACGCCGTCGCCGCCGGGCGTGCCGACGCCGCCGGCGATCGACCTGATCGACGAGTCGTGCCTGTATGTGACGGCGCCGATGGATGAGGTCGACGCGCCCAAGGTGCGTGATGGACAAGCCGTGCGCATCTCGCTCGATGCGCTGCCGGGGAAGTCATTCCCCGGCAAGGTCCGGCGCGTCGCGCCCTACGTGACGGCGGTCGAGAAGCAGGCGCGCACCGTCGACATCGAGGCGACGTTCGACGATCCGTCGAAGATCGGACGCCTGCTGGTCGGCAACAGCGCCGATGTCGAGGTCGTGCTGGCGACACGCGACAACGTCCTACGTGTGCCGACCGCTGCGCTGCTAGAAGGTAACCGGGCGCTGGTCGCCGTCGGTGACCGCCTCGAGGAGCGGAAGGTGAAGGCGGGACTGACGAACTGGGAGTACACCGAAGTGGTCGAGGGCCTGGCTGCCGGCGACAAGGTGGTGACGTCGCTCGAGCGGGCCGGCGTGAAAGCCGGCGCCACTGTCGAAGCGGAACCGGCAAAAGCTGCCAAGTAGTCCCGTGACAACGAGCAAAGCCAACGGCGCGCTGATCGATCTGGAGCGCGTCGAACGCGTGTTCCGCCTCGGCGACAGCGAGGTGCACGCGCTGCACGAACTCGACCTCACCGTGATGCCAGGCGAATACCTTGCAGTCATGGGTCCGTCGGGTTCCGGCAAGTCGACGCTGCTCAACCTGGTCGGCTTGCTCGACCGTCCTTCCGCGGGCACGTATCGGCTCGATGGCCGCGACGTGACGACGCTGACGCCCGAAGAGCAGGCGCAGCTGCGGAGCAGGCGGATCGGCTTCGTGTTCCAGAGCTTCCACCTGGTGCCGCGGTTGACAGCGGCCGAGAACATTGCGCTGCCGATGATGCTGGCCGGCATTCCAGCCGCTGAGCGCGCGCCGCGCGTGCAGCAGGCGCTCGCCGATTACGGCCTCGTCGATCGCGCGGAGCATCGTCCTGATGAACTCTCCGGTGGTCAGCGACAGCGCGTCGCGATCGCGCGTGCGACCATCATGCAGCCGGCGCTGATCCTGGCCGACGAGCCGACCGGCAATCTCGATCGCGCCACCGGCGAAGAAGTCGTGCGACTGCTGGAAGAACTCAACGCGCGCGGCGTGACGCTGATCGTCGTCACGCACGATGGTGCGCTGGGAGCGCGTGCGCGTCGCCGCATCGAGATGGAAGATGGCAGCGTCCGAAGCGACACTGCCGCCACGCATGCGCCCGCTTGACATCCTGCGCTTCGCCTACGGCGCGGCTGCCGGCAATCGGCTGCGCACGTTGCTGCTGATCTTGGCGATGGCGATCGGGGTAGCCGCGGTGGTGGTTCTCACCGCGCTCGGCGACGGTGCGCGCCGCTACGTCGTCAACGAGTTCTCGGCGATCGGCAGCAACCTGGTGATCGTCCTGCCCGGACGCTCGCAGACCGGCGGTTTCAGCCCGGCTAACGCCGTGACCAGCACGCCGCGCGATCTGACGGTGGCCGATGCACGCGCGCTGCAGCGCGCGCCGGCGGTTCGTCGCCTGGCGCCGGTCACCGCCGGCACATCGGAATTGAGCGTCGCTGGCCGATTGCGCGAGACGCTGATCATCGGCACGACGGCCGAGTTCCTCGAGGTACGCCGCTTCAAGCTCGCGCAGGGCCGCTTCCTTCCCGACGAGGACTGGGATCGCGGGACGCCCGTGATGGTGATCGGCGCCAAGCTGGCCAGTGAACTGTTCGGCACGGTGTCGCCGCTCGGCCAGTTCGCACGCATCGGCGATCGGCGCTTTCGCGTGATCGGCGTGCTGGCGGCCGGAGGCAGCGGCCTGGGCATGACGACCGACGAGCTGGCGATCGTCCCGGTCGCGCAGGCGCAGGCGATGTTCAACTCCAACACGCTGTTTCGCATCCTGGTCGAAGCGCGCAGCCGCGAGGTGATCGAACTCGCCAGGGAGCAGGTCACCCAATTGATCAAGCAGCGGCATGACGGCGAGGCTGACGTCACCGTGATCACGCAGGACGCTGTGCTCGCGACCTTCGACCGACTGCTGGGAACGCTGACGCTGGGCGTGGCCGGCATCGCCGCCATCAGCCTCGCGGTCGCGGGCATCCTCGTGATGAACGTGATGCTGGTGTCGGTGACGCAGCGCACGCCTGAAATCGGACTGATGAAGGCGCTCGGCGCCACCGGCCGCGTGATCCGGCGCGCGTTCCTGGTTGAGGCCGCGCTGCTGTCGGCGGCTGGTGCGGTGATCGGGTACGGGCTCGGGCTGGGCGGTGCGGCGATCATCCGTGCGCTGTATCCGGTGCTGCCGGCGTACGCACCCAATTGGGCGGTGCTGGCCGCGCTTGGTACCGCGCTCGTGACGGGCGTGGTGTTCGGCGTGTTGCCGGCGCGGCGCGCGGCGGCGCTCGATCCTGTGCTGGCGCTGAGCAAGCGATGATCTGGCGCGACGCCGTCTTCCTCGCGCTGCGGGCGATCACCGCGCACCGGCTGCGCAGTTTCCTGACGCTGCTCGGCATTGCGGTCGGCATCGCGGCGGTGATCCTGCTGACTTCCATCGGCGAAGGCATCCATCGCTTCGTCCTCGCGGAATTCACGCAGTTCGGAACGAATGTCGTCGGTATCGCACCGGGTCGCGTCAAGACCGCCGGCGGTTCACCGTCGGGGCTGCCGACTGCCGTGCGACCACTGAGCTTCGACGACGCTCGCGCGCTGCAGCGCGTGCCGCACGCGATCGGCGTCGCGCCGACGGTTTGGGGCAACTCCGAGGTCGCCGGCAACGGCCGCCTGCGGCGCACGACCGTCTACGGCGTCAGCGCTGCCGCGCTGCAGGTGTTCAACATGAGCGTAAAGAGCGGCCAGTTCCTGCCCGACGAGGAATGGGAAAGCGCACGCGCCTTCGTCGTGCTGGGCAGCAAACTGAAGGAGGAACTGTTCGGCGCGGCCAATCCGCTCGGTGCACGCGTGCGCATCGGCACGCTGCAGTTTCGCGTGATCGGCGTGCTGGCGTCCAAAGGGCAGTTTCTCGGCATCGATCTGGATGACACGGCCTTTATCCCGGCCGCGCGCGGACTGGATCTCTTCAACAAGGACGGGCTGACGGAGATCCATTTGTCATACGAGGAGCGAGCGTCGGCCACGCAGGTGGCCGACGCGGTCAAGGCGCTGCTGACGGCGCGCCACGGGCGCGAGGACTTCACGATCACCACTCAGGAAGACATGCTGCAAACACTGGGCAACATCCTCGACGTGCTTACGATGGCCGTCGGCGCGCTGGGCAGCATTTCACTGCTGGTTGGCGGCGTCGGCATCGTCACCATCATGACGATCGCTGTCGCGGAACGGACCAGTGAGGTCGGTCTGATGCTGGCGCTCGGCGCGCGCCGGCGCACGATCCTCGGCCTCTTTCTCGGTGAAGCGGTCGTACTGGCGGCGCTCGGCGGTGCCTTCGGCCTGCTGCTCGGCATCGGCTTGGCCCAGCTGATTCACCTGGCCGTGCCCGCGCTGCCGGTCCATACGCCGGTCCTGTATGCGGCGTTGGCGATCGCACTGGCATCGGTCATTGGATTGGTCGCCGGCGTCGCGCCAGCCCGGCGCGCTTCCATGCTCGACCCGGTGGAGTCGCTGCGGGCCGAGTAACGGTCGGCTTCCGGCGGCGTTGCCTTCGAGTCGTGCAAACCTGCTGACCGCGGGGACGTCCGAGTCGGCAGCCCGCGGCGACTGTCTGAACGCTTGGCTAATACCGCAGTGCTGCTAGGAGCATGAAGGTCGAGGCCAGCCAACTCCGGACGTGTTCCTGCGTGCTGGCGCAAGTGGGCGAAGCAGAGCACGTTCCTTGGGACGCAGCCTCGCCCCTCCGCCGAATGTCCACCCTTTGCAGGCGCCACGTCTTATGTGCGCTACCGAACGGACACCAGTCCCTGGGTTCGCATACGTTTCTTACGGCGAGTTCTTGGCCGACTCTTCCGTTCAACGTGTCCAATGGGCTTCGGGGGCTTGGATGACGACCAGCCATGCTTATCGCGGGCCGCGGGAAAGCACCGCACGGCAAGCGCTGGCGACGTTCTCGACTCAACTCAGGAGCGAGCAGTCCGAAGAAGACAAGCGGCGCGCTTCGGCGTCCGCCATGTATTACATGCCGTTCATGACCCCGGACGGACTGATCGCTTCATACCGGCGCTACAACCAGGTCATCCGGGAGGTGGCGGCGGCCACCGGGGCTGTGCTCATCGACGGAGAAGACACGATTCCCGGAGACAGCCGGCACTTCACAGACACCGTCCACTTCACGGACGCAGGATCGGATCGCATGGCCGTGCGAGTGCGCGATGCCTTGTCCGGTGATGATGCGGTTCGATCAGTATTGAGGAGCGGCGTCGCACGTGCCAAACATTAGCTTCCGTTTCGATATCAAGACACGGGCGGCCAAGACTTCGGGCTCTTTTCGACGGGCTCTCGCGCTGCTTTCTTGTTTGGCAATCGGCGTCGAGTATTCATCCGAGAAAGCGTGATCCAGCAAGGCAGAACACGACACTGAACCTCTGGAGTTCAGATGTCGGCGTTAAAAAGCGCGTAGCAGCACCAGTGTCAATGAGCGAGCACTTAGCAGCACTGCACTGGCCTCTTCAGCTGCCGAGGGAGATGCTAGTCAAGTACGCAACGGCGCACTCCTCCTTTGCCACTCACGTTACAAGCGACCGGATTCAGGAGAAACTAAGAAGCGGTTGCGCGGATAGCGGAAGGGCAGCGCGAGAAGGAGCGATAGCATTTCCTTCGGTCTGAGGAAGGCGGTCACTCCACTTTGCTCGAAGCGCGACTCAGCAGCCCGCGAAGGGTGGGTAGTCGGGGCATGAGGTGCCGTGTCCTTGCCATGGAGACGTGTTACATATTGTCGGTCTTTATTGAAAAGTATCGACGCTACGTAACACTTCCACGCCACGCCTCAATCCTTGCTGGGCCGCACGATGTCGTCGCGCGCGACCCGCCTACCCCTCGCTGCGCGGATGAAGTCGCTCAAGTAGCGCCAACGTGACCGGCAGCACCAAAGTCTCGTTGTTGTGACGAAGTGCCACCTCGGCACTCGGCAGGCAAGCAAAGAGTTCGACGATCCTGCCCTCGACGCCGGCTGGCACTTCGCGGCCGTTGACGAAGACAGGGCGGGTGAGGCGGACCATATCGCCCTTGTACATTGGCGCAGTGCCTGGTTGATGGTGTTATGGATTGGCGGGGCAGTGCTGCGTCACAAGCATGACGCATTCCGCGTCGCGTCTGCGCTGTTTACGCGAGTCCATCCCCTCTTCCTGCGACGCGGAGGCAGGCACTCAAGGGTTCGACAGGCCTCTCGCAAAGAAACGCGAAAGCCAATCAGGTCTGGTTGCGCAGCAGTCGCTCGCGCGCCGCATCCAGCCGGCGGTCGTACTCGGTGCTGCGCTCTGTCTGCCCGGCAACACCAACCGACGGTCCGAGCATAAGCGCGGCGCGCAGGCGGCTAGTCTCCTGGCGGGCTGAAAGCAATTGCCTTAGTTCGTCGCGGACCTTCGCCGCCGCGTCCTTGTCGCCGACGGCTTCCTGGACCGCCGCCATGGCGGTAAGGACGTCCGGAAGCGTAGAGGTGACCAGCTTTGCCTTCTCGCGCGCAGTGACGATGCGCGAAAGGCCGAGGTCCCGTTGGCCTTCGACGACCTCGAGCATGCCCCGCGCACAGGCGTAGTCAATCCGCGCGCGCACCGTACCGGCTTTGGCAGCGAAGGCTCCCATGGCCTCCAGCACGGGGCGCGCCTCGGTGCCACGCTTGAGCGCAACCAGGGTACGAAGGTGCGTGTACTCCAAGATCGCCCGATTGCCAGCCCCATGGGCATCGGTCGGCTCCGTCGCCATCGCCCGCGCCGCACCGATTGCCTGCAACGCTTCCTCGTACTCGCCCAGGAAAAGGTAGCACTGGGCGATGTTGCCGAGC
>Ga0316601_100000911_pt1 | contig 13699 bp, 14 predicted proteins | sample OWC_soil_day5_no_FD_207663 | JGI IMG/M metagenome (GOLD analysis project Ga0316601, IMG submission 207663) | Wetland soil microbial communities from Old Woman Creek delta, Ohio, United States - OWC_soil_day5_noCT | ecosystem: Environmental > Terrestrial > Soil > Wetlands | place: USA: Ohio...
TACAGCAGGTCCGGAGCCGGAGCGGCGATCAGCTTTCCACGGTGGATCAGGAAGCGCTGTTTGATGGGATGCCTCCAAACTACCTGATCGAGACCAGCCCGCGGGCCATCGTTCGGCACATCGCCCTTTATAAAACCCTCCGGGACGCAGGGTCAAAGGGGCTTAAAAGCGCCTTCTGTCTTGAAGCCGAAGCGGCGCCGTCCAGCGGAACCTATGAAGTCACGTTCTTGGCCAGGGACAGGGCCGGCCTTTTCTCCGATGTGGCGGGCATCATGGCCCTGAACAATATCAACATCCTCTCCGCCCGCATCTACACGTGGCGCGATGGAACGGCCGTGGACATTTTTACGGTGACGCCTCCGCTGGACCCCCTCCACCCGGAGGAAATCTGGGAGAGGATCAAAGGAGATCTGGCGGAGACCTTTGAAGGCAGGCTCCCCCTCCCAGAACGTCTTCAGCAGAAGGCCGAACCTTCCATTCTTTTCCGCATGAAGAGCCCCGGTCGCCAACCCCAGGTGCATGTGGACAACGAGGCCTCCGACTTCTTCACGCTCATCGAGGTCTTCGCCGATGATCGCATCGGGCTCCTCTACCGGATCACGCACGCCCTCTTCACCCTTGGCGTTGATATCCGGATTGCCAAAATCGCCACCAAAGGCGACCAGGTTGCCGATGTCTTTTACGTGCTGGATCTGGAAGGGCAGAAAGTCATGGAGCAGGAAAAGGTCGAAAAGATCAGGGACGTCTTACTTAAAGATCTTTCTGCAACCTGATCCCCTGACAGAGCATCACCCCTTGGACATCCAGGGCAGGCGGTCCAGATCCACGTTTCCTCCTGAAACGATGAGGCCGGCTCGCCGGCCCGCCACATCCAGCCGCCGGCTGAGGATGGCGCCGAGGGGCACAGCCGCTGAGGGCTCCACCAGAATTTTCATTCTTTCCCACAGGCACCGCATGGCCTCGACAATCGCCTCCTCGCTCACCAGCACAATGTCTCTCACATACCGCTGAATGATCGGAAACGTCAGATCTCCGAGGGAAGTGCGCAGGCCGTCGGCGATGGTGTTCGGATCGAGGGAAGGAACAATGTGGCCGCTCTTGAAGGAGCGGTAGGCATCATCGGCCCTCTCGGGTTCAGCCGCAATGACGGCCGTCTTCGGCGAAACCAGCGCGACCGCAACCGCCGTACCGCTCAAGAGCCCTCCCCCTCCCACGGGTGCGACAACCAGGTCCAGGTTCTGCACCTGCTCGCACAGTTCTATCGCGGCGGTGCCCTGCCCTGTGATGACGCGAAGGTCATTGTAGGGGTGGACGACGTTCGCTCCTGTTCGCGCGACGACTTCGGCCAGGGCTCTTTCCCGGGCTTCAAGGGTCGGCTTGCAGAAGACGATTTCCGCTCCATAACCGGCCACAGCGAGCTTTTTGACATGAGGGGAGTTTTCCGGCATGACCACGTGGGCGGGAATGCCTCGCCATCGAGCCGCAAGGGCCAAAGCAGCCGCATGGTTTCCCGAAGAGTGAGTGGCTACCCCTCGCTTTGCTTCGTCGTCGCTCAAGGAAAAAACAGCATTGCACGCGCCTCGGATCTTGAAAGCGCCTGCTTTCTGAAGATTCTCACACTTGAAGAAGATCTCACCGCCGGCCATCCGGTCGATCGTGCCGGAGGTTAAGACGGGGGTTCGATGGATAAACGGTTCGATCCTCTGGTGTGCCTCTCGGAGGTCTTCCAAAGACGGTTCTGCTTTCATATCCGTTCCGCTCCTTCTTCATTCACGAGGTCTGGCAATCGGCCCCAAGAATGCTTAGCTTTGCTTTTAAATTAAACACAGGGGGAGGATATGTCATGGGAAATGAAATAACAAGAAGAGACATGATGAAGGGTCTGGGCCTTGCAGGCATGCTGATCGGCATGGAAGGCCTTTATGCGTCGGCACAGAGTCAAACTGCAACCGGAGGCGCAGCCCCACGCCAGATCGGTGAGTGCAAGCTGCCTCCCCTGCCTTATGCTCACGACGCCCTCGAGCCCTACATCGACAAAGACACGGTCGCCCTTCACCACGGCAAGCATCATGCCGCCTATGTCAGTGGCTTCAATGGGGCCATGAAAAAACTGGAGGAGGCAAGAGCGTCTGGGGATTACAGCCTGATCAAGCACTGGTCCAGGGAGTTTGCCTTCCACGGCTCGGGACATGTTCTGCATTCCCTTTACTGGGCCAACATGTCCACCAAGGGAGGGGAACCCAAGGAGGATCTCTTGGAGGCATTGAAGAGAGGCTTCGGGAGCCTGGATCAATTCAAGAAGCAGTTCGTCGCCGCCACCAACAGCGTTGAAGCAAGCGGCTGGGGCGTTCTGGCCTATGAACCCTACATGGGGCATCTCGTCGTGCTTCAGGCCGAAAAACACCAGGACCTGACCGTCTGGGGCGTCTGCCCTCTCCTGGTCTGCGACGTTTGGGAGCACGCCTACTATCTGAAGTACCAGAACCGCCGGCCGGAGTACGTGGACAACTTCATGAAAATCATCAACTGGCAAGAAGTCGCGAACCGATACACCAAGGTCAAGGGCCTGGTGGGATACCGTTGACCGAAGAAGTAGGCAGTAAGCAGTAAGGAGTCAGCAGTCAAAGCTTCTGACTGCTCTTCTTAGTGCATACTGCCTACTGCCTACTATTCCTAGCGGCTTCCAAAGACTTTCTTGAGAAGGTCCGTGGTTCGGGCCACGGGGTCCTGGCGGATCTTCTTTTCTTCTTCAGCCACCATGAGAAAGAGCCCGTCCAAGGCCTTGTCGGTCACGTACTGATCCAGGTCAAAAGAAAAGGCCCCGGCAAAGGGTACGGAACGGGCCGACTGCTCCAGGTCCTGGTAGGACTTGGTCGCGCCCACTTCGCCCATCGACTTATGGACAATGGGCTTTGCAATTTCTCTCAAGCGAGGAGAAGTTTTGTCCTTGAAGTAGAGCGTGGCTTCGTTCTCTCGTCCATTGAGGATTTTCTTGGCATCCGTGAAGGTCATCTGCTTGATCGAATCCACGAAGAGCCCCTTCGCTTCAGGAGCGGCTCTCTCGGCCGCCCGGTTCATGCTTAGCTCAAATTCATCCACCTTGGAGCCGTACCCTGCCGCTCTCAGGATTTTCTCGGTCTTTTGGACCGTGTCCGGGAGCGGTATGCGGATCTTGGGGTTTTTGTAGTACCCGTCCGTTTTGGACACGATTTGAACGGCATTGCCTGTTCCGATTTGAAGCGCCTCCTTCAAACCGTTTACGATCTCCGTCTCCGACGCCATGGAAACGCCCCCGGCTCCCTTTTGGAGCCCCTTGAGCACATCCCCAAGTTGTTGAGCAAAGGCGGCATGGCCCGCCAAAACCAGAACCAATCCCATGAAAAGAACGACTCGCGCTTTCATCGTTTCACCCCCCTTTGTTGTTGATGAAGACCGGCAAAGGATACTTAGTGTAGTGTCTCATTGATCCCTCTGTAGGTGTGTCATTTCGAGCGAATGCGAGAAATCTTGCGTTTTTCACGGGCTATTAAGATCTCTCCCTTCGGTCGAGATGACAAGCTTACCCTTAAAGCTAGGCTTTCCCATGGCCCAAGTCCAGGGCCCAAGTCCAGCCTTTTCCTCGGATTGCTTTGGCCTTGACATCACCCCCGCTCTTCCCTATATTCCCCAAGGATTGCAAACGATCGACCAAAGAAAGGGATAGGATTAATGTACAACGCCAGCAACTTGAGAAAGGGTCTCAAGATCCTTATTGATAAAGAACCTTATGTCGTCGTCGATTTTCAGTTTACAAAACCCGGCAAGGGCCAGGCGCTCTATCGATGCAAGCTCCGAAACATGATCAACGGCATTATGCTGGATCGGACCTACCGCTCTGTGGATTCCTTTGAATCGGCCAACCTCGAGCAGCGAAAAATGCAGTATCTCTACAGCCAGGAGGGCCATTTTCACTTCATGGATAATCAAACCTACGATCAGTCGGCCCTGTCCGCCGAACAGGTCGGGGATGCCAAGAACTACCTCATCGACAATCTTGAAGTGGACGTGCTTCTTTTTGATGGAAGGCCCATCGGGCTGACCCTGCCCAATTTTGTCGATCTCCTGGTGACCCGCGCGGATCCTTGGGCCAAGGGGGATTCCGTCGCCGGGGACAGCAAACCCGTGACCCTTGAAACCGGGTACACCCTTCGAGTCCCTCCCTTTATCGATGAAGGGATCAAAATCACCGTGGACACACGGACCGGGGAGTATGTCACCCGGGTCAAATGATCCTTCCTCCCTGCTGGAAAGGGAGACCTTAGTGCTTCGATTCGCAAATACGGTGACGTATGCTCAAACGAGAACACCTAGAATTTGCTCCCTCAGCACTAAGTCCTGAGGGAATAAATCCGTCATCGAATTTATGACTCGATGGACTTAGCCGCCAAAAAACCGAACCTCCGGTTACGAGCCGGATTGGTCCAGGCCATCAGGCATTTTTTCACTGAAAGAGACTATCTCGAAGTCGAGACCCCCTATCTCATTCCGGCGCCGGCTCCTGAGCTCCACATTGACGCGATCCGTGCAGGCGAAGGATTTTTGCACACGTCGCCGGAGTTGTGCATGAAACGCCTTGTTGCCGCAGGCTACCCCAAGATCTTCCAGATTTGCAAGTGCTTCCGGCAAGGGGAAAGAGGCAGCCGCCATCTTCCCGAGTTCACTCTGCTGGAATGGTACCGCGCAGGGACGGACTACCTGGGCCTGATGGAGGAGAGCGAGGAAATCGTCGCTTTTGTTTTGGAGGAACTCGGGTTGCCTCCTCGGCTGGAGTTTCAGGGTAGGGCCCTGGATCTGCAGCGACCATGGGACCGGCTCACGGTTCAGGAGGCTTTTGAGCGATATGCTTCGACCTCTCTGGAACGAGCCATGGAAAGCGGGCGTTTCGATGAAATCTTGGCCTTTGAAATTGAGCCCTCCCTCGGATTCCCGAAACCTGTTTTCCTTTACCATTATCCTTCAGCCCTCGCTGCGCTTGCGCGGCTGAGCCAGGGCGCTCCCGGTTATGCCGAGAGATTTGAACTCTACGTGGCCGGTGTTGAATTGGCCAACGCTTTTTCCGAGTTGACAGACCCTGTCGAACAGAAGGCCAGATTTGAGAAAGAACTGGCCAAACGAGACGAGCAGGGCAAAACGGTCTACCCTATGCCTGAGAAGTTCCTCCGCACACTCCCTTTCATGCCGAAGTCGGCGGGCATCGCTCTCGGAGTGGACCGGTTGGTCATGCTCTTGAGCAATCAGAAGGAGATCGATCCCGTGGTCTCCTTCACTCCCGAAGAACTATGATCAAGCTCGCCCTCGTCATGCTTCTGGCTTTGGTCGCCTTTCCTTGTCCGGCCGCCGGACAGCCCTCCAAGGAATCACAGAAGGCCAAAACGAAAACAACGTCGGACCTCGAGATCTCCGAAATCACCTTCAAACTTAAAGGCCCGGATAAGGAAGCCGTGTGGATTCAAGGCAACCGGTTCTTTGCTCCCTCTGCCTTTGCCATTGAAGAGGACAAACCTCGATTCGTCATCGACATCAAAGACACAGGGCCTGTGAAACGGGAACTGTCACGGATAGCGGCGGACGGTCAGTTCATTGAAAAGGTGCGGACCTTCTACCACAAGGAGAACCGGACGCTCAGGGTGGTTCTGGATCTCCAGCCTTCCAAAAAATACCGAATCAGCCAGTTCTTTTACCAGGCCCAGAACATTTATGCGGTTGAAGTGGAAGGCGAATAATGCTGCCTGCGGTTCTTCGAAGGTTTTTCAACTTCAGGCACTTCTTCTTGCCCCCTGCTCTCCGCTCTACGCTCTGCGCTGGTTCACCTTCAGCAAAAAGATGAATTTGGAAGTCACCGGGCCGATAATCACCTGGTTCTCCTGCTTGTCAAGCCGCTCTCGCGTCACGCCGGTCCGGTGTCCGATCTCCTTGCCGTTCACGATGGTGCCGAACGCGCTCCCCCGGTCAATCGCCCAGACCCCTCCCCTTTCATTGTGAATGGCAAGGTGATTCCTCGACACCACATACGGCTCCTTCTCCGGAAGGAACAGATCATTGTTGTGGAAAACGTCGGCGTCCGTGTTCTTCGAATCCCTCCCGATCAGAAAAGGGAACTTTGAAATGGTTCTCTTGCAGTCTCCCAGCGCTTTCCGCGCTTCTGCCGTTTGCCCCTCCAGGATCACTTCAAAAGCCTGCTCCCTGGTCTCTCCTGCCGCACTCCGCTCGGCAAGCCTATCGCTCGCCTGCCTCAGCCTTTCAAACAGGCTTTTGATGATGGGAATAAGAACGGATGGTTTTTTCTGAAGCAGTTCATTGAACCCCTCGCGGCTGATGACCCGAAGTTTCAGCTCCGTCATCGCCTTGACCGTAGCCGAACGAGGGCGATCCTCGATCAGACCCATCTCGCCGAAAACCTGGCCTTCCCCCAGGGTCGCCACCACGATCTCCTTGTCGCCGGACTTCTTGAGAATTTCCACAGCTCCGGAAAGAACAATGAAGGCAGACGTGCCCTTGGTCCCCTCTCGGATAACGATTTCTCCCGGTCCAAAAACCTTGATGTCTTCCATTCCTTACTCCCTGACCCCTTCTTTGTAGGGTTCCTTGATATCATACTCGCAGGTTTCTTAACAGCCTGCGTTCTCGAAGCGGGTTTGAGAGCGTTCCCGGCCCTCTCCCGGCCGGAATCACACGGTATCGTTGGTCCTTGACGGATAAGGGGTATTTTCATATACTTACCCATTCGGTCGGCTCCACTGCTCGATCAGCTATTAAGGCAGTCAGAAGAGGTTCGGCCATGCTCGACGAAATCATCCACAACAAGGATCTTCAGAAGTATCTCAAAACCTATCAAAAGGGCGACTCCCTTTTTGTGGAAGGGGATGAATCTCAGGACCTCTACTTCCTGGTCTCCGGCCACCTTGAAGTGCTCAAGGGGGACAAGAAGATCGCGGAAATCACGGAACCCGGCGCTCTTTTCGGGGAACTCTCCTTCCTGCTGGGAGCAAAAAGAACGGCGACGGTTCAGGCTGAGAACGAAGTCAGGGTTCTTCGCATTCCTAAGAACGAGGTGTCCACCTTCCTCAAAGAATTCCCCACAGTCGCCGAGAAGATTACCGAAATCATCGCTCGCCGGCTCGATGAATCGAGCCAGGCCGTCTATGGGCTGAGACAAATCTGTGACAAGCTGCCGGATGCCGTGATGCTCACGGACCTGGGCGGTAAAGTGGTCGCATGGAACGCCGCCGCCGAAAAGCTCTACGGCAGAAACTGGCATCACATGCGTGGAACTTCTGCCGAAGACATCTACGAACAACCGCAGGTTTACCGGGAGCTTTTACAGGAGATACAAAGCAAAACATCGGTTCCGGAGAGGGTCCTCAAAGTCAGACACCCTGAAAAAGGAACCCGTTACGTCTCGACCAGCACCACGCTTCTCCATGACAGCCAGAACAACATCCAGAGTCTCCTTTGGCTGGGCCGTGACGTCACGGCTGCACACCGGATGGAACGCAGGTATCGCCGGGCCCGTTACTGGCTCATTCCTTCGCTGATCCTGCTGGTCCTCTTAGCCACGACGGTCATTGTGGGATTCCCCTATTTCTCAAAGGGCGTCCAAACCATGGACACCAGGAAACTGGAGCTCAGGAACCTTCTGGCCAAGGACTATCTCCTTCTGAAGTCTTTGTTGGCCGAGCCGTTGGCGCAAGGGGATCGGACGAACACGACGAAGGTTCTTAAGGAGTTCTTCGACATTCAGGTCACCAAGCAGTGTCCCTACAGCGGAATCGTTTTGCTGGACAGGCAAAGGAAGGTGTTTGACGCTTTATCCTTACGGCCCGGTTTCGATGCTCAGACCGTGATCGGCACCCCTTACACGGGAATAGAATTCCAGGGCTCGGAAAAATCCCTGTACCGCGTCCTGGTCCTCTACCGTGCAGACAAAGACAACCCCATGGGCCGCAAAGGCATCGAGATCGCCTTTGACCTCAGAGAGAACGAGCGGACGATCGGATGGTTGCTCTTCCAAATGGATATGGATTGCATGAAAACCAACTACGACGTGGATGAGGAAGGATTGAGAAACCTTCAATCCTAGGGCCATGCACAGTTCAAAGGGCCAAGAATCATGGGCTTACGAGACCTCGGACGACCGCAAAGGGGGATTGATCCTGCACCTTACGGGCCGGATGGATTCCGCAAATGCCGGGGCCATGTTGCGCGATCTCGGGCCTCTCATTCACACCAAGGCCCCCGTCTCTCTCACCGTGGACCTCTCTGAAGTGACGTATGTGGACGACTTCGGTGTGCTCGTCCTGATTCAGCTGAGGCACATGATGACCGATCAGAGCGGTGCGTTTTCCCTCCTTCATGCCTCCGACAAGATCAGGGAAATCCTCTCTCTTCTCCACTTCGATGACCTGACGGAAAAAGTCCCCCTGACCAAGAAACAGATCCCAAACATCTTTATCCGCCTCGGAGATGCGACCCTCCGCCACATCAATGATTTACGGTACCTCACCTCTTTCACCGGATCGGTTTTTCTTGCCCTTCTCTACGTCCTTCGACATCCCCGTTCCTTGAGGAGGGAAGACACGGTCCTCGCCATGCAAAAGACAGGGGTGGATGCTTTGCCCATCGTGGGCTTGATCAGTTTCCTGCTGGGGTTGATTATCGCCTTCATGTCTTCGGTGCAGCTCCGGCAGTTCGGCGCGGACATCTACGTCGCCTCCCTCGTGAGCCTGGCCATGACCCGGGAGTTGGGGCCTATCATGACGGCGATCATTGTCGCCGGCCGGTCAGGGTCTGCGTTCGCCGCCGAAATCGGCACCATGCGAATATCGGAGGAAATCGACGCTCTCTTCACCATGGGATTTGACCCGACTCGATTTCTGGCCATCCCCAAGGTCATCGCCTCCCTCGTCGTGGTCCCCCTGTTGACCCTGTTTTCCGACGTTTTCGCCATTCTGGGTGGCCTGGTCGTCGGCGTTTTGATGCTCGATCTGACCGCTAATGCTTACATGGCTCAGACTTTTATGACCCTCACGCCTTTTGACGTTTTCCTGGGTGTTCTCAAGAGCGCGGTGTTCGCCTTCTTGATTTCCTGGATCGGATGTTTTCGCGGCTTTCGAGTGCGGGGAGGCGCGGCAGGCGTTGGAGAAGCCACGACCTCTGCGGTGGTGAGCAGCATTTTTCTCATCATCCTGACGGACTCCGTTTTCTCCGTGATTCTTCGATACTGGGGGTAGCATCAGACATTGAGCATTCAACAGTGAGAGAGGACAGAATACAGCATACAGAAAGCAGTAGAAAAAGCCAGTGATCAGTAATCAGTCGGAAGTGAACAGTGGGAGAAGACAGAAGACGGGAGTAAAACCAGTAAGCAGGGAACACTAATCGGAGCACGGTGAACGATCAACGGTGAACGGTTAATGATGAACAGGCAGCCGATCATTCAGGTGAAAGACCTTGTCGCGCGGTACGGAGAGGAAACGATTCTGGAAGGCGTCTCCTTTGAGGTTTACGAAGGAGAGATCTTTGTCATCCTCGGGGGAAGCGGGTGCGGCAAGAGCACACTTCTCAAGCACTTGATCGGGCTTATCCGGCCTTATCGAGGGCAGGTCATCGTTGATGGCGAGGATATCACGCATGCGGACTCTCAGGGCTATCACCGCCTTTTGAGAAAAATCGGCATCCTCTACCAGGGCGGCGCCCTCTTCGGTTCCATGACGCTTGCCGAGAACGTCGCTCTCCCCATCATGGAATACACCGATCTCTCCTCGGACCTGGTGTCGGCCCTCGTTCGGATGAAGCTGAACCTCGTTCAGCTGGAAGGGTATGAAGACTACCTGCCGTCTGAGATCAGCGGCGGGATGAAAAAGCGGGCCGGCCTTGCCCGAGCCATGGCTCTCAACCCGAAGATCCTTTTCTTTGACGAGCCTTCGGCAGGACTCGATCCGGTCACCTCGGCAGGACTGGACCGCCTTATCTTGCACTTGAACAAAAGCCTGGGCACCACCATGGTCATCGTCACCCATGAACTCCAAAGCATTCTCACCGTGGCTCAGAGGGTGATCATGCTGGATAAAGGAACCAAGGGAATTGTCGCGGAAGGGGATCCCGTCCACCTTCGCGAGACCAGCCGCAACCCTCTGGTCTGGCGGTTTTTCAATCGCCAGCCTGAGGAGAGCGCACACCCGGCATAAAGGGGCATGATTCATGGCTTCACAAAAAACCAAATTCGTCGTCGGCCTTTTTCTTGTTTGCGGGATCGGGATCGCCCTTCTCGCTTTCATCTGGCTCGGGATGTCCCGATATTTCGAGAAAGGCCGTTTCTACGTCACCTACTTCAACGAATCCGTGCAAGGCCTGGACAAGGATTCCCCGGTCAAGTACAGGGGCGTGTCCGTAGGCCGCGTCCACAGCATCAGCGTGGCCCCGGACTCCAAGCTGGTGAAGGTGGTTCTGAAGATCGAAACCGGAATGGGGCTCGATACGAACATGGTCGCCCAGTTGAGGTCCGTGGGCATCACCGGAAGCGTTTTCATCGAGCTCGATCAAAAAAAGAGGGACGAGCCGGACCGTTCGCCTCCGCTCAGTTTTCCTTCCGAATACCCCATTGTCGCCTCCAAGCCGTCGGAGCTCGGGGAGATCCTGCGCGGCATTGACGACATTCTGAACAAGATCAAGGCCGTCGACCTGGAAGGGATCTCTGCGAAAGTGAAGTCCAACCTGGATACCATTGAAACAGCGGTTCAGGAGGCCAATGTGAAAGGACTGTCCAGAAAGGTCGAGCGATCTCTGGATCAGCTCAATCAAATCCTGGACGGGCAGCAGTGGGACAAGATCATGGCCTCCACCCAGGAAACGATTCGAGCAGCCAATGAATTCTTCGTGAGGGGCAATGCCACCTTGACTCATGCGGAAAACGCTTTCGCCCAAGCCCGGGGGATCATCGCCGACAAAGAGCAAGCCATCCGGGAGGCTCTGGAAAACATCAACAAGGTCATTGAGAAGAGCGCTTCTTTAACCACGGGAGCGGATGAAACCTTCTCCCACATGAGACAAAACCTCCTGGTGTCGGCGCAGAACCTTGAAAAGGCCAGTGAAAACCTCAACCGGTTCCTGGAGGTTCTGGCCGATCAACCCTCCCAGCTCGTTTTCGGAGAGCCCTTGCCTCGCCGTGAGATGGACCCTGAATTCTGATCAAGGAGATTGACCATGACCCGCACACAACGATCGCTCCTCTTCCTGGTTCTCCTGTCCTGCTGCGCCTGTTCAAGCCTGAAACAGCCCGGCCAGAAGGTCGACTATTTCACCATGGAATATGAGCCGCCCCAGGTTCAGGGGCTCAGGGCGCTGCCTTTCGTCCTGAGGATAGAACGATTCAGTGTGTCACCCCTTTACAACACCCATCAGATCATCTACCGGGATCGGTCGTTCAGACGAGAAGCCTACCCTTACGAGAAGTGGCGTGCCGCTCCGGGCGAACTGGTCACCTATTACCTTTCGAGAGATTTCAAGCACGCCGGCCTGTTCAAAGCCGTGGCTCCCTACGAGAGCAGGGTCGAGCCTTCCCTGATCATGGAAGGATCTGTGGATGAGTTTTTCGAATGGGACTCGGAGGACGGATGGAAAGCCGTGCTGACCGTGAGCACGGTTCTTCTGTCTCACCCTCAGCCCGACCTGAGCAAACGGATTATTTTCCAGAAGACCTTTCATGCGGTGAAGCCTTGCAAGAAGAGAAACGTCGCAAGCCTTTCCGAAGCCATGAGCGAGGCGATGGCCGAGGTTTCCGCTCAAGTGATCCGGGCGACCTATCAGCATCTGGTGCAGTGAAGCAAAGAGCATGGAGCTAAGAGCGAGGAGATCACCCTTCATGGAACCGGAACTTATAGAGATCAAGCAGGACCGGCCGGGGTTTGATCGCTTTATCGGATCGTGGTTGTGCCCGTTCGACAAAACCATGGTCATCGATGTCGGGCCTTCCCGATCCTTGCCGAAACTCATCGCCGCCCTCACCGCCAGGGGTGTTCACCGGGTGGACTATGTTCTCCTCACCCACATCCACATGGATCACGCAGGAGGACTGGCGGAATTCCTCGATCACTTTCCCATGGCTCGCGCCGTGTGCCACAGCAAAGCGATCTCTCACCTCCTGGACCCCTCCAAGCTCTGGCTGGGGAGTCAAAAGACCCTGGGAGATCTGGCGGAGGCCTATGGCCCCATAGCGCCGGTCAAAAGAGAACGTCTGATTCCGCACACCGAAGCGCAGGCCGAAGGCATCGACCTCCTCGAGACTCCCGGCCATGCGGTTCACCATCTCAGTTACATTGTCAGGGGAAACCTCTTTGCAGGCGAGGCGGGCGGCATTTACGTCAGAGGGGAAGGCTGGGAGTATCTGCGACCCGCGACCCCTCCTGTCTTCTTTCTGAAGCAATTTCTTGAAAGCATGGATCGCCTCCTGAACGCGAGGGATCTGACCATGTGCTACGCGCATTTCGGCAGAGCGGACAGTTCGCACCACATGCTACAAAGAGCACGGGCGCAACTCCTTTTCTGGGAGCGGATCATCCGGGAAGAGATGGCCAAGGGCGATCCCCTTCTGATGGAACGATGCATGGCTAAGCTCCTGGGTGAAGACCAGGAGCTCACCGCTTTTCAAGCCATGTCTTCTGCGGACCAAGACAGAGAAAGATTCTTCATGGGAAATTCGATCAAGGGTTACCTGGGGTTTCTCCAGGAAAACCCTAATCCATGAGAAGGCTCCCCGTCATCACCGGGCCCCAGGCGCCGCCTGGCGGTTCCGGGGATCACGCCACTTTCTGCAGAAGGCCTCTTGCCCGGTCCCGCAGCTTTCTGACGGTTCTTTCCGCCAAGCTTCGGTTCTGATACCGGCGCAGGTCTTCAGGGTCTACGGCCTCCGGGCAGTGCCTGAGCTGGAGCTTGATGACCGCGTGGCGGTCATCGACGAGAAACCTTCTGTAAATCAGACGGGCCGGGAAAAATCTGAACTCCCGTTCCAGAATAGCCGCAGACCAGTCGATAAGGTAAGGGCTTCCGTCGTCCCCCACCAGGACATTGGCCGCTCTCTTGAGATCGCAGTGACACAGGCCTCTTCGGTGAACCCGCTCTACAAGGTCGCGCAAGGTTTCAAAGAATTGGACCGGAAGTCTCTCCGTCTTCTCAAGTCCTTCGATGCTCCTGCCCTGGATTTCCTCAAGGACCAGCGCAAGGCCTCCCACAACGCCATAAAGCGCAGGCACGCCCTTCAGTCCCTTGAGCCTCCGGTAGGCTTTCTTTTCTCTCCAGATCAGGAAGCGGCCGATGAGATTTCTGAACACCCGGCCATTGACGCTGAAATCCTTGACGACCGCTCGGGCATCGCCTTCTTCGATCCGGTACAGAGCCGGCCTTGTGGAAGACGGCTTCCGGAGGGTGGCAGTTTTGTTTTCTGTAAGATCCAGGAGTGTTAGGGACTCAACCTTGAGATTCATTCTTGAAGGCCTGCGACTTCTCCTTTACCCTTTCCTGCAACCACCGACACCAGTTTCCCAACCCCTCTCCGGTCTTGCAGGAGATCTGAAAGATGACCAGGTCCGGATTGATGTTCAAGGAGTCCTTCATGATCTTCTCCACGCTGCAGTCCACATAGGGGAGGAGATCGATCTTGTTGATC
>Ga0316601_100000912_pt1 | contig 13693 bp, 12 predicted proteins | sample OWC_soil_day5_no_FD_207663 | JGI IMG/M metagenome (GOLD analysis project Ga0316601, IMG submission 207663) | Wetland soil microbial communities from Old Woman Creek delta, Ohio, United States - OWC_soil_day5_noCT | ecosystem: Environmental > Terrestrial > Soil > Wetlands | place: USA: Ohio...
TCTCGGACCGGAACCTGGTGAGCGTGGAGCCGGTGATCGTGAACCGATCGACGTTGGTGCCCTTGTCGGTGATCTTCGACTCCTGGACCTCGAGGCGGCGCTGCTCGCCGAGGTACGCGCCGCGGAACGTCCCGTCGGTGAAGCTGATGCTCGCGTACGACACGCCGGGGCGGCCGACGATCAGATCGGCCATGCGGAGGAGGACGTCCTCGGCGGGGCGCGCTGGATCGGCGAGCACGCGCAGGCGCTCGAGAAGCGGCCCGGCCTGATCGAGCGCGAACGTGATGTCGGTCTGGATCGCGATCGCTTGCTCGGCGAGCTGGCGGCGCGCCATCGACTGGGACGCGGTGCGCGTGGCGTCGCGCCCGACGAGGAGGATGCCGACGCCGACGGTGATCACCAGCAGCGGGATCGTGATCACGACGCCGATCGGCGACGCCAGCGCGCTCGCGAGCCGGAGCGCCGGACGACCCGAGCCCGTGGCCTTGGTCTCAGCCACGAGTCTCGTAGACCGCGCGCGCGGGCAGCTCGAACGCGGTCAAGAAGCCGCCCTTGCCGCATGCGGTGTCGAGGCCGATGCACGCGGGCCCGGCCCACATGTCCGCCGGATCGTCGGGCGTGTGCGTCGACAGCTCGTTCGGCAGCGTGCGCGTCGTCGTGTGCCCGAACACGACGAGCTTGCCGCGGTAGTTCTCGAAGAAGTCGCGGTCGCGGAGCCACAGCAGCGCGCGCTGTGGCTTGACCGCCGAGGGGTGCGGGAACTCGCCGTTCGTGCGCTTGATCCCGGCGTGGACGTAGATCGCGTGCTCGTCCTCGTAGAAGAACGGCAGGTCGCGCATCCACGCGATCACGTCGGGCGGGAGAAACTTGCCCTCGAGCATCGACGCCAGCTCGTCGCTCGTCGGTGGATCGTCCTCGCCGGGGATCGCCAGGCCCGAGAACGAGCGATAGCACTCGAGGCACCCGTTGCCGCGCGGCAGGAGGAACTCGGGCCAGCCCTTGTCGACGACCTGCAGCCACGCGTCCTCGTGGTTGCCCCGGAGGGCGACGACCTTGGCCGTGGACGAGCCCATCAGGTCGCGCACCTTGGCGACCACGCCGGCGGAGTCGGGACCGCGGTCGATGTAGTCCCCCAGAAACACGAGGGTGTCCTCCGGGGTCAGCGCCGGGAGCTGCCGGAGGACGGCCTCCAAGGCCGCGAGATCTCCGTGAATGTCCCCGATGGCGAAGGTCCGACCGGCCACGGGGGCATCGTAGTGTAGGAATCGCCCACGATCACGGTGTCGGGTGTGGGTTCTCGCGACGATCGCGTTCGTGACGTTTCCTGCGGTTACCGTGGCACGTCCCGTGGAATCATGGAGTCCATGACGCCCCGGCTGATGCTCCTGTCGATCGCCCCCTTGTTCGCCGCCGCCACCGCGCATGCGCAGGCACCGGGTGAGTGGACACCGGAGCCGGCGTACGCACAGCCGCCGCCGCCGGCCGTCGCGGCGCCCGCGGCCCCCGCGGTCCGGAAGTGGTCGGTCGGCGTGAGCATGGGCCAGACCGAGCTCGCGGCGGACGGCCTCGAAGATCAGGCGGTCACGTTCGGCACCGGCACGATCGCGGTGCGCTATCGCGGGTGGCGTCACCTCGAGCTCGAGCTCTCGCTCGGCGGTGGTCGCCAGCATCTGTCGGAGGAGCAGGGAGGCGGCGAGGGCGAGCTCGCGATGGCGACCGGGACGCTCGCCGCACGCTATCGGTTCAACCCCGAGCAGAAGTGGAACTGGTGGCTGCTCGCCGGCATCGGTGGCACCACGGTCGCGCGCAACGACGCGACCGACGAGGAGATCAACGCGGCGCAGCGCACGCACGGAACGCTCGGCGTCGGCATCGAGCGCCGGTGGTCGCGGTTCGCGCTGCAGTTCGAGCTCCGCGCGCTCGCCGTCGGACCGACCGAGGCAGAGATGCAGCTCGCCGACCAGGGTGTGATGACCACCGAGGGCCTGTCGGGCGGGCACTTCGCGTTCGGCGCGTCGTACTACTTCTAAGGCGCGTCGACGGTGGCCTGCACGGCCGCCTCGGCGACCTTGCCCCAGCGCGTGCGCGCCTCGTCGTCGAACGTCGTCGTGTACGGCAGGTGGATGAAGCCCGCGCGACCGCGGAACGCCATCTTGCCGATGTTGACGAACATGACGTTGTTGCAGATGTAGCGGCCGGGATCCTGGCTGCGCTCCGGCTGCTCACCGACGTCGACCAGCGCGGTCTCGATCGCGGACAGCGGCAGCAGCGTCTCGCGGATCGGTGGGGCGTCGAGTGCGATCGGGGTGGCGGCGCGGATGATGCCGCGGTTGTCGGGAGCGCCACCGGAGAGCTCGCCGGTGTCCTGCAGGTTGTAGGCGGTCTCCTCGAGCGCGATCGAACCGCCGCCCTGCCCGAAGCTGATCACGGCGGCGGGCTCGCAGCGATCGATCACGTCGGCGATGGCGGCGGCGGCGCGGTCGTACTCGACCGGCAGCACCATGCGCATCACCTGGGTGCCGCGGAGGGCGGCGGGATCGAGCGAGGTGACGGCGACCGCGGAGATGTTCTCGTGCCAGCCATCGGCGGGGAACGGCTGGAAGCCTGTGATCAGGACCTTCTTGCCGGCGGGGTCACCTTCGAAGGCGCACGGCGCGGGGACCCGGCGGATCTGCGTGCGCGAGGTGTCGCCACTCGAGTGAACGCGGAGCTCGGTGAGGTCGCCGCGCGCCGGCAACAGGTCGCCGACCGAGACCTCGATCAGCGTGCGGAACGCGGTCGTGGTGCGCGATGCCTTGTTCTCGGAGATCAGGCGGTCGAGCACCGGCTTGATGTCGACGCCGTCGGCCTCGAGCTTCTCGATCTTCTTGCTCTTGGGGAGCTCGAACGTGATCTTGTCGGTGTCCTTGTAGACGCCCGCACCGGGCGACACGACGACGCCGAGCTGCTTCGGGAACACCTCGACGTACTCGAGATCGACGAGCGCGCCCTGCTCGACGTGGAGCGTGACGCGCGCGACGCGAGCGGAGGTCTGGATGTTGATCGGGAGATCGATCCAGCGGTCGCGGGCGCGCAGGCGCGACACCGTGAGGGTCTGGACGCCGAGGACGCCACCGTCGGTGTCGAGAGCTGACAGCGTGACGATCGAACCGCGGCTCGGGTGTTGCCGCACCCGGATCCGCGCGTTGACCGTCAGGCCGCCGTACTCGGCGCCGTCGGGGAGAGCGATGTCACACGTGCCGCGCAGCTCGACCGTGCCGGTGCCACCCGGGGTGCCACACACGCGCTGCGCCTCGAGGACCTTCGCGTTGAGCGGGTGCCCGGCCGCATCGTACTTGCCGTCGATGAAGTCGCGGAGCAGGCCGTCGTTGGGTGCCTCGGGCTCCGGGGTTCCGGGGGTGTCGGTACAGGCGCCGGTCAGGGCGGTGAACACGACAGCAGCGAGCACGGGACGGAGCACGGACCTACTCGGAGCAGTCGTCGTGCCACGATCGGCGCAAGCGATCGTCACTACTTGGAGCGGTCGCGACGGCTAGTCGACTTGCCGCTGGCGGGGTCGCGTGGTCATGGGGCCCCACACGCCAGCCACTCGGCGAGCTGGTCGCGCTCCTCGGCCGGGGGATCGACCGGGCCGACCGGCATCGTCGTGTTCGGCCCCGCAGCCCGCACGAAGATCCGATCGGCGTGCATGCGGATGTCCTCGAGCGTGTCGAACCGGAACGCGGCCGGTGCGCCGTGGCGCGAGGTCGAGTGGCAGCTGTTGCAGTAGGTGTCGAGGAAGGGCTGGCCGAAGCTCTCGTACGTGTGGGGCGTCCCGGTCGGCGGGCACGGCATCTCGTCGATCGGCAACGGGCGCTCCATGCAGCCCGCGAGGACCAGCGTGCAGGCGAGCGCCCTCATCGCGCGACCGTCCGCGCGAAGTCGAACGTCAGGCCGAGCGAGACCCCGCCGCTCGACATCCAGCGCGGCCCCCGCTCGCCCTCGGTGAACCTCGTCGTGTCGAGGTCGAACGCGAGGTACCACTCGCCGCGGCGGTGCGCGACGATCGGGACGGCGAGCGAGAGGGCGGCGCGGCCGCCGGCGCGATGCCGGATCCCGTCGCCGATCCCGAGCAGCGCGCTGAACGGGGCGTCCATCAGCGCGGCGCGGGTCTCCTCGTGCTGGTGGACGAGCCCGAGCGAGCCGACGAGCCGGACCGAGCCGACGTCGCGCCGCGCGGCGACGTTGAGGCTGAGGTAGCTCATCAGCCGCTCGTCGACGGCGGCGAAGTGCTCCTTGCCGACGAACTTCACGCCGAACGTCCGGCCGAACCAGTAGCCGAGGTCGAGCGACCCGCCTCCCCCGTGATCCGCGGGCCACTCGGTCGTGGTCGCCTGCAGGCCGAGGTTGAGATCGAGCTCGCCGGCGTGCGCGGCGGCGGGGAGGACGGCCGCACCGAGGGCGGTCGCGAGGACGAGGGCGGGGTGCATGCCGGGCCCCACACGCATCCGGCGTGCCGCGAACCGGCGTTCACGGTCGGACTACCTGAATCCTCGTCGGTGTGGAGTTATACGTCGATGCTGCCGCGGCCAAGCTCGATCACGGCGCCGGTGACGTAGATCCCGCCATCGATCTCGACGAGCAGCCCGAGGCGCGACGGCCGCCCGACGGCGTCACCCTGGCGCAGCGTCACGTCGACGGGACGCTTGGTGTCGCGCGCGATCAGCCACCCGCCGAGGTTCGCGCACGCCGAGCCGGTGGCCGGATCCTCGATCACCGCGCCGTGCGACGTGAAGAAGAACCGCACGGTCCACGCCGGCTCGCCGCGGGCGAACAGATACGCCATCGCCTCCTCCCTCGTCGCCGAGAACCCCCAGCGCTCGAGCAGCTCGGGCACCGGCTTGGCAGCGCGGACGAGCTCGGGCGTCGCGATCGGGATCACGAGCTGCTCGACGCCGGTGTTGACCCACAGCGGCTCGTCGCACACGGCCGCGGCGGGGAGGCCGAGCATGCGCGCGAGATCCGCGCGGCTCGCATCGACCGAGCGGGTCATGGGTGGCTTGGCGGCGCGCAGCGTCCACGTGGCGCCGTCGCCCGTCACGCGCACGTGCCCCGCGATCATCTCGAGCGTGACGCCGGTCCGACCGGCCGCGACCACCGACGCGGTGCCGAGCGTCGGGTGCCCGGCGAACGGCATCTCGAACCCGGGCGTGAAGATCCGGACGCGGGCATCCGCGTCGCCTGTCGGCGGCAACACGAACGTGGTCTCGGACAGGTTCATCTGCAGCGCGAGCGCCTGCATCTGCTCGCCGGTGAGGCCTCGCGCGTCCTCGAACACGCACAGCGGATTCCCCGAGAACCGATCGCCGTCGACGGTGAACACGTTGACGATCCGGAACGCGTGGCTCATGCGGACGATGTACGCCGGCCACCGACGAGCTGCAAGTACAGGACTACCTCGCGGCTACCTCAACAGATGCCGCGGGGGGCCGATGCGACCCGGTGATGAAGAAGCTCGCTGCGCTCGCGCTCGGCCTCGCCGCCACGGGCTGTCATCCCAAGCTCTCGGTCGGGTACGACGCGTCCGCCCACGTGCGCGGGCCGCTCGCGAACCTCCAGACGATCTCGCGCGTCGAGGCGGTGACCGGCTACGACATGCCCGCGCCGCCGGAGGGTCGCAACTACTCCCTCGGCCTCGGCTTCGGCGACCGGCGGTTCTCGATCGGGGGGCGGGTCAGCGCGAACAACGTCTCGGGCTCGACGCTCGCGATCGACGGACCGCAGTACGTCTCCGCCTCGGGCGCGGTCGACTTCCGCTACAACGTCCTCCGGTACAAGGGCCTCGCGACCGGCGTCCAGCTCGCCCCGTCGCGGACGCTGCTCGTCGACAGCACGAGCGGCACCCACAGCTGGGGCAGCGGCCTGCGCTACGGCGGCGGCGTCTCGTACACGCTGTCCGCGTTCTCGATCTACGCCGACATGTACCAGGAGAAGATGATCTTCGTCGAAGGTCCCGCGGAGGGGAACAGCACGCGGACCGGCGTCACCGTCGGTCTCGCGTTCCAGCCCTAGATGCTACGCTGAGGGCGTGCCGGCCACCGTCGTCGACGCCGTGACCACGCCGTACCCGTGCGTGTGCCGCTGCCACGAGGTGCTCACCGTCGACGAGCGCGCGGCGGGGATCGCGGCCCTGTACCGGTTCGACGACGCGATGCGCGGCTGGGGCCAGACCGTGATCTGGGACCTCGCCGCACCGACGTTGTGGCGGCTCCAGCAGCGGCTCGGTGAGGTGAAGTGGGTCGCCGTCCGCGACGGCGGGTGCATCCACAGCCGCCTGCTCGGGTTCTGCGTCCACGAGACGATCCACGCGATCTGCGGCGATCCCGAGCTGCCGAACTACGGCACGCCCGTCGGTCTCCCGTATGGCGTCCCCGAGTCGATCCCCGCGACCGAGGAGGCCGCGTACCTCCACCCGTTCAACCAGCACGAGGCGCGCGCGTGGGTCGGCCTCGAGGCGGTCGCGTCCCGGCTGTTCGGGATCGCGTGGACGTTGCTCCCCGCGCGCGAGGTCGGCACGTACGGCTTCGCCGGAGGCAGTGCGCTCGTCGACGTGCCGCCGGGCTACCGGCGCGTGCCCCACTACGACTACACGCAGCACACGCGCCGCTACCTCGCGCTCGCACGCAAGCTCGAGGACGAGGCCCGCACGTGGTTCACCCCCGAGAAGCTCGACGAGATCGCGGCGCGGTTCGAGGCCGCCGAGGCGATCGGCCGCGCGCAGCGCACGGGCGCGTATCCCTCGCCGCGCGAGGCCGCGCGGATCAAGCCGCGGAAGCCGGGCCGCAACGATCTCTGCATCTGCGGCTCGATGCGCAAGTGGAAGCAGTGCTGTGGGGCGCAGCTCGCCGAGTGATGCGCACCAATCGCGATCTCTACGTGTTCGTCGTCGGCCTCGAGGCCCGGCACGCGACCGCCGAGCTCTCGCTCGAGCGCTACCTGTGTGCGCTGTGGTCGCTCGGTCGCGCGCGGTGCGGCGCGTCCGTGCTGACGCTGGACGAGCTCGCCGCGCTGCTCGACGGTGCATTCACCGCACCCGTCGGGGACCCAGTGCTCGACACGATCGCCGACGGCGAGGGTTTCGCGGGGTGGGAGCACCGGATCCTCCACCAGATCCGCGACCTCCGGGACATGGCCGCCGGGGGCCAGCTCGCCGACGACCAGCGCTACTTCGGCATCGATGCGCCGCGCGGCGGGCGCTGGTACAACTTCGATCCGCTCGGCTATCTCGAGTGCGCGACGGTCGGGACGTTCGGAGGCTGGGAGGAGGACGATGCGAGCGGGCGGGTGCTCGTGCCCGGCAAGGTCGCCGTGCTCGATCCGACCGGTGCGCTGGTCAGCGTCGACCCGAGCGCTCTCGTCGAGCCGACCACCGTGATCGAGACCGTGGACTGGGACACGTTCACCGCGTTCCTCGAGTGCGGTCAGTTCTACGAGTGAGACGTCGCAGGCGTCGCACCTCCGACGACGATCGAGCTTCCGGCGGCAGGTGTACGATGCGGCGATGAAGCGCGCGCTGGTTGCGGTCGTCGGGGTCTTGATCGCTGGTTGCCCACCCAAGCAGGTCGCGACGCCGCCACCGGTCGCGGAGGTCGCGAAGCCTCCCGTGGTCGCACCGCCCGTCGACGCGCCGGCGGTGCCGAAGCTCCGGCTGCCGCGCACCTTCGTGCCGACCGGCTACACCGCGCGGCTCGAGATCGATCCCGCGCGGACCGAGTTCAGCGGATCGATCGCGATCGCCGGCGTGATCGACCAGCGGTCGACGTCGCTGTGGTTACACGGGCACGGGCTGACGGTGCACAAGGCGACCGCGACCAAGGAGTCCGCGGAGATCGCGCTCGCGGTGACGCCGCACGGTGCCGAGCTCCTCGAGCTCCGCCCGGCAGAGCCCCTCGAGCCCGGTGCGTGGACGCTGATGATCGACTACGCCGGGACGTTCGATCTCATCAGCACGACCGGTGCCTTCAAGCAGACGATCGGCGACGGGTCGTACGTGTACACGCAGCTCGAGGCGCTGTACGCGCGGCGCGTGTTCCCGTGCCTCGACGAGCCCGACAACAAGGTGCCGTGGAAGCTCACGCTCGATGTCCCGGCGAAGCTGGTCGCCGTGTCGAACACGCCGGTCGCGAGCGAGGTGGCGCTCGCCGACGGCAAGAAGCGCGTCGAGTTCGCGGTCAGCAAGCCATTGCCGACGTACCTCGTCGCGTTCGGCGTCGGCCCGTTCGAGATCGTCGACGCGGGCAAGACCAAGGGCGGGACGCCGGTGCGGATCGTGACCCTCGCGAAGCGCGCCGCGGATGCCGCGTACGCCGCGAAGACCGCGGCCCGCGTCCTCGAGCTGACCGAGGAGTGGTTCGGGACGCCGTACCCGTACGAGAAGCTCGACTTCCTCACGATCCCCGTGACGTCCGGGTTCGGCGCGATGGAGAACGCGGGCCTGATCACGTTCACCGAGACGCTGATGCTGTTCGACGGCAAGGCCTCGAAGCAGCGCATGTACTCGTGGATCCTCGTCGCGGCGCACGAGATCGCCCACCAGTGGTTCGGCAACCTCGTCACGATGGTCTACTGGGACGACATCTGGCTCAACGAGGGGTTCGCGAACTGGCTCGAGCACAAGATCACCACGAAGTTCGATCCGAGCTGGCGCGATCAGGAATCGGTGCTCGACAACCGCAACGGCGCGCTCGGCGCGGACAGCCTGGTCAGCGCGCGGCAGATTCGCCAGCCGATCGTCACCGAGGACGACGTCCTCAACGTGTTCGACGGCATCACCTACAACAAGGGGGCGAGCGTGCTCGCGATGTTCGAGGCGTTCGTCGGTCCCGAGGTGTTCCGGCGCGGCGTGCGCGAGTACCTGGCCTCGCGCGCGTACGGCAACGCGACCTCGACGGACTTCGCCGCGGCGATCGCCCGGGCGGCGGGCAAGGACATGATCGTGCCGGCGCTCGCGACCTTCCTCGATCAGGCCGGTACGCCGGAGATCACGGCGACGGTCCGCTGCCAGGGCACGCCGAGCGTCGAGCTCCGCCAGCAGCGCTACCTGCCGCCGGGCGCGCCGCCGCCCAAGGCGACCAGGCCGTGGATCCTCCCGATGTGCGTGGCGTACGACCGCGACGGCAAGCGCGCCGAGGCGTGCGGCGTGCTCGATCAACCGACCGGCGCGATCGCGCTCGAGGCGAAGGCGTGCCCGCGCTGGGTGATGCCGAACGTCAACGGGCGCGGCTACTACCGCAATGCCTATACGCCGGCGGAGCTGACCGCGCTGCGCGACGAGGCGTGGAAGGAGCTGACGTGGGCCGAGCGCCGCAGCCTCGTGTTCGATGCGCAGGCCGGCGCGTACACGGGGCGCGCACCGCTCGCGCTCGCGCTGTCGTTCGTGCCGAAGCTGCTCGCAGGCGCCGATCGCTTCACCGTGCCGGCGGCGCTCGCGATCGCGACCGGGCTCGACGAGCTCGTGCCGACCGAGCTGCGCGCCAAGTACGAGGCCTACATGCGGATGACCTTCGGGCCCGGCGCGGTCAAGGCCGGGCTCGCGCCGAACGACGGCGACAGTCTCGACGTCGAGTCGACGCGCGAGGGGTTGATCGGAGCGGTCGCCTGGACCGCGCGCGAGCCCAAGCTCGTGGCCCAGGCGGTCACGCTCGCCGAGAAGTGGCGCGACCTCCCACAATCGATCCGGGGGCTCGTGCTCACCCTCGCGGTCGACGCGAACCCGGAGCTGTTCGACAAGATCCTGCGCGACGTCAAGACCGAGCCCGATCGCGCGCGTCGCGGGGAGATGTTCGGTGCCCTCGGCGCGGTGCGCGACATCGCCCGCCAGGCACGCGCGCTCGAGCTGGTGATCGATCCGAAGATCGACATCCGCGAGTCCTCGGGGCTGCTCTACGCCGGGCGCGACGACGCGACGCGCGCGAACATCCAGCGGTTCTACGACATGCACCGCGTGAAGATCCTCGCGCGGTATCCGAAGGACGCGACGACGATCTCGGTCGCCGATCTGAGCTGGATCTTCACCTCGACGTGCAAGGCGGAGCAGCGCGATGCGATCGTCGCGCGGGTGACCAAGGAGTTCGCGTCCCTCCCGGGTGGCGCGCACGTGGTCGCCCAGGGCATCGAGGGCATGGACCAGTGCATCGCGCAGAAGAAGCTGCTCGAGCCCGAGATCAAGGCGTGGCTCGGCGGCCTCCGCCTGCCCAAGCCGAAGACCTGACGCCGGTCGGCGGCAGCGGGGCGCCGGTTCGAGAGACCGCGTAACCGGCGAGAACGTGACCGACCGAGGGGTGTAACCGGCGGCGTACCCCGCGCCACTGTGTACTCAGAACTTCGGTTCCGGCGCGCCCGTGGTGGGTGATGGCCGAGTCGTGAGAGGACCGTCATGCCACGCCTGGCTGCTGGGCTTCGTTTGTCTGCTGCGCTCGTCGTGCTCGCCGTCGCGCCCGCCCGTGCGCAGCCGGCGGGCAACCTACCGATCGATCCGTTTCGGCCCGCGATGGATTCGCGCGGGTACCTGACGCTCAACGCGTCGCAGATGCTCGGTCACAAGGAGCTGTCGTTCGGGCTCGGCGCGCTGTCGTGGGGCCACAAGCTCCTGGAGCTCGAGAACGGAGGCGCGACGTACTCCGTCGACGACGTGATCACCGCCACGCTGATCGCGGCATACGGTTTCCACGTCGGGCCGGCGGAGCTCGAGCTCGGCGTGTCGATCCCGCTGTCGATCCTCAGCGGCGATCGCGGCCCCGATGATCTCGGCGTCGTCGACAACCCGAACGACGACATGAGGTACCAGCTCGACGGCCAGGGCATCGGCAACATCGGCCTCCACCTCAAGACCCGGTTCTTGAAGACGAGCAAGGCGCCCCGGATCGGGCTCGGCGTGATCGCGAGCCTGTACCTGCCGACCGCGAGCCCGGCGGACCGGTTCCTCGGCGAGAGCAAGCTGACGCCGCAGGTCATGGGCATCCTCGACAAGGAGTTCGGCCGCCGCGGCCGGCTCCGCGTCTCGATCAACGCGGGTGTCCGGCTGCGCGCGACGACAACGTTCACCGACACCGGCGATGGTGGCGCACCGGCGACCAACCAGACGATCACGGCGTCCGCCGAGGTGCCGTTCGGGCTCGGCATCGCGTATGCGATCGCGCCGCAGAAGTTCGACATCGTCGGCGAGGTGATCGGCGCGATGCCGATCGGCGACCACGAGGGGTATCAACCGCTCGAGGCGATCGGAGGCGTGAAGCTGTACCTCGCGCGCAACTCGTTCCTGTCACTCGGTGCAGGTCGCGGGCTGATGCCAGCAAAGGGCGCGAACCCCGACTTCCGCGCGTTCATCGGCATCGTGTTCGAGCCGAATATCGGCGACCGCGACGGTGACGGCCTCAAGGACGATGTCGACAAGTGCCCCGACGATCCGGAGGACTTCGATGGCTTCGAGGACGAGGACGGCTGCCCCGAGCCGGACAACGATCGCGACGAGATCCTCGACGAGGATGACAAGTGCCCGCTGATCCCCGAGGACCGCGACGGCTTCCAGGATGAGGACGGCTGCCCCGAGGGCGACAAAGGCGATCGCGACGGCGACAAGATCCTCGACGAGGTCGACAAGTGCCCCGACGACCCCGAGGATTACGATCAGTTCGAGGACGAGGACGGCTGCCCCGACCTCGACAACGACAACGACAAGATTCTCGACGTTGACGATCTGTGCCCGAACGATCCCGAGGACTACGATCAGTTCGAGGACGAGGACGGCTGCCCCGATCTCGACAACGACAAGGATCGGATCCTCGACAAGGACGACAAGTGCATCAACGAGCCCGAGACCTACAACAACGTCGATGATCAGGACGGCTGCCCCGATCGTGGCGTCACCGAGCTGACGGGGAGCGGCATCATCACGCTCCAGCCGATCGAGTTTCAGTACAACAAGGCCGTGATCCTCCAGTCGTCGCACTACATCCTCGACGCGGTCGTGGCGACGATGAACGGCAACCCCGACATCACGAAGATCGAGGTGCAGGGACATACCGACGAGCGCGGCGACGATGCCTACAACCTCGATCTCTCCGAGCGCCGCGCGGCCGCGGTGATGGCGTACCTGACGTCGCACGGCGTCGACGCCAAGCGCCTGCAGGCCGAGGGCTACGGCGAGACCCAGCCCAAGGACCGCCGCCACACCGAGCAGGCGTGGGCTCTGAACCGGCGCGTCGAGTTCATCATCCTGGACCGCGCGACCGACTAGCGAGCCGCGGTAGGATGACGCGGATGCGGCGCGCCACGCTCCTCGTGACTGGATGGATCGCCGCGGCCTGCGCGCTCGCCGCTGCCGATGCGCGCAAGGAGCCTGTTGCGACGAAGCTCGAAGATCCGTGCATCGACGGCACCGACGGTGCGTGCACGCGCCACGCGCTCGATGGCTTCGCCGCCGCGCTCGCCGCCCAGCGCGCGGGCACCGCGGATCACCCGCTGCGGGTGTCCTACGTCGGCGACTCGCTGACCGCGGATGATCAGATCACGCACGCGCTGCGCACCAAGCTCGTCGCGCTCGTCGGCGACGGCGGTCCCGGCTTCGCGTTCGCCGCGCCGCCGCACCCGTACTGCCAGCACCGCGCGTTGACCCGCGTCGTCACCGGTGAGTGGCGCGTCCACGCGGTCTCGCGAGCCGTGCCGCCGGATCACCTGCTCGGGCTCGGTGGGAGCACGGAGACCGACGGTGGCGGGACGATCCGGCTCGTCTCCCGGGGGCCCGTCACGCGGATCGACATCCACTACCTCGCGCAGCCACGCGGTGGCTCGCTCGCGGTGCTCGCCGGCGGCAAGCAGGTCGCCACGATCGAGACGGCGGCGGAGCGCAAGCAGGCCGCGTTCGCGCAGCTCGAGGTGCCCGACGGCGCGACGAAGTTCGAGCTCGCCGCGCGTGGCCGCGTCCGCCTGTTCGGGGCGTCCCTCGAGGCGGCCCGGGGCGCCGTCGTCGACAACCTCGGCGTGGTCAACGCGACCGCCAAGCAGCTGACCAGGCACAACCTCGCGGCGCACTGGAAGAACCAGCTCGCGCATCGCGGCGCGGACCTCGTGATCGTGATGCTCGGCACCAACGAGGCCGAGTGGCTCGCGGCGAACAGCACGGGGATGAAGGAGCACGAGCGGCTGTTCGGCGAGCTGCTGGCGACCGTCCGTGCCGCGAGCCCGACGAGCTCGTGCCTCGTCGTGTCACCCCTCGATCAGCTCGAGCTGCACGTCGAGGGGATGCCGCCGCGCGAGTCGATCCCCGCGATGGTCGAGGCCCAGCGCCGCGCGGCGAAGGCGCAGGGTTGCGCGTTCTGGGACACGTACGCGTGGATGGGCGGCAAGGGCGCGTCGAGGATCTGGCACAAGCGCGGCCTCGTGATGAACGACTTCCAGCACCCGACGACGGCGGGGGCGGCGCGGATCGCGGCCGCACTCTACGACGGGCTGACGACCCGTCTCACGAATTGACGGTCTGCATCGCGGCGGTCGACTCCGCCGTCGCGAGCTGGATCCGCACGCGCACCGGCCGATCCTCGGCATCGAGGTCGAGGTAGATCGGGAACACGCCGTCGCCCCAGCTCGTGAAGAACAGGAGCATCCGGCTGCCGCCGACGTCGAGAACGCCCGCACCGGCGGGATTCGAGCGCGCCGC
>Ga0316601_100000913_pt1 | contig 13691 bp, 15 predicted proteins | sample OWC_soil_day5_no_FD_207663 | JGI IMG/M metagenome (GOLD analysis project Ga0316601, IMG submission 207663) | Wetland soil microbial communities from Old Woman Creek delta, Ohio, United States - OWC_soil_day5_noCT | ecosystem: Environmental > Terrestrial > Soil > Wetlands | place: USA: Ohio...
TTAATTCACAATTCTGCTACTTACTGTTTTCAAGGGCAAATATAGTTGTTTTATACTTATTAATGAGTCAGCTTAAAGTTTTCAATTCTCAAGCCAAGCCTGGCTAGGCTCAGGAACGTCGGCAGTGGTAAAGGTATTATGTAATTTAAGATAAAGGGAGTGAAAGCTTAGAAACTTGCAAAATGAACAGGGAAAATACCTTATAAGGTCTATTCCTGTAATATACTAAAAAGTTATTATTTTAGGAGAATAATATGATGAATGTAGAAGTTGTAAAAGTGCCCATAGAAGAGAAACAAATATTAAATAATTTATTAAAAATGTATTGCTATGAGTGGTCATAGTATAATAAATTTGATGTTAATGATAAAGGTGAATACGAATTTGAATATAATCTTTCCAAGTTCTAGAATAAGGAAAATCATTATCCCTTTTATATTAAAGTTAATGGAGTATTAGCAGGTTTTGTATTAATTGATGATGATTTTAAGTTACATATGAATTCAGATTATGCTATTTCCGAGTTTTTTGTTATGTATAAGTACCGTCGGACGGGAGTAGGACGATATGCTGCAAAGGTTGTATTTGATATGTTTCGTGGAAAGTGGGAAATAGTACGACATCCCCATAATGCTGATTCCATTAGATTTTGGAACAGCGTTGTTGAAGAATATACAGATGGTAAATATGAAATTATAAACTCTTGCCAAGATGCTGTATATCCTGATGGAATATGTGCTGACATTATTTCCTTTGAGAATTAGAAGTTTCTTTACTAAGTTAAGAGCTAGAAGTTCTAATATTTGGCTCTTCATTATTTAAATTAGGAGGATAATTATGATATATTTAGAAATGTTCAATGAAATAGTAGATATAATGGAAAGGGATTATTCAGGCTGTGATATTAAAAGAGGGTGGGGCAATCCTGAATATTATAGACAATTAATTAGTGAAGCTCTTGAGAGTGACAAGCTTAACAGGGACAAGTTTAAAGAAATAGTTGATGAATATATTTTAGATTTTAAAGATAGTCATGTTAAATTTGTGGATCATAAATTAAAGAGTAATCCAATGAGTATAGGTTTTAAAGTAAGGAGATACGAAGATGCATTGTATGTTGTAAGTGCTGACCAGGAGAAAAACTTAAAGGCAGGTATGGCAATAGTAGAATTAGATAATATGTCAATAAGGGAAGCAGCACAGAAATATGAAAAGCAGCTAATGGGACAACCAAATGAAAGACAGCTTTGGGAAAAGATAATAGCAAAATGCAAAACAGTTACTATATTAGATGGCGGAAAAATGAGAAAAGTTGATATTAATACATATCCTGATAAGAATGCTGAATCAAAATATGAGTTTAATCATGTAGATGAAAATACTATTATGCTAAGCTACAATGATTTCATGAATTATGATCTTTCTCAGAAGTTATTAACTGAACATAAAGAAGCTATTGCAGCAGCTAAAAATATAATTATTGACGTCAGAGTAAATTCAGGGGGCTTTGACACGGTTTTCCTAGAACTGTTAGATTACATATTTCCAGAAAACTTTGAAATAGTTGATGAGTACAGAGGTTTAACAAATGTAACGGAAAGAAATTATAAGAACAGAATAGAACTGCTTAATGGATACTTGGAACAATATCCTAAGGATGAAATGATAAAAAAGTATATAGAGGAATTAACTATTAACAGAAATAAGGGATTTGTAGTTTTGGATATTGGTGACAGTAACTATGTAGTAAAAGGTACAAAGGAAGCTAAAAATATTATCGTTTTAACTGATAGATACTGTGGAAGTTCAGGAGATAGTTTTGTTATTATGTCTTCATACTCCCCTTGGGTAACAATAGTGGGAAGACCTACTTATGGGGTTATAGATTACTCAAATGTAGCAGAACAAAAATTTTCAGATGATTTCAGCTTGTTATATGCAACATCAGTTTATGAAGGGGCTAAGTATGGAAAAGGCTATGATAATGTTGGTGTAAAACCGGATATATACATACCATGGACTCCTGAACATATAGACAGGGATGTAGACTTAGAATATGCAATAGAGGTTTTAAAAAAGAAATAAAAAACAATATTATAGGATGGAGTGATTATTATTAATATAGGAGAAAAGCTGAGAGCAGTATGTATAATTGGTAGTCCTAAAGCTAATGGCACCACAGCATGTGTAACAGACACAATTATAGAGGGAATGAAAGTCAATAATATTGATATTAAAAAATATGTACTGGGAGAAATGGATATTAAATATTGTAAAGGCTGCATGAAATGTTATGAAAGTAAAAAATGTATCCAAAATGATGATATGAATTTAATAATCAAGGATTTATTTGAGGCAGATATTGTGATTATTGCTTCACCTTCATATTGGGGAGATGTTACTGGACAATTGAAAGTATTCTTTGATAGGTCAACGCCACTTTCTGACACAAATGGGGGAACCATAATTCCAAAGGGTAAGGTTGGAGTTTCTGTTGCTGTTAGGACAGGTAACCGAGTTGAGGAAAATATGAACTTAATTCATGCTATTGAACATTATTATGGCCATTTAGGAATAAAACCTGTAAAAAGCTTTACTGTTGAGGGTGTACAATTTAGAGAAGATTTTGAGCGAAAAGAAGATAAGGTTAAAGAGGCTTTCCAGTTAGGAGTAAATATTTTGAAGAATATAGATTAGAAAACTTTAATTGATGTGAATTTAAAAGGGTATCTCGGCTCTAGCAAAATTAGAGTCAGAAATAAAGGCTCAAGAGCAAGTTCTTACATCTAATAAAGTAGAAAATAAAGAGCAGAAAAAAGAGTAAATTGCTGGTGAAACTAAACAAAACAAAGGAGCAAATCAAGAACAAAATAAGGCAGTAAACGGTGAACAAACTAAAAAAGAAGAAAGTAAGAAAGATGTAAGGAAAGTTGAAGAAACTAAAAAGCCAGATAATACGGTAAAAACAGAGAATAAAGGAAAGTCTGAGAATCCAGGAAAAGTAGAGAATCCAGGTCAAGACAATAACGGTAAAGGAAAAAGATAATTAAAATTAAAAACCTCCATAGGGAGGTTTATTTTTACACATATATTTAATAAATTAGAATAACTTTTTTTAGAGAAATTTCCGTTTTACATAGATGGTGAAACACCATTATTTTTAGTAGTGTTTTGCTGTACATAACAAATTGAGTTTTTTGGACATACAGCTGTACATTTGCCGCATTGAATACAGTCCGGATGGCTAAGGGCTCCCCCTTTATAGCCGTAAGGTGAAACATCCATAGGACATTTCTTTTCGCATATCTTGCAGGATACGCAGGAGCTATTAACTTGAAGTAATGAAGATCCATTCTTTTTATTTTTAAAGAATGATATTAATGCTGCAATACTCCCCATTGGGCAAAAATTGCACCAAGTTCTATGATTATAAAATACAGCTAGTACCATTCCTATTAAGGTTGTAACAACAATAAGTCTGTACATAACCAGTCCCATTGCAGATAGGTTGCCCCAATTCTTTGTAAAGTTTATAGTAAACATTGTAAGCATGAATAGTGTAACAGCGATTCTGAAGTAAACACTTTTTAATAGCTTAGGTACTTTTCTTTTGCTACTGAATTTAATTACTATGTTGTCGTAAAAGCTTCCTCTTGGGCATATATTTCCGCACCAAAATCTGCCTCTAAATAAGGAAACTATAATTGGTGCTACCATGCATATAATTGCAGCTAGCGCAATTCTAAAATCAAATAATCCTGCTATAGTAAATATGATTAAAAGTAAAAACGAATATTTTTTCCATAATAATCCGATGTTTTTCATTTTTTAGTCCTCCTTAGTTTCGGGTACCCCTATGGGGTATATTTTATTATAAATTTATTAACAAGTCAATATAGCATGTATAAATAAAATTCAAGTTAAGAAAATCATTAAAAATAAGCTTCAGCACACTAATACTATTAATTATTTGTGATAGAGGATTAGAGTTAACGTTGACTTTAGTGTCAAAAATATCTATAATGTTACCATACCCCCTGGGGGTAATATGCGAAGGAGGAATTGTTTGTGATTAAAAAAATTAGAACTTTAGTACAACTAGTTTTTCTAGGAATCTTTTTATTACTTATGCTAAAAAATAAAGCACAATTATGGATGGGATTTATTTTTATATCAATTATCTTAACTTCATTATTTGGAAGATTTTATTGCGGATGGGCGTGTCCAATTAATACATTAATAAGAGGGACGAATTGGATCAAGAAAAAATTGAACATGAAAGATAAGTCAATTCCAGAGGTTTTAAAGTCTGAAAAACCAAGAAGGGTTATATTTGTATTATTTCTTATAGGACTTGGGTACACTATTTATACTATTACTCAAGGGCGAAAATTCCCACTGCCTTTAATAATAATACCTTTAGGACTATTAGTAACATTTTTTATAAGTGAAAATGCATGGCATAGGTACTTGTGTCCATGGGGAGTATTATTTAGTATGACAGGGAAATTTTCTAAGCTTGGTATTAGTTCTAATAATTGTACAAGTTGTGGGCTATGCACAAAAAATTGCCCAGGTGAGGCTATAACAGTAGATAAGATGAAGGGTACGAAAGTAGAGAAGGCTAATTGTTTGCTGTGTTTTCAGTGTAAAAATGTTTGTGCAGTTAAATCTATATCCTATGGTAGTGTGAAGGACAAAAAAAGTGTTAAGAGTTATTAAAATACAGAGGAGGTAGTTATAAGATGGTAAAAGTATCAGAAATAGCAGCAGAAAAGCTTAAAGAGATGATTTCCAAACAGAAGAATTCTGAAAATATCATGCTGAGAGTTGAGTTTGGTGGATTTGGCTGAGGGGGGCCTAAATTGCAATTAACTCTGGAGGAGTTAAAGGATGAAAATGACGTTGTAATTGAATCTCAAGGAATTAAATTTGTATATAATTCTGGTATTGAGGAATATGCAGCTAATTGCATTGTGGACTATTCAGACAAAGGGTTCCAACGAGGTTTTACAATAAGAGGAGCAAAAACTTCTTCTTGTGAATAATTAAAAGGTGATAACAAGTAATGGAGTTATCACCTTTTAATTTTACGGATTATTTACTAAATATCTATTGATTATCATATCATTATATCGTAATATATAGATATAATGATTGGGTAAAAGGAGGGGAATTTATGGATAAAGATTTTATGAAATATAATGAACAAGCTGAATTTTTTAAGCTGTTAGCCCATCCTATTAGAATTTGCATAGTTAAAGGATTACTGGAAAAAGGAGAATGTAATGTTAGTCACATGATAGATTGTCTCGAGTTACCTCAATCCACATTATCCCAACATTTGCAAAAGCTAAGAACTGGAAAAGTTATAAAAGGCACCAGAAAGGGTCTAGAGGTTAATTACAAAATATGTGATGACATGGTTGATTGGTTAATTGCTGTTATGTCTTAATCTTGTATAAATTATCTATATATTTTTATAGTGTTAATAATAATAGTTTAGTAAAATAGGGAGGATTCATTATGAGTAAAAAAGTGTTAATAGTAGGTGGAGTTGCAGGAGGTGCATCAACAGCTGCTAGGCTTAGAAGATTAGATGAAGAGTTAGAAATAGTTATGTTTGAAAGAGATGAATATATATCTTTCGCAAATTGTGGTCTGCCTTATTACATTGGTGAAACAATTAAGGAGAGAGAAAAGCTTCTGGTTCAAACACCTGAAAGCATGCATAAAAGATTTAACATTGATGTAAGAGTAAACAGTGAAGTTATAGCAGTAGATGCTAATAAAAAGACAGTTAAAGTTAACAGTAAAGCTAAGGGGATTTATGAAGAAAGCTATGATTATTTAGTTTTATCTCCTGGTGCAAAGGCTATCAGACCAAATATTGAAGGAATAAATAGTAATAAAGTTTTAACCTTAAGAAATATACCAGATACTGATAATATAAAAGCATTAGTTGACAAAAAAGGCATAAATAGTGCTGTTGTTATTGGCGGTGGCTATGTAGGCGTTGAGATGGCTGAAAATCTAAAAGAAAGAGGTCTTGAAGTCACTTTAGTAGAGGCTGCTCCTCATATTCTTGCGCCATTTGATACAGATATTGTAGTTACTGCTGAAAAAGAACTTATAGAAAATGGTATTAAGTTAATATTAAACGATGGAGTTAAAGCCTTTAAGGATATTGAAAACAGCGTTGAAGTTACATTAAATAGTAATACAAAGGTTACTGCAGATTTAGTTGTTTTAGCAATTGGAGTAGCACCTGATACTAATTTTATAAAAGATAGCGGAATTAAGTTTGGAGCTAGAGGCCACATATTAGTTAACGATAAAATGCAAACAAATATTGAAAATATATATGCTGTTGGAGATGCTATCGAAGTAGTTGATTTTGTAAATAAACAAAATACTGCTATACCTTTAGCTGGTCCAGCAAACAAACAAGGAAGAATAGCTGCTGACAATATAGCAGGATTAGATACAACCTTTAAAGGTACTCAGGGGACTGCTATAATTAAAATCTTTGGCTTAACTGCTGCAAGTACTGGAAATAATGAAAGAACTTTAAAAAGACTTAATATACCATACAAGGTTATATACGTTCACCCAGTATCTCATGCATCCTATTACCCAGGAGCACTTCCAATGACATTAAAGCTTATATTTAATGAGGAGGGTACTATTTTAGGTGCACAAGCAATAGGCTATGATGGAGTTGATAAGAGAATCGATGTTATTGCTACAACTATGAGACTTGGTGGAAAAGTAACAGACTTAACTGAACTTGAGCTATGCTATGCTCCACCATTCTCTTCAGCAAAAGACCCAGTGAATATGGCAGGCTTTGTTGCTGAAAATGTTCTTTCAGGAAAAATGGATGTTATTACTCCAGAAGAATTTTTAAATTACCCTAAAGAGAATTGTATTTTACTGGATGTACGTACAGAAATAGAATTTAATAATGGTCATATTGAAGGCGCTATAAACATCCCAGTTGACAGCTTAAGAGAAAGACTTGGCGAATTAGATAAAAATAAGGAAATCATTGAATATTGTCAAGTTGGTCTTAGAGGATATGTTGCAGCAAGAATATTAGTACAGAATGGATATAAGGTTAAAAACATCACAGGTGGCTACAAGAGTGCTTCAGCATTAAAATCAATTCCTACCAAGATAGATGATATGAATAAAGCTGAAAAACAAATTTTAGATCAAGATACTCAAACAGTAAAAATAGCTTCAACGGATAAAGATTTAAATTATGATAAGAGTCTTGATGCTTGCGGTCTTTGCTGTCCAGGTCCACTAATGCAGGTTAAAGCATATATGGATGATTTATCAGATGGTCAAATTCTTAAGGTAGCTGCCTCTGACCCAGGTTTCTATGAAGACATAAAAGCATGGTGTCAAAGAACAAATAACGAGCTCGCTGGTTTAAGTAAGGATAAGGGAACTATTACTGCCTTTATTAAAAAAAATACTAATAAAGCTAAAGCAGAAAGCTGTACTACAGATATGCAATCTGTAAAAGATAATAAAACAATGGTTGTATTCAGTGGAGATTTAGATAAGGCAATTGCTTCATTTATTATTGCAAACGGAGCTGCCTCAATGGGTAAAAAGGTTACTATGTTCTTTACCTTCTGGGGATTGAATATTTTAAGAAAGCCAGAGAAGGTTTCTGTGAAGAAGGGCTTTATGGACTCAATGTTTGGTTTCATGATGCCAAGAGGAAGCAAGAAGCTACAATTATCAAACATGAACATGATGGGCATGGGCGCAAAAATGATAAGAATGGTTATGAAAAATAAAAATGTAACTTCTCTTGAGGATTTAATTAAAGCAGCTCAAGAAAGCGGCATAGAAATAGTAGCCTGCCAAATGTCTTTGGATGTTATGGGATTAAGAAAAGAAGAGTTAATTGATGGAGTTAAAGTAGGGGGAGTAGGTTACTACTTAGGAGAAGCTGAAGATTCAAATGTAAACTTGTTTATATAGCATAATAATAACCTCTTTGTATCCTAGTGAATCACTAGGATACAAAGAGGTTAATTTTTTTACTATTAACTAAAAATAACTATAAGGAGCTATTATTTCCCTTCAAGCTTTTCTTTTGCAGCTTCAACTTCAAAGCCAGGAACAAAGTTTTTTACTTCCTTTAACTTTGTTTCTGCTGGAACCGAATCAGGGACACCTAGTTTTTTATATAATTCCTTTAGTTCTATACCTGTACCTGTTGAAACATCTTTTAAAGTCATATAACCTTTTATTTCTTCAACGCTTAGCTTTGTACCTGATGTTACAGGTTTAGGTAGTACATCAAATAATCCAACGGATTTGCTTGCTAGCAATCCTCCAAAGAAAATTATAACTACAAGTATAATAACTGTAAGAGGCTTCATTGACTTTCCAAGTGTTTTATATTCAAGTGCATCCTTTTTAGGACAGGATAGAACACAGCTTTGACATCCTAAGCACTCTGCAGAGGTAACTTTATCACATTTAGCTACATCAATATTAACAGGGCAACTCTTGCTGCAAAGATTACAGTTTATACACTTATCTTTGTTCCTTGTTATCTTCGATGGACTGATTTTTGATAGCAGGCCATATACTGCCCCCATTGGACAAAGATATTTACAGAAGAATCTATCGTAAAGCATAGAACCTATAACCACAATGATTAATAATATTAATGCAATTAAATACTCACTAGTCAATGAGGATAGTTCGCCGGTCATATGTCCGTAGGCTGCCCATGGATCATAAGGATCCATCCACAAGCCTGCAGTTTTCCAAGCAAAAAATATAGTTACTAATAGTACTACATATTTTAAATATCTTAAAGGCTTGTCTATTTTTGATGGAATAATAAATCTCTTGCCAAATATTTTTTTGCCTAATAAAGCAAAGAACTCTTGAAGGGCTCCAAAGGGGCATATAAGGCCACAGAAACTTCTTCTAAAGAAAATTGATAATAGCAAGGTTATTGCTAGTAATGTCATTGTTCCAATGAATATCTTCTGAATAAAAGTTCCACTGAAAATTACACTATATAAGGACTCTAATCCACCGTATGGGCATAGTGCATGGATTGATGGTGAGACGCCACCCCCATTAACTTGATGCAAATATGCCTGAATTGTTATAAGTACAAGGAAGGAAGCTAAAAGTACCCATCGTATATATTTAGTAAATTTTTTATTGTTCATAATAAACATCTCCTTTCAAAGCTTTATTTTCAATATCATTTTTTATAACATAAAATTCTTTAGAATCAATTTCACCTTTAGCAAATCTTTCTAAAAGAATTAATATGGCAGGCTCTGTAGATTTTGAATCCTCTATTATAATCTTTCTTTCATTATACTCATCAGAATCTAGTTCACCTCTTGCATATCGCTCATTTAACATATTTAGAAACTTAGAATAGCTGCTAGAAAGATTATTTTTATTTATAGATATTAAAACGTATAATGCTATAAATGCTATTATTAGTATGACAATTAACCAATCCAGACCGTAGAAGTCATAACCTATTGAATGACCATAACGCATAAAATCACGCCTTTCATATTTTAAATCCTGCAATTATGCCTTTAAGAAAATACGGAATAGGTTATCTATTCCGTATAATCCTATATTTTATAAAGTCTTTTATTTAGTTGGGTTTGAATTATTAAAACATCCACCATTTTGACATCCGCCATTTTGCATCCCTCTGCCTCTATTACCACCGCTCATTCTGCCTGTCATTTGGCCCGGAGTTGTGCAATTCTCGATGTTTGTTGTTATTCTAGCCTTTTCAGCATCTCCCTGTTCTTTAGTTAAGGTTCCTTTAGCAACAGCATCATCAATAATTTTTATTTTTTCTTCTAATAGAGATTTTTTTAATTGATCATCTGATATTCCTTTTTCTTTTGCTAAACTATTTAAGGTTTTACCTGAATTTATTGCATTAGTGATCTCACTATCAGTTACGCCTTTTCCCTTAAGTACATTTGTAATAATATCAAATCCTCTGAACCCTGTAATACGGCCCAAACCAGTTCCGCTACCTTGATGGTAAGCATTTGATGGAGAAGTAGTAGCTGCGTATGCTGTAGCACCTAACCCTACTGCTAAAGTGATTGCAAGTGTTAATACTAAATTTTTCTTTTTCATAAACTTCAACTCCTTATGTTTTTTATTGATTAAAAGCACCGTTAATCAATGCTATGTTATTATATTAGTCTTGATTTTTGATAAAACTTTGTGGTAATTGTGATGGATTTGTGAATAATTATATTTAATATGTTTTCAAAACTTTTCACAATACAATATTTTTCCATAGTATTTTTATAGTTATGATTTGAAATAATAACTGTATACCATTTTTATGAGATTGGAGGACTTAATGGACTTCATCGGGTAACTTCCGTAGGGCAGTGAACAAGTTTAAGTTACCCTGCGTTCAGAAGGAAAGGGGGACGTTTATTATAAAATCATTTTGGAAGCAATGGACTCTCGCAGCATTAATTATAACTGTACTAGTAGTTTTCACTGGAATAACGACAGCAAAAGCAGCAGTTAACGGTGACTTAAAAGTACATTTTATTGATGTAGGAGATGCAGACTGTATACTCATACAACAAGAAAACAGGACAATGCTTATTGATGCAGGTAATAATTTAGATGAAGATGTAATAAAAGCATATCTCTTGAAGCTGGGAATAAGCAGGCTTGATATTATCATAGGTACTCATGTGGATGAGGACCATATTGGCTCCATGGATGCTATTATAAAAGACTTTGATATAGGTAAAATATATATGCCGGAATCAAATACTGCAACAAAATACTTAGAGGATGTTATGGATGCAGTGGAGAAAAAGGGAATTCAGGTTACAACACCAACTTCTGGGGAGACCATTAAACTTGGAAAGGCTGTATGTACTATTCTGGCACCAGTAAACCGGGGATACCAGAATTTAAATAACTATTCCATAGTGATAAAAGTTAAATATGGAAGTACTTCCTTTCTATTTACTGGTGATGCTGAAAGCATAAGCGAAAGAGAAATGATGAGGAGAGGTTTTGATTTATCTGCAGACGTATTAAAGTTAGGACATCACGGCAGTATTAGGTCCACAACTGATGAATTTTTAAAACGGGTGAATCCACAGTATGCAGTTATAATGGTTGGAAGAAATAATCATTACAGGCATCCTCATAAACGGACCATGGAAAAATTGAAGATTAAAGGAATAAAGGTATATAGAACCGATGAAAACGGAACTGTTGTTGCAACGAGTGATGGTAAGAATATAATCTTTAATAAAAAACCAGGAAGCTATAATTATAATAAATAGTAGATCTGATAAAATAGATAAAGGAATTTTGACGTCCGCCTTGGTTGGTGGACTTTTTTTGAAACTGGGGACGGTTAGCAACTATTAGAGCAAAGTGAAAGTGATGAAAGTTGTTTACTGTCCCAAATTATGTGTCGCTATGGTACAATGTAGCTATATATAATTTATGATTATCTAGGGGGAATTTAATGTCAAGAAGTTATCACAGCAACGTAAGAAAATATATTAGAGAAAAAAGCTATAAATATTCAGATGAGGGGATTAAAGAAAAAAATTTGGATGAGATTGGCGAGGAGCTTTACAGAAAAAATTTTACAAAAAAGAAGACAATCCTTAATAGAAGGAGTGGCAACATAAGCAGTGATTTTAGACAACCTGTTGATGTAGCCACTTTAGAAATAAGGGTACTAGATGAGGGACAATATATTCACTATCCTGCATCAAAAGAAGATTTAATTGGTGTTATAAAAAGGTTGCCTTACAATGTAGTATCGGGAATTCGTTCTATAAATCTCTGCTTAGGGAAAGAGTTTCAGGAAGATAATGAGGATAATCTAGATGACGTGAAAAGAGACCCTTTTACTGGAAGAATTTCTACAGGTGATGAAGGGCCGATATATACCCCTTCAACACTAGGAACATATTACCCTGGCAGATGTAAAATATTTATCTATGGCTATGTATATGATAGGGAAGAACTGAAATTACAGGTAATGGAGCCATTTTTGAGGTTACAGATGCTTAGTACATTGATTCATGAAATTGCCCACCATGAGGATAATCTGCTCCGTACTAGACGAGGAAGATGGCTTGGTTTTAATAAGTGGAGATGTGAGGATTATGCTGAATTACAACAAATGAAATGGTCAGAAACAGCAATCATTCCCTATGTTATGGAGGCTTATCCAGAGGAGTATATTGCTCTTTCCGATTGGATTGAAAAATACGGAGGTGTAAGGTTTTCACTTGAAAAGCTAGCAGGGGAACCAACGGGACGAAAAATAGGAGATAGAGTTAAATATGTGTTTACAGCCTCTTCTGCAGTTGAAGACTTGTTTAATAATATTATTAAGGGCATGAATGAACGAGATGCCATGCTGGAGTTTGCAAAAGACTTGCATTACGGATATTATTTTGAAGAATGCTTAAAAGCTTTGAATACACTTTTAATAAATAATCCTAATGATTCAGGGGCTTTAGGTGTAATGGCGGATACTTATATTCATCAAGAAGAATATTCTAAGGCTGAAGAAGCTGCAAAGAAATGTTTATCAATAGATAAAAATAATAGAGATGCACTTGAGGCATTATGTGATGTTAGGCAAAATATGAAAGATTGGAAGGGATTAAAGGAAATAAGCAAGCTAGGAATTGAAGTATCTGGTGATGAGGTCCATCGTTTAAGAGCCTTCACTGAAATGAACATTATTGCATTATTATACTTAAAGGAAAATGAAGAGGCTGAAGAAGCACTTTTACATTTTCAAAATAAAGGACTACATAAGCAGAGAAAATTAGCCTTTGAAGCCTTAGTAAAGGTTTGTTCCGGAGATTTAGAGAATGCTTTTAGCATAGCAGATAAAGTACTAGTTGAGGAGAAGGTTTTTGGCCCTGCAGGAGCTATATTAAAGGCAATCTATAATTATGTTTTGGTAAATGACAAAGGAGAAAAAGAAAAATATACACTTAGTAAAAACGAACAATATTACCTGAGAAATACCGATATTATGGGTTTGTTGTAAGAGTTAATTAGTTATTAATAAAAGATTGGAGAGTTTTATGAGTAAGAAAATTAAAATTGTTCTTTTGTTTTTTACTAGCATATTAGCTTTTATTATAATACGAGAGGTACTTTATAAAACAGTATTGGCTGATATGCAAAAGGGAAAAGTTGTGAAAAGTTTCAATGAGAACTTTGATAAATTTGAAAATGTTCATAATTATTTAAAAGAAAATCATAATATTTACAGATGTGGTAAGAACAAATTCAGTAAGAAAATTGAGGCTTATGATTTTGAATATGATAACAAAGGAGAATACAAAAAAGTTGAAGTGAAAATTGAAGACAGTAGAGTATTAGAGGAAATGAATTTTATTTTAAATGGTCTTGACTTTCAATATGTTGAAAGTATAGGGGAAAGAACTCGTTTTGTTTTTAAAGACTCATTAGGATGTTATATGAGTATCTGTTACAACACCGAAGATATGACGAAAGTTGAAGGATGGGATGTTACTAAATTAAAAGATAACTGGTATTATTTGTTTGTAAAAACAGAAGAACATTCTTGTTAAAGCAAAAGAATATATAAACTTTATTTAAACCCGATGCTTCCA
>Ga0316601_100000915_pt1 | contig 13682 bp, 10 predicted proteins | sample OWC_soil_day5_no_FD_207663 | JGI IMG/M metagenome (GOLD analysis project Ga0316601, IMG submission 207663) | Wetland soil microbial communities from Old Woman Creek delta, Ohio, United States - OWC_soil_day5_noCT | ecosystem: Environmental > Terrestrial > Soil > Wetlands | place: USA: Ohio...
CTCGCAGAACGAGCAGGACTCGCGGTACTTCGCGGACTTCGCCCAGGTGCCCTGCCTCGAGCCCGCGAACCAGCAGGAATGCTACGACCTCACGCGCGAGGCCTTCGAGCTGTCCGAGGCGCTGCGTGTCCCCATATTGCTGCGCCTCGTGACGCGGCTCGCGCACAGCCGGGCGCGCGTGATCCCGGTGGCGCCGCGCGCGCAGAACGAGGCGAACTACGTCCCGGACGCGAGCCTCTTCACGCTCATCCCGTCGAACGCCCGCCGCGCGTACGCGAAGCTCCTCGACAAGCAGCCGGCGATGGTCGAGTACGCCGAGGCAAGTGCCACCAACGCGCTCACACTGCGCGAGGGCAGGCGGCCCGCGATCGTCGCGAGCGGCATCGCGTGGAACTACCTGCAGGAGTCGCTGGGCAGCGCGCTCGACGCGTACCACCTGCTGCGCATCGGGTGCTACCCGCTGCCCATAGGCAAGCTGCGCGCGCTGCTCGACGCCTCGACCGAGGTGGTCGTGGTGGAGGAAGGCTACCCGTTCATCGAGCGTTGCATCAGCGCGCACGGCCTGCTGCGCGAGCCGCCGATCAAGGGCAAGCTGACCGGCCACCTGCCGCGCAGCGGCGAGCTGACGCCGGACACACTGCGCCGCGCGTTCGGGCTGCCGGTCCGCGAGACCCTGCGCGTGGCTGGCATCGAGGACGTGCTGGTCGGGCGGCCGCCCCGCCTGTGCGACGCCTGTCCGCACGGCGACGCGTACACTGCGATCAACGCGGCGATCGCCCGGATGGGCGACGACGTGCGCGTGATGGGCGACATCGGCTGCTACGCGCTCGGCTACCTGCAGCCGCACCAGGCGATCCATTCGTGCGTGTGCATGGGATCGTCGATCGGGATGGCGATTGGCGCTGCGCATGCCGGCATGAATCCGTCGATCTGCGTGATCGGCGACGGCACGTTCACGCATTCGGGCATGGCGCCGCTGCTCGACGCGGCTCGCGCGAACGTGAACATCAAGGTGGTCATCCTCGACAACAGCATCGTCGCGATGACAGGCGGGCAGCCGACGATGGCCACCGACGAGCAGGTGGTGGACCTCGTGGCGGGCCTCGGTGTGGCGCGCGAGCGGATCCGCGTGATCTCGCCGCTGCCCGCGAAGGCTGGCGAGAACGCGCGCATCATCCGCGACGAGATCGAGCGGGCCGGCCTGTCGGTCATCATCGCCCGTCGCGCGTGCGTCACCTACGCCAAGGTGATCAGGGAGCACCGGCGCGAGCACGGGACCACTGCGGCATGAACTACGACCTCGTCATCTGCGGCGTCGGCGGCCAGGGCGTGCTCTCGATCGCCTGGGCCGTCGACCACGCGGCGTTCGAGGCCGGGTTCCACATCAAGCAGCCGGAGGTGCACGGGATGGCGCAGCGCGGAGGCGCTGTGTCGGCGCTCGTGCGCATCGCCGACGCGCCCATCGCGAGCGACCTCATCCCCGAAGGCACCGCGCAGATGGTGCTCTCGCTGGAGCCGATGGAGGCGCTGCGCTACGCGCCGCTCCTGCATCCGGACGGCTGGGTCGTGACGGACGTGACGCCGCTGCGCAACGTGGCCGCTTACCCCGACACGGGGAAGCTCTTCGACGTGCTGTTTTCGCTGCCGAAGGTGATCGCGATCGACGCCGCGCGGCTCGCGCACAAGGCCGGCACGATCAAGGCGCACAACATGGTGATGCTGGGCGCCGCGGCGGCGCTGCTGCCGCTGCCGGCCGGGCTCGTTGAGCGGCAACTGTCCACGCTGTTCGCCGACAAGGGCACACGCATCGTCGCCGCCAACGTTGCCGCGTTCCGCATGGGCGATGCGGCCGGCCGCTTCACGGCGGACCTCATCGGCGGCGGCGTCCCCGCCGGCGTTGCCGCACGCGTCGTCCCGCGCATCGACTTCGAGCCGACACCGGTGGACGGCGACGTGGTCGCGACCTGGATCCGCCGGCTGCGCAGCCCCACGGCGCCCGCCACAGCGAGGCGCGTGTTCGCGTCGCCGCGGACCGTGCAGCTCGACCTGCCGGCGATCACGCTGGCGGGCTGATCTGCTGTTGGAGCTCGTTGCCGCGCGCCAGTCCGCGGCGCGCGTTCGCGCCGCGGTATGCATCCGGACGTGAGGCGGCCCGGCGCAACGCGGGCGACACGCTCTTCGCGCAGGCCACCATCGCCGGACCTCGGGTGTCCGCCGGGCCATGGAGTCCTCGTCGCGAACGGCCCGCCCGGCAGCCGCTCCGCTAGGCACGCCAGCAGAAGATCGACCATGACCGCTACGCTCGACGATGGACAAGGTAATCGCTCTGCTCGATGACCGTTACCAGCGGTCCGAAGTCGAAGACCTCCTGCGACATGCGAGTGACGTCCACAGGCCCGAGCACGGCGAAGAGATGCCCCCTTCCCCTTCCTTTTCGCGACGATGGAATGTCCGCATGCGCGGTTCTGTAGAGCTGCTTTCAGCAAGCTCGGATGTCGGCAGTGGGTCGTTCTGCGACTTTCGACGATCCAACCGCTCGCGTTCAGACTTGACGGTTGCAGGCGGCCCAATTGCCGCCGTTCAGCGATCCGTCCCCCGGGGGGCGGAAGGCCTGCCGAGGCCGAACGGCAGCAACAACGGGCACCGGCTTGCCCCCATAGAACCGTGTTCTTCGGGGCAGTCAGTCGTAGATATCATCTGCGCGCACCAGCAGCGTCTCCGGTAGCGCAAAACGCAACTCGCGGGCGGTCGTCCGGTTGATCACCAGCTCGAACTTCGTTGGCTGCTCGACAGGGATGAGTGCCGGGCTCGCCCCCTTGAGGATCTTGTCGACGATGCTTGCGGCACGTCTGAAGTTCTCCGAGAGATTGGGCCCGTAGCTCATCAGGCCGCCAGCGCGGATGTAGTCCCGATTGGAGAACATCGTCGGCATGCGGTACTTCGCAGCGGCCATGCTGAGCTGCGAGCGGTGGGCGATGGTGGAGCTGTCCGATAGGATCATGACCGCACCGACCCCGGCCTGTCTCGCCGCGACGAATGCGGCGTCGATACCGGCCGGAACGGATACATCTAGCGATACCGACTCAAGACCTGAGCGCTGCGCGGCGCGCTGCACTTCGAGGAACTGCGGGGCATTGCCGGGTTGGCGCCGTTGTACAAGGCGCCGATCTTCTTCAGCATGGGAACGGCTTCCTTCATGACCTCAAGCCGCTTGCCGGTCAACTCACGGTTAAGTACCGACAGCCCGGTCATGTTGCCGCCGGGGCGCGAGAGGCTTGCCACCAGCCCCTCCTGCACCGCGTCGCCACTGGTCGCCATCACGATGGGGATGGTGCTCGTTGCATCCTTGGCAGCCTTGTTGGCGGGATAGCCCGAGCTTACGATCACGTCGACCTTCAGTCGCGTCAGGTCGGCAGCCATCGCTGGCAAGTCAGCCGCGTTTTCACCCCAACGGTACTCAATCGCGATATTGCGACCCTCCACGTAACCCAGTTCGCGCAGGCCTTCGACGAACGCCTTGTCGAGGTGCCACGGGCCAGCGCGCTGCGCCAGATAGCCGATCACCGGCACGCGTGCCGCAGTCTGCGCCTCGGCGTGCGGGATGGGCGCCAGGACCCCGCACAAGGCTGCAATAGGCACGACGACAAGCCTTCGTAGTAGGAGCATCTCATTCCTCTGGCGCTGTGCTTGGACACTCTGCAGCCGTGATCGTAGAGTATCCGCGACGGCCACCGCAATCCAAGGAAGCACCACGCGAACTGCAGGGAAGCACGGGGCCGCCCGACACTGGCTGCGGATGACCGCCATGGGCCGGACTTTGAACTTCGTCCGTCCGCCTCCATAGCGGTCGTAGCCGAGGGCGAGATGCTGGCGTAGACGGCGATTCGCCGTAACGTGGGATCTCCTGCAACGGAAAGGAGAGCGCGATGGATGGAATTCGTACTGCGTCCCAGCGGGCGCTTGAAACAAGGGCAAGCTCGTCGGCCAGAAGGCGCCGTTCAAGTTCCAGGAGATCCGGGCAATCCGCGTTCGCCTGCAGATGCAGGGCCACCTGCGCGACCTCGCCCCGTTCGATCTGGGGATCGACAGCAAGCTCGCGCCGGCGCCGTCCAGCGCCTATCACGCACGGCCTGCCAGCGCGCCGATGCGGTTCAAAGCGCTCGAGCGCGTCCCCTACCGCACCTTGCCCGATCACCTCCGACCGCCAATTCGCACCTTGACTGGTGCTACCCACCCGCGACGCCCTCCCAAACGGTGTTGAAATTGCTATGCGTTGTTGACACCCCACAAGGCGCGCGTGGATACTTCATCGAAACGCTTGGGTCCGGCTAGGAGGGCTCGCCGACCGGCGGATCCGTAGGAGAGGCAGAATGCCCAGTCGCGCGCCAGAAGTTCGCACACCCCGTTGGATCGCCTTGCTCGTGGCGCTGGTTGGGGCGCCGGCGCTGGCACAGGTCACGGTCAACGTACCGGCGACCTCCGATCCCTACCTCGCCGGCATGCCGAATGGCAGCACCTGCTGCAGCGGCGACAGCGCGCCCGCGCAGTCGCCCGTTCCGGTGACGGGCATTGCGGTGACGCCGGGCACGATCCTCACGTTCAGCGCCAGCGGCGCGATGCACTACGAGCCGGGGCCGCTGTCGCCCACGCCTGACGGTTCGTTCACGTTCACGACTGTCGCGACGAACGGCATCTCCGGGGCCACCTGGCCCGTGGATGCGCTCGTCGGCGTCTTCCTCGACGGTAACCTGCCCACCGCGACCGCCACGCCGCCCGCATTGGATTTCGGGAGCACCGGGCTCGGCACCTCGTTCGCGCTGCTGACACCAGCCCTCAAGCAGGTGTTCTTCATCGGCGACGGGCGCACCGGAACAGGCTCGGGCGCCACCCAGTCGTTCGTGGTGCCGGCTGGCGCGACGCGTCTTTTCCTCGCGGTCTCGGACGGCGTCGGCTGGTTCAACAACGTGGGCTCGTTCAGCGTGACGGTGACGCCGCTCGCCGCGCCGCCGGTGCCGGTAGCCGATATCCCGCTGCTCGCGCCATGGCTCCTCGTGCTGATGAGCGCCGCGGTCGGCGCGTTCGCGCTGCGCTCGCTGCGGCGGCGGTAGAAGCTCCGCACGTTATTGCGGCGACACGCGCTCTGTCTGCGCTGCGCGTGCGCCTGGCGCGCCGCCTCGCGGGCCGCTTTCACGAGGCGCAGCTCGAAGCGCGACAGCAACCGAGCGACCCCCTCCCCCGACGCAGGTGACGCAACAGTCCGCGGGGCTTCAGTTAGCAGGATGCCACCGGCAGTGATTGCTCGACTGAGTCGTGTGAGTCCATCGGTGTTCAGCCTGACCGGCTTCGAGCGGGTCGAGGGCGTGGAGTACGCACCGTCGCTACTCGTTCAAGACGTGGGGTGTACATCCCACTGCCAACGGGCACCATCGATCGGACCATTCGCCCGAGTTCGGTCCAGGCTGTGTAAAAACTCGCTCCGATTTCCATTTGAGGGGTCTTCTTACCCCTCCCCACCCGTAAGGAATTGAATACTGCGCGATCTGAGCGGTCAGATCTTCGCGCGAGCCATCTGGATCGAGCTTTCACACGGCCTCGGCGAGAAGCAGTCGAAGCATTCCACCCCGCATGCCAGCCGCTAGGGGGCGGCTGAGTAGCACGTCTTTCCAACGCGCGCTGCCTCCGCACGTCCCGAAGTCATGCCCATGGCGGTGGGCTGCCCTGCCATCGAACAGATTGCCGACCTCGTATACCGACAGCGGTGCCCGCTCGTGAGCTTCCCCTTCGTCTTGAAGCTACCGGAAGCATCAGGTGGAGCTCCCTTTCAGTTCAGGATCTGCTTGCTTGCCGCCATGTCCGATTGGCGCAGTGGGGAATTAGCAGAGATCTTGACGCCCATCAGGAGACCCGGTTGCGCTTGGCAGTAGCGTTCTTTCACAAGCCGCCCGTGGAGAGAGTGGCAATGATCACGACGCCAGGGAGGATCTCCAGCATTGGAGCGCTGGGTGTCCGCGTGGCCGTGGCACTCGGATCAGTCGGGTTCAGTCCCGACGGCGCACGAGCCGGGATCATCGTTGCCAACGAGATCCGGCAGCCGGGTACCCAGCCCGACGAGGTCGGCAACCCCGAACCCCCGATAAGTGCGACAAGGGCGTCTCCGCCACGCGCACCGATACGGAGGGCACCGTCAGCAAACAGGCGGCAGCGACCGCGCAGTAGCGGGCCACGATCGCGGACGGAGGAGCCAGCAACTCGACATCCAGTCTCTTGACTTGCGGATCGGCAGACGCATCGCAAAGGGTGAAGCGGTCTCTCCGGACCCGGTCGGGGTACGCCGACCAACAACGAAGGGAGATGGTCATGAGAACGGCATTCAAGATCGCGTGCGCAGCGCTCGCATTGGGCTTCACGCCCGCGCTCGCGCAACTTACGCCAATCGAACAAGTGGGCAAGAACCTCTTGTTCGACTCACAACTCTCGACGCCTCCGGGCCAGTCGTGCGCCGCGTGTCACTCGCCGGACACCGGCTTCACCGGTCCCGACGAAGCGATCAATGCGGGGCCCACCGTCTATGCTGGGGCAGTCCACACTCGTTTCGGCAACCGCAAGCCACCAACTACCGCTTACGGCGGCGACAGCCCGGTGCTCCATTACGATGACGTCGAAGGGCTCTGGATCGGCGGCATGTTCTGGGATGGGCGGGCGACAGGTTGGACGCTCGGAGACCCACTTGCCGAACAGGCCATGGGCCCCTTCCTCAACCCGCTGGAGCAGAACAATCCCCAGATCCGGTTGGTCGTAAGCCGTGTCGCCAAGTCCAGTTACGCCGCGTTGTTCGAGCAGGCATGGGGTCCCGGCTCGCTGGACTTCAAGAAGGACGTGTACGGCAGTTACGAGCGCATCGCTCGCTCGATTGCCGCGTATGAACGGTCGAGCGAAGTCAATCCCTACACATCCAAGTACGACTATTACCTCAAGGGGCAGGCGACGCTGACCGAACAGGAGGCCCGGGGCTTGGCGCTCTTCGAAGGCAAGGCGATGTGCTCCGCGTGTCACATCAGCCAGCCGGGGCCCGCGGGCAAGCCGCCGCTGTTCACCGACTTCACCTACGACAACATCGGGATGCCCAAGAACCCAATGAATCCGTTCTATTCGGCACCCCCGAGCGTGAACCCGGACGGCGCGAATTGGGTCGATCCCGGCTTGGGCGGATTCCTGAAGGAAGCTGCCTATCCGTCGGATGTCTACTTGCCCGAGTGGGGCAAGCATAAGGTCCCGACATTGCGCAACGTGGACAAGCGGCCATCCCCCGGTTTCGTCAAGGCATTCGGCCACAACGGCTACTTCAAGTCGCTGGAGGACATCGTCCGCTTCTACAACACCCGCGATGTTCCCGGCGCAGGCTGGCCGCCGCCAGAAGTCACGATGAACGTCAATACGGACGAACTCGGCAACCTGGGGCTCACAGCGGCGGAGGAAGCAGACCTCGTCGCGTTCATGAAGACGCTGACCGACGGCTACACGCCGTAGGGCGGCAGATCTGAGTGGTGCGGGAGGGTGTCGCCCACAGGCACTCTCCCCAGTGTCCCGTACCGCTGTTCCAGCGGGGCTTCGCCGTGCGGCCGCCCCCCCGGGGCGGCGGCGGACCCTGGTTTCGCATTCGCAAGACAATCCGCCTGGTGTAGCAGCACAGCGGGCCGTGCCCACAAGCGAGGGAGACATGCGAGCGACGATGCAGTCAATATGGCCGGCGGCACAGGTCGTGATCCACGCCATGTGCCTCTTGGCGGTCCCGGCTTGTTCGCTCGCCGCCGACGTGCCCGCGTCCAAGCCAGGAATGGTCGTCGCGATCGTGACCTACACCTTCCCCGAGCCCGTGTCGCTCAAGGACGTGAAGCGTGCTGCGTCGCGTGGCGCGCAGAGATACTTGAGCCTGCCGGGGTTGCTTCGGAAGAACTATTGCCTGAGCGAGGATGGACTCCAGGCAAGCGGGATCTACGTTTGGGAGTCGAAAGCCCGTGCCGAGGCGTTCTACGACGCCGAGTGGAGGCAGTCCATGGCGCGGCAGTACGGCGTTGCACCGCGCATCATCTACCTTCACTCCCCGGTCATGGTGGACAACAGCGTGGGTCGGATCGTCGTCGACGAGGAGTGAGTTCGATACTCTTCACGCAGGTCCAGGGCACCATCGACGAGGGCGTGTTGCCCGCCGAGCGCGAACTCATGGCCGGTCCGCGGTCACCCCTGTCATGACGTTCAGAACGGTCGCGGTTATGACCAGCGTCGTGACGTTGGTGCTCGGCGCTGGATACTTGTTCGCAGGGACGCCTATGATCGGTCGCCTGCAAATCGAGCCGACCGAGAGCGTACTTCTTTTCGGTAGGCGAATGGGAGCACTTTATCTTGGTCTTTCCGTAGCATTCTTTCTCGCCAGATCCGCTCCTGCGTCGGTTGCGCGTAACGCGCTGTGTACCGGAACGGCGGCTGCGTGCTCGTTATTGGCTGTGCTCGGGATCTACGAATTCCTTGCGGGACGCGCGGGCCCGGGCATGCTGGCGAGCGTCCTGATCGAGTCCCTTCTGGCGCTCGCATACGTCCGAATCCTTGTCCGCGGGCGCAAGATCAAAGTCGGGGACTGATCCCGGCATTCACCAGACGGCGCTCCGCGGCGCCGCTGGTGTGCCCCATTGAATGACTGCCGTGAGGCCCCGTCTGAAGAGCCGCTTTCCGTGCGTCCGAACGTCAGAAAACGGTCGACTCCCGGCTTCGGCTGGCCCCGGCCAAGGGCGGACCGTCGAGATCGTCCGCGCGTCGGCCGGTGCAGACTGCAGGGAGCCAGTCGCCGCGGTTGGCCGATCCGGCGCTATCGACCTGCTGCTGACTGCAATGGTCGGTGACTGCGGACGCCCGCGGATTTCGCTGAACGACTGACCTTGGCCATTCGCGAAGAAAGCCGGGTCGCGTTTCGTGTGGTCGTCTGCCTAGCGCTTCGTGCGCTGGCTAGCGAGGTTGATTTCCGCAATCGCCGGGGCATGCGCGCACTGATTGCCGCTCGCATCCATTCCGCCGTCTGCGCCGCCCGAGCACAGCGATGCCGACACGGTCTCGAGCTTCGCAATTCCTGCAGGGACGCTCGGCGACGCCACAGCCCTTGTGATATGGCTTGCCGGCACCGCAACCACGGCTGGCGTCAATGGCGGGCCCGACATCTTTGCTGAATGAATCGAGGGCGGCGCTGCCGAGACCACGGTCTTGACGCCTCCCATCTTGGCGGTTTGCAACTGCGGGGTGGTCCCCGATCCGGTTGTGTACGCCGCGACATTGTTCGGCGTATTGCACTGGTTGCCGGTGGCGTCGACCCCGCCGCCGTAGCCACCCGAGCATACTTGGGCATGCGCGGGTCCGGCCAGGACCGCGGCCAAAAAGAGTGTCGGAACTATGTTCATGGAAATTTCCCCGATAGATGGTCTGGTCGACAGGATCTGTCTGCGCTGTGCACGCTGGACCCTGTCGTGGCGCTATACGCCTTTTCTTACGGGGTGGGGCGTCAAGTCCCGTGAATGCCTGACGCCGGACTAGCGTTATAGGCTTCTCGTCCCGATAGCGCAACGAGAATATTGCCGGTGCGTATGGCATGCACGGCAACGTCGGCTCGTCTACCGATGCGATAACTTGCCTCCTGCGCCCAAGGTTCGCGAGCTCGAGGGGTGAATTTGGGTCGCCGTTGCGAGCAAGCGACCGCTTCGGGTGACCAGGAGCCAAGACCCGATTCGGCCAACCCCGGCCTTTCGAGCTCAGGCCTGCAAGCAGTCGTGCGCTGGCGCCATCAACCTGCAGCGTCCGGACGCACGAGCAGAGGGACAACCTTGCCGATGCCACACGGACCCGTCCGGCGCGCGTTGCCCGCGCAACGGTTTTCGGCACTGCCCACCCGAGTGCGCGTCGTCGAGATGCGCGGCGCTTGCCTTGAATCAACTCGAAGTTCGCGCTCCAGCGGGAACATGCATTCTGATCGATCACTCGCCGAGTTTCCTAGATGCCCCATATGGCAACGCGTTCGTTTGGCACGCGATGGCCTTGGAAACGCGTTCGCCGCGCGCTTGGGCTGACATTGTGGCTGGCGACGTTCATTGCTGCAGGGACTGAGAAGACGCTGGAGAGGGAAAAGCCGGAGAAGCCTGCGGGATCTGAGCACACCTGCGCGGTGTTGGTCGCGGGTGGAGCCAAATGCTGGGGAGCGAATTTCTCCGGCCAGCTTGGCGATGGCACCAATGTCAATCGCAATACGCCGGTCCCCGTCTCCGGGCTCGCAGGGAGTGTGTCGGTAGTCGCGTCGGGGTCGGAACACACATGTGCGCTATCCACGGGCGGCGCCGCGGTGTGCTGGGGAGCGAACTTCTCCGGTCAGCTTGGCGACGGCACCAATCTCAATCGCAACACGCCGGTTGGCGTGTCGGGGCTGTCCGGCGGGGTGTCTGCCCTCGCGGCAGGGTCCGAGCATACGTGCGCGGTAACTGCCGGGGGAGTCAAGTGCTGGGGAGCCAATTTCTCCGGTCAGCTTGGCGATGGCACCAATGTCAATCGCAATGCACCGGTAGGCGTCCCCGGGCTGTCGGGGTCCGTAACTTCCATCGCGGCAGGGTCGGCGCACATGTGTGCGCTAACCGCGGACGGCTCGATCTGGTGTTGGGGAGCCAACTTCTCCGGTCAGCTTGGTGACGGCACCAACGTCAATCGCAACACCCCGGTTCGAGTCTCCGGGCTGTTGGGGGGCGTGTCAGAAGTCGCGGCGGGGTCGGAACACACTTGTGCGCTAACCAGGGGTGGCGCGTTGGCATGCTGGGGGGCGAATTTCTCCGGCCAGCTCGGCGATGGCACCAATGTCAATCGCAATTCGCCGGTTATGATCGTCTCCGGGCTATCACGGAACGTGACCCGAATCGCGGCCGGTTCTGAACACACTTGCGCGGCGGTTCCCGGCGGAGTCAAGTGCTGGGGAGCGAATTTCTCTGGCCAGCTTGGCGATGGCACCAATGTCAATCGCGGCACGCCGGTTAATGTGTTCGGGATCACGGGGGGCGTGTCAGAAATCGTGGCGGGATCCTCCCACACCTGTGCGCTTTCCACGAGTGGCGCGATGGTGTGCTGGGGAGCCAATTTCTCCGGCCAGCTTGGCGACGGCACTAATCTCAATCGCAGCACGCCGATAGACGTTCCCGGGTTGCCGACCGTACGGCCGTCGGTCCGTACGCGAATCCTTTGATCGACAACACGCCCCTCAAGACAGTAGATCCCCCGCAAGTTGTTCGTCGGCCCGAAGGCGCCGTTCAAGCTCCAGGAGATCTGGGCGATTCGGGTTCGGCTCCAGATGCAGGACCGCCTGCGGGACCTTGCCCCGTTCGATCGGGGGATCGACAGCACGCTGCGCGCCTGCGACCGGGTCAAGCTGCGCGTCCGCGACGTGTGCCACGGTGACCGGTTGGCCGCGCGCGCGATGCTGCTTCAGCAAGAAACCCAGCGTCCGGTCCAGTTCGAGATCACGCCGCCGACCCGCGAGGCGCTGGGGGCGTGGATCAAGTCAGCCGGGCTGACCTCGGACGCCTTCCCCTTGCCCAGTCGGGCGCACTCCTCGCCCAACCTCGGCACTCGGCAGTACGCGCGGATCGTGCATAGCTGGGTCGAGGAGATTGGTCTCGATCCCACGGCGCACGTAACACACTCGATGCGCCGAACCAAGTCGACGCTGATCTATCGTCGCACCAAGAACCTCCGAGCCGTCCAACTCCTGCTCGACCACACCAAGCTCGAAAGCACGGTCCGTTACCTCGGGATCGAGGTCGACGACGCGCTCGAGATTGTCGAGCAGAGCGCGGTGTCAGCTCGCCAGTCCGGTTGCGACTGCCGAATCCGACGATCGCAGACCGGCCACAACCCGACATCGGCAATCACCTCCAGGATTGCTTCAATGCAGTCACGCAGGACGCCAGAACGAGCGAACCTTCGCTGGGACGTCCCGAACCGGGAATTGCGGGTGGGGTAAATGCCAAGGGGACAGGGGTTTGATTTGGCGCAAGATCCTGGCGACATGTCTGGCGCGCAATTATCTGGCTTCCTTCACTACTGTCCGGTTAAATGACCTGCGCCGAGCCGGAGATCAAGCACTGGCGCGGCTTGTAGGCCGATTCGGGTTGGTGCCGATTTGAACTTCTCTTGCCAAGAACCACGTACGTTCCCGGGGTTGCCTGACCCGAGGAATGCGCATGCATGTTGGCAAGACGCTGTTCGCTCAAGTCATGGAGTTCGTGCCGTGGACGAGCTTCACGCGCATCGTAAGTCGCTACTCGGGCAACGCCGGCGCGCGCACGTTGTCGTGCGCCGAGCAGTTCCGCGCGATGGCCTTCGCGCAGCTGACCTGGCGCGAGAGCCTGCGCGACATCGAGGCCAGCCTGTCGGCCAACGCGGCCACGCTCTACGCGATGGGCTTTCGCTCGGCGGTGCGGCGCTCGACGCTGGCCGATGCCAACGAACTGCGGGACTGGCATATCTGGGCCGACTTGGCCGCGGTGCTGATCCGGCGTGCACGCAAGCTCTATGCGAACGACGCGCTTGGCGTCGAGTTGGACAACACCGTATACGCGCGGGACTCCAGCACCATCGATCTCTGCCTGAGCCTGTTCGAGTGGGCGCCGTTTCGCTCGACCAAGGCCGCCATCAAGCTGCACACGCTGCTGGATCTGCGCGGTGCGATTCCCGCCTTCGTCCACATCAGCGACGGCAAGCTGCACGACGTGAACGTGCTGGACATGCTGGCCTTGGAGGCCGGTGCGTTCTACGTGATGGATCGCGGCTATTTGGACTTCTCGCGCTTGTACACGCTGCATCAGGCCGGCGCCTTCTTCGTCACCCGTGCCAAGTCGCCGACGGACGCACGACGCGTGTACTCGGCGACCACCGACCGCGCTACGGGTGTGCTTTGCGACCAACGCGTGATGCTCAACGGCTACTACTCGGCCAAAAACTATCCCGAGCATCTGCGGCGCATTCGCTTCAAGGACCCCGAGTCGGGCAAGACGCTTGTCTTCCTGACCAACAACACGGCGCTGCCGGCGCTCACCATCGCCGCGTTGTACAAGAGCCGCTGGCAAGTCGAGCTGTTTTTCAAGTGGATCAAGCAGCACCTGCGGATCAAGCATTTCTTGGGCAACAGCGAGAACGCGGTGAAGACGCAGGTGTGGTGCGCCGTCGCCACGTACGTGCTCATCGCCATCGTCAAGAAAGAGCTTCAACTCGATACCTCGCTCTACACGCTGCTACAGATTCTTTCAGTATCGATCTTCGAAAAAATGCCGCTGCAACAAGCTCTTACCGAGAATGACCCTCCTTCAAACACGCTCGTCGATCCCAACCAACTGAATCTGCTCGAGGTTTAACCGGACAGTAGTGGGCGTCCTTATTCATTCGCAATGGGTATGGCGCGAACCAATCGGTGTCCCGGAGGTGGCGCATGGTGAACATGCTCAGGGCTAGCGACTTTTCCAAGAGGTTGCGTGGCGTGACGCTCGCCCTAACGGTGACTGTAGCAAGCGCGGTTGCAACGCATGGGGTCGTGGCGAACGCCGCTGGCCAAGTGTCCGCGCCGACGCTCGACGGCAGGCCGCCGCTGGTGGTCGCACACCGGGGCGCCT
>Ga0316601_100000917_pt1 | contig 13679 bp, 11 predicted proteins | sample OWC_soil_day5_no_FD_207663 | JGI IMG/M metagenome (GOLD analysis project Ga0316601, IMG submission 207663) | Wetland soil microbial communities from Old Woman Creek delta, Ohio, United States - OWC_soil_day5_noCT | ecosystem: Environmental > Terrestrial > Soil > Wetlands | place: USA: Ohio...
AGGAATCCGTGAGAGCCCTCGTGACGCTTCCCGCCCGGATGGAGTCGATGGAGCGGCGTTTCGCCGACATCGAAGGGCGCATGGTCAGCGTCGAGGAGCGCCTGGTCAACGTCGAGGGGCGCCTGGTTGTCGTCGAAGGGCAGATCGTGCAACTTCGAGGGGAGATGCATGGTGAGTTTTCTGCGATCCGCGACAACATGAACGAGCGTTTCGACGCCCTGTATGAGCGAGGCGAAGACACACGCCGCTTCATGCGCGTCCTCCACGAGGAGGTGCTGGATCGCGTCGGCCGACTCGGCGAGGGGCGGAGCGCGTTGTGATAGCATAGGGAGTCTTGCGGCCGGCCGCCGCAGCCGCAGCACGCACCGCCTGGCCGGCGTAGCTCAGTTGGTAGAGCAGCTGATTCGTAATCAGCAGGTCGTCGGTTCGAGTCCGACCGCCGGCTCCAGATCACAATTACCCCTGTCTCAGGAAAGACACAGACTTGCTTAGGTCAGCACTTCGGCGGCCGCGGCCGGCGCTCCTGGATGCCTACTCGTGATTCTTCTCCACCTGAGCCTTGACGCGCCCGGTTTTCACCGCCCTCACCAGCGCCGCATGGTCACGGGCCGTCTGGTCGGCGTACGCCACGGCGAACTCGCCGATGGCCTGGTCGAACGCATCCGATTTGCCTAAGTAGCCACTTATCGTCGCCGCGTCGCCAGACCTGGCGTGGGCGCGGCCCAGCGTCCAACCGCACACTTCCGCATAGCGGCTCATCATCCGCGGCGACAGCCCTTCGATCGGGATGGAGAACTTCATGTCGCGCAGTTGGCGCCCGACGATATCGACACCACGGCGCGTCCGCGCCCAGCCAAGGAAGATGTCGCTGGCCGACTGCATCAGCCGTTGTCCCATGACCACCCGCTGCCCTTGGTTTTGATAGATGCTCTTGCCCGCATACGGCGCGAGCACGGAGCCGCCCTCCTCCTTGAATTGCAGGAGGAGGGGATTACCTTCCGCAGAGAGAAAGAGTGCGACAAAGCAGCGGGTCCCCACGCTGCCAATCCCCACGACCTTCACCGCCCAGTCTCCCAGGCGGTAGCGGTCGAGCAGCATGCGAACCGTGTCGAGTGTCGACGAGCGATAGGCGTCCAGCGCGTCGTATAGCAGCTCCTCGGCCTCCTTCTGGCCCACATGGTAGAGAAGCGGTGGCCGATCCACTAGCCGGCGCCGGCCTTCGACCTCCGCACTGATCTTGGGGAAGAAGGATTCGCCGCTGTGCTGGTGCGCCTCGTTGACCCAGTCCTGCCGCCGCTTTCGGGCCATACGGTCTGGCGCCATCTCAATCAGGGTTTGCGCATCCAGATGCTGGTACCAGACGTCCAACGGGCTCTTCTTCGACGCGTCGCGCAGGTGTTCCCGGTACGATCGCGCGCACACGACGGCGGCATCGCAAGCCTTCTTGTCGGCGTGACCATTCTGGCGGGCCGCGACGACAAAGCTGGCCGTCAGGCGTTTGACGTCCCACTCCCACGGCGCGGGCAGCGTCTCGTCGAAATCGTTGATTTCAAAGACCAGGTTGCGTTCGGGCGTCGCATACAGGCCGAAATTCATGAGATGACAGTCGCCGCAGGCCTGCACCCTGAGACCGGACCGATGCGACTTCAGACGCCGCGCTCTTGTCATGGTGCTTCGATGTCATCGCGTGGCTCCCCTCGTGTCTATCACCATTCCTCCGGCAGTGTGCGGGGCCGTTACGCCTGGCGCACCAGAACGAGATCCTAACGCGAATGTCCCCAGCATCCAGTCTCTGTTCAACACGATGAGTACGCACCGAAGCGCACCACGCAATACTCCGTCCCCCGCTTGACTATTCGGGCGGGAGCCATATGCTGAAGTCTCGGCGAACGGGTCCTGACCGGTTCAACCCGAGTCTCTTCGATGAGGCCGCAGAATGAACGCAGAGCGCAACCGTCTGGAAGAGGCGCGCACCAAGGGTGTCCCATGGCGCAAATGGGGACCGTATCTCTCCGAGCGGCAGTGGGGCACCGTGCGCGAGGACTACAGCGAAACGGGTGACGCCTGGAACTTCTTCACCCATGATCACGCCCGCTCGCGCGCCTACCGCTGGGGTGAGGACGGCATCGCCGGCATTTCCGACGACCAGCAACACCTCTGCTTCAGCCTGGCCCTCTGGAACGGCAAGGATCCGATTCTCAAAGAGCGCCTCTTCGGACTCACGAACAGCGAAGGCAACCACGGCGAGGACGTGAAGGAGTACTACTTCTACCTCGACAGCACGCCGACGCACTCGTACATGAAGTATCTCTACAAGTATCCGCAGGCGGCCTATCCGTACGGCGATTTGGTGGAGACCAACCGCCGGCGCACCCGCACCGACATGGAGTACGAGCTGCTCGACACGGGCGTCTTCGAGGACAACCGGTATTTCGACGTGTTCGTGGAGTACGCCAAGGCCGCTCCCGAAGACATCCTCGTGCGCATCACGGCGGTGAACCGGGGGCCGGACGCCGCCGACCTCCATCTTCTGCCGACACTGTGGTTTCGCAACGACTGGTCGGCGTGGATTGCCGAATCGAATCGAGCGCCGGAGAAGCCGCACCTCGAGCAGATCGAGGCACCCGACGGCACGACGGCGGTCTCGGCGGCGCACGCCCTCCTGGGCGCATTCACTCTGTCGTGCGAAGGCAACGTCCCGCTGCTCTTCACCGAGAACGAAACCAACCACGCGCGGCTCTTCGGGACCAAGAACGAGAGCCCCTGTGTCAAGGACGGCATCAACGACTGTGTCGTGAATGGTCGGCAGGACACGGTGAATCCCCACAAGCAGGGCACCAAGGTGGCGGCGCACTACCAGGCGACGGTCGGCGCCGGCGAGACCACCGTGATTCGGTTGCGCCTGTTCAGTGCGTCTCCCGACCAGAAGGGCCGACCTTTCGGGCAGACGTTTGATGACGCCTTCGGTGACCGGGTCCGTGAAGCCGATGAGTTCTACCAGTCTGTCACACCGCCATCGGTGAGTCAGGACGCGGCCAACGTGATGCGCCAGGCCCTCGCCGGAATGTTGTGGAGCAAGCAGTTCTTCTTCTTCGACGGCGAGAACTGGTTGAACGAGCACAACTCCAATCCCCTCCACAAAGGCTATCGCAGAGGCAGGAACTCCCAATGGTTCCACATGCTGAATCGCGACATCATCTCAATGCCCGACAAGTGGGAGTACCCGTGGTATGCGGCCTGGGACCTCGCCTTCCATGCCGTCGCCCTCTCGATTGTCGACCCGGACTTCGCCAATGAGCAGCTGGGGCTGATGCTTCGCAGCTCTTACCTGCACCCCAGCGGTCAGATGCCTGCTTACGAGTGGAACTTCAGCGATGTCAACCCCCCGGTCCACGCGTTCGCGACGCTGTTCCTCCATCGCACCCAGCAGGCCCTGCGTGGCGACGTGGACATGGACTTCCTCAAGGCGAACTTCAACAGGCTGCTGCTGAACTTCACCTGGTGGGTCAATCGCAAGGACAGCCTCGGCGACAACGTGTTCGAGGGAGGCTTCCTCGGCCTCGACAACATCGGTGTCTTCGACCGCAGCGCCCCGCTGCCGACCGGCGGCACCCTCGAACAGTCGGACGGCACGGCGTGGATGGCCCTCTTCAGCCAGAACATGCTGGAGCTGGCCCTGCAGCTTGCCGCGCACGATCCCAGCTTCGAGAACATGATCTTCAAGTTCGTCCAACACTTCTACTTCATCGCCAACGGACTGAACCGGCCCGGGCCGGACGGCATGTGGGACGAGGAGGACGGCTTCTACTGCGACCTGCTGCGGTTCCCAGACGGCAGCGCCACGCGGCTCAAGGAGCGCTCGATGGTGGGGCTGCTCCCGTTGTGCGCCACAGCGGTGATCGAGCAGTCGCAGCGGGAGCGCTTCCCAGGGGTGATGGCGCGCCTCCAGGAACTGCAGCGGCGCATGCCCGAACTGTCGACGACGATGCACCCGGTTGGCTTGGATCATCGCGGCGTGGCCGGCCGGACGCTTCTCGCGCTGGTCAACCAGGAGCGGCTCCGACGAATCCTGGCGAAGATGCTCGACGAGAACGAGTTCCTGAGCCCCTACGGCATCCGCGCGCTCTCGAGGTTCCACGAGCGGCACCCGTACATCTTCAATGCGGGCGGTCAGGAATACCGCGTCGACTATCTGCCGGCTGAATCGAATACCGGCATGTTCGGCGGGAACTCGAACTGGCGGGGCCCGATCTGGATGCCCGTCAACGTCATCTTGATCAGGGGGCTCCTGAACTTCTACGCGTACTACGGGGACAGCTTCACGATCGAATGCCCGACTGGCTCCGGCAGGTTGATGAACCTCTTCGAGGTCGCCAAGGAGATTTCGGATCGCCTCACGCGGATCTTCCTGCGCGACGGCAGCGGGCGCCGTCCCGTGTACGGGGGCACCAAGACTTTCCAGGAGGATGTTCACTGGCGCGACTACATCCTGTTCCATGAGTACTTCCACGGCGACAACGGGGCGGGGCTCGGTGCGAGTCACCAAACCGGATGGACCGGCGTGGTGGCGCAGCTGATCCGGCTGTTCGGGATGCTCGATGCGGAACAGGTGCTGAGGGCCGGCGAGACTGCCTCGTTTCGTGGAATCCAGGGCACGAAGTGAAGGAATGAAGGCGACCTACGACACCTTCTTGGCGAGGCTCCGCGCGGCGGAGCCGATCGAGATCATGGAAGACCCACTGACGACCAGGTTGACGCCCGTCAGCGTGCCGATGGCCCATGCCCCCGACATCGGCCATTCTCGGAGCAGCAGGAACCCGAGCAGGACGCCCATGATCGCGCTGAAGAGCATCCAGCCCCACCCCTTGTCCGGCCGCACGTGGAACGCCAGGATGGCGCTTGAGATGCCGTCAACCACCAGGTAGATGCCAAGCAGCAGGGTGAGCGTCGTCAACCCAATCCCCGGCCGGCCGGCGAGCGCCAGGCCCGCCGCGAAGGTGATCATGCCGCCGATGAACGCCAGCACGCCCTGGCCGAACGACCCGGCGCTGAACGCGGCCATGATCCGCGCGATGCCGCCAATCACCAGCGCGATCCCAATGAGCGCCACCACTCCGAGGCCGCTGGCCAGGGGAGACCCCATCGCCAGCAAACCCGCGACGAGCGTCACGACACCCAGCACCACGAGCCACCCCGCGTTCTTCGCAGCCGTCTGGACCCAACTGCTGACCGCCTCTCTCACGTCTACCATCTCACTCCTCCTTCAGGACATGCCACCAATCGCATATCCCTCACCGCTCACCGGGTGAGCATCGTTCGGTCGAGCGCAAGCGCCGTCCTGAACTTCGCCAGGCTCATGCGGTCCTTTGCCAGCGCCAGTCAAGCGTCGGGTGCTTGTGTCTCCATCGTCGTTAACCCTTCGGTCTCTTCGGCCACTGCATCATGAGGCCGGTGAAGAGCTGGAAGGCGGGCTGGCGATCGCCCTTGCTGTAGACGGTGAACTGCGGTTCGACGAAGACGTTGACGACACCCCCCATCCCTTTGAAGACTCGCCCGATGCCAATGCCGAAGGGGATCAGCGCCCGATCGTTCTCGAGGTCGAAGACCCAGATGGCGGCACTGCGGGCGTAGAAACCTCCGCCCATGCCCAGCGTAAGCAGCGGCTGGGCTGCGAGAACGCTCGTGCCAGCGCGGGCTGCGTCGCCGGCAAAGTCGGTCTGATACGTGACCAGCGCGCCCACCACGCTGCCGCCCGGTAGAGGATGCATGACGATGGCGGCCCCGCCCGCCTGCCATTTACCCTGGCCCAGGGCGTCGTCGGTCGCCGAGGGAATGACGAGCAGCGGGCCGACCGCGAAATCGGTCTTTGCGCCGTCTCCGGTCAGCCTGATCGCATCGAAGACGTTGATGTCCCCGAGACCTGACGCGTAGAGGCCGTCGCCGAGCGGGACCGTGGTGAGCGGGACCGACGCTCGAACAATCTGCCGGCCGATAACCATCACTGCCCGCAGGTTCATGGTGTTGATGGAGTCGTCGGGCACGCCGCGGATTCCGGAGATCCAGTAATTGTGGAAGTTGAGAGCGTTCATGTCCGCGAGGGGGTTGTTGGACTTGGCCATCTGCTCGGAGGAGATCCCGGCCGTGGTGGCCGGCTGGGGCGAGGTCGCCTGCGGTGGCTGCGGTTCCTGGGCGGCGCCGACGGCCGCGCACGAGAGGCTGATCGCCAGGGTCAGAAGGCCCGAAAGGCACCATGACTGCCGGCTGCGTGGGGCTTCCGTCGCTGCTGCGTCTCTGGTCATTGCTTCCACTCCTAGTCCTGCGGCGCCCGCGCCCGCTACGCCTTGATCGCCCGCACCTCGGCGGCGCGTCCATCGACCGGGATCGTGGGCAACTCACCGGGTTTCCTGACCGGAAGGCGGCGCAGGTAGTCGATGATCGCCTGCCACTCCTTGATCTCGAGGGCCGGGCCGGTTCCCGTCGCGGTAGCGATGCTGGACTTGTCTGTCGTCCCGGACGGCGGCAGCATGTCGGGCGTGCTGGTGCGACGGTCCTCCAGCGCCTCAACTCTCGACGCCAGGGGTTGCCCCGCCGTGTTCTTCGGAACGACCGCCAGCAGGCCCTTCGTGTACTTCGGGATGGCGGCGAGAATCAGACCCACGTACAGCGAGCATGTGAGGCTGTAGAGCCGTGGGTCCTCCCCGGTGATGTCGATCGCGCGATACCCGCGGTCGAGATCTCCCAGCTCGATGGCCGTCACCATATCGAACTTCGGGCGCGACGGGTCGTACCGGAACCGCATGCCCGAGGTGCGAGGGAAGTTCTCGCCGGGGTGAGCCGGGTTGTCCACGAGCAGGAACTCGAGCATGTTCTTGAGTTCCTTCCCAGTGAAGCGCGCGGTGACCAGTGCGCTGCCCGCGGTCGAATCCACGACGCCGGCGCCGAGCGGCGCCACGGCAAACACGTCATAGACTGTCTGCACGCCCGACTTTCCCCGCGTGAAGCCCGCCCGCATCGCGCCGTTCGCGTTGAATGCGATATCGGCTTTCGTTGCGGCCCTGAACGCGTCGGTGACCAGGTTGGCCAGGGGCGTGCTGGCGGCGATGTCACTGAACGCATTGGGCATGTCCTGCGGGACGATCGCCAGCGGCTGATCAATGTCGTACCCGCGGGACGCGAAGACGGCCGCGGTGACACCCTTCTTGAGCGTGGCGATCTCGTCGGCAGTCGCCCGGTCGCCGAGGGTGCTGTCGTCGATCGGGTAGAGCCGGTACGACTCGACCGTCAGCGTATTGCCGTCGAGCGCGACTACCAGTTCGCCGAGGTTGTGCCCTTCTTTGCCGGTCTGGACGACGGGCGTGCGGCCGTTGACGACGGTCGCCTCCCGGAGTTCGGTGTGGCTGTGCCCGCCGACGACCACGTCGATGCCCGGCACCGCCGTGGCGAGGGCCACGTCGTCGCCCTCGCTGTAATGCCCGTCCCTGCTTTTCTGCACGCCGCCGTGACTCAGGCAGATCACCACGTCCACCTTCTCGGTCTGCCTAAGCAGGGCGACGATCTCCTTGGCGGTCTCGATGGCGTCCGAGAACGTGGCGGCGCCGGCACCGCCGGTGTAGAACTGGGCCTCTTTACCCAGCACGCCGAAGATGCCGAAGCGCAGACCGCCACGCTCGATCACGACGTGGCGACGGACCACACCCTCCTTGCCCAGGCGCTGGAGACCGGCCAGCGTCGCGTCGCTCTTTGAGAAGTTGGTGTTCGAGGCCAGGATCGTCGGGACCCGGCCTGCTTTGGCGGCGACCCCGATCGAGTGGCCCAGGCCGTCGGGACCCAGGTCGAATTCGTGGTTGCCGAACGTGGTCGCGTCATAGCCCATCCGCGACATCAGCTGCAGTTCGCCGCCCGTTTCGCGGCTGGCCGCGCCGAAGGCGGTCCCCATGCTGTAGTCCCCGGCATCGAGCACGAGCACCGGGCCTTGGCCTTGTCGCGCGGCCCGCTGCTTCGCAATCAACGTGGCCATGCGCGCGTACCCGCCCCGTGTCCGGTCGTCGTTGAGCGTGAATGGCGTGTAGTCGGCAGCCGGCCCCATCCCGATGAAGGCCGAGTGCATGTCGTTGGTGTGCAGGATGGTGAAGGTTCTCTTCCCGCCCTGCGCCGCCGACAGCGACCGCGGCAGGGCGACCGTCACGGCGGCCGCGATCGAGCCGGCGACGAACTCGCGTCGCGACACCGCCCCGCGTCCGTCGTTTGTCTGCCCGCCCCGGCCTCTGGCCGCATCCACCAGTTCGTGCTTCATACCGCGTCATCTCCACAATCGGTCAGGCACGAGAACGGCGGCACGTTGGGCACACGTGCCGCCGCGACGATTGAGGTGATTCCACACCTTCTCATCGGTCGTTCGTGCTGGAATCCATGACCGCGCCGTCGGCCTCCGATGAGGCGCGGGCTCGTTCCAGGCACTCGACGCTCAGAAGCGTCACGCCGAGGGTATACAGCTGCTCGATCACGCCGATCAGCGCGGCCTGATCCGTCACCCATCCCGTGAGATCCGTGACGGCGTCACCCTCGTCGTCGTGGACGGCCATCGTCATCTCACCCAGCCGCGCCGCCCACAGACGGTCCAGCCGGCCCTGAACCCGGATCTGGTATCTCGCCCGTTCGTCCGCCACGTAAGCTGTCATTTGAGTCGTCGCCCGCTGGTGGCTGGACGCCACGGTGCCGGCGTCTGGCCACTGAGGGCGTCCACGGTCTCTCGCTCGATGCACGACGCTCCAAACTTAGCCTGGGCGGGCGAACCGCGACAGTCCCCGACAAGGGGGAAAAACGGGGTACCCGCGACGACGCACCGCCGTCCCGAGTTAGTATTGGCCGTCGCGTTCTGGCTGCCTGGATCACGAAGAAAGGGAAGGAAGGCCGTGCACAGACACCACTTGAGGTTCTGGGGCATCCCGGCGTTCTACGCGGCGGCCGCGTTGGCAGCCGGGTTGACGGTGCCACGCCTCGAGCTGCGCGTCTTTCCGGGGCTCGTCTCCGCCGTGACGGCCCCTGAGGCGACGGCGATCTACTCGGCGATCGCTTCAGGAACCATCGCACTGGCGGGTATCGTCTTCTCGCTGGTCTTCCTGATGGTGCAGTTCGGCGCGACCGACTACTCCCCGCGTCTCGTCCCGCTGATCGCACGAGACGGGTTGATCCCACACGCCCTTGGGGTCTTCATGGCCACGTTTCTCTACGCGATCGCGGCGATGGCCGGAGCCGATCGCAGCGCATCCGGACACGTCCCCGTCGTAAGCCTGTGCGTCGTCATCGCCCTAGTGGTTGCGACCATGGCGATGCTGATCGGCCTGGTCCAACGCGTTGGTCTCCTCCAGATGAGCCGCGTCCTCCGCCTCGTGGCCAACGAAGGACGGGAGGCGATCGCCAGGACATGCCCTCCCCTCGAAGCGACCGTGGAAGCGGTTGCGCCGGCCGACTGGCCGGCCGGTGGTCGCGTGCAGACGGTCGTCCATCACGGGCCGCCACTCTCCATTCAGGCCGTCGACGTCGGCCGGTTAGTGAGTGCCGCCTGGCAATCGGGCGCGGTCATCGAAATGGCCGCCGCCATTGGCGACCCGGTCGCGGAGGCGATCCCGGTGTTCCACGTGCACGGCGCCCGCCACGCGATCGACGAACCCCTGTTGATGAGCGGCATTGAACTCGGCGAAGAGCGAACCTTCGAGCATGACCCCGCCTACGCTATCCGGTTGCTGGTGGACATAGCCATCAGGGCGCTGTCGCCAGCCGTGAACGATCCGACGACTGCCGTACAAGCTCTCGACCAGATCGAGGATCTGCTGATTCGTCTCAGTCGTCGCCACCTCGAAGATCGTGCGTTTCGCGACGTTGACGGCGCCGTGAGGCTCCTGGTCCCGTCCCCCGCGTGGGCGGACCTGCTCCGCCTCGCCCTCGATGAGATCTGCGCCTGCGGCGCGTCCAGCGTCCAGGTGATGCGGCGCATGGCCGCGCTCCTCAGCGCTGTACGGGCCGCGGCACCGGAGGAGCGCCGGCCGGCAATCGGCGAATGGGACGAGCGGCTTCAGTTGACGGTCGCGCGGTCGTTTGCGACCGCCGGCGAGCGATCGGAGGCGTCGACGGAAGATCGACAAGGACTTGGCACGCCGCGCGGAAGACTCCGGTCAACACACCTGACGTGAGCAGGCGGGCTCCCCGTCAGAGGACCTTGGCGATGATGTCGAAAAACAGCAGCACACCCACCAACGACATCACGAGCGCCATCAGGAAGGACGGTCGCGCCAGCCGCACCTCTTGAAACGGCTGCAGGGACTTGCGGGTCTGCAGGTACTCCATGGTGCCCATCACCATCGCGAGGGTTCCCATCGCCGTGAGGAACAGTCCCACGTTGGCCGGCGTCCGGTCGCGAGGCAGCGCGCGTCCCTCCTGCTGGAACGCCTGAAGCACCTTGTAGATGGTGAATCCGAAACTCTCCAGCGAAAGCGCGGTGCGCACCCACGCCATCAGCGTCCGATCGGCGGCCATCAGCGTCCGCATCGCGCCCAGGTCTGTCCGTTCCTGTGCCAGTTGGTTCGTCGTTGGCGGCGTGGCTGCCGTTGTCATGCGACTCTCCTACGAGTCGACCCGGTCATAGGCCGATCAGTTTCGACAAGAACTTCTGCGCCAGGTCTGCGACGGGGTATTTGAACAACAAAAGGGGCAAGAACGGCCCGATGCCGGCAACGGTCATCATGGTGAGCATCCGGGGACTGACTGTGATCCACCGCATCTCCTTCACGTCCTTGACGGTGTGGTCCAGGTCTGCCATCGACTGGATGTCCGACGTCCCCAGCAGGGGCGCACCTTCGGGCACGGTGCCGTCGGCCCACCTGGCTTCGAACTCGGTTGCGTAGCGCGCCGCAAGACTCTGGTACCGTGCCAGGCCCATCGTACGAGACGCCCACAGCTTGTCCGTGAACACGAGCAGGGGGCAGATGAAGAGGACGGCGTCTACCAGCAGCACCATCGCCACCCAGGAGTAGATGGTCGCGCCGACCACGAGCGTGCCGGCCGCAATGGACTCCGCCAGCGACGCGCAGTGGAGGATCGAATACGCGGCGACGAGGAGAGAGAATCGCTCGTGGACGGCTTCGATCCCCCCCAGGCCGCCGTCGCGATCGGGATGGCCGGGAATCAGGCGCAGGTCCAACCGCGAGACCCGCCAGATGAACCAGTACCAGAGCACGAGTTTCCAGGTCCAGCGAAACACCAGGAAGCGGAACAGCGTCACGCCCACTCGGAAATACATGAACGTGGAGAGCGTCTCCCGTGTGCGCGAGGGATCGTACACGCCGGTCGTGCCGTACATCCCGAGGCTGGACCCGGCGACCTCCAGCAGTATGGCGACAGACAGCCAGACCGCTTCTGGCCACCAGGCGTCCGCCCGCCGATTGGCGCGAGTCACCTCGGCATTCAGCGCCGCGCGTGCACCGGGCGGCACGAGCCCCGCGCTGGCGATCGCTCCAATGAACCCCGTCATCAGCGGGTCCACCCAGGTTTCGCACATGAAGAACAACGGGATGACGAGCAGCAGCCGCGCGTGTCCGCCGACCACCGTCAGCGCGAACAGTTGGTCCGTCGGGCCTCCAAGCAGGTCCAGGATGACGACGATCAGCCACAGCCCGACACCGAGCGCGAGGCCGAGGCGGACGGTATTCGTTCCGCGCACCAGGCCGAGCCGGCGGCCCATTTTGTGGAGCGGGCCGCCGAGCAGGGAGAAGCACTCCACGTTTCGCTGGGGTAGCGATGCGAGATTGGCCACGGATCACCTGCGTGCAAAGCCCTGCGCCTACCACACGCGCCGGACCTGGAAGTTTAAGACGTTCTCGTTCGTCGTGAACTCCTCCGAGAGGGTATTCCGCGATCGGTTCCTGATGTAGAACGCAAAGAACCGCCACGCTTGGCTGCGCCGATAACTCCCACCCATCCGGATGCGCTGGCGGCTGGCGAATCGTTCCGTCGGGTCGAACCAAGGGATGAACCATTCCCAATCGGCCAGCGCGGTGACCACCCCGTCTTCGCTCACGGTGGGTTTGTTGACGGGGACCAACAGCTCGAGGCGATTGCGGAACCGGACGGTCGACTCGTCAGGATCGTCGTTCGAGTAGAAGAAGGTCCGTGATTCCACCCTGACCCAATCGCGAATGACGAAACGCCTCTTGCGTGGATTTTCCAGCAGGTGGATCCTCACGCCGCCGCGAAGGGTGAACTCCGTGGTCCCGAGTTGGTCGCTCTGCGTCGTATGACCGACGACGAGCTCGCCCGTGAGATCGAACCTCTTCCTGGCGGCGTATTCGATCGATGACGTGATGTCGAGGTTCCGCCACCCCGGTTCGCCCGGCGGCGCCGAAAGCAGGATCTTCGGCTCGAAGTCCACTTCATAGGTGACCTTCTCTCTCACCCAGTCGAACGTGAGATTCGTCCAGAGGGTCGTTGACGTCTGTGCCGCCGCCTCGGCGGAAACCCACAGCAGGGTCCCCAGGATCCCGAATGCCAGCTGCGCCATCCGTTTCAACTGGGCTTCCCGCTCGTGACCCCGGGCGGATCCTTGCTCAGGGTCTTCTGGCGCAAGGACAGGTACACGGTCGCAATGACCATGAACGAGAGGGCGCACGGAATCATCAGCGGCAGCGCCCTCGCGGACGTGAGGGTCGCGCTCGCGATGGCGGTGGCCAGCCCGGGATGGCGCACGCCGCACTCGACGGCGAGCCCGGTCTTTTCGCTCGAATCCTCGGGGCCGGCGAAGTACCCGATCGCCAGCGCCGTGCCGCTCACGAGCGCGATGGTCAGGTACGACCACGCGGGCATGCCCAGCAACGTGGGATAGAACTTCGCGAGCACCAGCAGCACGACCAGGACGATGCCGATCATCCCGGCCTTGTGCAGTGTCGGACCGAGCCTGTCGGCGGCGGCAGGGGCGAGCCCCCGAACGGCGAGGCCGAGGGCGAGCGGGAGGAGGTTCGTACGGGTCAGGGTCCAGAGCATGGCCCCCAGATCGATCTCGGGCTTGAAGCCGAGCGGTCCCGACAGCACGTGCAGTACCGCCGGCACGGTCAGGATGGCGAACGCCGAGAAGGCCAGGTGAAGCCGGGCCATGAACGGCGCGCTGGCCCCCTTCTTTGGCGCATTCGCGACCATAAGAGGCGCGGGCGGGCACGACACGAGGATCGCGAGGCCGATGGCGAGTGCCGGATCCGAGCGGAGCACGAGGAGGATCACCAGCGTCGCGGCAGGGACGAGCACGAGCACAGCGACGAGAATGCGCAGCAGCAGCCAAGGCCGATCCCTGAAGAGGCCCAGCACCTGGCTTGGGGCGATCCCCAGTCCCTGGGCGAAGACGATGCAGGCCACCGAGATCGGCGGGATGAGCTTGAGGATCTCCGTCATCGTGGTCACCGCGGGAACAGAAACACCATCGTGAATCGGAACCGCCAGGAGGCGGCACTGGCGGAGCTGGCAAAGACGGGCCCGGCGCCGGCCTCGAACTGCACGTGCTGGCCGGCCAGCGAGGTCACCTTGGCGACCTTGGAGATCAGCGGCGCGTTCCAGCGCTCCTCTCCGCTCCAGCTCGCGGTCGCCTGGAGCCGATCGCGAACGGCACGACGGGTTGAATGAAAAGAGCTGTTCCGGTG
>Ga0316601_100000918_pt1 | contig 13673 bp, 9 predicted proteins | sample OWC_soil_day5_no_FD_207663 | JGI IMG/M metagenome (GOLD analysis project Ga0316601, IMG submission 207663) | Wetland soil microbial communities from Old Woman Creek delta, Ohio, United States - OWC_soil_day5_noCT | ecosystem: Environmental > Terrestrial > Soil > Wetlands | place: USA: Ohio...
GTGAACGCGACCACCTTGCTCGGCTCCCCCGGCGTCGACGTGTCGTACGTGTCGACGCCGAACACGTAGGAGGGGGGGAACAGGCCACCGCTGAGGTCACCGACGTAGAGGTTGCAGACCTGCTGCGCGCTCGCGAGGTCGGCGCAGATCGTCTTCTGATCGGCGTTGATCACCGCGACGCCGAGCATCTGGTTGTCGCTGCGCGAGGTCAGGACGGCGAGGTGGGTGTCGTCGAGCGGAAACACCTCGAACGGGAGACCCTCGAGCCGCCTGCCGTCCTCGCACATCTGCTCGTTGCCGAGATCGAGGATGAACGGGTGCGGCGACAGCACCTGGTACGGCGACGAGTACGCGGCCACCCCGTCGGCGGTCGGGATGACGACGTCCGTGGTGGTATCGCCATCGATGTCCGCGAACGTCGGTTCGCCGCGCAGCGCGGGGATCAGCGTCGACGCCTCGAACGCGAGGTCCCCGAACGCGTCGCCGTAGTGGACGGTCAGCGAGGTCCCCGACACGGAGATCACGTCGCCGTAGAGATCGCCATCGACGTCGGTGATCGTGAAGTTGCGCGCGAGGGTCGCGAGCTCGGTGAACGAGGCCGCGAGCCGGCCGCTCGGTGCGCGGCAGAAGCCATCGGCGCCGCACGCATAGCCGGCGAAGCCGTGACACTCCCGGGCGGTGTCGCACACGAGGCGGCACGTATCGCAGCGCTCGGTCGGTGCGACTCCCTCGTCGCAGTCCTCACCGGGATCGATCTCGTAGTCACCGCACTCGGTCGAGAACGTCTCGAGATCGGCGCACCCCGCGACGAGCAGTGCACACGCCAGCGCCAACTTGATCATTTCGTGAGCCCCGGGATGTCGTGGATGATCTCCTCCTTGCCGGGGGCGCGCGGGCCCGTCCCCGCCCGGGCCTTCTTCCGCAGGTCGACGCGGAGCTCCTGATCGCGGTCCGGCGTCACCGTGAACGGCCTGGCGTGATAGCCCTCGGCGAACACCGTGAGCACGGTCTGCGTCGTCGCGCGATCGACCACGACCGTCGGCGCGATCCCGATCGACTTGCCGCCGATCCGGACGTCAGCGCCGTCGGGCGCACCGACCAGCGTGATCACGACGTGCGCCGGCACGGCCACGACCGGCGGAGCCGGATCTGGAGCGGACGCGGTCGAGGGCTGGGGCCCAGCCGGGGTCACGGCGCTCGGCGGTGCGCTCTGGCCCGACGGAGACCGTGTCGCGAGCCACCCGACCGTCGCGATCGCGCCGGCGAGCAGGACCGCGACGCCGATCCACAGCGGGGTGCGCGAGCGCCGGGCGCCCGTCACGCCCGACAGCGTGCCCGGGACGAGCGTGTCGCCGGTCGCCGCGGCGAGCGTGTCGCTGGCCGTCGCGGCGAGCGTGTCGGCGGTCTGGTCGGCGCCACGACCGACGCTGCCGGTCACGAACGGGCGGAGCGTCACCGGCGTGACCCGCGGCGTCGGCACCGTCGCCTCGCCCTGGAGCGAGACGACCGCGGTGATCGCGGTCGCCGGCCGCTGCGCCGGATCCTTGTGCATCATCCACGCGATCGTGCGATCGATGTCGCTGTCGAGCGCCGGGTTGATCGACGACGGTCGCGGCGGATCCTCGTGCATCTGCTTGTGCAGGATCTCGATCATCTCGCCGTGGAACGGGTAGTCGCCGGTCAGCAGGCGGAACGTCAGGACGCCGAACGAGTAGAGATCCGTGCGGTGATCGACGTCGCGCCCGCGGCACTGCTCGGGAGACATGTAGAGCGGCGTCCCGAGGGGCACGCCGGTCCCGGTGCGATGGGCGCGTTCCTCGTCCGGCGTCGTCAGCTTCGCGATCCCGAAGTCGAGCAGCTTGGGGAATATCTGCCCCTCGTCGTCGAACGACAGGACGACGTTCTCCGGCTTGAGATCGCGGTGCGCGATGCCCTTGGCATGCGCGGCGTCGAGCGCGCGGGCGATCGCGCGCAGGATCGGCAGCGCCTCCTCGAGGCGCAGCACGCCATGCTCCTTGAGGTACCGATCGAGCGGCGTCCCGTCGAGGTACTCCATGACGTAGTAATGGCGACCATCCGCGAGCTGGCCGAACGAGAAGATGTCGATGATGTTGCGGTGGCGGATCTGGTTGACCGCGCGCGCCTCGTCGACGAACCGATCCACGATCTCCTGGTCCGCGGAGTAGCGACGCGCGAGCACCTTGATCGCGACCTGCTTGCCGATCACCGGGTGGGTCGCGCGATAGACGGTCCCGAAGCCACCCTTGCCGATCTGATCGCGGATCACGTACTCGCCGACGATGTCTCCGTCGACCAGCGGGCGGTCCCCCGAGCCGATCGCCGCTGGCTCACCCCCTGTGTACAGCGTGCTCACCCACCTCCATTGTAAGCTAGAACGAGCCGCTGAGGCTCACGCCCGTGGAGGAGCCCCCGACGACGGGGGTGAGCTGGACCCCCTCCGCGGAGGGCGAATCGAACAGCAGGAGCAACACGCCGACCGTGCCCGCCGTCACGGCGGCCCCGCCGAGCACCCAGGACGTGGTCACGTAGCGATCGCGCGCCGAGACCTCGGCGGCGTAGCGATCGCCGTCCTCCGGCGGTCGGTTGCCCTGGTCGATCGCGTCGCGCAAATCCTTCGCGTTGCCGTCCTTGACGCCCGCGACGATCGCCGTCGTGATCGCGCCGGCCGCGAGCACCCCTGCCCCGCCGAGCACCCACGGCACGGCGCGCCGGCGTCCGGTCTTCTCGAGCGGCGCGGTCAGCGTGACCTGCTCACCGCGCGCGACCGTGATCTCGCGCGCGAACGGCTCGCGGCCGGTGCGCAGGATCGTCAGCAGGTGCGTGCCCGCCGGCAGCTCGAGCGGTGCGGTCGGCGTGGTGGCGACCGGCCGCCCGTCGACCGAGACCCGCGAGCCACCCTCGGTCTTGACCGCGACCACCGCGGGCCGCGGCCTCAGCTCGACCTCGACCAGTGCACTCTGGCCGTCGACGGCGACCGTCTTCTTCTCGACCGGGAAGTAGCCGTCGGCGGACACCACCACGAGGTGCTCCCTGGCGTCGACCTCGACGAGCGCGAACGGCTCGACCGCCGTGCCGTCGATCGTCGCCGTCAGGCCGCGCGTCGCCTCGCCCGTCGCATCGCCGATCTCCTTGAGCGCGCTCGACTCGGCGGCGCGCTGATCGGCGAGCGTGACGCTGATCCCGAGCCGCGTCCGCGCGGCCGACGACGATGCGCCGACGCGGACGCCCGATGCCGCGAGCTTGTCGAGCTCGCGCTCCATGTCGGCGAGGTTGTCGGCCGCGTCGCCGACCCGGCCGCCGGTCTTCACCTTCGCGAGGTAGTCGCGGTACAGCTCGATCGCGCGCTTGACGTGCTCGGGCTTCGGCTCGATCCGGTACAGCCGGCGATACGCCTGCGCCGCCGAGAACGCGATCTCCGGCATCGGCTCGGCCTTGTACGCCTCGTCGAAGTTCGCCGCGGCCGCGACGAAGTTCTGCGCCGCGTAGGCCCGGGCGCCGGCGCGGAAGTAGCGCTCCGCGGCCTTGCGCTCCGCCGCGGCGGTCGCGGTCAGCGCGAGGACGAGGCCGAGGATCGCCACGCGGTTCACGAGCCACCTCCGCGCGTGCACGACCCGAGCCCGCGCGACGAGCACTGCGGGAACACGACGAGCGACTGAGCCCCGCTGTCGCCCTCGATCGCCACGACGTCATCGACACCATCACCGGTCACGTCGCCGATGCGCACCGCACCGAGCCGGGTCGGGGTACGGGCGAGCAAGGAGACCTCGTGGCCGGCGGGCCCGACGTGCACGCGATAGATCGATGACCCCGCATCGCGACACACCACGACGAGGTCGCGCGCACCGTCAGGTGCGGTCAACGGGTCGCGAAACGCGATCCGTGCAGGAGCAGCGTCGAGGCAGGTGGTGGTCGGTTGCTCCGTCTCGCGGGTCGCATCGACGATCGCGGGCAGCAGGTCCTCGCAGGTCCGAGGAATCCCGTCGTCGACCCGGCAGACCAAGACCGCGCTGGCGGTGCCCCCACGCTGGCGCGGCGCTGCGGAGATCACGAGCTCGTTCACACCATCGCCGTCGAGATCGGCGGTGTGCAGCGAGCGCACCGCGGAGTCCGGTGGGAGCATCGCGGTGATCGCGGGTGCGGTGATGGCGATGGCCGGACCTGCGCCGCCGGGGTCGAGCACCGCGGCATGTGGCGGATTCGCCCGGTCGACCGCGACCACCACATCCCGCGTCGGCGAGATCGGCCAGGTCAGGTACTCGGCGTCGCGGACGCACAGCCCCGTGCCGAGGCCCGTCACGCAATCCGCGAGGCCCATCGTCGCGACGCCTGGCGACTCCGTCGCGTCGAGGCCCGCCGACGTCCCGGGGATACGCCAGAGTTGCGGCGCGGCCACCGGCGCGGCGCGGCTCACCGCGATCGCAACCGGATCGCGCGCCGCATCCCCGCTGGTCCCGGTCGCGACGAACCGCCCCACGAGCGCCACACGGAGGTCGGTGATCGCGCGAGGCGACTGCGACTCGGCCATCACCAGGTCTGGATCCTCGTCGGACCGCGGATCGAAGTAAGGCGTCATGGCGCGCTGGATGCTGCCGTTGAAGATCGTGAGCGTCGACGCCACGCGGCCCGGTGCCGGCGGCTGCACCACGGCGAGGTCATCGGTGACCGCCGCGGAGTCATCGGTATCCGGGAGCCCGAGGCTCGTCATCGACCGCACTTCGGGGAACGCGCTGATCATCGCCGGCGGGCGCAGCAGATCGGCGCTCCCGAACGCGATCGACAGGCGCTGATAGTCGGTGAGCTGCTCGACCATCGCGATGTCGGGCAGCCCGTTGCCGTCGAAGTCCGCGATCTCGATCATCCGCACGCGACTGGAGGTGTCGATCCGGAACACGGCGTAGCCGGGGAAGGCCGGGATGACCGTGTTGATCCGCCGATACAGCACCTCGATGTCGTCCTCGGTCTCGGCGACCAGGACACCATCGATCATGCCGTCGGCGTCCAGGTCCGCGTGGTTGACGGCGGCGATCCGGCGCTGCGACGTGTAGATCTGGTAGAAGCCAGTCCCCGGCACGCGCAGATAGGCGCCATCGCTGAGGACGAGCAGGTCCGACGCGACCCCCAAGACCGGAGGGTCCAACGGGAGCCTGCCGACGACCGTGGCCGTGCTCGAGGTCGGCATCGGCTCGAGCAGCTGCGTGCCCGCCTGGAGCGTGCAGCCGCTCGCGGTCATCGAGCCATTCCACCACCGAAGGCCCATGCCACCGCCATCGGCGTTGACCAACCCCGGGCAGCGATCCACGTCCCCCTCGAGATCGGCGAGCACGGGGCGCACCGATAGCGTCCCACTCACCGGCGTGATGTCGGTGAATTGCCACGCCGCGAACAACGGCTTGTGCAGCGCGACGACACAGAGCCGCTTCGGCGTCGTCGGCGCAAGCCAGGAGACGACGACGTCATCCGGGCCGGCCTTGTAGATGTCGAGGCTCTCCGTCGAGAACGCTTGCGCGGGAACGCTGATCCCACACGGCTTCTCGTTCACGGCCGCGCCGAGAAAGTCGACGACCGCGAGCTCGATCATCCCGTCCGCGTTGGCTGCGAACGCGCCGAGCGTGAGCTGGCCGATCGGGAACGTGTGCCGGATCTCCGCGCCCAGCGAGCCGTCGTTGATGATCGTGCTGGACACCGGGATCGGAGCGATCACTCCGAACCGAGAGCCATACGCGACCATGCCATCGGGTGTGACGGTGGTGATGTCGAGCGTCCCGTCATCGTCGAGGTCCCCGAACGCGGCATTGCCCATCTGCGTCGGGGTCACCAGCGAGTCGACGCGCGTCAACCGCGCGGTCGGTTCGCCGTAGCGGACCGCGATCGAGGTCCGCGAGACGCCCACGACGTCACCGATCCGATCGCGGTCGATGTCGGTGATCGCGAGGTCCTTGACCTGAAACGGCCCAGCAGGCACCGCCGCGCCAAGGGCGCCACCCGGCGCGTAACACAGGCCGTCGACCCCGCACGCGTAGTCAGACGTCGGGCAGTCCATGTTCGTCGCGCAGACGACGGCGCAGCGCACGCAGGTCGACGCGCTCGAGTCGCAGTCCTCGCCGGCCTCGATCAGGCCGTTGCCGCACACCCCGCGATCGATCGACTCGAAGCTGGTGCAACCTCCAGCGAGGACACCGACGGTGACGAAGGCCGCGAGCGAGATCCGGATCATGGTCGCTTTCTCCCGAACGGGTCGAGAATGTCGTCGCGGGTGGGCTTCTTCCCTCCCCCGCCGCCGCGCTTCTTGAGCGTGATGCCGAGCTCCTGATCGCGATCCGGCGTGACCTCCTTCGAGGTCATCACGTAGCCGTCGGCCTTGAACGTCAGCACCAGCGGCGAGCCATCGCGCGGGAGCTGCACGGGGCCTGGCGCCGCACCGACGGTCATCCCGCCCGCGATCACCTCGGTGCCCTCGGGCGCGCCGGTGATCGTCAGGATCACGGTCTGTGGCAGCGCGGGGGTGACGGCCTCCACCGGCGTCGGCAGCGGAGCCGGCGGCGGCGGCGGCGGCCTGGTCACGTCCGCGGGCGTGACCGGCGCCGACGTCGCGGGCGGATCCGAGCTGCGCGCGACGAACAGGACGACGCCCGCGGTGGCGACGACCAGCACGGCGAGCCCCGCGAACAGCGTCGTCCGCGAGCGGTGTGGCGCGGGCACGTGCGTCGCGCCCATCTCGGACGGGCCGTTGCCGGCGCCCGACGGGTGCGTGTTGCGCGCGACGCCGGTGTTCGGCGGCCGCGTCGCGTAGGCCTTGATCGTGGGCCCGGTCTGCACGTCCCACACGGTCGTCGGCTCCGGCGCCAGGCCGGCGTTCGCGGCGGCCTGCTCGAGCGCGCGGACCGCCGTGCGCAGATCCGGCGGCCGCTGCGCCGGGTCCTTCTCCATCAGCCACGCGATCACCGAGTCGACCTCGGTCGACAGCTCGGGGACGATCGATGACGGCGGCGCCGCCTGCTCCGACAGCTGCTTCATCAGGATCGTCATGTAGTCGTCGCCGTCGAACGGGTACGCGCCGGTGAGCATCAGGTAGGCGAGCACGCCGAACGCGTAGTGGTCCGTGCGGTGATCGACGTCCTTGCCCCGGCACTGCTCCGGGGACATGAAGTACGGCGTGCCGATCGGCGCGCCGGTGCGCGTCTTGTGCTTGAGCCCGTCCTCGGGCGCCATCAGCTTCGCGATCCCGAAGTCGAGGAGCTTGGGCCACACACCCGCGGCGCCGCCGTCCGGATCCGCCGCGAGGAACACGTTCTCCGCCTTGAGGTCGCGGTGCGCGATGCCCTTGCCGTGCGCGGCATCGAGCGCCTTCGCGATCCCGCGGAGGATCACGAGTGCATCGGCGATCGGGATCCGGGTCTGGCGCTCGATCAGCGCGTCGAGCGTCTCGCCATCGAGGTACTCCATCACGTAGTACAGGCGACCGTCGTCGAGCTGGTCGAACGAGAAGATGTCGATGATGTGGCGGTTGCGGATCTGGTTGACCGCTCGCGCCTCGGCCACGAACCGCGACACCATCTCGGGATCGACGGAGAACTTCCGCGCGAGGACCTTGATCGCGACGACCTTGCCGATCAGCGGGTGGACGGCCTTGAACACCGTGCCGAACGCGCCTTGCCCGAGCTTGCCTTCGACCTCGTACTCGCCGACGCGAGCCCCCGGCTCGAGGTCGGGATCGACCGAGGTCGACGGCAACTCTGTCGTGGGGTCCGACACGTACGGGGAGTGGTGCAAGCGTCGCCCCAACCAGGATGTGGAGCAACTCCACGGTGACTCCGAACGGACGTCGGGGTTAACCACACGACCGCGCGATCTCGTGACCTGGGCGGTTCTAGGTGAGCCGCCGGCCGTGTAGGTGTCGCGGGCACCACCCGTCAGCGGGCGCGAGACGCGGGACTCTTCCGACGTCGCTTGGCGCGCGGAGCCGGGGCCGGGCCATCGAACCGGTCGCCGGCGAGCGCCTGGATCAACTGGCGCGCGGCCGGCCCGACGTGACCGCGGTGATAGAGCCGCGGCTGGAACACGTGGGTCGAGGCGCGCGACCACCGGATCCGGCGCAGCGTCCCGGCGGCGAGCTCGGGGGCGATCAACACGTCGGGGAGCCAGCCAAACCCGATCCCCGCGAGGATCGCGGCCCGCTTGGACGCGAAGTCGTTGAGGTGGATGGTCGACCGCGCCTCGATCGCCGACGTCGACAGGTCGAGCCGTGGATCCGAGCCGCGCACGGTGAGCAGCATGTGGCCGCGGATCGCGCGCTCGTCGTGGTGGCCACGCGCCAGGGCATGATCGGCGCGGGCGACCAGCGAGGCGGGCAGCGGCGCGAGCTCGATCGTCGACAGCGTGGCATCGCGCGGCGGGATCACCGCGATCATCAGGTCCGCGGCATTGAGGTCGAACGCGGCCTCCACCCCGGTGAGGAACTCGGCGCGCACGTCGATCCGGGTCGGGACGTGCTCGGCGACCAGGCGGCCGACCGCACGCAGCAGCGGATCGATCGGGACGATCCCGTCGAACACCACGCACAGCGCGGGCTCCCAGCCGGCGCGGAGCTCGACGATCGCCTGGGTCAGCTCCGCCTCCGCCGCGAGCAGCGCCCGGCAGCCCTCGAGGACCCGCCGGCCGCGTGCGGTCAGCCGCGTCCGGTAGCCCCCGCGATCCAGCACCGCGAACTCGAGCGTGTCCTCGAGCGTCTTGATCGCGTACAGCACCGAGGTGTGACCGCGCTTGAGCTCGGCCGCCGCGCCCGCGAACGTCCCTCGCCGGTCGAGCGCGTCGAGCGCGCGCGCCTGCTCGATGGTGATCCCAAGACTGTTCACAATTTCGACAATCTTACCCTAAACATAGTTCTATCCACAGACATGCGGGCGCGCGAGGTTCCGTGCATGGACATCCCCTACATCCGCGGCCGGGTCGCGACCCAGGCCCATGTCGGCGTGCCGGACGGAACGGTCGAGGAGGAGTACGCGCGCAACGGGTTCTTCGGGCGCTACGCCCATCTGTACCGCGAGCACGCGCCGGTCGGCTGGACCCGGATCGAGGGCCCGCTGCGACCCCGCCTGTACGACCTCGCGGCGGTCCCGACCGGCGACTACCTCGCGAGCCGGGTGCCGCTGCTCGCCAACGCGGACTGCCGGATCCAGCTCGGCGTGGTCCGCGAGCCCATGCCCTACCTGTTTCGCAACGCCGACGGCGACGAGCTGCTGTTCGTGCATGCGGGTGGGGGTCGACTCGAGACCGATTTCGGCGCGCTCGCGTACGAGACCGGCGACTACCTGGTGATTCCCCGCGGGACGTCGTACCGGCTCGTGCCGACCAGCGAGACCAGGCTGTTGATCGTCGAGACCACCGGCGAGCTCGCGGTCCCCGATCGCGGGATGCTCGGCCAGCACGCGCTGTTCGATCCCGCCGTGCTCCGCGTCCCGTCACCCGACGAGCGTTCGCAGCTCGCGCCCGGCCTCGCCGGATGTCGTCACGACGAGTGGCGCGTCGTGATCCAGCGGCAGGGCGCGCTGACCTCGGTGTTCTACCCGCACTGCCCGCTCGACGTCGTCGGCTGGAAGGGCACGCTGACCGTGTGGCAGCTCAACGTCCGTGACATCCGGCCGGTGTCCAGCGACCGCTACCACCTGCCGCCGTCGGCGCACACGACGTTCGTCGCGCACCAGGTCGCGATCTGCACGTTCGCGCCGCGCCCTCTCGAGAACGGCGATCCCCGCGCCCTCAAGGTCCCCTTCTATCACTCGAACATCGATTTCGACGAGGTCCTCTTCTATCACGCGGGAGAGTTCTTCAGCCGCGATGGCATCCGACCCGGGATGCTGACGTTCCATCCGCAGGGGATCCATCACGGACCGCAGGCGCGAGCCGCCGAGCGCGCCCCCGCCGCCCAGCGCACCGAGGAGGTCGCCGTGATGATCGACACCCGCCGCCCCCTCGACGTGTGCGCGCCGGCCACGACGTTCGAGATCGACGACTACTGGAAGAGCTGGCAGCCCAAGGAGCGACGATGACCGACGCCACCAACCCGTGTGGCCTGCGCGGCCTGGCCTTCATCGAGATCGCGGCCCCCGATCCCGATGCGATCCATCGCCTGCTGCTCGCGTTCGGCTTCTCGCGTACGCGGCGGCACGCGACCCGCCCGGTCGACCTCTACGAGCAGGGCGCGATCCGCGTGCTGCTCGACCGCTCACGCGCGGGGTTCGCCGCGAGCTTCTCGGCGGCCCACGGCCCGTGCATCTGTGCGCTCGGCTGGGACGCGATGGACGCACCGACCGCGGCGCGGATCGCGGTCGAGCGCGGTGCCACCGGCACCATCGGAGACCTCCGCCGCGCCGACGGCACCCGGGTCCCGTCGATCGCGGGCATCGGCGACTCCCTGATCTACTTCATCGATCCGCGCGACAGCTGGACCACCCTCGGGTTCGTCCCGCTCGACCGCCCCGATCGCGTCCCGGCCAAGGGGTTCGTCGCGATCGATCACCTGACCAACAACGTGCCGCGCGGGGAGCTCGAGCGCTGGGCCAGTTTCTATCGCGACGTGTTCGCGTTCACGGATGTCCGGTACTTCGACATCCGGGGGGTGAAGACCGGCCTGCACTCGTTCGCACTCCGCTCGCCGTGCGGCACGTTCTGCATCCCGATCAACGAGGGCACGGACACCGGCAGCCAGATCGACGAGTACCTCGAGGAGTACAACGGGCCGGGCATCCAGCACCTCGCGTTCCTCACCGAGGACATCCTCGGCTCGCTGCGCGCGCTCGAGGACACGCCGATCCAGTTCCTCGACATCGACGAGGACTACTACCGCGACGTGTTCGACCGCGTCCCCAACGTCCGCGAGGACCACGCCGAGCTCGCGCGTCGCGATGTGCTCGTCGACGGCGACGCGGAGGGCTACCTGCTGCAGATCTTCACCAAGAACCTGATCGGGCCGATCTTCATCGAGCTGATCCAGCGCCGGAATCACCTGTCGTTCGGCGAGGGTAACTTCGGCGCGCTGTTCCGCTCGATCGAGCGCGACCAGCAGCGCCGCGGCTACCTGACCTAGCGCCCCGAGGAGAGTGTCCAGATGGCGCGCCGATCGATCATCGAGCCCTTCAAGATCAAGGTCGTCGAGCCGCTGCCGCTGCGCACGGTCGCCGAGCGCGAGCGCATCCTCGCCGAGGCGGCCTGGAACCTGTTCGCCGTCCACGCCGCCGACGTCACGTTCGACTTCCTGACCGACTCGGGGACGACCGCGATGAGCGCCGCGCAGTGGGGCGCGATGATGGTCGCGGACGAGAGCTACGCCGGCTCCCGCAGCTTCTATCGGTTCGAGGAGGTCGTCCGGCGGATCACGGGCTACCACCACGTGATCCCGACCCACCAGGGCCGGGCGGCCGAGCACCTGCTGTTCTCGCTGCACTGCAAGCCAGGGCACATCGTGCCGTCGAACAACCACTTCGACACCACCCGCGCGAACCTCGAGCAGCTCGGCGTCGAGGCGGTCGATCTGGTGTGCGCCGCGGGCAAGGATCCGCGCGCCGAGCACCCGTTCAAGGGCGACGTCGACGTCGGGCGGCTCGAGGCGCTGCTCGTCGAGCAGCGAGCTCGCATCCCGTTCGTGATGACCACGATCACGAACAACACCGGCGGCGGTCAGCCGGTGTCGCTGGCCAACCTGCGCGCGATCTCGGCGCTGTGCCGGCGGTACGGCGTCCCGTTCTTGCTCGACGCGTGCCGGTTCGCCGAGAACGCGTGGTTCATCAAGGTCCGCGAGGACGGCCAGCGCGACCGGCCGGCCCGCGAGATCGCGCGCGAGGTGTTCGATCTCGCGGACGGCTGCCTGGTCAGCGCCAAGAAGGACGGCCTGGTCAACATCGGCGGGTTCATCGCGCTTCGCGACGGAGCCTGGGTGCCCGACCTGCGCAGCCGGCTGATCCTCACCGAGGGCTTCCCGACGTACGGCGGGCTCGCGGCGCGCGACCTCGAGGCGATGGCGATCGGGCTCGACGAGGTGCTCGACGAGTCCTACCTGTCCTACCGCGAGGCCGTCACCCGCTACCTCGCGGATGGGCTGGCGCGCGTCGGCGTCCCGACGATGCGGCCGCCCGGCGGACACGCGGTCTATCTCGATGCCCGCGAGCTGCTGCCGCAGATCCCACCGGCGCAGTTCCCGGCGCAGGCGCTCGCGGTCGAGCTGTTCCGCGCCGAGGGGATCCGCAGCTGCGAGATCGGCTCGGTGATGTTCGGCAAGCGCCCCGACGGCTCGTTCGCGCCGGCGGCGATGGAGCTGGTCCGGCTCGCGATCCCGCGCCGTGTCTACACCCAGGCGCACTTCGACTACGTCCTCGAGGGCATCGCCGAGATCGCCGAGCGACGCCACACGCTGCGCGGCCTGACGATCGTGGAGGAGCCCGCATTCCTGCGGCACTTCACCGCGCGATTCGCGCCGATCGCGTAGCCGTCGCTACTGCGGCGGCGGATAGCGGACCTTCCAGGTCCAGCTCTTCGTGAACGGGTTGTAGTCCATGTAGCCCTGCAGGGCCTGCGGCTTCGCGGTGCCCTTCGCGGCCGGGGTCTTTGCCTTCGACTTCGCCGCCACCGCGGGCCGCTTCATCTCGACCGATCCGAGCAGATCCTGGATCGCGCCAGCGTACTCCTGCCCGCTCGTGACCGCGACGATGCTGGTCGCGCGGCCGTAGCCGCTGACCGTGGTGAGCATCGCGATCGAGGTGCCCTTGTCGAACGCGAACGTCGCGACGCCCGCCTTCACCGTCCAGCCGTCCTGCTCGGCGGCATCGGTCATCGTCGGCGCGTCCTTCACGCCGTAGGACTTCATGACGATGTTCTTCCACTCGCTCTGGAAGTCGGCGGTGAGGTCGCCTTTGCTCGTCGTGCTCTTGAGGATGAAGATCTGGCAGTACGTGCCGGCTGCCTCGTCGATCATCGTGTAGCTGGTGCTGAACTTGTCCTTCTTGATGTCCTTGGTCCACGCCTTGTCCTTGTAGGGCGCGGGGGGCGTGAACGTGACGAGGTCGTAGGTCACCTTCTTCTCGGCCTGGGCGATCGTCGGCGACAGCAGGAGGATGGCGAGGAGGAGGAGGAGGCGGTTCACCCCTGCAGTGTAGCGCCGGGCCCGGGTCGCGGGCGCCCGAAACGAAACCACCCGGTCAGAGCGAGTGCTCGGACCGGGTGTGCTCACCCGAAGGTGAGGTGCGTGGTCGACGGTTAGTCGACCGACTCGGCGCGCGCGTCGGGATCGACGTCGTTGGCGACCATGCCGTAGTTCTCGTCGTCCTCGGTGGCGACATCGACCGTGAGGCGCTTGTACGCCCCGAGGCCGGTGCCGGCGGGGATCAGGCGACCCATGATGACGTTCTCCTTGAGACCGCGGAGGTAGTCGACGCGTCCGTTGATCGACGCCTCGGTGAGGACCTTCGTGGTCTCCTGGAACGACGACGCCGAGATGAACGACTCGGTCGACAGCGACGCCTTCGTGATGCCGAGGAGCAGCGCATCGCCCTTGGCCGGCTGGCCACCGGCGACGATCACGCGCTCGTTCTCTTCCTCGAAGATGTGCTTCTCGACGTGCTCGTCGACGAGGAAGTTCGTGTCGCCCGGATCGGTGACCAACA
>Ga0316601_100000920_pt1 | contig 13662 bp, 11 predicted proteins | sample OWC_soil_day5_no_FD_207663 | JGI IMG/M metagenome (GOLD analysis project Ga0316601, IMG submission 207663) | Wetland soil microbial communities from Old Woman Creek delta, Ohio, United States - OWC_soil_day5_noCT | ecosystem: Environmental > Terrestrial > Soil > Wetlands | place: USA: Ohio...
GGAATCAGCGGATAGCGATCACAAACATCCGTCCCGTCAAAACCCTGCGCATTGATCCCGGAGAGCGAAACTCTCACGTCCGCTTCCGATACGAGGACCGGTTACGGAATGTCGCTGGTTTGCAGTGGTAAAAAGTATACGCTTTTTTAACATCATTTCCTAATGCTTTGTTTCCTCCCAACTTTTTCCTATTCTCTCTGTGTCCTAGTGCACCTCTCAGACACGCAACACTCTTCGGAAACCCTCAAATGCATACCCGTATGTGCTACGTCCCCCAGAAGAATGCGACCCGGCCATTTTTTGACGGCCTTGCGCTGATCCTTGCACTCACACTCCTTGTGACATCGCCCGCCGCGGCCCGGCAGGCTTCTCCCGCACCGATCTCGTCGGAAGTGCGCATGCACAACGATCGCCCGACACTCTTCATCAACGCCGTCCCGGAAAGTCCGGTCATCTACGCGCTGACAGACACCCCCGGCGGGCGCTGGTCCTGGGAAGAACTGCCACAACACAACATCAGCCAGTTCTGCACGCAGGGCATCCGGCTCTTCCAGGTGGATCTCTGGTTTGACCACTGCTGGCGGCCGGACGGGACCATCGACATCACGATGGCCCGGAAACAGATCGCGGGAATCCTGCAGATCTGTCCGCGCGCTGCCGTGTTCTTCAGGTTCCATGTCACTGCACCGAAATGGTGGCTGCATGCGCACCCGGAGGAATGGGTCCGGTACGCTGACGCCGAACCGCGGGAGGAAAGCAGCGAGGGCTTCCCGCGTATTCTCGAGGAAGACAACGGCCCGGCTCAACGCGTCAGCATGGCCTCCCTTCCCTGGAAGAAAGAGGCAACAGCAAAACTCCGGGAGTTCCTCCTGGCCCTGGTGAAGACTCCGGAGGGAAACGCGCTGGCCGGCGTCCAGGTGGCCAACGGCGTCTACGGGGAATGGCACAACTGGGGATTCTATCACAACGAGCCGGATGTGAGCCAGCCCATGGAACGGGAGTTCCGCTCATGGCTGAAACGCGCCTACGGCACTGACAAGGCCCTCCGGAATGCATGGAATGAAGCTCACGCGCGTCTCGACGCGGCTACTGTCCCGGGCATGAAAGACCGCGAGACCACAGCCGGCATTTTCCGAAAGCCGGATCGCGAGCAGCGGACGATCGACTACTATACCTGCGTTCACGAGCTGGTCGCAGAGAACATTCTGCATTTTGCGCGCACGGTCAAGGAAACCTGGCCGAGACCTCTGGTCACCGGCACCTTCTACGGATACTACTTCTCAGTGTTCGGCCGCCAGGCAGCAGGCGGGCACCTTGAGCTCCAACGCCTTCTGCAATCCCCCTTCATCGACTATCTCTCCGGTCCACAGGCTTACGAACCGGAAGCGCTCAAGCTCGGGGACCCGTACCGCTCGAGAAGCCTCACTGCCTCCATTCGCCTGCACGGAAAGCTCTGGCTCGATGAGATGGACGCCGAGCCCACCATCCCCAATGTGCGTGCAGGGAACTATGACCAGATTCTCGGGAACGGCATCGCCGCTGTCCGGCGGAATGTGCTGTTCTCCGCGACGCGCGGTGTCGGACTCTGGTACTACGATTTTGGAGTGGCCGGTGTCGACCTTGACGGATTCCGGTACAACGCACGCGGAAGCAGGGGCGCATGGGATCATTCCGCAATCCTGGAAGAGATTCGCAGGATGAAGATCCTGGTGGATGAGCGACTCTCCATCCCCTATCACAGCGAAGCTGATGTCCTGTTCGTGTACGATACGAAGAGCTTCTATTATACGGCAAGCCTTCGTGGGACAGATCCTTTCAGCAACGTGATGATCGACTACAACACCCTTGCAGCATTCAGAAGTGGGGTCGTGTTCGATCCGGTTCACCTGGAAGATCTGACGCGTATTGACCTGTCTCCGTACAGGGTCATCGTATTCGGGAATGTGTACCTTCTTTCAGAACGGCAACGGCGTTTCATTCGCGACAGTGTTGCCGCCGGAGGACGGACCCTTGTCTGGTACTACGCGCCCGGCTACCTGACGGGGAAAGCGCTCTCTGCGGAATCCATTTCCGCTCTGACGGGTATCCAGGTTGCCCCCGTATCATTGTCGAAGCCCCCGGAGGTCCGCGTCGCTTTCCCGGCTGACAGCGCTTTCACTTACGTTACTGGGAAGCACGCCGTTGTCCCGCTGTTTGCGGTGAACGACCCCGATGCAGCGGTGTTCGGACGGTACACGGAAACGGGAGAAGCTGCGGTGGTGCAGAAAGTGTTCAGAAACCACCGCGCCTGGTACGTCGCGGTCCCACAGACAGAACCCGGCCTCCTGCGACGCATCCTCCATCAGACCGGTGCACATGTCTATTCCCGACAGGGAGATATTGTGTACGGGGGTGGAGGACTCCTTGTTGTCCATATGAAGGAGGGGAGTGCACATGATATCGTGCTGCGGTCGGGCAAACGGCTGACATTCACCCTTCCCCCTGGATCGCATACGTTGGTCCTCGATCCGGGAACCGGAGAGCCTCTTCTGCCGGTGCCGACTTCAAAGTGAAGGATTGCACACACCCGGCCAGGCGGGTCCAGGGAACACTGTGGTGCATCCCGGTGGCAAAGGCCATGTTGACTTTGTAGGGGGAGTTGGGTATGGTACGCAGGATTCTGGTGCCACAGATGACCGGATAAACATGAACACGCTGTTGCTTGAAAACATCCATCCCCGCGCCCATGAGGCGTTCCAGAAGGCGGGGGGCCTGCTCCGGACCGAACACGGGAGCCTTGCTGAGAATGACCTTATTGACGCACTGAAGGGTGTTGCGCTCCTCGGCATTCGTTCCCGCACACACATCAGCCGCCGCGTACTGGCCAATGCACCCGACCTGCTCGCCATCGGCGCGTACTGCATCGGCACAAACCAGATTGACCTCGAGGCGGCGGCGTTGAATGGTGTTGCAGTCTTCAACGCGCCATACAGCAATACGCGCAGCGTGGCCGAGCTCGTCATTGCCGAAATCGTCTTTCTGGTCCGTCAGGTCTATCCGAAAATCGCAAGCGCACATGAAGGCCGCTGGGCTAAGTCCACAGACCGCGCACGGGAGGTGCGCGGGAAAAAGCTGGGCATCATCGGATTTGGCAATATCGGGTCACAGGTGTCGATCCTTGCTGAAGCCATGGGAATGGATGTGTATTATTTCGACACGGCAGACAAGCTGTCCATCGGCAACGCCACGCGCACCAACTCCCTGCCCGACATTCTCAGGCTTGCCGATGTCGTGACCGTCCATGTCGACGGAAGTCCGGCCAACACCAATCTGATCGGAGCCCCGGAGCTGGCCCTGATGAAACCCGGGGCATGCCTCCTGAACCTGAGCCGGGGACACGTGGTGGACATCGATGCCCTTGCTGCTGCGATCCGCTCGGGCCGCATCGCCGGGGCTGCGGTCGATGTCTTCCCTGCCGAACCACACGACGCCAGGGAGCCGTTTGTGACTCCGTTGCAGGGACTTCCGAACGTCCTGCTGACGCCGCATATCGGGGGAAGCACTGAAGAAGCCCAGGAGAACATTGCAGAATTTGTCACGGGCAAGCTGCTCGACTATGTTGCCAACGGGACAACGGCGACGAGCGTCAATTTTCCGCGGATCATTGCGCCGCGTACGGATGGAAGCCCCTCCCGCCGCCTGCTCCACATCCACCGCAACGTCCCCGGAGTCCTTTCGCAGATCAACGGTATTTTCGGGAAGAACAACGTGAACGTCCTCACGCAGTTTCTCCGCACCAACGAGCTCATCGGATATGTTCTCGCGGATGTCGATGCACACTACCAGGATGCGCTGTTCGACGATCTCGTCAATGTCGAGCACACCATTCGGGTGCGCATTGTGTGACGGCGGTACTGGCGCGGGCCGGTTGCAGAGAACCCTTCCCCCTCCGGCACTTCACGGATCCACAGAACGCACGACTCCCTATCGGGAAATTGAAGGAGGGGCCACGGATTCGCGGATGATGAGGCGTGGCTCCAGAAGAACGTGCCGTAGTTCGGAAGCGGGGTCGCGGAGGCGGCGCAGAAGGAGTTTCACGCCCATCTCACCCATCTGCTCTATGGGTTGCTCGACTGCGGTAAGGGGCGGTGAGAGGTGGGGGGCGAACCCGGGATCGTCGAATGTGATCAGCGCAACATCCCGGGGAATCATCAGATGCTCCTCGCGGAGTGCATCCATCACGCCGAGGGCGATGAGATAGCCCGCAGCAAAGATTGCGGTCGGCGGCTCCGGCAGTTGCAGGAGGCGTTTGGCTGTCAGGAATCCGTTGAGCGTTCCGAAATCATCTCCGGCAACATACTCCTCACGCACGTCGATCCCCGCGTCAGCAAGCGCCTGCCGGAATCCTCTCACACGGCCGGTGTTGGCATACGTTCCCGGCAATCCCTGGAGCATGGCCACCCGCCGGTGCCCGTTTTGAAGAAGATGCTGCGTCGCTGCATACGCCCCCTTGACATTGTCCACACACACCGAGTCGGCGGAAAGATCGTCATACAGGCGATCCAGGAAGACAAACGGCACCGCTGTGCCGAGGAACCGGGTCAGATGGGCGCGTTCGAGACCGACGGGAGCGATGAGCAATCCATCGACCCGGTTTTCAAGAAGGGTGTTCAGAGACTCTTCTTCGAGATGGGTGTTCTCGTCGGAGTCACAGACGATAATGCTGTAGCCTGACTTCCGCGCTTCTTTGGAGATACTCTTGGTCATCGTCGCGAAGAAGGGGTTCGCCAGGTCGGCAACGATGATACCGATCTGGTGGGTGCGATTCAGCCGGAGTCCGCGCGCGACTTTGTTTGGCGTGTAGCCGAGGGCATGGGCCACCCGCCGGATCTTCTCTTTTGTCTCTTCCCTGATTTTGTAGCGGTTGGAACTGTCATGAAGGACGCGGGAGACAGTCGAAACTGAGAACCCTGTCTCGCGTGCGATATCGCTGAGTGTGCATGCCATTTGCTGATGCAATCGTTTGCATCAATATACCTCCGGCCTGCATCATTGTCAATGTCCAACACATGGGTTTTGTGACTCAGTGTATTTTGTGACTCGTTGTGTTTTGTGAGCTGGGTATTGTTTTCCAAATGAAGTATTTATAGGTTTCGACAATTGAAGGTCGACACAATGAAACCCTCCCTATCTCACGCCGACGCTGCCGATGTGGCAAATCTCACGTTCAAACTTCTGGCCAGCTGCCAGAAGAAGGAAGAACGTGTCGCGCAGCAGTTCTCCCTAACAGTCAACGAATTCAGGGTCCTGCGCGCATTCCGGACCTCCCACACGCTGCACGTGAAGAACCTCATTGAAGACATCGGGCTTGGGGGGAGCAGTTTCAGCAAGATCGCAGGAAGCCTGGAGACAAAAGGACTCCTCGCTCGAAGCATAGAGCCGCAGGACCGCCGCAGTGTCCGCGTTTCACTCACCGCCAAAGGAGCAGCGCTCTCACAGAAACTCGAATCCCGCTACGTTGAGATCCATGAGGATATCCTCAGAGATATCCCCGCAGATCTTCATCCCGCTATCGTCCGCGGATTGGAACACCTGGTTCAATCGCTGGACAAGTGGTTGCACGAAGAGCCGTGAGAACTACTCCCAGGCTCTGAAGACCGCCTCGATGTTTTCGCGCGGATTGTCTTTCCCCCACTCGCACTGAGCGATCACTCCCCCGTTGCCCCGATCGAGCGCCTTGCGTACGCGGTGCACCGCCGCCGCAACATCAGTCGGCGATCCAAACGGAAGGATGCGCTGCCTGTCAATCTCCCCCCAGAACGTGATCTTTCCGCTGTACATGGCGCCGAGCCGTTCAATGTCCATGCAAAACAGCTGCGAGTTCAGGACGTCCACTCCCACCTCGATGAGGTCCGGATAGATTGCTTCAATATTCCCGTCGGAGTGGAAGAACACAAACTTGCCTTCCCTGTGGATCTTCTCACAGTAGTCCTTATAGATCGGCTTGAAGATCGCCCGCCACATCTCCGGACTGATCAGCAGTGAGGTGTTGGATCCCCAGTCGTCCATGAGCATGACGGCATCGACGGAGGTCCGGGCCCAGAGGGAGACTTCGTTCAGGTAGTACTCGTGGACCATGGAGATGAGCGTGCGCACCTCGGGTGTGTCGTACGCAAGATCAATGTACAGGTTTTCCGTTCCGCGCAGAAACTGCAGGCGTTCGAAGGGCCGGGCGCACGTCGCGGAGATCATAAACTTCGTAGAAGCCTCGCACATCCGGTTGACATGATCCCATTCTTCTGTGCGCGTTGCATTCCTGGGCGGCATGAAACGCTCGAGTCGGCTCCAGTCTTCGAGAATCGGCTCTTTCACCTCCCCGACCACTCCCGGTTCGCCGACATGCCACACGCTTCCCCATTCATCTGTGTATGTCCCCGCCCGCGCGTATTTCTGGAGGTCCTTGTCGCTTGAGCCCGGACTGAATTCCGGGCTTTCAAAATCCAGCGGATATTTCCGCAGCAGGTCATCCAGCTCCTTCTTCCGGAAGAGCGAAATGTACGGGAGGGCCCACAGGTCGCGGGGAGCACGATCCGGAGCGGTATGATTCAGAGCAGCACGAACGCGTTCACGGGAGGTCATGGTGTGTATTCACCTGGACGTTCAAGAATTTCGCGCAGTGCGCCGAGTTGTTCCTTCCCGGCGAGGGCAAGAAGTGTGTCACCTTCTTCCAGCACGGTCGCACCGGTCGGGACGAGATACTGGTCATTTCTCCCGATCAGCACCACAAGCATCTCGCGCGGAAGTCCGAGTTCGACCAGAGGACGACCGGCCGCCCAGGAACCCGCCGGGAGGATGACATCCACCAGCTCTGTGTTCACTCCCTCCAATGTCACCAGTTCGAGCGGGTATTTACGCTGGCGCTCCAGCGGCGCGTCGACCCCGAACAGCCGTGCGACGGACGGTATTGACCATCCCTGAAAGAGGGCTGACGTCAGCACGACGAAGAACACGAGGTTGAACAGCCGGTCGGCATAAGCGACACCGGCAATCAGGGGAAACGTCGCAAGTACGATCGGCACGGCACCCCGCAATCCGACCCATGCGACAAAGAGCCGTTCCCGCCAGCTAGAGGGAGCGGAGCCCAGGGCAATGAGGACGCTGAGCGGCCGCGCAAGGATCATCAGAAAGACCGAGATGAAAAGGCCTGGCAATAGCTCGTCAACTGCACTTGACGGCGTCACCAGAAGGCCGAGGGCCAGGAACATGCAAATCTGGCTCAGCCACGCAACACCATCGAAGAAGCGGACCAGGCTCTTCTGGTGGAGGAAACCCGTGCTTCCCGCAACGATTCCCGCGACATAGACGGCAAGGAACCCGCTCCCTCCGAGCGACGCAGTCGCGCCGTAGGCGAGGGCCGCGTACGCTAGACCGAACACCGGATACATCCCCTCATACGGAAAACGCAGTCTGTTGAGTGTCAGCGTCATACCCCGGCCGAACGCCAGGCCCGCCACAGCGCCTATGCCCATCTGCTGGACAAACAGAAGCAGGAGGTCCCCGGCGGACGTTTCCGGCATGAGCAGGAGTTGGATGATACCGACAGTCAGGAAGACCGCCATGGGATCATTGCTCCCGGACTCCAGCTCGAGAAGGGGACGCAGCGTGCCGCGCAGGTTTACACTCCGTGAGCGGAGCACCGCGAATACTGCCGCCGCATCCGTTGAGGAAATCACAGATCCGAGAAGCAGTCCATGGAGAAGCGGGAAGCCCAGCACCATATGCGCAAAGAAGCCCACCGCGAGCGCAGTCAGAAAGACCCCGAGGGTCGCAAGGCTGAAGGCCTGTATGGCGACGGGCCGCGTGTCCGACCACCGTGTTTCCAATCCACCGGAAAAGAGGATAAACACCAGACATATAATTCCGACAGACTGGGTCAACCCGGCATCATTGAACTCGATCCCGCCGGGCCCGTCGACACCGGCCAGCATCCCGATCCCGAGGAACAGAACGAGCGTAGGGACGCCAACGTTGTCCGAGATCTTTGCGATGACGATGCTCAGGAGCACCAGTGCAGAGCCGATGATGAGGATGAGTTCGAGCGACATAATGTTAAGATACAGAAAACCATCACGATGACCAAGAGAACGTTCCGGATTTTTTTCTTGACATTCTCCCCCTGTTTCGTAGAATGCAGTATGCAACCGTGTGCAGCCATCACATGAGACGCGCACTTCAAGGCACCGCGCTTGGCTTGTTGTTGATCGCCTACGGGACAACGAGTTCTGCGCTTGCACTTTCTTCCCTGGTTCGGCTCGTGACGGGAGGAGGCACTGCCGCGCTTTCTTCCTGTAACGGGAAGAAACCCGATCTGGCACGTACCTCTTTTGTCCAGCGGCGCCACGTGCCGCTTGTCAAACTCCTGACGTTCTCGCCGATTGTCTCTTCCGTCACCTCTTGTGCCGGGCCCGATGTCGATGTCCTCCATCTGCCACATCCTGAAGCGTTTGCAGTATCGACGGCTCCCCCCCTTTGCAGCCGGCATGGTCGATCCCCTCCCGTAGCCTGATCTCCGTCACTTCGTTCTCCCGACGGAGCTGCAGCCACGCCACAGATTCTCAGGCAACGTGAGTTCCCCGGCACGCCGTGCCGGCGCACAACACTTCTTTCACCCGCAAGAGGAGGCGTCATATGAAGACCACACGATCCAAAACACCAGCACCGGTTCAGCAGGAACCAACAAGAGCCTCGTGGGAGTTGATACTCTTGCTCGCAGTTATGGTGATCGGCGTTTTGATTCTGGTGCTCAAAGCAGCCGGCCTGTTCTAGGGCCTTCGTACAGGTTCACAATCTCAACGGTGATGCGCCATGCAACCATTCGCGTTCAACACAAAGTACGATCAGACGATTCTTCTCGGGCGGAAGGCGAAGAACCTTCAGACGCTCCTGGCGGGCATACGGGCCGTTCCCGAATCCTCACTCTACTTTCATACACACCGGTTCCTTCTGCAACATCACTTCCTGTCCCCGGAGCCTCCCAATGATTTTGCCTATTGGGCCACGGAAGTCCTGAATGATGACCCGCTGGGTGAAAATTTGTCCAGTGTCGACATTCTTCAATTTGCATCACTCGAGGATCTCCGGAAGTTCTTCATCACCGTCCTGGATGAATCCCTCCAGCATGCAGACCGCCTTCCCGACTGCCCGCGCGGCGAGGAGTTCCACTTCATGGCCTGCAGGACCTTCGTACTCCCGACACCGTATGCGGCCGAAACCCTGGAAGCGTTTTCGTCAATACTGGAACATATCAGTATCAGCGCCCTGTACTACCACATCTTTGATGCCCGGCTGCGGTTGGGCCGTGGAGATAACGATTTCTCCCGCTGGTTTGCAGACCTTGGCCACGAAGAGCTCGCAGCAAAGATGCGCATGCTCGATCCGTACACGCAGACACTGGAAGGCTTGCGCTCACACATCATTACAATGGTCCGGGACTATGACGCACATTAACGACTACAAAGAAATCGTCGGCAGGGGCACCATCGAAGACCTGTTCCTGCTCGCCGACCGCCTGCAGGGCAAGGCGGTGCAGAATATCAATTCAACCGCGGTGGGGGGCGGCGTTGCAGAGATACTGACGCGCATGCTCCCCCTCTTGCAGGATCTCGGCGTGGATGCCCGCTGGGACGTTATCAAAGGAAATGAACGGTTCTATTCAACGACCAAGAAAATCCACAACGCCCTCCATGGGGTGCAGGTGGATATCCTGAGTGATGAGTTTGAGGATTTCCTTGAGACCAACAGACAGAACGCCTCCGGCATGACATTCGGTGACATCGTCTTCATCCACGACCCCCAGCCGATTGCGCTTGTGGAGCAACGCGGCACTGTCGGCGGACGATGGGTCTGGCGATGCCACATCGATTTCTCGCGACCGGACGACCATGTCTGGCGGTTCCTGAAATCATTTGTTGACCGCTATGATTCGGCTGTGTTCTCTGCCCCGGCATTCGCCCGGGCCCTCGCGATCCCCCAGATCCTGATCGCGCCATCCATCGACCCTCTCAGTGACAAGAACCGGACGCTGCCGGAAGAGACCATTGACGCCGTCTTCACACGTTTCGGCATTGACCGCTCGCGGCCGGTCGTGACGCAGATTTCCCGGTTCGATTACCTGAAAGATCCCGTCGGCGTCATCAAAGCGTACCGCCTTGCGAAACGTCGCGTGGACTGCCAGCTCGTTCTGGCGGGCGGAGGAGCAACGGATGATCCGGAGGGACCGGCTATCATGCAGCAGGTAAACAGCGAGGCCGAACGGGATCAGGATATCCATGTGCTCTTCCTCCCACCATCGAGCGACATAGAGATCAACGCTTTGCAGCGGGGCTCAGCGGTGATTCTGCAGAAATCGTTGCGGGAAGGGTTCGGACTCACGGTGGCCGAGGCGCTCTGGAAGGGTCGGCCCACCATTGCAGGGGCCGTGGGAGGCATCCCGCTGCAGATCAAGCACAAATACTCCGGCATACTCACGCACTCCATTGAGGGAACAGCTCACTGGATAAAGCAGCTTCTTCAGGAGCCTGCATTCGCCGCCCGGCTGGGGAAAAACGGGCACCAGCATGTCAGGGACAACTTCCTGATCACGCGCCATATCAAAGACTATCTGCTTCTGTTCCTGTCGTTGTATCACGCCGATGACATTGTGCATCTGTAGGTTGTGAAAGGAGCACACATGGAAGACCACCGGGAAGACCCGCATGCATCCATGATGCCTGATCAGCAATTTCGCTCCGCAAAGACAACGCCGGCATCACCGGTACAAACCGGTTTTCAGTCCGGAAGCGGTGCGCGCAGACTCATCGTTGTCTCAAACCGTCTCCCGTTTACCATCAAGGAGGCCGAGGGACAGTTGCAGTTCACTGAAGCCACCGGAGGCCTCGTCACGGGCATGAAGTCTTACCTTGAGGGCGCTGCGGAAACGAGCATGAGGTCTCTCTGGGTGGGTTGGCCAGGCTCCACGCTTGCTCCGGAAATCCAGACAGCGGCGCGGGAACGCGCTCTCGCGGAGGCACAGGCGCTCCCGGTCTTTCTGACGGCAGAAGCTATGGAACAATTCTACCACGGCTTCTGCAACAAGACGATCTGGCCCCTCTTCCACTACTTCCCGGTGTACACGACGTATGTCGAGGAGCATTGGGAAGAATACCGCCGGGTCAATCAGCAGTTCTGCGACGTGCTCGCTGAGACCGCACGAGCCGGAGATGTCATCTGGGTGCATGACTATCACCTGATGCTTCTCCCCGCACTTCTCCGCGATCGTCTTCCCGATGTCTCCATCGGGTTCTTCCTGCACATCCCGTTTCCCTCGTTTGAGATGTTCCGCCTGATACCCGGGCGATGGCGAAAGGCGATCCTCGAAGGGCTTCTCGGGGCAGATCTCATCGGTTTTCATACCTACGAGTACTGTCAGCATTTTCTCCAATCCGTTCTCCGCATCCTGGGCCACGAGCACCAGATGGGCCGCCTGGTGCTTCCCAGCCACGTCGTCCACTGCAAGACGTTTCCCATGGGGATAGATTATGCCCGATTCTCGACCGGAGCCGCTGATCCGGAAGTGGAGACAGAATGCCGGAGGCTGCGCAAGGAGATCGGCGACCGCCGATTGATCCTTTCAGTCGACCGGTTGGATTATACGAAGGGCATCCTGAATCGCCTCCATGCATTTGAACATCTGCTGGAGACTGCACCGGCGTACCGCAACACCATCGTGCTCATCCTTGTTGTCGTACCCTCCAGAATCGGCGTCGACCAGTACGAAGTTATGAAGAAACAGATCGAAGAGACTGTCGGCCGCATCAACGGCCACTTTGGCACGATCGGGTGGACTCCGGTCATTTACCAGTACCGGTATCTCTCCTTCGCGCCGCTGGTTGCCCTCTATCGTGAGAGCGATGTAACGCTGGTGACGCCCCTCCGGGATGGCATGAATCTCATCGCCAAGGAGTACATTGCCGCGCGCTCCGGTGGCAACGGCGTCCTCATCCTGAGCGAGATGGCCGGTGCAGCGAAGGAGCTCGGTGAGTCCATCATTATAAACCCGAACGACCGGATCGAGCTCGCGGATGCGATGCGCGAAGCTCTGGACATGCCGAACGATGAACAACTGCGCAGAAATCAGATCATGCAGGAGCGGCTCCGCAGATATGACGTCCATCGCTGGGCACATGATTTCCTCACTGAGCTCGAAGGCATGCGCGATGTCCAACAGCGTTATTACGCGAAAGTTATTCCGGCGGCAGCCATGGAGAAACTCCGATTCGCATATCACGACGCTCAATCGCGCCTTCTGCTCCTGGATTACGACGGGACGCTGGTCCCCTTTGCACGCAGGCCGCAGCAAGCCCGCCCGGGGCAGGCTCTTATCACGCTGCTGTCACGCCTGGCTGCACATCCAAGCACGGACCTTGTCATCATCAGCGGACGTCAGCGCGCCGTGCTTGATGCATGGTTCGGGGAACTGCCCATCGGACTGGTTGCCGAACATGGCTTCTGGATCCGCGAAGCACATCACGAATGGTCCGAAGTACAGCACCTGACGAGCACCTGGAAATCAGAACTCCAGCCGATTCTCCAGCTCTATGCGGACAGGCTTCCCGGAGCGTTTGTTGAAGAGAAGGAGCACTCCCTCGTCTGGCACTGCCGCGCATCAGACCCCGACCAGGCCCGAGTCATTGAATCGGAACTGGCAGACCATATCATGACCTTCACGGCAAACATCGATGTTCAGGTTCTCCGGGGAGCAAAGGTCGTCGAGATTCGCAATGCCGGAGTGAATAAGGGCATTGCCGCGCGCAGGTGGATGATGAACGCCGCCTATGACTTCGTGTTCGCGGCAGGTGATGACTGGACAGACGAAGACCTGTTTGCCGCGCTTCCCGACGATGCCTACACGGTGCGCATCGGCATCACCAATACCCGGGCACGGTTCAACCTCAAGGATCACCATGAAGTGCTCAAGCTACTTAGCTCACTCTCCGCATGAGCGCCCCAGCATGACAATCCCCGACATCCGCGGAACGGGGATTGGTCGATTTGGAACGCAGATCTCCGTTGGCATCGCGGGCCTGACGCTGTGCATCGCCTGTGCCGCCTCAGCCGGCAACAGGGACAGTACCGGCATACCGGTTGCCACCGCACAAGTCCTCTCCGCGCTTCTCGCCGAAGAAGATACGGACCATGATTCCCGGCTCACCGTGCTCGACGCACCGATCTGGGGCACCAGCCGGGGAGACAAGAAATTCACAATCCGGGCTGTTGATGGTCGATCCTTCGACATCTTTGGCATTCAATCGCTGTCGCATCTTCTCCAGGAGCTTGCACTCGCGCAGGAATGCAGGAGCGATACAACGTTCCTCGTGTTCCAGAGGCTCTACGAGCCCCCTGCCGATCGCATTTCCCGGTTGATACGCGAACGCTATTGGGATGGACTGACGAGAACTGTGGATTCAGCAGGTCTCCTGATCATCGCCCGCGATTCCAAGCTGGCCGCAGACGGGGGACCGCATCATCTCTATGTTCCCGCCAGCGACAGCCTGGCTGTCTCGTATTTCACATCGCTGGGGAGACGCCTGCCGCATCCGGATATACTCATACATCCGCTCGTCCCCACCGACATTGCGGAGTTCG
>Ga0316601_100000921_pt1 | contig 13657 bp, 10 predicted proteins | sample OWC_soil_day5_no_FD_207663 | JGI IMG/M metagenome (GOLD analysis project Ga0316601, IMG submission 207663) | Wetland soil microbial communities from Old Woman Creek delta, Ohio, United States - OWC_soil_day5_noCT | ecosystem: Environmental > Terrestrial > Soil > Wetlands | place: USA: Ohio...
CCGACGCCCGACACCTTGATGAGCTCGCGGAACAGGCTGCGCTCGCGCTCCGTGCCGAAGCCGTACAGCACGTGGGCGTCCTCGCGCACGACGAGGTGGGTGTGCAGCCGCACCTCGGCGCCCACCGGCGGCAGGCCGTAGAACGTGGACATCGGCGCCTCGACCTCGTAGCCCACGCCGGCCACGTCGATCACGAGCTGTGGCGGCTGTTTCGCGGCGACGCGCCCGCGCAGGAAGCCGATCACGGTGGCGACCCGGCGGCTGCGCCGAGGCGGACGGCGCGCTGCGCCTCGCGCGAGTACGCGTGGCACAGCGCGATGCCGATCGCGTCCGCGGCGTCCGCGCCCAGTTCCCCCTTCAGCCTCAGCAGCGTCCTGACCATCAACTGCACCTGCTCCTTCTGCGCTCCGCCCGACCCCACGACCGCCAGCTTCACCTCGCGGGGGGCGTACTCGAAGACCTCCGGGTCGTCCGCGAACACCGCGCACAACGCCGCCCCGCGCGCCTGGCCCAGCTTGAGCGCGCTGTCGGCGTTGCGGTGCATGAACACGCGCTCGATGGCAACCTCGCGCGGGCCGTATTCGCGCATCAGCGCCTGCACGCCCTCGTAGATCTGCCGCAGCCTGGGCGGGAACTCGCCGCCGCGTGTGCGGATGCCGCCGCTCGCGACGTAGCGAGCGGCGCCGTCGATCCAGTCGATGACGCCGAAGCCGGTCACCTGCGAGCCCGGGTCGAGGCCCAGGATGCGGACCCGCTCGCCCCCCGCACCGGTGCCAGCCGTCGTGGGCCGCGGCGCGAGCGCCCAGCGCCGGCCACTTCGATTGAGCCTCGCCACGCACTCACCCACGGGGTCTTAGGAAACGTCGCGCTATCATACCCGACACCGTGAAACACGCCGAGTTGGACATCGGCCGGCAATCGCCCCGGGCCCAGCAGGCCGCGCAGTTCCTGCGCGACGCCGCGCCGCCCGAGTCCGTCGACCGTGGGCTCGAGCTCGCAGGCGTGCTGTCCCAGCTGCAGGCGGACGATGACCTGCTGCTCGCGGGCCTGCTGGTCCCCTGCATCGCGTCCCTGGATGCGCAGGAGGCCCGCGTTGACGCGGTGTTCGGCGACCCGACCGTCCGGCTCGTGCGCGAGCTCGAGCGGGTGGCCGACAGCGGCATCCCGGCCGGATGGAACCCGGGCGCGCATCTCAAGCCCGCGCAGGCCGAGGGCCTGCGCAAGCTGCTGCTGTCGCTCGCCTCCGACGTGCGGCTGGTGCTGCTGCGACTCGCGCTTCAACTCGTGCGCCTGCGCCACCTGAAGGACGCGCCCGACGCCGAGCGGCAACGCGCCGCGCTCGAGACGCGCGAGATCTACGCGCCGCTCGCGAACCGCCTCGGCATCTGGCACGTAAAGTGGGAGCTCGAGGACCTCGCTTTCCGCTACAGCCAGCCCGAGGACTACAAGCGCATCGCCGGCTGGCTGCGCTCGAAGCGCGACGAGCGCGAGCGCTACATCGAGCAGGTACGCGGCGAGCTCGCGCAGGAGCTCGCCGCGGTGGGCGTGGCGGCCGAGATCAGCGGACGCCCGAAGCACATCTACAGCATCTGGCGAAAGATGCAGCGCAAGGGCCTCGCCTTCGAGCAGGTCATGGACGTGCTCGCGGTGCGCGTGCAGGTCGAGACGGTCGGCGAATGCTACGCCGCGCTCGGCGTCGTGCACGGCCTGTGGCCCTACATTCCCGGCGAGTTCGACGATTACATCGCCACGCCCAAGGAGAACAACTACCGCTCGCTGCACACGGCGGTGGTGGGCCCGGGACGCCTGCCGCTCGAGGTGCAGATCCGCACGCGCGAGATGCACGAGCACGCCGAGCTCGGCGTGGCGGCGCACTGGCAGTACAAGGAGGGACGCAAGGCCGAGGCAAGCTTCCAGCAGAAGATCAACTGGCTGCGCCAGCTGCTCGAGCCGACGGCCCGTGCCGGCATGGAGCCCGACCTGCTCGACGGCCTGCAGGCGGAGGTCTTCGAGGACCGCGTCTACGCACTGAGTCCGCGCGGCGAGGTGGTGGACCTGCCCCGCGGCGCCACGCCGCTCGACTTCGCCTACAACGTTCACACGAGCCTCGGGCACCGCTGCCGCGGGGCGCGCGTCAACGGCCGCATGGTGCCGCTCGACCACAAGCTCGCGAACGGCGACTCGGTCGAGATCATCACCGCGAAGCAGCCGAACCCGAGTAGAGACTGGCTGGTGCCGAGCCTCGGCTACCTCGCCTCGGCCCGCAACCGCGCCAAGGTGCGGAGCTTCTTCCGCAAGCTCGACGAGGGCCAGAACCGCGACCAGGGACGCCAGATGCTGGAGCGCGAGCTCGACCGGCTCGGGGTGCGCGCGCCGCCGCTGCCGGAGATACTCGCCGAGCTCGGGCTGCCCACCCTCGACGCGCTCTACCTCGGGCTCGGCGAAGGCGAGCTGACGCTCGCACAGGTGGCGGGCGCGGTGCACCGGCGCCTGCACGAGCGCGAGCCGCCCAAGCCGCGCGGGCTCAAGCCCGCGGACACCGGCCGCGCCAGCGGCATGGTGATCGACGGCGTCGGCGACCTGATGAGCTCGTTCGCCCGCTGCTGTCGCCCGGTGCCACCGGAGTCCATCGCGGGCTACATCACGCTCGGGCGCGGCGTCAGCATCCACCGCGCAGACTGCTCCAACCTGCTGCGGCTCCGCGACGCGCAGCCGCAGCGCGTGCTGGCAGTCGACTGGGGGCGACCATCGCCCGAGCGCACGTTCCCGGTCGCGGTCGTCATCCACGCCTTCGACCGCAAGGGCCTCGCGCGCGACGTGTCCGCGATCCTCGCCGACGAGCACATCAACATCACGGCCATGAACATGACCACCAATGCCGCCGAGAATACGGCGCAGGTCGATCTCACCGTGACGGTGCACGGTCTCGACGAGCTGAGCCGGCTGCTCAGCCGCTTCGCGGGGCTGCCGAACGTGATCAGCGCCCGGCGGCGCCACTGAGGGAGAATCGCCGCATGCAACGCTGGCTGAGGCTCGGGATCGTGCTGCTCGCGGGGCTCGTCGCGGTGCAGTGGTGGGCGGACCGCAGTCGCGACGAGGCCTCCTCCGAACCGACCGCCGCGCGAGAAACCTCCGGGGCGAGGGAGCCCGCCGCGCGCTGGCCCGCGTTCCTGCCGCGCGAGGCCGTCGCGACGCTCGAGGCCATAGAGCGCGGCGGCCCCTTCCCCTACGAGCGTGACGGCACCGTGTTCCAGAATCGCGAGCGCCTGCTGCCCGAACAACCGCGTGGCTACTACCGCGAGTACACGGTGATCACCCCCGGCTCGCGCGACCGCGGTGCGCGACGCATCGTGGCGAGCGGCCAGCCGCCGGAGGCGTACTACTACACCGACGACCACTACCGGTCGTTCCGTCGCGTGGAGGCCCGCCCATGAGCGATCGCGAGTTGAACCCACCCGAGGCCGCGCCCGACCCGGTGCACGTGATCACCCTCGCACCCGAGGCCGCCGCGGCGCTGTGCAGTCTCGCCGCGTCGCTCGGCATGGACGCCGCGCGGATCGACCTCGACGGGTGCACTGGCAAGGCCGAGTTCCTGACTCGGACGGCCGAGGCCCTCGCCTTCCCCGATTGGTTCGGCCACAACTGGGACGCGTTATTCGACTGCCTCGCGGACCTGAGCTGGCGGCCCGGCACCGGGCACCTGCTGGTGTTCGAGCACACCTACGGCCTGAGGGCGTACGCGCCAGAGGTGCTCGACACGGCGCTGCACATCCTGCGCGACGCGGCCGCGGCGTGGGAGGCCCGTGGCGTGCCGTTCCGCGCCTTCGTAGCGGCCTGAAGATCTCCCGCGCGGATTCGAGGGCGGGGCTCAGCGATTCGGAAAGTCGATGGCGCGCTTGTCCGCGCCAAGCGCCGCCTCGTGCAGCGCCTCGCTCAGCGTCGGGTGGGCGTGGATGGTACGCTGCAGGTCCTCGGCGCTCGCCGAATACTCGAGCGCCAGCACTGCCTCGGCGATCAGCTCGCCCGCCATCGGACCAATGATGTGCACGCCGAGGATCTCGTCGTCGTCCGTCGCCGCGATCACCTTGGCGAACCCGGCGGTCGACTCCATCGCCCGCGCGCGCCCGCTCGCAATGAACGGGAAGCTGCCGACCTTGTACGCGCGACCGGTCTTCTTCACCTCTTCCTCGGTGAGGCCGACCCAGGCGATCTCGGGGGCGGTGTAGATCACCGAGGGAATCGCCTTGTAATTGACCTCTGAGTAGCGGCCCGCGATGAGGTCGCCCACCATCACGCCCTCTTCCTTGCCTTTGTGGGCGAGCATCGGGCCGCGCACCACGTCGCCCACCGCCCAGACGTTCGCCGCCCCCGTGCGGCACTCGTGGTCCACCTGGATGAAGCCGCGCTCGTCGAGCTCGACACCAGTGCCTTCGCCCAGGAGCCCCTCGGTGAACGGCCGGCGGCCGATCGCGACCACCACCTTGTCCACGACGACGGTCTGCGGCCCCGAGGCATCCGTGTACTCGAGCGTGATGCCGCCCTTGCCCGACTTCGCGCCGCTCACCTTGGCGCCGAGGCGGACGTCGAGTCCCTGCTTGCGGAAGTGCTTGAGCGCCTCCTTGGCGACCTGCTGGTCGGCAATCCACAGGAACTGCTCCATGGCCTCGAGCACCACGACCTCCGCGCCCAGGCGCCGCCAGACGCTGCCGAGCTCGAGGCCGATCACGCCCGCGCCGATCACGCCGAGTCGCTTCGGCACGCCGTCGAACTCGAGCGCTCCCCAGGAGTCCACGATGGTCTTGCCGTCGAAGGGCACGGACTTGAGCGGCATCGGCGCCGAGCCCGACGCCAGCACCACGTGCTTCGCGGTGAGCTCGCGCTTCGAGCCGTCCGGGGCCGTGTACTCGACGCGGTTGCCCGCGAGCAACCGGCCGTGGCCCACGAGCCCGGTGACGCCGGCCGACTTGAACAGCCCCGCGATGCCCTGAGTGGACACCTTGACGATCTTCGCCTTGCGCTTCTGCATGGTCGCGAGGTCGAAGTCGAGGCCGCCGACCTTGATGCCGTGGGCACCGAATTCAGACTGCGCGCGGTGATACAGCTCCGAGGACTCGAGCAGCGCCTTCGAGGGAATGCAGCCCGCGTTCAGGCAGGTGCCGCCGAAGGCGTGGCTGCCGTCGTAGTTCTTCCACTCGTCGATGCAGGCCACCGTGAGGCCGTTCTGGGCCGCGCGGATCGCGCAGGGATAACCGGCGGGACCTCCGCCGATGACGATGACGTCGTAGGAATCGGACATGGCGCCCTCCGGCTCAGACCTGCAGCAGCAGACGCGCGGGATCCTCCAGCGCGTCCTTGATCGCGACCAGGAACTGCACGGCTTCGCGGCCGTCGATCAGGCGGTGATCGTAGGAGAGCGCCAGGTACATCATCGGGCGCACGACCACCTGGCCGTCCACGGCCACCGGGCGTTCCTGGATCTTGTGCATGCCCAGGATCGCGCTCTGCGGCATGTTGAGGATGGGCGTCGAGAGCAGCGACCCGAATACTCCGCCGTTGGTGATGGTGAACGTGCCGCCCGTGAGCTCCTCGAGCGTGATCGAGCCCTCCCGGGCGCGGTTGGCGAAGCCCACCACCGCCTTCTCGATTTCGCCGAAGCCGAGAGCGTCGGCGTCGCGCAGCACCGGCACGAGCAGTCCGCGGTCGGTCGAGACCGCGACGCCGATGTCGTAGTACTCGTGGTAGACGATGTCGCTGCCGTCCACGGAGGCGTTCACCACCGGGTAGCGCTTCAGCGCCTCGACACAGGCCTTGACGAAGAACGACATGAACCCGAGCCGCGCGCCGTGCTCCTTCTCGAAGCGATCGCGGTAACGCGCCCGCAGCTCGTTGACCGCCTTCAGGTCCACCTCGTTGAAGGTGGTGAGCATCGCCGCGGTGGACTGCGCCTGCACCAGCCGTTCGGCGATGCGGGTGCGCAACCGGGTCATGGGCACGCGGCGCTCCTGTCGGCCGGCGGTGGGCACGGCGGCCGCAGCCGGCGCAGCGCCCGCCGCGGCCGATTCCTGGCCGGCCATGTGCGCCAGCACGTCGCCCTTGGTGACGCGGCCGTCGCGTCCGCTCCCGGGGATCGTGCCGGCGTCGAGCTTGTGCTCCTCGACCAGCCGCCGCACCGAGGGCGCGAGCTTCTCGGGCGGGACAGCGGCCTTCGTTGAGGCTCCATCGGCCTTCGGCGCCGCCTTCGCAGCGGGTGCCGCGCTTTTCGCCGCGGCCGCGGGGGTGGCCGCCGCCGCAGCGCCTTCCTCGAGCAGCGCCAGCACCTGCCCGCTCGTGACGGTGGCACCGTCCTTCACCCTGAGCTCCTTGATCACGCCGGCGGCGGGCGCCGGCACCTCGAGCACGACCTTGTCGGTCTCGAGGTCGACGAGGTTCTCGTCGCGGTGGACCGTGTCGCCGGGCTTCTTGTGCCAGGCGACGAGGGTCGCGTCCGCGACGGATTCGGGCAGCTGGGGAACGCGCACTTCGATGGTCATGAACTCTTCCTGGTGGCAGTGGCGCGCAGGCGGGAGGTCGAGCGCGCCGACTCTTCTTTGACGGCCGCCTTGATCGCCGCGGCCACGAGACCGTTCTGCTGGATGGTGTGGAGCTGCAGGATGCCGGCCGCCGGTGCCGCCGCGGGCGCGCGCCCCGAGTACAACAGTTCCTGCTTGTGGGACAGCGGCTCCTGCATGCGGTGACGGATCTGGTACCAGGCGCCTTGGTTCTGCGGCTCCTCCTGGCACCAGACGATCTCGCGCGCATTCGGATAGCGGCGGATCGCGGCTGCGTAGTCGTCGGCCGGGAACGGGTAGAGCTGCTCGAGTCGCACGATGGCGACGGCGCGCACCTCGTCGGCCCGGCGCGCTTCGAGCAGGTCGAAGTACACCTTGCCGGAACAGAACACCACGCGCTTGACCGCGGCGGCCGGCAGGTCGTCGATCTCGCCGATGACCTCCTGGAAGAATCCGTGCGCGAGGTCCTCGAGCGCCGAGACCGAGAGCTTGTGGCGCAGCAGGCTCTTCGGCGTCATGACGATGAGCGGCTTGCGGAAGTCGCGCAGCATCTGCCGCCGCAGCATGTGGAACATCTGCGCCGGCGTCGACGGCACGCACACCGACATGTTGTTCTCGGCGCACATCTGCAGGAAGCGCTCGAGGCGGGCCGAGGAGTGCTCCGGCCCCTGTCCCTCGTAGCCGTGCGGAAGGAACAGCGTGAGCCCGCAGAATCGGCCCCACTTGGCCTCGCCGGAGCTGATGAACTGGTCGATGATGACCTGGGCGCCGTTGGCGAAGTCGCCGAACTGGCCTTCCCAGATGACGAGGCAGTTGGGATCGGCGGTCGAGTAGCCGTACTCGAAACCGAGCACCGCCTCCTCGGAGAGCAGCGAGTCGGTGACGCGGAAGCGCGGCTGGCCGGGCTTGAGGTTCCTGAGCGGAACGTAGGCGTCGCCTGTGTTCTGGTCGTGCCCCACGGCATGGCGGTGGAAGAAAGTGCCGCGGCCGCTGTCCTGCCCGGTGAGCCGCACCTCGTAGCCCTGGTCGAGCAGCGTGGCGTAGGCGAGCGTCTCGGCGAAGCCCCAGTCGAGCATCATCTGGCCGGCCGCCATCTTGCGCCGGTCGTCCATGATCCTCTGCACCTGCCGGTGCAGGGTGAACCCCTCGGGGAAGCTCGCCGCCTTCAGTCCGAGCTCGCGCAGCACCTCGGGCTTCACGCCGGTCGGCACCTGCTCGTTCCAGTCCACGTCGTGGTACTTCGACCAGTCCACCGTGTGCACGTTGCCGATGAGGCCGAGCACCTGGTGCGCCTGAGGCTTGCCCTCGTCGAGCCCGCGGCGGTAGCGCTCGCCCATGGCGTCGGCCTCGGCCTGCTCGATGACGCCCTCCTTCACGAGCTGCTCGGCGTAGATCTGGCGGGTGGTCGGCTTGCGGCGGATCGCGGCGTACATCAGCGGCTGCGTCGCGGCCGGCTCGTCGGCCTCGTTGTGACCGAGACGGCGGTAGCACACGAGGTCGATCACCACGTCCTTGTGGAACTTCATCCGGTACTCCAGCGCGAGCCGCGCCGCGAACACCACCGCCTCCGGGTCGTCGCCGTTCACGTGCAGGATCGGCGCCTCGATCATCTTGGCCACGTCGCTGCAGTAGAGCGTCGAACGCGTGTCGCGCGGGTCGTGCGTGGTGAAGCCGACCTGGTTGTTGATGATCAGGTGCACGGTGCCGCCGGTGTAGAAGGCGCGCGTCTGCGAGAACTGCAGCGTCTCCTGGATCACCCCCTGCCCCGCGAAGGCGGAGTCGCCGTGGATCAGCACGGCCATGACCTTCTCGCCCCTGGCGTCGCCGCGCCGCTCCTGGCGCGCGCGCACCGAGCCCTCGACAACGGGGTTGACCACCTCGAGGTGCGACGGGTTGAAGGCGAGCGCCACGTGGACGTTGCCGCCCGGCGTCGCGACGTCGCAGGAGAAGCCCTTGTGGTACTTGACGTCGCCCGAGCCCTTCAGCTTCTTGAGGTCGTAGTTGCCCTCGAACTCCGAGAACAGCTCCGCCGGGGCCTTGCCGAGCACGTTGACCAGCACCGAGAGACGGCCGCGATGGGCCATGCCGATGACGATGTCCTCGAGCCCGTGCACCCAGCCGCCCGTCTGGATCAGGTCCTCGAGCAGCGGGATCAGGCTGTCGCCGCCCTCGAGCGAAAAGCGCTTCTGGGCCGGGTAGCGGGTGGCGAGGTACCGATCGAGGCCCTCGGCCATGGTGAGGTTCCAGAGGATGTCCTTCCTGTCCTCCACCGGGAAGCGGTGCTGCACCCTTCCGACCTGGAAGCGGTCCTGCAGCCAGAGGCGCTCGGTCTCGTCCGAGACGTGAGCGAACTCCGCGCCGATCGTGCCGCAGTAGATGTGCTTCAACTGCGCGATGATCTCGCGCAGCTTCAGGCGCGGCCGGATCGCCTCGTTGCGGCTGCCCGTGAGGAACTCGGTGTCGAGGTCCGCCTCGGACAGGCCGAGGTAGTCGAGGCCGAGCACCTTGGGCACCGGCCGTTCCATCAGGCCGAGCGGGTCGATGTTCGCGATCAGGTGCCCGCGGTTCGCGTAGATCTGGATCATGCGCGAGACGGCACCCTGCTTGGCCGCCGCACCGGCGCCCGGCACCGCGAGATCGGCGGGCGCGGGCGCCCCGCCCGCGCGGCGGACCCGGGCGCGGCGGGTCAATTCCTCGACCAGCGGTCCGTGCGCGACCTCGCCCGGCGGCCCGCCCAGCCCCGCGAAGAAATCACGCCACTTCGGCTCGACCGATGCGGGATCCTCGAGGAAACGCTCGTACATCGCCTCGACGTACGGGGCGTTGCCCGCCGCGAGTGGCGTCGAGGACAACATGGCAAGGAATTCGCTCATCGGACCTGGCTGTTCGCTCTGGAGAGGGCGCCGGATCCTGAACCGTCCGGCAGACGCGGGGGCCGCGTAGTGTAGCGAAAACACCCGGCCGCTTGCAGGGCCAGGAGTCGAGCGCCCATCCATTGTGGGCAACGTCAGGTTCGAGTCATGATCGAAGCATTCGTTTTGCAAAATAGCGGGCCGACATGACCAAGCAGATGCTGATCTACGAGACGGCGATTCCCGTGTCCCACGAACGTCACGCGGACGCCTCGTTCGATTCGTCGAACGACTATGCCTTCACGGCCGCCATCAACGCCGTGCCCCTGACGGCGGTGGAGTTCCAGCGCGCGGCCGCGGAATTCGCCATCGTCTTCACGCAGGTGGGTGCGGACATCCTGCCGACCGCCGTGCTCGGCGTTCGTGGCGAGCAGAACCTCTACCTCACCAAGGACGCGCAGTGGCGAGCCAAGTACGTGCCGGCCTTCATCCGGCGATATCCCTTCGTGTTCGCGTCCAGCGAGGACCAGCAGACCCTCACGCTATGCATTGACGAGACCTGCCCGGGCTTCAATCGCGAGGGTCGAGGCCAGCGGCTGTTCGGTGACGACGGCAAGCCCACGGCCTACGTCGAGCAGGTGATGAAGTTCCTGCAGGAATATCAGGTGCAGTTCGAGCGCACGCGCCTGTTCTGCAGGCAACTGAAGGATCTGAACCTTTTCGAGCCGATGCAGGCGACGGTGACGACTCCAACCGGCACCACGCAGGCGCTCGGTGGCTTTCTCGGCGTCAATCGTGAGCGGCTGCGGGACTTGAGCGGCGAGACGCTCAGCAAACTGGCGAGGACCGACGAACTCGAGCTTGTCTACCTGCACCTGCACTCGTTGCGGAATTTCAACGAAGTGAGGGATCGCTTCATTGGTAGCCTGGCTTCCGAAACGGACACAGCAGCCCGCGTGTCTTGAACGGCGGGAGAGCAAGACCCCCGGCACGAGGCCGGGGGTCCGGTAGAGCGCGGATCGCGTGCCGCGTCAGAACTCGCCGTTGCTCTCCGGCAGCATCTCCCAGTCGGACGAGATGGACCTCGCCGATGCAGCAGCCGGCTCGGTCCCCGATGATGATGCGGCCGCAGGAGCCCCGCGACCCGAGGCCAGGAATCCGAACGGGTGGTCCAGACCGTCGAGGGTTCGCACGGTCGTCGTCAGCGTGCCTCCCCCGCAGCCGCCGCCGTCGAGATACATGGCGGTCGGAAAGAACGCGTTCGCAATCGGCAGCGGGCAACCGCTCCCGAGTCCGTTGATGGCTACCTGGTATGCCCCGGGGCCGACACGCGCTACCGTGAGCGTCGCTTCCGACGGAGTGTCATTCACGATAAAGGATCCGTCAGCCGCCACCACCGCGTTGATGACCAGGCTTCCGCCCGCCGGGCCTGCCGGTCCCTGCGGACCCGCAGGTCCCTGAGGTCCGGCCGGGCCCTGCGCACCAGGCTCGCCCTGCGGACCGGCTGGACCGGGCGCACCGGCGGGGCCCTGTGGGCCGGGATCTCCTTGCGGCCCCGGCGGGCCTGCCGGACCGGGCGCGCCAGCCGGGCCCTGCGGACCGGGGATGCCCTGCGGCCCCTGGATGCCCTGCTGCTGCCACGAGATGTACATTTCGTTGGGCAGGCACGCACCGCCCGGAGGCGGTCGCAGCGGGTCGATCACGCGCAGCTGGCCGATCGCCTGCTGCAGGCAGCCGTGGAAGACCCCGTCAGGGCCCGGCACCGCGGCATTCGCCGTAGCGCCAAGGAGTCCAAGAGAACCTGCGACGATGGCCGCAGTGACGACATTGCTTTTCATTTATTGCCCTCCCGATTGACCGGGTTAGTTGTTGTGTCGGCAGTCCACGGATACTCCTTTCCCGCGCGTGCAGTCAATCGCCCGGTCTCAGAAGCAGGCTGTTGAGTGCCGTGCTCTCCGCTAGCGGGATCCGCGATTACACATAATCCAAGTGATCACCACACTGCGTTGAGTTTATGGCCCTCCCAGCCGCTGGCATGGCGTGGCCCCGGATGTGCTGGACCGCGCGCTCGCGGTTCTGCGGCAGTGTCCCGATGTTAATGACTTGGCATCGAAGCTGAGAACTGACGCCCGAGGTTCAGGGCATAGGCCCCGACGGCGCATTCATCGCAGTCACCGTCGACTCCGCGGCGCCACCCTCCCCGACTCCCGACTGGGCCTCACTCCCGGCTCGCACACGACACTCCCTGATCTCGTCGGGCGCCGAGAACTGGGCTCGCGGCGCTAAACCGAAGCTCCCTCGTCGAACTCGAATGGCAGACGGCAATCGTCATGCGTCGACGGGCTACCCCCCTGAGTCCCCCTGTCCTCCTCCTCGTCGAGTTGATCGCTAGAGAGGTCTTCGAAGATCAGTGCCGCACCACCGGTCGCACGAGATTCGACAAATCCCGGCCGACAACGCATAGGGCACGACCGTGAGCGCGGTCCCGAAGAACCGCGTGCGCGCATTGATATATGCGCGCTACTCCACCGATCGCCAGAGCTGCGATTCCACGGCGGACCAGATCCGTCGCTGCCGCAAGTACGCCAATCACATGGGCTGGTCTGTCGGCCAATCCTTCACCGATGAAGGAATCTCCGGAGCAGCGCTCGGCAATCGTCCCGGCCTCCAAGACGTGCTTGCGACCGTACAGCCAGGCGACGTCCTGTTGGTCGTCGATACGACTCGCTTATCGCGATCCCAAGACCTCGCGCCGCTACTGACCCGCCTGCGGCATCAGCAGGTTCATGTCATTGGGGTTCTGGATGGCTTCGACAGTGAGAGCAGCACCGCCAGGATGCAAGCTGGACTGTCGCGCATCATGTCCGAGGAATTCCGTGCCCAGATCGCCGCTCGCACGCACTCCGCGCTTCACATGCGAGCCCAGCAAGATCGCCCGACCGGCGGTCGAGCATATGGCTACGACAACAACGGCGTCGTGATCGAAGCGGAAGCAGCAATTGTGCGCGAGATCTTCGCTCGCGCCGCAGACGGCGAAGCACAGCGCTCCATTGCAGCGGATTTGAACACGCGAGGCGTTCCCTCCGCGGGCGCAAGTTGTCGGCGCAAGCCCGGCCGTGCTCGAGGTCAATGGCTGGTGTCTGCGATTCACTCGATACTCGAAAACGAGCGTTATCGAGGCCGGTGGGTTTGGAACAGGTCCGTGTGGCGTCGCGACCCCGACTCGGGCAAGCGGCAACGCGTGGTTAGGCCGAAGTCGGAGTGGATCGTGCGTGAGGGTCCAGCAATCGTCGACAAGGACACGTGGGATCGCGTTCAGGCGCTGTCCAAACCCCGCAAGTTCCACGGCGGACCCGGTGGTGGAACGAAGTACCTCCTGAGCGGTGTCCTAGTGTGCGGCGAGTGTGGAGGTAAATTGATCGCGTCCGGAAAGGGAGGTCGCTACTACTACTGCGGCAATAATCGAGCGGGTGGCTCCGCCGCATGCTCGGTCTCAATTGGCACCCGGCGTGACGTAGCTGAAGAACTGCTCCTTGCGCCGATCGAGCGCGCACTGCTCTCGCCTGCCGCCGTGGAACTCGCTACCGCCTTGATTACAAAATGGTCCAAGCAGGAACGTGTAGCCGCAATTGCGTCGGCGGACGTCAACGAGATCGACGAACGAATCGCCAAGATCGAGGCGCAGATCGAAGCCGGCATCCTCGACCGACAGGACCTGGCACCCTCCATCGCCGCCTTGCAGGAACGACGCAAGGCTGTGCTTGAAGCGTCCTGGCGCAAAGCATCGACGAAGGTGAAGCTCGATCCCCGCGCCGCCGCTGCGGCCTACCGTGCAGCTGCTTCGCGCATGCGCGAAACGCTATCTGGACCGATCGACCAGGCGCGAGCCGCGATTCACGAGTTTCTTGGGGATGTGGTGTGCCGTCCGGGAGACGGACACCTGATTGCGGATGTCCAACTCAACCCCGTGCCGCTCTACAGAGCGGCCGGAGTTACTTGGATTGGTAGCGGGGGCCTGCTACCGATCCAAGCAATTCCGTTGGACCGAACAAAAACTGCCGTAGATTCGGCCACTTAGCGCCTTAGCGCCAAGCCGCAGCATTCGCGCACCACCGGTCGCCCATTCATGCGGCCGCTTTCGACCGAGGCTGTGTAAAAAGCGTTGATTCGGCGGGTCGGAGGCAAGGCGGCGGAGGGTTGTCGGCGGAACGGCCGACGGACCGCGATATTTTCGTGATGATCCGTGGTGTGAGGTCG
>Ga0316601_100000923_pt1 | contig 13644 bp, 14 predicted proteins | sample OWC_soil_day5_no_FD_207663 | JGI IMG/M metagenome (GOLD analysis project Ga0316601, IMG submission 207663) | Wetland soil microbial communities from Old Woman Creek delta, Ohio, United States - OWC_soil_day5_noCT | ecosystem: Environmental > Terrestrial > Soil > Wetlands | place: USA: Ohio...
TTGCGCCGCGCGGCGACGTCGCAGCGTTGCATACCAGGCAGCCGCGCCGATTGCCATGAATAGCAGAGGGCCGAGCCAGAGCAGGTAAGTTACCGGTTTGAACGGCGGACGATACAGCACGAAGTCGCCATAGCGGGTGGTGAGGTACTCGATCACCTCCTTGTCGTTCTTGCCCGCCTTCATCTGTCCACGAATCTCGCGGCGCAGATCTTCCGCCAGTTCGGCATGCGATCCGGCGAGCGATTCGTTCTGGCAGACCAGGCAGCGCAGATCCTCCGCCAGGTTGACCAGGCGCTGCTCAATGACCGGGTCCTCCGCGTTGGGCAGCGCCTGTTTCGGCGCACTGGCCGGAGGGCTGGCCGGCGAATCGGCCAGCACTGGCAGGGAAAGCGCCAGCAGAATGGCCATCAAAAAAGGCTTCATGCACCTAACTCCTTCAGTTTCGGCTCGAACTTGTCTTTCCACACTTCCGGACTGATCGGGCCGACATGCTTCAGCCGCACAATGCCGTCCTTGTCGATGATGTAGGTTTCCGGGGTGCCGGTGACGCCATAATCGATGCCGACACGGCCATCCAGATCTTCCGGCACCGCCACGTAGGGGCTGCCGGTTTGCGCCAGGAGCTGCGCCGCCTCGCGATCCTTGTCCTTCCAGTTGAGGCCGACGATGGGGACGGCCCCGCTCTGCGCCAACTGCATCAGGAAACCGTGTTCCTGACGGCACGATACGCACCAGGGCGCCCAGACATTCAGCATCCAGACACGGCCCTTCATGTCTGCAGGGCTGAAGGATGCGCTGGCATTACCCACCAGAGGCAGCGTGAACGCGGGCGCGGTGCGGCCGATGAATGGCGACGGCACCTCGCGCGGATTGAGAAACAGCCCTTTGGCAAAGAAACCGACGAGGACGACGAAGAGGACAAGCGGCAGCCAGCGTTTCATGGGTCAGGCCCCCTGCGCCGCAAGGTTCTTCGAAACGTCGCTGCGGCGCAACGCAATGCGGTAACGCTTGTCCGACGCTGCGAGGAAGCCGCCCACCACCATGAACGCAGCGCCAAGCCACAGCCAGTTGATGAACGGCTTGTAGAACAGGCGCACCGTCCAGGCGCCCCGATCATCGAGCTGCTCGCCCATGGCGACGTAGATATCGGTGAAGGCGACCGGGCGCACCGCGGCCTCGGTCATCGCCATGCCGGAGGCGTTGTAGACGCGCTTTTCCGGATGGAGGATGGAGAGCGTCTTGCCGTTCTTGCCGACCTCGACCGTGCCGCGGGCAGCACGGTAGTTGGGGCCGTCGTGTTCGGTTGTGCCGCGGAAGGTGAAGGTGTAGCCCGCGAGTTCGGCGTAGCTGCCCACATCCATGCGGACGTCGCGCTCGGTCGCGTAGTTGGCGACCACAGCGATGCCCGCGACGCCGACCGCCATGCCGAAGTGCGCCAGCTGCATCCCCCAGAAGCCGCGCGGCAGCGTGGCCAGCTTTTGGCCGAGGCTGCCTTGGCCATGCCTGAGGCGATCAACGAATGCGGTCAGTACGGCAAGGGCGATCCAGGCGGCGAGGAAGAAGCCAAGGCTCGCCCACGGCTTGAAGCCGTCAAGCGTCAGCGGCAACAGCAGGCCGGTCGCAAGCGCCACGCCGAGAGCCCACTTCATGCGCACGACCATGTCCGGCAAGCTGGCTTCCTTCCAGCGCGCCAGCGGGCCAATGCCCATGAGGAAGAGCGCCGGCGCCATCAGCGGCACGAACACCGCGTTGAAGTAAGGCGGGCCGACGGAGATCTTGCCCAGACCCATCGCATCCATGAACAGCGGATACAGCGTGCCCAGCAGCACCGCCCCCAGCGCGGCGACCAGAATCACGTTATTGGCGAGCAACAGCGACTCGCGCGAGAACCAGGTGAAGCCGCTGCCGGTGATCATCTTCGGCGCACGCCAGGCATACAGTGCCAGCGAGCCGCCGATCACCACCGCGAGGAAGCCGAGGATGAAGGCGCCGCGCGCGGGGTCGGTGGCGAAGGCGTGCACCGACGACAGGACGCCGGAACGCACCAGGAAGGTCCCCAGCAGCGACAGCGAGAAGGCGATCAGCGCCAGCAGCACGGTCCACGCCTTGAAGGCGCCACGCTTCTCGGTGACGGCCAGCGAGTGAATCAGCGCAGTGCCGGCGAGCCAGGGCATGAACGAGGCATTCTCGGTGGGATCCCAGAACCACCAGCCGCCCCAGCCAAGTTCGCGATAGGCCCACCAGCTGCCGAGCATGATGCCGAGGGTGAGGAAGGCCCAGGCCACCGTGGTCCACGGCCGCGACCAGCGCGCCCAGGCGACGTCCATCTTGCCGGAAAGCAGCGCGGCGATGGCGAAGGCGAAGGCCACCGCGAATCCGACGTAGCCCATGTACAGCATCGGTGGATGGATGATCATGCCCCAGTCCTGCAGCAACGGGTTCATGTCATTGCCGTCCATAGCAGCGGGCAACAGACGCTCGAACGGATTGGAGGTGGTCAGCAGGAAGGCGAGGAAGCCGATCGAGATCAGGCCCATGATGCCGAGCACGCGCGCCGCCATGTCTTCCGGCAAGTGACGCGAGAACACCGACACCGCGGTGCTCCAGAATGCCAGGATCAACACCCACAGCAGCATCGAGCCTTCGTGCGAGCCCCAGGTGGCGGTGAAGCGATAGATCTCGGGCAGTTGCGAGAAAGAATTACGCGCCACGTTCTCGACCGAGAAGTCGTTGGTGAGGAAGGAGTAGGCGAGACAGCCAAACGCGAGGGCGACGAAAACGAACTGGCCCTGCGCGGCGGGCCGCGCCACCGCCATTAGGGTCAGGTTACCGCGCTGCGCGCCATACAGCGGCAGGGCGGCCTGGATCAGCGCGAGCAACAGCGCAATTATCAGGGCGAAATGGCCAAGTTCGGGAATCATTGCCTACCTCCAGTCAGTCTTGGGTCCTGCCGCGGCAGGAACGCTTGTTATCGATCATCTGTCCGACCCTCCCACCGACGGCGGAAGCTTACTCCACCACGGTCTTCTGCGCCTTCTGCGCCTGCTCGATGGCACTGGCGGCTTCCGGCGGCATGTAGTTCTCGTCGTGCTTGGCGAGCACCTGGGTGGCGGCAAACAGGCCGTCGGGGCCGAGCCGGCCCTCAGCGACGACGCCTTTGCCTTCCTTGAACAAGTCGGGAAGGATACCTGTGTAGGTCACGGGGATCGTCTTGGCAGTGTCGGTGACGACGAAACGCGTGGTCAGGCCGTCAGCCTCGCGCTTGATGCTGCCCTCCTCTACCAACCCGCCGATGCGAAAGGCACGGTTGGTCGGCGCCTCGCCGTTGGCGACCTGGGTGGGCGAGAAAAAGAACACCAGATTGCTGTTGAAGGCGTTGAGGACCAGCACCACTGCAACTCCGAGGGCGGCGACGACGACGGCGATGAGGGCGAGTTTCTTGTGACGCGGTTTCATTCCACTTTCCTTGCGAATGTCGGGGTTACGGGTTGAGTCGCTGCAAACGCCTGAGGGTGGCAAGGCTGAGCCGGCGATGACGGCGCAGCAGCCAGATTTCGCCGACCACGCATGCGGCGGTCATGGCGTACGACCCCCAGACATACAGGCCATAGCCGCCCATGGCCCAGAACGCTTCCCAGCTTTCCCAGTTCATGCCTGCCCCTCCAGTTGCAGCCGTGCCCATTCGGTCTGCCGTTCGCGTTCTAGGATCAGGGTGCGCGCCCGGGCCAGGGAAACCGCAATGGTGTACATCCAGGCGGCGAGCGCCATGATCAGCATTCCCCACAGCATGATCATCGCCATCGAGGGCGCGCGAGTGAGACTGACCGAGGACCCTTGGTGCAGGGTGTTCCACCATTTGACCGAGAAGTAGATGATGGGGATGTTGATGACGCCGACCAGATTCAGCAGGGCGCCGGCACGGTCGGCGCGGCGCGGGTCGTCGATGGCGGCCTGCAGGGCCATGTAGCCGACGTAGAGGAACAGCAGGATGAGCTCGGAGGTGAGGCGGGCGTCCCACACCCACCACGCGCCCCACATCGGCTTGCCCCAGAACGCCCCGGTCCACAGCGCGACGAAGGTGAACATGGCGCCGGTCGGCGCCAGGGCGCGCGCCATGACGAACGACAGGCGGGTGTTCCAGGCGAGACCGATGGCCGACCAGAACGCCATCACGACGTAGATGAACATCGACATCCAGGCCGCCGGCACGTGGATGAAGATGATGCGGTAGCCCTCGCCCTGCTGGAAGTCGGTCGGGGCGACGAAGAAGCTGATGTAGAGGCCGACCGCGCAGAGCGCGGCGGCAAGCAGGGCAAACCACGGAACGAGCTTGCCGGCCAGCGGGTAGAAGGTCGCCGGCGAGGCGAAATAGTAAAGATTCAAGCACTTACTCCACGGAGATTTTAAGGGCCAGCGAACTGATCCAGGGGGCAACCAGCAGCGACATCACGAGAAAGGCCCCCAACAAGGACAGGTGAGCTTCCGAACCAGTTCCCGACATGGCGCCCTCCACTGCGCCCGCGCCGAAAATCAGCACCGGCACATACAAGGGCAGGATCAGCAGGGTAATCAGCACGCCGCCACCACGCAAGCCCAGCGTCAATGCCGCGCCGATTCCACCTAGGAGGGACAGGATCGGCGTGCCGATTGCCAGAGACAACACCAGGATCAGCAGCGCCTCGGCGGGCAACCCGAACTGGATCCCCAGAACCGGCGCAATCAGCAGCAGAGGAATGCCGTTGATCACCCAGTGCGCCAGCGCCTTGCCCAGAGCCAGGAGTGAATTGGGATAGGGCGAGAGCAGCATTTGTTCCAGGCTGCCATCGCGAAAGTCGTCGGCAAACAGGCGCCCCAGCGACAGCAGGCAGGCCAGCAACGCCGCCACCCACACCACCCCCGGCCCGATCAGGCGCAGCATGGTCGGTTCCGGCCCGATGCCGAGCGGAAACATGCTCACCACCATGACGAAGAAGAATTGCGCGGTGAGCCAGTCGCCACGACGGCGAGCGGCCAGCAACACATCGCGACGAATGACAGTAATCAGGAAACGTATCATGCAGGCTCATCGATGCGGGCATCAATCTCCGACCGAAATGGATTTGGCGGAGACCCCATCAAGGGCCAGGGGCTGGTGCGTCGTCATGATCGCCATGCCTCCGGCAACGACATGATCGCGGATCAACTTTTCAACCATGGCGACGCCATGAACGTCCAGGCCGGTCAGCGGTTCATCGAGGATCCACAACAGAGCGCCGGCGGTCATCAGCCCGGCAAGCGCGACACGCCTGCGCTGACCAAACGAAAGGACGCGAGCGGGGAAATCCAGACAGCGGGACAGTCCCACCTGCTCCAGCGCGGCCACGGCCACCGGCAGGTCCAGGTCGCGTCCGTCGAGTGCGGCAGCCAGGCGCAGATTCTCCAATGGCGTGAGGTCGTCCTTGATGCCATTGACGTGACCCACGTAGGCCATCTCCCGGCAATACTGCTCATGCTCGCTAGCGATCGGCTGGCCGCGCCAGCGCACTTCACCAGCAGCAGGCTGTGACAGGCCGCACAGGATGCGCAGCAGGCTGGTCTTGCCGTGGCCATTGCCGCCACGCACCAACAAAGCCTCGCCCTCACCCAACTCGAAACCCAGATTCTTGAAAAGCAGACGCTCGCCGCGCTCGCAAGCCAGGTCATTGGCAAAAAGCATACTTGACGTCATGAACGGGAATTTTGAAACATCATGGCAAAGCTTAACGGAAACGTGGGAATTTAACACTCAAGGCAGATAGTTAGGGCACGGCCACCATAAATTTACCCGAACGCTGTTTCTAGCGGCCAAAAAACAGGGGAATACGGCTTTCGCCGATTCCCCTGAGACTCTGGAGGAGAGCGTACTGCGTCGAGCGCGGATCAGGCGATCAGTACTTTTTCTCAGCTGCGGGAGCTGCGGCCGGGGCTGGCGTTGCCGCCGCACCAACCTTCATCTCGCCCATCGCCTTCTTCAGCATGGCGATGCCCGCCTTGGAAGATTCGATCGAGGTGGTCAGCGACTCACGCGCATTCTGCGGGTTGTGGAAGCCATCGGAGTTCTCGGCCGTCCACCATTCCCAGTACAGGTTGGCGTCGTACTGATGGTCGTAGGCCTTCTCGAGAACGTCCTTGGAGACACCTGCATCCTTGGCCTTGACGATCATGTCGATCAGGCTGGCAAGCCAGAATTCCGCATCCGCCATCTTGCCGCGGGTGTAGTTCTGGATGGCCTCCATGTTGTACTTCGCATCATGCTCGGTCCAGTCGGTGTGGCACTTCAGGCAGGTCTCCTTCAGCATGAACTTGGGCGACTTCTGCTGGTGATTGGTGTAGGTCTTGCCCTGGGCATTCTTCGCCTTGCCCATGTGGCAGTCCTTGCACTGCACGCCAGCTTTCTCATGCTTGGAGCCCCAGTAGGTCTCCATTTCCGGGTGCTGGATCTTGGGCAGCAAGGCCCCCGTCGAGGCATGCTTGAAGTCCTTGAACTTGTAGTCCTCGGTCATGACCTTCTTGTAGCCGAAGACGTTGGTCCACGGGAACAGGTTGGTGCGCGGATCGTCCATCTTGATGTAGAACTCCTTGCCCTTCTCGGCGCAATCGAAGCCGGGGCCGCAGTTGTATTCCACGTGGCACTGGGCGCACATCAGGTTGGAGTCAGGCTTGTTCAGCAGACCGATGGCACGGAACGGCTTGCCGTCGCGGTCGAAGGTCACCTTGGTCATGGTGGTCTTGGCGCTCTTCTCGGCATCCAGCGGATAGGTGCCGAGCTTGCGATCCACCACCGCCTGAATCAAGGCGTCACGCACGACACGCGGTCCGGTGGAGTGCGGGTCGTGACACATGAAGCAGTTGAGCGGGTGTTTGACTCCACGGGCAAATTCAACAGGCTTGGAGGTGCGGTCCCACTTGGCGTTGGGGTCCTTGTCGCCCATGAATTTCCAGTTGAGGATATGGTCTTGGGTCTTGCAGTTCATGCACACCGGATTGACGGCAGTGACCGTCTCTTTCATGAACTTCTTCTGGTCGGACGACCCGGGTTCCTTGTCGGTGATCACGTCCCAAGCGCTGTTGGCAGCCGCTTCCGCTTTGGTATTGTAGGTCCAGTCCTTGAACTGGAAACGCCCACCGAAGCCGCGGTCGACCACCCACTGGTCAACCAGCATGAAAGCGTGGGAACGCGGCTCACCATGCTCAATGGTGAACCCATAGCCTTCCATGATCTTGTCGAAAAGCGGCGAACGGCCCTTGAACGTGGCTTTTTCAAGGCGCGCCGGCGAGTCGTAATTGAGCTTGACGAAGGACTCGTACTGATCCTTGTGGCACGTGGCGCAAGCACGGTGATCCATGATGGTGACCGGCTTGACGGCCTTCTTGTCCTTGCTGGCCAGGTGCTCGTCCGTACCGGTATGACAGCTCGCGCAGTTGACCTTGGCGTGCTTGCCCTTGGCATGGAACTCCTCGATGTTGTCATGGCACGAATAGCATTTCTGCATATTGGTGACAGGCTTGGCTGCAGGCGCTGCTGCCGCAGGCTGTGCCGGCGCCCCCACGGCGAACAGGGCCAACGACAGCCCCGCGAGCCAGTGTGTAAAACGATTCTTGATTGTCATGGTGTACTCCTCCGTGAAGGGTTTCGGTACTGCTCTGCTTCAGGCGAATGCGTCCGCCATGATGTTCTTCAGCCAGCCGATGGCGTATTCCGACTCCAGCTTCCGTGTGGCAGCCAGGGCCGGGGTGTCAATCGGCGAAATACCGCCGGCTTCCTGCACATAAACGAGCTTGCCGTTGTCAACCTTGTAGATATGCACCACCGAGAAGCCCCAGTCGGGTGCAGCAATGCTGTAGCAAGTGTTGACAAAGTAAGGCACGGGCGCAGGCTGGCCGTTGAGCTTGGCAATGATGGCCCCCGCTGCCACCTTGGCCTGGGTCACGGCCATGTGGGCCGACTTGGGTGCGCCATACACCGGCAGATCACCGTGGACACAGGAGTCGCCAACCACCCAGATGTCCTTGTGCACAACGGATTCCATGGTCAGCATGTCAACCGAGCACCAGCCCTTCTCGTTGGTCAGGCCCGTAGCCTTGGCGATGCTGCCGGCGCCATGGGGCGGAATAACGTTCAGCACATCGGCCTTGTGTTCTCCGAAGTTGGTGTAGGCAGTCTTGGTCTTCGGATCGATCTTGACGACCTTGCCGTCGGAGGCACCGGGCACCCACTCGATCATCCCGGGATAAATCGTCTTCCATGCCTGCTCGAACAGGCCCTTCTTGGAGAAGGAGTCGTTGGCGTCAAGGATCACCACCTTGGACTTTGTCTTGCCGTGCCCCTTCAGGTAGGCAGCCACTTGCGAAGCGCGCTCGTAAGGGCCGGGGGGGCAGCGGAACGGGCCGGGCGGCACGGTGATGACGAACTTGCCGCCATCCGGCATGGCCTCAAGTTGCTTCTTCAGCACCAGTGTCTGCGGGCCGGCCTTGTAGGCATGCGGCAGGTCACCATTGGCGAGCGCTTCGCTGTAGCCTTCCACCCCCGCGTAGTTGAAGTCGATGCCGGGCGACAGCACCATGGCGTCGTAAGCGAGGGTTTTGCCGCCCTTCAGTGCGACCGACTTCTTGACCGGATCGATCGCAGTCACCTCGTCGAACACGACGTTGATGCCACGCTTCTTCAGGCCGTCATAGCCGATCTCCAGATCCTTGAGGTTGCCGTGGCCTGAAATGACTTCGTTCGACAGCGGGCAGGAAATGTAGATCTTGTTTTTTTCGACCAGGGTCACGTCCAGGGTCGGCGACAGCATTTTCAGATACTTGGCAGCTGCAGCGCCGCCGAAACCACCGCCCACGACAACGATCCTGGCCTTGCTGGCTGCCTTGGCGTTGGGAATATGCAGTACCGAAGCGGGGGCGGCTACGGCGAGCGCCTTGAGGAAGTCACGACGATTGAATTGGCTCATGGAAGGCTCCTAATTATTTCTGGCTGGCGTAGAACTCGGCGACGGCTTTGACTTCTTCGTCACTCAGTTTCTTGGCGGCATTGCGCATCTGACGATTGGGCATCGTTACGGCATCGTCACGATACTTCAGCGCTTCCAGTTGAAGATATTGGGACCACTGGCCATTGATGTTGGGGGTTTCGCTATCCTCGGATTTGCCGGTTTCGCCGTGGCAGCCGGCGCAGCGTGAGGTGACCTTCTTTCCGAGTGCGACTAGCTTGGGATCGGTTTTCTGCGCGGCCGGAACCCACGGCTTCTTGGCGTAGTAATTCGCCAGCGCGGCGATCTGCTCGTCGCTGTAGCCCTTGATCAGGCGCCCCATGGTGGCGGAATAGCGTGCACCGCTTTTCCACTCCATCATGATGTTCTTGAGATAGGACTCCGGCAGGCCACCGATGGACGGCATGCTAGGTCCGACCGACACACCGTCTGCGCCATGGCAGTTGTTGCAGGTAATGGCCAAGGCATCGATGGGGTCCGCCGCATGGGACGAACACATGAATCCTGCCAGAAGCATTCCAAATAGAGCGCGATAGCGCATGGCCGATCTCCTCTTGATTATTGTCACAATGACAAAGTTTTGATGGTCGAAATGTACCCAGATGGAAAACAACTATCCTTGACGCAAATCAAGGAAATCGCTTTCGTGCCCTGCGAACCCTGAATTTTTTGAGACGCATCCCGACGGCCAAGCAACACGCGTGGGGTCCGAGTGCGCTCTCAGATATCCCCATTGGCACCGGCACGCATGATTTCTTCCATCTTGTTGCGGATGTCGATGGCGCCGCGAGAGAGTTCGGGGGTGACGCCCATCTGGCCTTCATAACCGGCCACCCAGTCCATGTTCCAGTCCAGCATCATCACCCAGATGTTCTTGTCGGCGTCTTCCATGATGCCGATGCGGCAGGGCAGAAACACCAGGAATTCCGGACTGATCTTCAGCAGGTCACGGCCGACGGCAATGTCGCAGAAACTGTGCACCTCGATGCGCGGCGCGTCCATGTCGCCCAGTACCGCCTGAAAATCCTTGTACATCAGATTGCTGCCGACGTGCTTGAAGTTGAGTTGGTTCGCCTTCAACATCATCGACTCGAGCACTTCGTCGAACTTGAGCCCCGGCTTGGCCTGGATCTTGTGCGCGAACCAGTTCATCGCGTCGGGCATGGACATCCGCATCACGTTGGTCATGATGGGCATCATCATCTGCATCATCTGCCGCTTGGTCTGCTGCGGGATGCCGGGTCGCATGGTGTAGGGCTTGCGCGGACCAGCAGGCTGGGGAGAACCGACGAAGGGGATGGGCATGCCCGGGAAAGGCAGCAGCATGGGCACCCCCACCGGTTGCGGGATATTCTGCAGGTAGGGGTTGGCCATCGCCGGCGACACAACAAGCGGAGCGACCGGAACGGGTGCCATTACCTGCTGCGCCAAGGCTGGAACGCTGGCAAGCAGGACGAGGGAAGTGATAACGCGCGTCAACGTAAGAATGATGTCTCTCCGAAATAAGTTAGTTTTATCAATCAATCTTAGACGGCAAAACTTGACTTGCCAGTAATTCAGTCCAAGAGGAGGTTTTCCTGCAGTACTAACGAGCGGGACAACGAAATGCGACCTGCTCCACCCCACGACGTTGATGCCCGCAAGCGGAGTAGCTACCTACCTTCCCTGATATTCGTGTTCACGATGCAAGCTGGACCGACCTGACGAGGTCCAATGGTTGGCCATGATAGGAATGCCGGCCTCAACATTTCTTGATATCCGTCAAGAAATGAAAATTTCGCCTAAAACGGCCCGTTTTGCGGGCCTTTACATCCCCGCGGCAAGCAGGGCTTGCGCACAGGCGGGGGATACGCTCACGCTTTGATGTTCACTGGTTGAACGTATTGCCGATCAACTCCTTCACCTCGGCCTGCGGGGTGTGGCAATGGACGCAGACATGGCGGCTGTCCGCACGCTTGAGGCTGCCGTCCCCCGCCTTGACGTAGTGGCTCTCCGGCATCGGGGTGGGAATATGCCTGATTTTTTTGGTACCTATCCTGGCGGGCTTTTCATGGCAGTTTGTGCACATGTTCTTTTTCGCACTGATCGGCAGGTAATCGTCGATGTTGTGCGGAATCTGCGGCGGTGCGCCGCTATACGCGGGTGCCATGGGCGCTGAATCGAATCCCTGCGGATACTGGAAAACCTCCGGGCTGGGGTCATCGAATACACTGGATTTCGACAAGCCCATCTGATCGTCCACCAGCGTGACTTCTGCAGCCTGCAGCGCACCGCAGCTTAAGCCCACCGCACCTATCAGCAGCATTGCCATCATGGTCGTTTTCATTTTGGATTCCTCATGGTTGAGTTCGGGTTCGAAGATCAGCCGCCGGCTGGGCATTCCAGCGCAGTGCAAAGTCCAGACTGTTTTCCGGGCAGATGGGAATGCAGCGTGCACAGTTGGTGCAGGCACCCGCAGTGACCATTCCGTGTTCGGCCGCCTGCTTCAGGTTCAGTACCTGTGGCTCGGGGCATACGCGGGCGCACTCGCCACAATGGGTGCAGCTGCGCTCATCGAAGCGCACGCGAAGTAGCGCCCGCTTGCCGAGCAGCCCATAAAACGCGCCCAGCGGGCACAGGTGGCCACACCAGCCGTGCTTCAGGATCAGCAGATCGAATACGAAAATTCCCACCGCGGCGGTCAGTCCCATGCCCACGCCATAGATGAGTTCACGGTGCAGCATGGAAATGGGGCTCACCCACTCAAACGCAGCCACCCCGAGCACTGCAGACAACACCAGCGCCATGCCAAGAATCCAGTAGCGCGTGCTGCGCGACAGGCGGAACAGGTCGTTCAATTTGAGCTTGGACCTCAGCCAGCCGGCCAGATCCGTCACCATATTCATCGGGCACACCCAGCCGCAAAACACCCGGCCTGCCACAACATAAAAAACCAGCAGGATCGCGGCACCCAGCAGCACCGTGGTCTGCAGCATGTGGCCGCTGACGAGTTGCTGCAGCACGGCAAACGGATCGGCCATCGGGATCACGCCGACAAACTCGGACGCCGACAGGTTGCCGCGTAGCAGCGGCGTACCGGCGATCTGCCAGCCCCAGTGCAGGGTACCGAAGAACATCAGCAGCACGCCGATCTGCACCGTGCGGCGCAGGACCAGATAACGCCAGCCCCACAGCTTGCCCGCGAGGGTGGCAGGCGGCGTGTAGAGGCGTACCGCCTTGCGCGCGGCAGGCGCTTCACCGCCCGGTTCCATCACGCTGCTCATGGATCCAGCCCCTGGTTGAGCGTGTCCATGCCCGGTGCAGATTTCGGCGCGGCTGGCTCAGAAACGGCAGCGGGCGGGGATTCTTGCGGTTTGAATTCCTGGGTAATCGGCGTTTCCGACTTCCACCCCAGCCGGTAATGGCTGCCAATCTTGCCCTGCACCAGTTTGGGATTGAGCACCCGAATCGCGGCAACCTCGGTCGGGCAGGCCTCCTCGCACATGCCGCACCCGGTGCATGCCTGCGAGTGAACGATGGGCACGAACAGGGCATGCTTGCTGGTCTGCCGCGGATGGTTCTGGATGGTGATGGCGGTGCCCTTGACCGGGCACACCCGGTAGCACACCTCGCAGCGCAGCCCCTGCCACGACAGGCAGGATTCCGCATCGATCACCGCCAGCCCCATGCGTGCCTTGGAAATGTCCTTCAGCTGAGGATCAAGCGCACCGGTGGGGCAGGCCGGAATGCAGGGAATGTCGGCACACATGTAGCAGGGAATGTCGCGCGGAACGAAATACGGGGTGCCGATCGGGGTGTCGTCCTCCGCCCGCGCCATGCGCAGCGTGTCGTAGGGACAGGCCTGGGCGCACTGCCCGCACTTGATGCAGGCTGCGGCGAAGTCCCGTTCGGCAAGCGCACCCGGCGGGCGCAGCGCCAGCACCGAAGCTGCGGCCTCCTGGCGCAGCAGATGCGCCCACACCAGCCCGCCGCACGCTGCCACTGCCGCGCCCTGCACTGTCTTGATCAGGAATTCGCGCCGCTTGGGTTCCATCGGCTAGCCCTTACCGCTCACCGTTCACGCCTCGCCGCCTTTGTCCTTCCGGATACTCACGCCTTGTAGACCTTGACTGCGCACTTCTTGTAGTCGCTTTCCTTGGAAATCGGGCAGGTCGTATCCAGGGTGACACGGTTGATGAACACCCCCTCGTCGAAGAAGGGTACGAACACCATGCCCTTCGTCATGGTGTTGCGGCCGCCGGTTTCCACCCGCACCTTGACCTTGCCGCGGCGCGATTCGACCCACACCAGGTCGTTGCGCTTGAGGCCGCGCGCACCGGCATCGGCCGGGTGCATCCACATCACTGCCGCCGGCACCGCACGGTGCAGCTCGGGCACGCGGCGCGTCATGGTGCCGGAATGCCAGTGCTCGAGCACACGACCGGTGGACAGCCACAGATTGTAGTTGTCGTCCGGCTGCTCGGCCGGTGCGGCGTAGGGGCGGAAGAATATTTTCGCCTTGCCGGCCAAGCTCTTCGGCGTGGGGTCGGTGATGCCGTCGAGATTTCCGGTCGGCACCGCCTTGAACAGCTTGCCGTAGAACTCGATGCCGGCACCCTTGGTGACGTTCGGGTCGTATTGTTCGTTGAAGCGCCAA
>Ga0316601_100000925_pt1 | contig 13632 bp, 12 predicted proteins | sample OWC_soil_day5_no_FD_207663 | JGI IMG/M metagenome (GOLD analysis project Ga0316601, IMG submission 207663) | Wetland soil microbial communities from Old Woman Creek delta, Ohio, United States - OWC_soil_day5_noCT | ecosystem: Environmental > Terrestrial > Soil > Wetlands | place: USA: Ohio...
ACCCATAGCAAATTTTCATCCAGATAGGTCGCAAACTTATTGGCCTGGCTGAGCATTTGTTGTCTGGCAAAATCAAAATCCCCCAGCGTACGCAGATAAGTTGTATAAGCCATGGCCAATTTATTTAGCAGTTCTTTCTGGCTGTTGAGCAATACTCGCAATTCAGCCTGTATCATCATGCGCTGCTCTAAGGGCAGCTTATGGTCGACCTGCTGTTGCATTATCTCTTGCAAACCTGCGTCAATGTCGGTTAGCTGTTTCAACTTGTCTTCAATTTTAAATTGCTCAAGACTCGTAAACGCAGTTTCGTTCTGAATGGTTTCTGATTGCAGAGTGAATTGATCCTGGGTGGCCAGATTACGTCGCTGCTCACGAAGAATCTTGCCCAGTGCTGGACTCAAACCAGCCAGACTGATTTTCTTCTCCGCGCTTTTAAAGTCGCTATCAATTTCAGTGGCTTGTGTGTCAACTTTGGTTTTTTGCTCGGTGTAATTTTCTATCTTTGCGGTAATTGACTGTAAATCTCGACTGTATTGAATGTTCTCCCGAGTCAGGGCTTGAATGAGAGGATGCTTTCCAGACAGTTCTTTCTCTGCTTGGCTGAGTGCATCCTGCATGTCCTTGACTTCCTGTTGTCGCCGCTCGGTTAACAGATTTTCTATAGCAGTAATAACTGGGGTTAGGGCATTTTTTTGAATGTCCAGAAAACGGAGCTCGGTTTTAAGCAATTCGACTCGGGCCGGATTACTGATTGCTTCAATATCCAGCAATTTTAATTCCGCCGTGCGCGAGTCAATCAGTGTTTTTAAATAGACCTGCCTGGCTTCAGTTTCCAGTTTTGAACCCGTTTTATCGGCAGGAACTTCCAGTTTTTTCTGTGTCGCTTCAAAATCCTGTTTTGCCGTTACCGTCTCCTCGCGAATGAGCTGTGGACGAGCCTGCTGCAGAACCAGTTCATTTTCCAGCTTTTTTATCTGTTCGTCCAAACTGCTTATTTTTTCTTTTTCTATAATCAACCGCTGATTCAATTCTTCGGTGGGGACTCCGTTAAAATCTTCGGGTTTTTGTTTGGATATCCTTAACAGGGTTTGTTCAATTTCCTTTTGCAGCTTTTTGGTTTTCTCAGGCGCTTGTTTTATCGCCTGATTAAAGTCACCGATTCGCGCTTTGAAGCTTTCACTGTTGGTCAGATTATCTTGCGCGGATTGATAAATAGACAGCACCTTGGATTTTAGTGCCTCATCAAGCCCTTGCCGGGAGTTGATAGCCTCGATTTTGGCTTGTAGCGTGTCTTTGGTAATTTCAAGCGCTGTGCTTTTTTGACCGGTGTCTGGTTTTGCCCACGTCTCAGCTGAGCCAAAAAAGGCAATCAGCAATAAGAACAGCAAAGGATAAATCTTGGAATAAGCAAGAGGAAGATCAATTATTTTCATAGAGTTAAGCTAAAACCGGAAATAAATAAACAGATGGATATTGGGGGCTGGACACCGCTCAATAATAAACCATGCAGCTTTATGGGAGCTTAACAGTTTCTGTAGTTATGGTTTGTAGAGTATTTCAGGATAGAGCGGCAGGTGTGTGCCACTCTGTTTTGCCCAATCCATTGCGAAGCTGTTTTTGTGGGCACCCAGAGCATGAGCAAACCCTGATGAACAATTTTAGTAAAAATTTTATTATTCAACAGGCTACAGTATAACATACGCAGGAATGAAAATTCTTTCAAGGTCTCTGGAGTATGGTCTCTGGAGTATGAGAATGAGATAATCCCAAGGTTGAATCACTTTAAGATCAGTGAAAATAGGGGGACAAGCAGTTAGAAGCAACGATTGTTGGTTGAAGAGGCGGTTCAGTCATTTAAAGAAATTAGGCGCTTAAAGGTCGACCGTGCGGGGTATACCAGACGATCGACGTGACGAGCCGGCCAAGCTGATCCGGCACATTAACCATTTTGGTAATGCGACAAGACCATGGAATTCAACGTGTTTCTCGGCCAGAAGCACCGCATCCCGGTTAGGCTGGTTGTCTAATCTATGGCCAACTGATCGTTATATTGGTAGTGCAACGCTTGTTGGCGTTAGCTTCCGACCAAGCAGAGAATGAGCAGCGGGAGCTTTCCATTTGCAAGGTTACCCAATAGCTGATGTGCGGAGGGCGGCTTTTGAAAGCCTTACTTGATAAGCAATTCGGCAGCCTGCCTAGGCGCGCTTGGTGTTCCTTTTGAAAAGATTGTCCATACAGAAGCGAAAACGCCTCGCCAACATGACACACAATTGCGCAGCAAGTGGCCTATTTGGACAGCTTGGGAGATTTGGGCCACTTTGCTCGCGAGGATTTGGCCCAGGCCGGTTGCATTTAGCTTGATTCATAGGGGATGAATCGCCTTTTAATAGCTATATCAATGGGACAGACTCGATTGGCTTTCCTTGGAGTCTGACTATGACTCCAGTGATTACAATTGCGATTTCAGGTCAAAGAGAGTGTTTCCTTTAATCTGATGATCATCATGACGCTGACGGAGAAGGATGAGAAAGTCCAACTACCAGTTGTCAGGTTCCAGGGTAATTGAGTAGTCGCCTGTGTCGGGTTATACTTTCAGTTGTAATTGCTACCGGATAGCGCTATCTCCAGCACCAATGGATCCGCAGCCCAACCCGTCCCGAACCGAACGATAAATAGCTGGACGGCGTTCCACTTTGAAATCAAAACTGTTAAAAGAGGACTACATGAATAAAATACATTACAAAAAGATTTCAATGGCTGCGATTTCGCTGTGTTTTGCGGCGTTGCTTCCGGTCTTGGCGAAAGGCGACATCATGGTTTATCCTGCCAAAGGCCAGAATAACGAACAACTCTCGAAAGACCGTTACGAATGCCATATGTGGGCCGTTCGGCAGTCCGGTTTCGATCCGAGTAACGCACAAGCCTACCAGGCCAATCCACAGCCCCAGCAGAAAGGTGAAGTTCTCCGTGGCGGCGCACGCGGAGCTGCGGCGGGGGCAGCCATTGGCGCTATCGCTGGCGATGCAGGTAAGGGCGCGGCCATCGGGGCAACTGCAGGCGGGCTAAGGAGAGGTTTTCAGAAACTTGACAGCAAAAGGGCCGCTCAAACTCAAGCTACGGTACCTTCGCCAGCTCAAGATACTTACAACAGGGCAATTGGCGCTTGCCTGAGCGGACGTGGTTATTCAGTAAACTGAGCAGCGGCATAGGTTGAGTTGTCATAATTATTGGCAATCCAGAATTAATGCTCCGGAATTGGTTAGGCTAACGACAAGGCCGTTGACCTGATCTATCCGGCGGGATCAAGACACAACTAAATCAAATCGGCAACACAATTTATGGACAATCAAGAATGTTAATGATTATGTCATGCTTGTATGTTTAAATTTGGCCTGCTCAATTGACTAATTAATTAACCAAAGAATTACGCACACTTGATCATGACAGTTATGACCGTAAACAACGCTCCCTGTGAAATTAATGTGAGCCGTAAAGAGAATGCGCTGGAGGCCGCTATTGTTGGCGATTGGGTTCTGGACGCAGAGATTCCGGATCTCGAAGCCGTATTGGCGCAACTGGGCGAGGGTACTGACATCAAGCGGCTTGTGTTCTCGACTAAAGCTTTAGGGCGTTGGGATAGTTTACTGATGACCGAGTTGATTCGCTTGATTGATTATGGCGCAAAACAGGGGATTCAAGTTGATACCTCAACTTTACCTGAAGGTATTCAAGGCTTGTTAAGCCTGGTCTATGCGGTACCCGAACGGGTGGGGGCGCGTCGTCAGGAGATTCGAACTCCATGGCTGGAAGTCATTGGCCAAGGCGGACTGCGCATTTATAAAGATAGCCAGGCGCTGGTAGTTTTTATCGGCGAGACGGCGCTCAGTGTCGCTGCTTTGATGCGCGGCAAGGCTCGTTTTCGCTGGGTCGATTTATGGACATATATTCAGGATTGCGGCCCCTCGGCGTTGCCTATCGTTACGCTGATTAGTCTGCTGGTGGGCTTGATTCTGGCTTTCGTGGGGGCCGTGCAGTTGGCCTTATTTGGTGCGCAAATCTATATTGCCGATCTGGTGGGTTTAGGCATGACGCGGGAAATGGGCGGTTTGATGACGGCCATCATCATGTCGGGGCGCACCGGCGCGGCATACGCGGCACAGTTGGGGACGATGCAGGTCAACAGTGAGATCGACGCGCTTAAAACCATGGGCTTTGAGCCGATGGAGTTTCTGGTTTTGCCGCGTATCCTGGCGCTTATTTTAATCATGCCTTTGCTGTGTCTTTATGCCGATTTGATGGGCATAGTCGGCGGTGCGTTGGTGACAGTGAACTTTTTTGATGTATCGCTGGTGCAATATCTGGATCGCACCGCAGCTGCCATTCACATGGCGGATTTCTCGATTGGTATCTTTAAATGCGCGGTATTCGGTGTGCTGATTGCCCTTTCAGGCTGTATGCGCGGTATGCAATGCGGACGTAGCGCTTCGGCTGTCGGCGATGCGGCCACTTCTGCCGTCGTGACCGGCATTGTTTTCATTGTTATCGCCGACTCCTTGATGACGGTGATGTGCAACCGCCTGGGGATTTAAAACCATGACAGCTCCGTGCCTTACCATCAAAAATATGACGATGGCTTACGGTGATTTCGTCATTCAACGCGACCTTGACTTTACCATTAATCGCGGTGATATTTTTATCATCATGGGCGGTAGCGGTTGCGGCAAGAGCACTTTGTTGATGCATCTGATCGGTTTGCAGCATCCCGCCAAAGGCGATGTGTTTTATGGCGAAGAAAGCCTTTGGCAAGCAGATCACAAGACGCGGCAACGCATTTTGCAGCGCACGGGTGTATTATTTCAAACTGGCGCACTGTTGAGTTCAATGACCCTGGCCGAGAATGTGGCGCTGCCCATCACCGAGCATACCCGTCTGGGTTCACAAAGGATACGGGAAATTGTCTCTTACAAGCTTGCACTGGTGGGACTGGCAGGTTTTGAAGACTATTATCCTTCCGAGATCAGCGGGGGCATGCAAAAACGCGCGGGGCTGGCGCGCGCAATGGCCCTGGACCCCGAGATTCTGTTTGTCGATGAACCCTCTGCGGGGCTGGATCCGGTCAGCGCCAAGCTGCTCGACGATTTAATTCGCAGTCTGCGCGACAATCTGGGAGCAACCATAGTCATGGTGACCCACGAATTAGCCAGCATCTTCGCTATCGGCACCAATTCGGTATTTCTCGATCCGGAAACCAAAACGATGATCGCCAGTGGCTCGCCCAAACAACTGCTGGCAGAGTCCAGCGACCCGAAAGTCATTCGCTTCCTCACCCGAGGCGAAACGGAAAGCCGGACAGAAAACGCAACAGAAAACCAGGAAACGTGTGACTTATGAGTAAACCTGTTAATCCCTACACAATTGGCGCTTTTCTGGTGGGTTCCCTTGCGCTGCTGATAACGGCTATCCTGATCTTTGGCGGCGGTGAGTTTCTCAAAAAAAAATCCGAGTACGTCATTTTCTTCGACTCCGCTTTAAACGGCCTAAACGTTGGTGCGCCGGTCAAATTACAGGGCGTACAGATTGGCACCGTTAAAGAAATTTCCCTGGAGCTTGATCAAAAAGCCACACATATTTCTAAGCCGGTGGTGATCGAGATTGATCCCGCAGTTGTGTTGGATTCCAGTGGGCATCCTTTTCAAGCCGCTACATCCTTGAAAGAACGCCGGCAAAACGCCAAGCGGTTGATTGACGCGGGTCTCAAAGCTCAGCTTCAAACACAAAGTTTACTGACTGGGCTATTGTTTGTAGAAGTCAACTTTCATCGCGACAAACCGCTCAAATTGACAGGACTTAACTACAAAGACCTGCCGGAGCTGCCTTCTATTCCGTCTACGGAGGAGCAACTAAAAAACGCTGCAGATGAAATATTGACTAAATTTCGTCAGTTACCCATAGAAGATATTGCTAAAGACCTCGCGGCAACCTTAAAGGAGGTTCGCGAGATAGCGACTTCGGATGAGCTCAAAAAAAATCGCGCAGCTCTGACCCAAACATTAAACGAAACTGAAAAACTCGTAGCCGACCTGAATCAAAACCTGGTGCCATTGGTGAATAATTTGAACAATACGGTGACCGACACCCGAACTATGGTGCAGGACTTTACTCGCGATATGCGACCGGTGTTGATCTCTACCGAAAAAACCCTTAACACCGCCACCAGCGTATTACTGGAATCCCAGCAAACGCTTGGTTCCGTGGATGCGCTCACCGCACCGGATGCACCTTTATGGCAATCGCTTGAAGCTCTGCGTGATGCGGCACAATCTACAAAGGATTTGACAGATTACCTCGAGCGTCACCCCGATTCGATTATTTACGGAAAGGAGTAAGAATACAATGAAATTTGGAGTTGCATGTACGCTGAAGTGTAGGTCGGTTTTTTCGTCTGGTATTTTCGTTTTGATACTCATATTAAGCGGGTGTATGCGCGATAGCAAGCCAGTGCAGTTTTATATGCTTAACGCCGATACCGGTGATGCAGGAGCCACTCGGGTTCCTGCATCTGCTAATGCGCCATTGATAGGCTTGGGGCCAATACGCATTCCGGAATATCTGAACCGGCCACAAATGATTGTAGCAATCGCTGATAATCAGTATCGGCTTTCCGAAGATCATCGTTGGGCAGAGCGTCTGGATCAAAATATCTCCCTCGCCCTATTTAAAGCCTTGCCCCGTCAGCTAGGTACTGATCGGATAGTCCGCTATCCCTGGTCACGGCGACAGGTTGTCGATTATCAAGTCGGTATCGATATACTGGAGTTTAATGTGGATGCGAGCGGTCAAAGCCGGTTGATAGCTCAGTGGTTTATCAAGCGTAAAGATAAACCCACCATCGACAAACGCTCCATATACCAGTTTCCGGCATCGACCACTGATCATGCGATTATGGTTAAAGCCCAAAGCCAATGTCTCACCAAGCTGGGTCAGGAAATCTCCGTAACCTTACGGCAGCTTATGGCATCAGCCGACGGCAAGTAAAGTAAGGAAAAAACCGTTGGTCGATTAATAAACGCAAAGACAGCGTTTTGTTATTGCGCCTGGCTTTAGTTATATCTGCCGTATCAGCTAACTCCCGTTTCCCGATATAGATTAATCACAGTTCAGCGCAAAGTTGAAAGATGAAAAATTCGCAATCGTGACTATGTAAAGTACAAAAGTGTTCCGCTTTGTGGCTGATCCGCCTTATCGATGCAAAATCAGTTCCAAAACCAATTTGCTGCCAAAATAAGCCAAAAGCAGCGATAGAAAACCGATCAATGTCCATTGTATTGCTGTTTGCCCACGCCAACCGAAACGACGGCGACCTATTAAAAGACAGGTAAATATTAGCCATGCCAGTATTGATAAAACGGTTTTGTGTACCAGGTGCTGTGCAAATAAATCGTCTATAAATAAAAAACCACTGACCAATGAAATGGTCAGGAACACAATGCCTGTGCCAAGCATTTGAAATAACAAAGATTCCATGGTTTGTAGCGGTGGTAATGACTGGATGAAACGTTTTGGCGGGTGGCTTTTTAATTGCTGATCTTGAATGGCGAGCAGGATGGCTTGCACAGCGGCGATGTTTAACAAGCTGAAGGCAATAATTGAGGTCAGAATATGAGTGCTCATTGCCCAGTTGTAGCTGGACAGCAGTTGTGTTTTATCGGCAAAGTTCAACTCCAGAGCTAACATGATCGCAGCAATAGGAAATATAGCGATACCTAATTTTTCGACGGGTTTATTGAGTGCCGCTATTAATAAAAGCAGGGCAACAATCATGGCAATAAGTGAGCTGGTGCTAAAAAAACCAAAATTAAAAGTGCTATTTTTCTGGAAAACAATGGCTATATATAAAAGTTGAATGCAAACTGCCGTCCATGCCAGATAAAGGGCTGTACGCTGCATGCGGCTCTGGTCAATATCCCGGATAATAAGCAGGGTACTTGCAAGGTAGGCGCATATTGACAGGGTGGCGAGTGCAGTGGTGTTCATTGGCTTATGTGTATTTGAGCTGGCAAAAGTGTCGGATCATGCTACGTTAAACTCAATCTACAGAGTTTAAATGTTCAGATATTGCAACGGGTGCAAAGGTCTTAATGGATATGGTAATATATCAAATTAAATAGTCCTAGCGCATTTGTACTAGCGGGTAGTTTCCTTAGATTAAACAATAATGACATAGATATGTTTGATAATTTAACCGATCGATTAAGTATTACTCTTAAAAAACTTAAGGGTCAGGGCCGCCTGACTGAAGATAATATCAAGGAAGCGCTGCGCGAAGTACGTATGGCTTTGCTTGAAGCTGATGTGTCTCTACCCGTTGTTACGGACTTTATTGAGCGTGTCAAAGAGGGCGCTGTAGGGCAGGAAGTACAGACTAGTCTGTCGCCGGGCCAGGCTATGATCAAGCTGGTTCAGGCTGAGCTTGTCAAAGTGATGGGCGTGGCGAATGAAGGGCTCAATCTTAATGCTGTACCGCCCGCTATTATTTTGATGGCAGGTTTACAGGGTGCTGGTAAAACCACTACCGTTGCTAAATTGGGGCGCTGGCTGCAAGAAAATCAAAAGAAAAAAGTCGGCGTGGTCAGTGCTGACGTTTATCGCCCTGCGGCTATTAAACAGTTGCAGATGCTGGCGAATGAACTTAATCTGGATTTTTTTGACAGCGATTTGTCGCAACAGCCAATTGATATTGCCAAAAATGCTATAGAAGCGGCCAGGAAAAAGTTTCTTGATGTCATTATTATCGATACTGCCGGTCGTTTGCATATTGATGATGAAATGATGGGCGAAATTAAAGCATTGCACGCGGCAATCAATCCAGTCGAAACATTATTTGTTGTTGATAGTATGACGGGGCAAGATGCGGCAATTACTGCAAAAGCCTTTAATGATGCATTACCATTGACCGGCGTTATTCTGACTAAAGCCGATGGCGATGCACGGGGCGGTGCTGCGTTGTCAATACGACACATTACCGGCAAGCCTATCAAATTTATTGGTGTAGGTGAAAAGACCAATGCCCTTGAACCTTTTTACCCTGATCGCATTGCTTCCCGTATTTTGGGAATGGGTGATGTACTGGGATTAATTGAAGAAATTGAACAGAAGGTCGACAAGGAGAAGGCCGATAAACTGGTCAAAAAAATCCAGAAAGGCAAGGGCTTTGACCTGGAAGATTTTCGTGAACAATTGCAACAAATGCAGAGTATGGGGGGTGTCAGTTCCATGCTGGATAAATTGCCCGGCATGAATGCTGTTCCCTCCGAAATGAAAGACAAAGTCAATGATAAGATGCTTGCACGCCAAATTGCGGTGATAAATTCAATGACGATGCAGGAAAGGCGATTTCCAGACTTGATTAAAGGTAATCGCAAAAAGCGGATTGCCACGGGATGTGGTCAGGAGTTGCATGATGTTAATCGTATGCTAAAGCAATTTTTGATGATGCAGAAAATGATGAAGAAGTTCAAATCTGGTAACATGGCTAATATGGTGCGCGGTATAAAAAATAATATGCGAGGCATGAGAAGGTAATTATTTTGTCGTTTTAACAGGTGTTTATGCGATAAATTTAGAGTAATTGTTGATACTTTCCAATTTATTCTTCACTTATAGTTAAAATCGCGTAAAATAGGCAGATTAAATTTTTGATTAAACGTTTTTGAGGAAATTAGATGGTAACCATTCGTCTTTCAAGAGGCGGCGCTAAGAATCGCCCTTTTTATCACGTTGTTGTAACCGATAGCAGAAGCGGTCGAGATGGTCGTTATATTGAGCGGGTTGGCTTTTTTAATCCGTTAGCACGCGGGAATGAAGAAAAATTGCGTTTGGATAGTGAGCGGGTTGAATATTGGAAATCCAATGGTGCTCAACCTTCTGAGCGTGTTGCAAGATTGATTAAAGACGCGCTTAAAGCAGTCGCATAAACTGTTGTCCAAGCAACAGCAAATAAACGTTGGGAGAATTTCCGGCGTTTTTGGCGTAAAGGGATGGGTTAAAGTATTTTCCTTTACCGATATTAGAGAGAATATTCTAAATTATTCTCCCTGGTTGCTGAAGAAAGACAGCGAAAGCAGATTGGTCGCTGTTATTGACGGCAAGCTACAGGGTAAAGCGGTAGTCGCTCAACTTGACGGCGTTAATGATAGAGATCAGGCCGCAAGTCTTATGGGTTGGGATATTTTTATAACACCTGAGCAATTACCGAAAGTGGCCAAAGGCGAATATTACTGGTCTGACTTGATTGGTTTGAATGTTGAAACCAATCTGGGCGTTCAGTTAGGCATAGTTGACAGTCTGATGGAAACTGGCGCGAACGATGTCGTTATTGTTAAAGGAGAGCGGGAACGGGTCATTCCGTTTTTACAGGGACAGACGATAATTAATATTGATCTGGATGCTGGCAGGATGGTTGTCGATTGGGATCCTGACTTTTAATTTTCCTCATGCGTTTTGACGTTGTAACATTATTTCCAGAAATGATAACAACGGCTGCAAGTTACGGTGTAACGGGCAGGGCAATAGAGCGCAAAATAGTAAGTTTGTCAGTATGGAATCCCCGAGACTATACGCATGACAAACACAGAACAGTTGATGATCGCCCCTATGGCGGCGGTCCGGGGATGGTAATGAAATACCAGCCTTTGCACGATGCAGTCAAGAGTGCAAAACGGGCGGGTAATGACACAGCAAAAGTGGTTTATTTGAGTCCACAAGGCAAGCCGATTACACAAGCTTTATTATCGGAAGCCTGCGATATTTCGCAATTGATTTTAGTTGCAGGGCGTTATGAAGGTGTAGATGAGCGTTTTGTCAAAACGGATTGTGATGAAGAATGGTCTGTCGGTGACTATGTTATTAGTGGTGGTGAACTTGCTGCATTGATAGTAATTGATGCCGTAACTCGTTTGTTACCAGGGGTACTTGGCCATGAAGAGTCTGCCCGGCAGGATTCTCATATGAATGGCTTGTTGGATTATCCGCATTTTACCAGGCCTGAACAACTTGAAGGATATTCAGTACCAGATGTTTTATTGAGCGGCAATCATGCGGATATAGACCGCTGGCGCATGAAGCAGGCGTTGGGTAGGACTTGGCAAAGACGGCCGGATTTGTTAAAAAATAAAAATTTAAGTGCAGAGCAGGAATATCTGCTGCAACAATTTAAAAGTGAAGTTAAATAGGGTGTGGTAATGAGCAATATTATTGATGTATTGGAAAAAGAACAGCTAAGACAGATTCCTGAATTTAATCCAGGTGATACGGTTGTTGTACAGGTTAAAGTAAAAGAAGGTGAGCGTGAGAGAATTCAGGCTTTTGAAGGCATTGTGATTGCAAAACGTAATCGCGGATTAAATTCTGCTTTCACCGTAAGAAAAATTTCTCACGGTACAGGTGTTGAGCGTGTTTTTCAAACTCATAGCCCTATTATTAGTGAGATTACTGTTAAACGTCGCGGCGATGTCCGTCGTGCTAAATTATACTACTTGCGTGATCTGACAGGTAAAGCCGCTCGCATTAAAGAAAAACTATAATCGGTTTTTTTTTTGTTTTATGCAGTTAAAAAAAGGCAGCTATAAGCTGCCTTTTTTTATGTTTGGATTTACTGAATAGCATAAAATGAATCATAACGCGGCCAGCGTCATCAGCTTTTTCATCAACTCCGCCTGACTGTGTACATCCATTTTTTGCATCGTATGTTTTATATGATTCCGAACAGTTTCCTGCGAGCGATGAGTGTTTATCGCAACATCTGGAATTGAGGGTGTCTTCATAAAGTGCAGTGCACAAACTGCCTCACACCTGGATAGGTGATAAATTTCTGTTAGCCGGACAATGGCAGGGTTTTTTTCTTTATCATGGGTAAACGTAAGAATAAATCCATCCTTGTAGCATTCCCACTGGTAAAGGTTTTTTAAAGAGGAAATTGGAATAAGAGTAATCTGGCAGGAATGACACTGGTTATGAATGGTAGCTTCTTCGTTATTTTCTATTAATGATAACAATCGCTGTTCAATAGCAGGGTTTTTCATGCCAAACCGGTTCTCTGAAATTGTCACACAATCCAGTTGGCTAATAATCGATATGTAAACAGAGTCTGAAAAGAGAATGTTTAATTCTTTGTCGACAATAATATATCCGTCGAAATGATCACTCATGTAATGGATCAGTTGACTATTTATTTTATGCCGTTGCTCCGCGTGTATCGCTTTCTCCAAAGATGAAATAATGCGTTGTAAAACTAGGGTAACTCGTTGCCGTTCCTCATCATTAAATGCTTCTTTACGATTTACTAACAGGTTGAGGGAATGACTATGATTGCAGGGAATTGATACACCAAAACAAAAATTCTGACCGCATGGGGGTATAAAAACGCTTTTGACTTCTTCGAGATAAGCGGCCTTTAAGGCTTGATTGAAAAGGACTTGATACGGGGTTTTACTAATAAAATAATTGAAGGTATCCAGTCTGTTTAAGGTGTTTTCATACTGCTCCTGATATTCCTTTGGAATATGGGTACTGAAAAGAAAATGCGTATGTTCGCGCTTAATCAGGTCAGTAACCAACAGCGCACTGGAATCGCAATTCAGTTGTCGGGTAAGTTCTGTAAGAAACCGATTCCAAATTAAAGGATTTCCAGGCGCATTAGCCAGTATTGAATTGAGGTCTGCGCCGACAGGGGTTTGATCCATTGAGTCCACCTTATTGTTATTATTAATGCCTCTATAAAACCCTTAACCTTATAACAAGAGTTGTGTGTCTTAGCTTAGAAACTAGACTAATGAATTGTTTGTAAATTGACCCATTTGGGTCATGTTCCTATCATAACATTTAGTTTATGCTGAGCTTAATAGTTGTTGAAATAAAATTTCGGATATTACATAGTTATAGGAGACAAGAAATGATGAGCTATCGCAATTTGCAATTACTTTTTGTGACATTATTGTGTACGGCCTCGGTCTGTAACGGCAATCCTCGATCGACTCTAGAAAGAATTAGTGCCGACAAGGCATGTGCAAAAGTTGCAGCGAAGGGTCTTCGCCCTATAGCTAAACAACAATCCGAGCGTTTTTTGGGTAAAGTGGCTGAGGATACCGCTAATTGCAGGGGGGGAGAGAAGGCAGTATCCAGGCGTGACTCTGTCTGGGTTGATTGGGCCAATTACTGGGGCGCAGGAGATGCTAGCAGCAAAACGGAAGGAGTAGGTGGCATAACCGAAATGGGTAAGCATTTGACGCCAAATGCGCGCGGGATAGATGGCGCATTAATTGATCTGGAATACCAACGAATGGAATTGATCAGGTTCAATCTGTATGACAATAAAACCTTTGAAAGTTATATAAAAGGAGAAGGAGATATACCTGGAACTATATTAAAAACCTGGGATGCCATGCGTTTGCCAGCTTCACATCCACAATACCAGCAAGTGACCAAGGAAAATGGGAAGCAGGTTTGTGGTGGAAGCCTCATCCGGAATCGCAACTTAACGGGTATCTGCAATGATATTTATAATCCGGCTATGGGCTCAACTAATCAGTTATTTGCGCGCAATGTCCGGTTTGAATCCACCTTCCCGCAGTTGGG
>Ga0316601_100000927_pt1 | contig 13622 bp, 12 predicted proteins | sample OWC_soil_day5_no_FD_207663 | JGI IMG/M metagenome (GOLD analysis project Ga0316601, IMG submission 207663) | Wetland soil microbial communities from Old Woman Creek delta, Ohio, United States - OWC_soil_day5_noCT | ecosystem: Environmental > Terrestrial > Soil > Wetlands | place: USA: Ohio...
CTTCCTTCGACTCGCCTGTAACGGGTGCGCTCGCTCAGGACAGGTCAGACCCGGGGTTCAGCCCGGGGGCATGGCTCGCTCAACTCGTCGAACTGCTGCGGCCCCGCGCGAAGCGGCTGACGGACTTCGTCGAAAAGGGTCGGCCCTTCCTCGTCGACGAGGTCGAGTACGACGCCGCGGCCGTGACGAAGCACTTGTCGTCGCCGGAGGCACTGGCACATCTCGCGGCCGTGCGGGAGGCGTGTGCGGCGACAGGCGAATTCACGGCAACGGTACTTGAGCCCGCCATCCGCGCGCTCGCCGAGAGCCGTGCCGTGAAAGCCGGCGTCCTCATCCACCCGACGCGCGTGGCCGTCGTCGGCCGCGCGGAAAGCCCGGGCATCTTCGAGGTGCTGGAGTTGCTCGGCCGCACCCGTGTCCTTGCCCGCATCGACCGCGCGATCCGGCGAGCTGGATCCCGGGCGTCGTCCAGCGCATCTGACGTCGATCCTGTGTGATAGGGCGGTGGAGGATGCCGGGAGAGGCGAACGAGCCGCCTGCGGCCGGGCCTATTCTGGCGTTCGGGGCTGGTGGCTGATGGCAGCGGAGGCAATCCGGTTCGCGATGCGATTGAGCGTCTGAGCATCGAAATCCGATGCGTAGATCTGCCGGAAGCGTCCGACGCGGAGCGCAGTGACGTCGACCGTGCCATCCGCGATGAGGCGGGATTCCACGATCGCCACGGCGTCGCGCCACATCGCGGCCATCATGGCCATGCGTTCGTCCGGCGTCCGCGCCATCAGCAGGCGTCGCTGTTCGGCAGCAGCAGCGGGCGCCGTGTCTCGGGCTGTCCGGCTCACGACTTCACGGCCTCCAGTTCGCGTGCAACTCCCAGCGTGGCCGCCCAGCGGGCGATGTACGGCCAGTCGAGATCCTGGACCGATGCGACCAGTGTAGCGGCATCGCGCAACTGCAGTTCGGACCCGCTCTCATGGGCCCACACCAGTTTCGACAGCAGCAGGTCTTCCGGTGCGGCCAGCCAGACGTAGACCCCGCCGAGCGAGAGCCGGCGCCTGCGTTGAAACTCGACTTGGCGGTATTCCGAGTCCTTCCGGACGATGAGGTCGATCTTGTACGCCGATTCGAGGTGAACCAGGTTGACGAGCCGGCGTGTCGCAACCGCCCGCCTCACGGCGTCCTCGTCGCAGTAGAAATCTGCGGTGAAGGCCGCGACGAGCTTCTGGACTCCCGCGGGGTCGAGCTCCACCACCACGTCGATGTCACGCGTCATTCGGGGCTGGGCGTAGTAGCCGAGGGCCAGCGACCCGCTCACCATGTACGGGACGCCCGCCAGGTCGAGACGCGTCGTCACGATGCGGAGGACATCGAGGAGATCAGCCATGCAGGTTGGTCCGGCCCGGAGTGTACCACGGGGGCAGCAACGGACCATGGTACGCAGCCGCAACGGGCACACCGAACAGCTCCCGGGGCTCGCGCTGGCTGAGAGAGGCTTGCTTGCGATAGAATTACGGGGTTAGGCCCGCCGCGACTCTTGATGCTGGGAGGTCGTTCAACGGTAGGACCCGTGGCTCTGAACCACGTTATCGGGGTTCGAATCCCTGCCTCCCAGCCAATCCCAAGCCCTTCAATAGCAACGACATGTGCCGGCCGCCCCGTTCCGGCGCCGGAAGCGCACGCGGGCGTTTCTGCAAAACGCCTGCAAACCGTTCAACGGAAGGCACAGGGGTCGCCGACCAAGGCGGGTTCTTCCGGGCCCCTGAGAGCAGAGCCGCGGGCGCCGACGCCGCCCGCGGCCTGCTCGTTCAACCAGGACACGGACGTCGCTGGCTTCGACTCCTGCGCGTGATCGGCGCGCGCAGTCGCCGCGTCGCCGGAGGTCCGCCCGAGCGGCGTGCGGACTACGGGCGTCCGAGCCGCACGCGCTGCAACTGAAGAGGGTCAGCGGGAATGTCAGCGCGAATGTCGTCAGCGCGAATGTCGTTGACACCTCCGGCGCGGCACCCATGATCAGCCCTATGTCTGGGCTGTCTCTGGGCTCGGAGAGGGCGCCCACGGAGGGGGCGCCCACCGCGTCCCATAGCGGGTGTTACGTCAACTCGCGCGCGGCAGGCGAGCGGAGGCCCCTTCGGTTATCTGCCAAAACGAATCTCGGCCCGCACCAAGTTCGGAATGGCCTTACCGGACTTCCCGAAACGGCCGCCGGTCGTAAAGTGGACGCTGAAGGTGTGGGATGCGTCTTCCAGAGCGCCCCCGGCCCTCAGTTCGTAATGGTAGCTCGTGTACTGGCCATCCTCGGTCAGGTGTCCGAGGCCGTTGACTTCCTGGAAGAAGGTGGCATGGCCAATCCTCAGAGAAGGAAGGGCGTCCAGTTCTGCGATCGTGAGAACGCCGTCGTCCATCGCGGCCAGCAACTCGTCGTACCTGACCAGGTAGACGGCGACGAATGGGTATCCTTGGACCGGCCCTCCGAGAACACTGGAAATCGGCTGAGTGTCCGGGCCGTGAGCGGGCCAGATTTCGAAGCCCGCGACGGTGAGAGGACATCCGAAGACACGCAGCCCGTAGTCGGGATCTGGGGTGAAGTCAAGAACATCGACCAGATTGAAGTCCTCAGGCACACAGTCCGGACCTCGATAGAACGGTATGGCCGCCCACTGCTCATCGTGGAGGATGAACTTCGCTCCTGCGATGGGATCGAATCCGAACTGCGCATACGCTGGGATTCCCGGCGCCTCACCGGGTACTCGCCGCATCACCTGAGCGCCGGCCGAACCGGCGCCGATCAATGTGAAGAGCGCGGCTCCCGCCAGTGCGGACGCGAGGAGCCGGTTTGCCGTCGCCCCAAAAGCGTTCATAAAGCTACCTCCTTCGCGATCTAACGCGACAACGGACCCGAACCGGGGTTTCCATTCTGGCCGTCCCGGATCGATGCGGTCACGTCCCGCATCATCACCACGCTGTTGCACGCGCCGACGACGATCGTGCCCCTCGCCCTCCAGGCGGCGCCGCAGTAGCAGCACACGCTACCACCCATGGAATCTTACGAAGATCCGCTCGCGGGACAAGCGTGATCGATGGCCAAGAAGTCAGAACGATAGCCAGAAAATCAGAACCGGGAGGACATGGTGCCGACGGGGACTCGAGGCCGCCCCGGGGCACCGATCAGGGCCTAGCGAAGATGCGCCGGTACTCGCTGGGGGACACGCCGACGTGGCGGCGGAAGGCGCTGTCCAGCCGACCGGGCCCCGAGAATCCCGATTCGTAGGCGACCTCCTTGACACTGAGATCGCCACCCATGAGCACCCGGCACGCATGGGCCACCCGAAGCCCGACCAGGTAGGTGTGCATGTGCTCGCCCACGACCTGCGTGAAGCGCGTCGTCAGGTACCGCGGGTTGTAGCCCAAGGCCATGGCGACGTCCGGCAGCGAGAGCGTCGGCTCCTGATACCGCCCGTGCAGGTACGCGAGCACGCGGTCCATCATCGTGGCGCCCTGACCGTCGGTGTCTCCCCCCGGCGCGGCGGTCGGCGGGTGGGAGCCGCCGACCCCCGGCCTCCCCGTCGACTGCATCTGCTGCAGGTGCGTCACCCGTTGCTGCAGAGCCCTCAGCTCTTCCGAGAGCGCCGAAACGACGCATTCCTGGCAGGTCTCGGAGACGACAAGCCCCAGGACGGTGACAGCGGCCTTCAGGTCAGCCTCGGATGTGTCGGAATCCGCGACGAGTTTCGCAGTGCCGACGAGGTGATCGGCGACGTGGATGGGAACGCACGTGCAGCGCAAGCCGATGGGGCAGGTATGGCTGTGCGTACGGGGGGAGCGACGGAGGGACCGGACGTGAATCAGCCATTCCGCGCTGCACGGCGCTCTGTCGACGGCCCGAAGCCGCCTGGCGCAAAGCGGATGGACCGGAGGCGAGAGCCCAAGAGGCCTTCCGCGCTCCGGAAGGGACGTCACCAGGGTCGTCACGGCGGTCAAGCCCGTCATCTTCCGAAATCGCTTGACCGCCCGCCGCATGCGACCGCGGAGTTGGACGAGAGCCAACTGAGACACTGGGCTCGGTGGAGCAAGCCGCATGGGGAGCCTCCTCCGGGCGGGAGTCCGCCTCAAGGCCGCGTTGCTGTTTGGATCGTCCCGGATCGCTGGGGTTATACCACCCCCCGCCGTGCGCGTGGGCGAAATACTGTCGTGGCGGGCTCGGGCGGCGCCAGAGACCGGCGGTGGGGTCTGCCGGGCCCGCTTGGCCGAGTTGCCGCAACGCCCGCTATCAGACGCCGGCAGCGCCCCTCCGAACAGTGTCGCGCCCGGGCAGCCCGCCGGGCCGAGTTGACGTGACGCTGTGTCTAGGCTCGGAGGGCTCGGAGAGGGCGCCCTCGGGCGCCCACGGCGTCCGATAGCGGGGCTACGTTGACTCGCGAGCGGCACGTCAGCGGAGACCGCTGTAGTGCTTCCCATAGTCTCTGCACCGGTTGACACCCGAGGCGACGGCTTGAGGCAGGGGTCGCCCGTCTTTTGCCGCACTCCGTCCTCGGGTGTAGAATTCGCCTGTTCGCCGCCATGCCTGGCGCCCGGAGGTTCCCATGAGTTTTGCCGGGAACACGCCTCGGGCCTACGAGATCCACTCCGCAGTCGGCCGAGGCGCCCCGGCCTGCCGCTCGCGCGGCCCGAGCAACGTCACCGTCGAAATACTGTTCAGGCTGCGTGGCGCGCTCCTGGCGGCAGGCGGACCGCATCATGCCGTCATCGCCTTCCTCGGCAGCAGGCGCAAGCACGGAGTGACATACCGGGCGTGACTGGGCTGTCTCTGGGCTCGGAGGGGACGCCCACGGCGCCCGACGGCGGGGGTCGCGTCGACCCGCGGGCGGCAGGCGAGCGGAGACCCCGCTAATGCTTCCTATATGCCGTTCGGTCAGCGCGACGGGCACGGCGGTCTTGAGCTTCGCCTCCACGGTCACGGCATCCCTCACGGGGTTGGTCATCTCCGGTGAGTTCTGGTGGCCGCCTCCGTGAACCTGGGCGCCAGTTCCAGAGCTGCTTCTCACGCTTCAGCGTCATCATGCCGGTCTCGCGCGGGCCGCCGTCGAGCACGCGGACGAGCGCGTAGTCCTTCCCTTCTGCCCACACCTTGAGTTTGAGGGTGCCTCGCCATGACGGCGTCGTGATGGACATGGTCATCACGACCACGGACGAGCGGCCGGTTAGAAGCCGGTCGATTCGCTTGATCAACGCGACCACGTCGGGCTTGGCGGCGTCACTCGGGCACGGCGGGATTGCGGGCGGCTGATCCGCCGCGCGAGGCGCCTCGGATAGGGATGCGAGAACGGCGAAGGCCACCGGCAGCGCGATCGCGAGGGGCTTGCTCATCGGTCCTGCCCTTCGATTGGGGGCAGCGTCGGCCGTGATGAGGCTGGGCGCCAGACCCGCTCAAGCGTGAAGCTCAACGCTAACGTCGAGAAAGCGACCGGATCTTGGAGGCCGGGGCGGTTCAGGCGGGTGAGCCGCCCTTGCACACCACCAGCGTCATGTCGTCGTGTTGCGGGGCGGCGCCAACGAAGTCGCGTACTGCCCGGCAGAGGCACTGCACGATTTGCGCGGCGGGTTCGTGGCGGTGCGCCCGGATCACGCTCAACGCGTTTTCAATCCCGAAGACGTTGCCGGCGTCGTCCTCGGCCTCGGAGATCCCGTCGGTGAACATCACCACGAGGTCCCCCGGCTCGAGGGTCAGGTTCTCGTGGCATCCGTATTTCTGGCTCGGGAACATGCCGAGGGGCGTGCCGGTGCTGCTCAGGACGTTCTTGACGCCGCCATCGGAATCGAGGTGATAGCTCGACAAATGGCCCGCATTCGCACAGCTGAAGCGATTCGAGCCGATGTCGAGCCTGACCAGCACCATTGCGACGTAGTCGCCGGACTCCAGGTCGGAGAAGAGCGAGTCGTTGATGATCTCGAAGACCTGATCCGGGCTGGCATGGATGTTGGAGAGGAACCGCACGTACGAACGCGTCGCCGCCATGATCAGCGCCGGCCCCAGCCCGTGCCCGCACACGTCGCCGATCACCAGGCCCAGCCCGCTGTCGGCCAGCGGCACGTAGTCGAAGTAGTCTCCGCACGTGGCCTCGGCGGGGAACGCCGCGCCAGCAATGTCGTAGCCGGCCACCCGTGGCGCCTCGGCCGGATACAGCTTCTGCTGGATTCGGGATGCGTGGCCCATCTCGATCTCCTGTGCCTGACGCCTGAACCGGTCCGTCATGTCCTTGACGACCGCCACGAAGTAGGCCACGCTCCCATCCGAGGCCTTCACCGGCGTGATCGTCTGCTCGGCGTGGTAGAGTTCGCCGCTCTTCTTGCGGTTGACGATGTGCGCCCGGAAGGTTTCTCCGGCCAGGATGGTCTTCCACAGCTCCGCGTATTGCTGCGGGCTGGTCTGTCCGGACTTCAGGATGCGAGGAGTCTGGCCAACCGCCTCCAGGCGGGAGTATCCCGTGGTCACTTCGAAGGCCGGGTTGACGTAGTCGATCACGCCGTCGCGATTTGTAATGAAGACCGTGTCGGCGGTCTGTTCCACGACGCTCGAGAGGCGCAGCAGTGTCTGGGAGGACTTCTTCCAGTCGGTGATGTCGCGGAACACCACCACCCCCCCGTCAAGATTTCCCCGTTCATCCCTCAAGGGCGCGCCGCTGACGCTGATCCAGACGCCGTCGGGAATGAGCCGATTGCGGATGAACAGTTCCTCCTGGGCCTCTTCGCCCCTGAGCGCCCGCGCCAGAGGCAACTGCTCCGGCGGGAAAGGGGTGCGGGTATCGGGATAGAAGCAGCCGTACGTGGCGGACCATTCCTCCACGCCGACGTCTTCCTGCCCGATCCCGAGGATTCTCTCGGCAGCAGGGTTGAACAGGATGAACCGGCCGCGGGAATCGGCCACGATGATGCCCTCGGCCAGGTTTTGAACGGCTGCTTGGTAGACGCGAGCCTGCGTGCGCAGGGTCTTGTCCCTCCAGCGGGTCAGCAACAGCAGCGCAAGCCCGCCGGCCGTCTCCCAGAACAGGAACACGCCGGTTCCGAGCGCCACCGGCCACCTTGTGAGGTGCCGCGTCAGGAACGCCTGCGTGGGCCGTCCGACCAGCTTCCACCGTCGGCCGCCCACCTCCAGCGATTCTTCGTAGGCCGAGCTCGCGAGCTGAAGCCCCTCGCTGGCGCCGGACACGGAGCCAACCGTCACCGGTCTGCTGCCGGCGGTCTCGTCAATCACGTCCAACTTCATGGGAACGGCGCCTGACGTGCCCAGTCGAGTGAGCGACGGATCCAGCAGGTCCTGGAGTCGGATCACCAGCAGGATCACGCCGTCAGGCTCGTACCGCCCGGCGCGGTCGGATTCGGACCCGCCCCGGTAGGCGGGCAGCATCGCGAGGAGGCCGCGCGATACTCCAGCGTCCTGCACGAGATCGACGGGTTCCGTGAACGACACGGTGCGCGTCTCGAGAGCGCGTGTCAGCGCCGCGTTCTGCGTCCTGTCGGAGGACAAATCGAAGCCAAACGCGGTCAGGTTCGGCCCGGGCGGCTCGGCGTAGACGACGGGATAGTACTCCTCCTTCGGGGGCGCCTCAACCAGCGCGCCCGCGGGGCCCAAGGCCACGATGCGATAGTCGGGGACACCCTCGCCAACGGCCCGCCGTTCATGAGATTCACGCTGGCGGGCGGAAACTCGGGGAGCCCACTCGACGGCCTGAATCGCAGGATGGCTCTCCAGCACTTCTTTTGTGTAGAGCTGGAACTGCCGCCGGGTGACTTCGGGCTGAGCCTCGAAGAACGATCTGACATGGAACAACTCACTCGACAGCTCACGCGTCGCGTGAAGCAGGTCAGCTGCCAGCTCGGAGACACGGCCGGAGCACAGGGCCCACACCCGCTCATGCTCGAGGCCACTGGCCAGGCGCCAGGCCACCACGCCGCTGACGAGGCCACCCAGTATGAAACCGCCGACAGCGACCCACTGGGTTGCAGACCGAAGCCAGCGCATCGTACAAGTCCCCTTGCGGAGAGTCCCGCGGAGAGGCTCAGAGCTCAGGTTCCGAAGTCAGGGGAGCATTATGAGGCAATGTCCGCCTTCCGACAAAGGCCTGACGGAAAGCCTGACGGAACGCGACCGATCGCTGACGGATCGAGCGCGGTGTGCCGGGAACCGCGACAGCGGGGTTGCCGGCGATGAGGTGGCCACGCTGCAGCGGGTTGACGAGGGCGTGCGTCATCATTCGCGCGCCGCCGATTCGCCACCCGGACTCCTTGGTGACCGCGGGCGTGGGCATGGCACGGCGATGTCTTCGTGTTTGGTGCGGGAAGGCCCGGCGTAAGATCCGCCCGGGCGCAGTGCTCGATGCGATTGCCGGGGCTCCGACCGCATTCAGGAACGTCCATGGCACGGACACTTCGAGGTTTCGCATGCGTGGTCGCGGCACTGACGGCCGGCGTGCAGGCGGCCAGGCCCGCGCCACAGTCGCCGCCGGCGGACGCCACAGTCGCCCGGCGCGCCGAGGCCACCGTGTCGGCCTCCACAGCCAGGCATGCACTTCGGCCCGCGCGCCCCACCACGCTGGCCGCGCTTGCTGTATCTGGGCTCGGAGGGGGCGCCCACGGCGCCCGACGCCGGGGGTCGCGTCGGCCCAAGGGCGGCAGGCGAGCGGAGACCGCTCCAATGCGCCCTGTCGTCGTGACCAGATGGTTGAACCAGTTTCCAGGAATGCTGGGTTCCGGGGGTGGTCTGACCCAACTCCCTGGGACGATGATCGCGCAATTGCACGGCAAGACCGGCTAGGTCCAACGGTGCCCGACGCCACCCAAGTCACTTCTGGCTCTGAACCACGCTATCGGGGTTCGAATCCCTGCCTCCCAGCCACACTCAAGCCCATCCCGCATAAGGGTTTGCGTCAATCGCGCCGTTCCGGCCGCGGAGACGTCCGTGGGCGTATCTGCAAACCGTCTGCAAGCCGTTCAACGGAAGGCACAGGATTCGCCAACCAAGGCGGGTTCTTCTGGCCCCCTGTAAGTGAAGAAGCACAGCATCCGGGCATTCGAGAGACGATCCGCTCGCTCAACCCGTTCACGGGCGACTTCGATGAGATGCTGAAGCGCCGGATGATCCGCCTCGGGGTCACCTACAACCGCACCTTCTACTTCATCGACAAGGGCGTGCCTCGCGGCGTCGTCTACGAGTACGGGAAGCTGTTCGAAGACGAGCTGAACAAGAAGCTGCACACCGGGAACATGAAGATCCACGTGGTCTTCGTGCCGTTGCCGCGTCCGATGCTCGCCTCGGCCCGGCTCGAGGGCAGGGTCGATGCCGTCATTGCGCAGGTCACGATCACGCCCGACAGGCAGAAGCTCGTGGACTTCACCGACCCGACGCGCAAGAACGTCAGTGAGGTCGTCGTGACCGGTCCTGGGGCGCCGGCAGTTGCCACCGTCGATGACCTGTCGGGGAAGGAGATCTACGTCCGCAAGGGCGGCGCGTACCATCAGAGCCTGCTGGCGCTCAAGGAGCGGTTCAAGGCGAAGGGCGCGCCGCAGGTACTGGTGCAGTTCGCCGCCGAGAACCTCGAAGACGACGACCTGCTCGAGATGGTGAACGCGGGATTGATCCCGGCGACTATCGCCGACAACTACCTGGCGGATTTCTGGAAGAAGATCTTCACGGGCATCACCGTCCACGACACCGTCACCGTGCGCACGGGCGGCGAGCTGGCCGTGGCCTTCCGGAAGAACAGCCCGCAGCTCAAGGCCGCGCTCAACGGGTTCCTCGCCACCTACGGCATCGGGTCCGCGTTCCGCAACATGATGGAGAAGCGCTACCTCGTGAGCACGACGTTCGCGAGGAACGCCGCCTCCGAGACCGAGCGGAAGAAGCTGCTGGCGCTGGTCGCCCTCTTCCGGAGGTACAGCGACCAGAACGGGATGGACTTCCTGCTGATGGCCGCGCAGGGCTTCCAGGAATCCGGGCTCGACCAGAAGGCGAAGAGCGCCGTCGGGGCGATCGGCATCATGCAGGTCATGCCGGCCACCGCCGCGGAGTTGAACGTCGGCGACATCTCGGAGGTGGAGGCGAACATCCACGCAGGCGTGAAGTACGTGCGGTTCATGATCGACAGGTACTTCAAGGACGAGCCGATGGACCGGCTGAACACGGGGCTGTTCGCCTTTGCGTCCTACAATGCCGGTCCGAACAAGATCCGACAACTGCGGAAGGAGGCCGCGATGCGCGGTCTCGACCCGAACGTCTGGTTCGGCAACGTGGAGCAAGTCGCGTCCGAGCGCATCGGGCGCGAGACCGTGACCTACGTAAGCAACATCTACAAGCACTACGTCGCCTACCGGCTCATCTTCGAGGAGCAGCAGCGGCGGAATGGGATGAAGGCTGCGGTGAAGCCGAAGGCGTCCCGGCAAGGTGGTCGTCGAAGCGACGCAGCGCGATCAGGCGGGCGGGCGGTTGATGCCGAGCCTCTTCATGCGGGACCGCGGCGTGGCCTCGTGGATGCCCAACCGCTCGGCCGCACCGCCCTCCCCGCGGATGCGCCACTGCGCCGCCGCGAGCGCCGCCAGGATGTGGTGCCGCTCGGCCTCTTCGAGGGTCAGCGGCGGGCGCGTCGTCGAGCCGGCCTCCGCCAGCGTATCGGCGGGCAGCGGGATATCCAGCGTCGGGCCCGCGCTGAGGATTAGGGCGCGCTCGATGAGGTTGCGCCTCTCCCGGACGTTCCCGGGCCAGGCATGACGCCGGAGGCGCTCGATCGTGTCCGCCGGAATCGCCTCCACGCGCCGGTTCATCTTTTGGCCCAGCTCCCCGGCAATCGCCCACGCGAGGGCGGGGATATCGTCCCGTCGCTCCCGGAGCGGCGGGATGGGAATCGGGAACACACTCAGCCGGTAGTACAGGTCTTTCCGGAACGTCCCCGCGGCCACCGCGAGCACCAGATCGCGGTTCGTGGCTGCCACGATGCGGACCGACACCCGGAGCGTTCGCGGGCTGCCGAGCCGCTCGAACTCCCCCGTCTCGAGCACGCGCAGGAGCCTGGCCTGCAGCTCGAGGGGCAGCTCGCCCACCTCGTCGAGAAAGAGCGTCGATCCGTCTGCCAGCTCGAAGCGGCCCGCCTGCCGCGCGAGGGCGCCGGTGTAGGCCCCCTTCTCCCGGCCGAACAACTCGCTCTCGATGAGCGGCGCGGGCAGCGCGCCGCAGTTGACGGCCACGAGCAGCCGGTCGCGCCGTCCGCTCAGGCGATGGATCGCCCGGGCCGGCAGTTCCTTCCCCGTGCCCGTCTCGCCCAGCAGCAGGACGGTCGCATCGGTCGGCGCCACGCGCTGGACGAGTTCGACGACGCGAGCCATCCCGGGGCTGTTCGCGACGACGCCATCCAGGGTGACATTCGGCACGGCGCTGTCGCGCAGGTAGCGGTTCTCGGATTCGAGGCGGTCCTTGAGCGCGCTCAGTTCGCGATTGGCGCGTGCGAGTTCCGCCGCGTGGCGGTTCCGCAACTGCGCGTCCACCGTGATCTCGCCGAGCAGGCGGATCCGCGACGCGAGGTCGACAAGCCAGACCCAGGGCTCCCTGGTACTGTCGACCGCTAGAGCGTGGCGAAAGCCCGTTGACGGGAACACAGGCACGACGAGCAGGGCGGCAGTGTTCAGCTGCTTCCAGTTCGCCTGGTCCACGGCGGCTTCGGGCGGCAGGGCCGAGACGGCGGGAATGAACACGGCCTCGCCGGACTGCAAACGCCGGTCTGTCCAGGGAAAGAGTCCCCTGACGTCGATGCGCTCCGGGATCTTGGACACGCCTCCCCGTACGCGACGTGAGTGAGGACGAGCGTCGCCCAGTCTTCCGAGTACTCGAGGACGCCCGCCCGGTCCGCGCCCACGGCCGCGCGGAGCCGTTCCGGCAGCAACACATCGACAGACGATCCGACTAGCTCCTCGCGCGGATAGCCGAGGAGGGCCAGCGCCGCGGCGTTCGCGCGGGAGATGAGGCCGCCGGCGTCGACGCCCAGAGTGGCGTCTGGGCCGGCCTCGACATCCAGCCATCCGACTCCGGTTTCGGCCGCGAGGCCGCCGCCGATGCCGGTCGAACGCGTCATGACCGTCTCCGCTGAGGGTTCCGATCCGAGACCCGCATGCTACACGCGCACTTCGTTTCATACAATCCTGTGTTCCCTGGAGTGTCAGTACTGCGTAAAGTCGTCCGCTCCAGGTAGTACGTGACACGTCGCCTCCCCGTTGACGTGTCGTTGGGGACGCGTGAGTGGCGCGCGGGCGCAATAGTGGTTACAATCCGCGCGTCGCCGCTTTCGACCTCGATTTCCGGGCGTGAAGTGGCGGCGAACTTCCTGCCCAGGCGTCTCCGGCAAGTCACCAGGACGCGCGGAGCAACCGCCGATGCAGACCGATCTTCCCTCGGAAGGTCTCACCATGGATGCCGCGCTCGTCGCGTGGCACCGCAAGGCCACCAACGTCCTGCTCGTCGCGAGCGCAGCGGGTCACTTGCTGCCGGCGGTCCTGGTGGCGGCAGGCTACGGTCCCCGCATGACCACGTGGTTCAGAGCTGCCGGCCTGCTGTGCTACATGGTCATGGTTGCCAGTGCGGTGTTGCTGCGTGTCAACTGGCGCATAAGGCTTGGGGCGTATTTCGTCGCGGCCTACACGGTAGTGGCTCTCACGAGCGTCTCGCCTGTCCAGGGGCCCTACGCGAGCGTGGGTCTTATCGCGCAACCGATCCTCGCCCTGGTCCTCTGCGGCCCGATCGCAGCAAGACTCGCCATCGCGGCGAGCGCCGTGATCCTCGTGTCAGCTCCCTTCGTACGCATTCTGCCAGGCGTCGCAGGCGCACTGATCGTCGACGCCGCACCGCCGACTGTTCCGCTGGTCATCGTCGGGTTCCAGACGGCAGGGCTCGGAGCTTTTCTCGCCATGCTGATCGTGCTCCTGGACCGTTTTCACCGGTTTCTCCTGCGCACGCTCGCTGCCCAATATCAGGCGAAGGCCGACCTCTGGCGAGAGGCTCTCGAGCGGCACCGCCTAGAGCGGGAGATCGCTGCCATCGGCGACGAAGAGCGACGCCGGCTTGGCCGCGACCTGCACGACGGCGTGTGCCAAGACCTCACGGCGGCGCTGCTGCGCTGGCAGACTCTGCAGCGATCGCTGAGGGAAGGCGGGCCGGTGACCGCCGCAGAATCCGAGCGCCTCACCGCGCTGCTGACGGAGGCCATAGACGAGGCTCACAACATCGCGCTCGGGCTCTGCCCCGTGGAGCCGGAGCCCGACGCCCTTGCGCCGGCGTTGCGTGCGCTAACCAGGCGGATGCAAGACGCGGCAGACGTTCACTGCGAGTTCCTCGTGTCCGGGGACGTACGCGTGCCCGAGTCCGAGATGGCGCAGCATCTCTACCGCATCGCACAGGAGGCCTTGAGCAACGCGGTGCGCCACGCGCGCGCCACGCGGATCGCCGTGGAACTGCGCGGAGACACCGGCCAACTGGCGTTGCAGGTGGAAGACGATGGTGTGGGCCTCCCACCCCACGCGGGGGGTGGCGGCATGGGGCTGCGGACGATGGCGTACCGGGCGCAGATTCTCGGGGGCCGGTTGACGATCAC
>Ga0316601_100000928_pt1 | contig 13615 bp, 13 predicted proteins | sample OWC_soil_day5_no_FD_207663 | JGI IMG/M metagenome (GOLD analysis project Ga0316601, IMG submission 207663) | Wetland soil microbial communities from Old Woman Creek delta, Ohio, United States - OWC_soil_day5_noCT | ecosystem: Environmental > Terrestrial > Soil > Wetlands | place: USA: Ohio...
AACTATTAACATTGAACCTATTGCTACAGCAAGTGAAGTTAAAAATGTTCTTCCTTTTCTTCTGCCTAAATCTCTAAAGGCCATCTTTAAACCGTCACTAAATTTCATCCCTTGTTACCTCCTGAACCTCACCGTCTCTTATTTTTATAATTCTTTTAGCTTCTTTAGCATCTTCAGTATTATGAGTAACCATTATTATTGTATAGCCTTTTTTATTTAGATTCTTTAATAGATCCATAACATTTGCACCATTTTTGGAATCAAGGTTTCCTGTAGGCTCGTCTGCAAAAATTATTTTCGGAGAATTTACTAATGCTCTTGCAATACTTACTCTCTGTCTTTGTCCACCAGACATTTCTGTAGGCTTGTTTTTCATTTTATCTTCTAGGTCAACCATCTTTAATGCATTAATTGCTTTAAGCTTTCTCTCTTTTCCGCTCACACCAGCAAATATTAATGGCATCATTACATTTTCAAGGGCAGTTTGAGTGTTTTCTAAGTTAAAGGATTGAAATACAAAGCCTATAGTACTGTTTCTGTATTTAGCCATTTGTCTATCCTTTAGGTTGCTTATATCTTTTCCTTCTATATATATACTTCCTGAGGTTGGAGTATCTAGTCCACCTATTAGGTGCATTAACGTTGATTTCCCTGAACCTGAAGGTCCAACAATCGCTAGAAAATCTCCCTCATTAATCTTTAAGCTTACATTATTTAATGCTGCAAACTCCTCTTTTCCCATTTTATAAATTTTAGAAACGTTTTTTACTTCTATCATTTTTTTTCCTCCTATAAGTTAAAGAATGTTTCTACATTCAAATATTTTTGTTTTGCCTTGCCTTAGCCATCTTCAAAAAATAAATAAATCAGTATACTCGTCTATTTTGTGTTATCCTGCGTCAACATAACCCTTAGATAGCGTTGCTATCTGTGGAACCTGTTTCCTTGTCTAACTCAAAATATACTTCGCATCTTTGACTTATTATTTATTTTCAGATGCCTTATGTAACTATTGTACAAGATATAAAATTCACAAACCATTTTTATAGCTTACAATTCTACACTTTAACCTTACACTTTTGTCACATTAGAATTATTTCTTCCGTGTTCTCAGTGTCTTCTGTTTTTTCAGTGTTATAAAGGTCTTTTTCAGTGCTTTCTGTACTAAAAGGTTATTTCTTTAGAAATTATATCTTTGTCGTCAAAAAAAATTAAGAATTTTATTTCAGTGTCTTGAAAAAGATAATAGTGTGTGTTAATATATAAGTAAGCTAAAGCTTACACACTAAGCAAAAGTTAAGGAGAATTATATGACAAACAGAGAGCAAGAAATTTTAGAGTTAATAAGAAGAAATCCTATGATTTCTCAGAAGGAATTAGCAGATTCCTTAGGAATCACACGCTCCTCTGCTGCGGTGCATATCACAAATTTAATAAAAAAAGGTAATATTGCAGGTAAAGGTTATATAGTTAAGGATGAAGCCTATGTATGTGTATTAGGTGGAACTAATATGGATATACAAGGTTTTCCAAGGAATAGGCTTATTTTAAAGGATTCAAATCCTGGGGAAGTAAAACTATCACTTGGAGGCGTTGGAAGAAATATTAGTGAGAATATGGTAAAACTTGGTGTAGATACAAAGCTTATCAGTGTGGTTGGTGGAGATGTATATGGCAACAAAATTTTAGAGGAAGCAAGACTTATTGGACTCGACATGCAGGACTCTCTAATATTAAAGGACCAATCAACTTCAACTTACCTTTCCATGCTGGACGAGAGTGGCGACATGATGGTGGCCATAGCTCACATGGATATTTTTGAAAAGATGACTATAGAATTTATTAAGAGTAAAAAGCATCTTGTAGAAAATTCAAGGCTTTGTATAATAGATACAAATATACCGAAGGAAGTAATTGAATATGTGTTAACAAACTTTAAGGATACTGAGTTTTTCTTGGATACTGTATCTAGCACTAAGGCTCAAAAAATAAAGGACTTAATAGGTTATTTCCATACTATAAAGCCTAATAAGATTGAAGCAGAAATGCTTTCAGGCATTAAAATTGAAACTAAAGATGATTTAAGAAAAGCAGCAGAACATTTTTTAAATCAAGGTGTTAAAAGAGTGTTTATAACAATGGGAGAGGAAGGGACTTACTATAATGATGGACAGAATGAAAATCTCATTCCTACACCTACTATTAAGGTGGTAAATGCCACAGGAGCTGGAGATGCGTTTGTAGCTGGTCTTGCATATAGCTACTGCAATGATTTTGATTTAGATTATACAACTCGTTTTGCTATGACTGCATCAGTACTAGCCCTTTCCCATGAAAATACAATAAATCCAAATATGTCATTAGAAAATATTAATAAAAAGATGAAGGAGATAGGATTATGTTAAAAAGATATTTAGATATTAACCCAGAGGTTGCAAAGGCATTAGAAGAAGGAAGACCAGTAGTTGCATTAGAGTCAACTATTATATCCCATGGTATGCCATATCCAAAGAATGTTGAAACAGCATTAAATGTTGAAAAAATTATAAGAGACAACGGAGCAATTCCAGCTACAATAGCAATATTAAAGGGAAAGCTTAAAGTAGGTTTAACTCAAGAAGAAATAGATTACCTAGGAAAAACTCCAGGTGTTGTTAAAACTAGTAGAAGAGATATACCTTTCATAGTTTCAAAAGGACTAGATGGAGCAACAACAGTAGCTTCAACTATGATAATAGCTGCTCTTGCAGGTATTAAAGTATTTGCAACTGGCGGAATCGGTGGAGTACACAGAGGAGCTCAGCAAACTTTTGATATATCAGCAGACCTTGAAGAATTATCACAAACAGATGTAGCTGTTGTATGTGCAGGAGCAAAATCAATACTAGATATAGGTTTAACTCTTGAATACTTAGAAACTAATGGAGTACCAGTTATAGGTTTTGGAACAAATGAGCTTCCAGCATTCTATACAACTAAGAGTGGCTTTGGAGTAGACTACAGAGTAGATACTGCAGAAGAACTTGCGAAGGCATTAAAAGCTAAATGGGATTTAGGATTACAGGGTGGAGCAGTAGTTGCAAATCCAATTCCAGAACAATATGCAATGGATTACGATACTATAACTAATGCTATAGAAAGTGCATTAAAAGAGTTAGATGAAAAAGGAATAAAGGGAAAAGAAAGTACACCATTCCTTCTTGCAAAAGTTAAGGAACTTACTGGTGGATCAAGTTTAGAATCCAACATTCAGCTAGTATACAACAATGCTAAGGTTGGAGCACAATTAGCTGTAGAGCTTGCTAAGCTTGGAAAATAACATTTTAAACCAACACCCCTGGGGTATCCCAGGGGTGAATTTTTTTGTTTGTTGACAAATAAAAATATTTGCATTAATATAAGTGTATAAGGAATTGCTAATATACTTATATTACTATGAGTATTATTAATTATTGATGGTTATTATAATTATTAATAACTATTGGAGGAGAAGTTTATGTTAGATAAGGCAAAAGACATTGCAGAGTTGTTAAAGGTTATATCAAATGAAAATCGATTATTAATAGTATGTCTCTTAATTGAAAAACCAATGAATGTAAGTGAGCTTCATGAAAATTTAAATCACTTAACTCAATCTGCACTATCACAGCATTTATCAATATTAAAGGCTCACAAGATATTAGAATCTAATAAGAATGGGTTGACGATTACTTACTCCATATATGATCAGCGTATTATTAAACTAATGGAAGCCATAAAAAAGAATTATTGTGATTAAAAATAAGCTCTAGTTGAGATATTCAGGCCAGTTGGAATGGGCTGACTTAGAGTACCTCCTGTGGCTACTGAAAGGAAGAGGGTTATGTTTAATTTTTTTAGTAAAAATAAATTTGATTCTGTGAACGTTAATGATTTAGAGAGCTTGTTGGGGAAAATAAATTTAATAGATATAAGAGAAAGCTATGAATACAGAAATGGACATTTGCCAACTGCTAAAAACATTCCAATGAATAGTATTTTAGCCGAGCCAGAAAAGTACCTGGATCACGGAAAAGAATACCACATTCTTTGTCAATCAGGAGGAAGAAGTTCAAGAACTTGCGGCACTCTAGCATCAAAAGGCTACAATGTAATTAATGTAGCAGGAGGTACTGGAAGCTACAAAGGAAATTTGCAGAGATAATTTATAAATTTATATACACAGAGGAGATGGCAAAATGACAAAGGCATCAGAATTTCATAAACAGGGATTTACTTGCGGAGAAGCAATGATAAAGGCTTATAACGAGGAGCACAATACTACTATTCCAGTAGGTATAGGTAGCAGCATGGGAGCTGGCTTTACAGTAGCCAGTCTTTGCGGAGCAGTTGGAGCTGCAGCAGTTATTATTGGACATTTAAAGGGAAGAGAAAGTGAAAAGGAAGCTAACGAAGCAAGAAGTTATTCTAAAGAGCTAATGATGGAGATAAGAAATAAGTATGGCACTGAGGTGTGCAAGGATTTAAAGAAAAGTGGAGTTAGTTGTAGTGAAATCATAGATTTTACTTATGATGCACTAAATAGAATACTTAAATAAAAAAGTTGCAAGTGTATTCTACTTGCAACCTTCATATTACATTTTAAATTTTTAATTGGTTTTTAAAGTGAAGTGGCGTAAGCATAGTCTTAAGCCACTTTTTTTATTCTATAGGAATTTAAAAATTTTAAAGTTGAGGATAACTTTCGGACACGACACATTTTAATTACTATTTAAAGTTTCTTTCCTATAGAATAAAAAACAAAGGTGCAGGGAAAGTATTTCCCTGCCGTATTAAGGAGGGTGCTCAGACGCATGTATATGCGTCGTCGAAGGGAACCATAGGGTTCCCTAGCGAAAGCGCCGAAGGCGATTTTTTTACATTAAAGTTAATTTTCAATCTTGTTTTTATAGAATTTTAGCAAATATATGCCCGTTAACACTTGGCATAAAATAAAGAATATAGTGATACCATTTGATATAAGAGGTTTTCTAAAGAGTTCAATAGCTGCTGAATTCGCTAATTGTTTTGTCTGATTATAGGACTTAATATTCACATAGTAAATTGGTATTAAATTTGATAGATTCATTATTCCTTCCAAAGTTATTAATAAACCTGAGGTTAAACGAATAGTTTCATTGGTTATTAATGCTTGGACATTATTTAGGTTGTATTTTTTTAGGTAAGTTATTAATAAGAAAATAGTTATTGCGGTAACAATTAACCAAAAAGGAATATCTTTTATAAATAAGCTCAGTGCACTATAAATATCTTCACTAAAAATCATGGAGGTAATTAACTTTGTAAGGAATGAGAAGATGCTTATTACAGTTACAAATAATAAGGCAGTACCGGATGCAATTTTTAAATGTTCATGTTTTTCCATTTTTTATCCCCACCTTTTCCTTTATACAAATTATCATGATTACATAATAAATAGCATAATCTTTAAAATTAATTTACCATATATATAAAAATATGTAAATTAAAATCTGATATTTGCTGCATTGTATTCAGAGCCAAAGAGGACAATGTTTGCCTGTACCCCAAGCCTTTCACCAGAGTTCCTAGAGGGAGCATTAAAAGGACATGACTTAATGGAAATGGCTAAGAAGGTCACCACGAAAGGAAAAAAGCGATAGGCTTGCCGAAAGGCAGGCCTTTTTTAATTGACAGAAATCTAAATCTTTATTTTTTCTTTAGTTTCTATACATTTTTACTTTATTTTAGTTTTGTACAATAGAATTGTTGGCAGAATTTATATATTTTATAAGGTTATAGGAGGTATTATGATGAATGTTCTTGAGGTTAAGGATATTTATAAAAAGCTTGGAAAGAGAGAAATAATTAAGGGTGTTAGTTTCTCGGTAAAAGAAGGTGAGATATTTGGTTTTTTAGGTCCAAATGGAGCAGGAAAAACTACTACAATTAGAATGCTAGTGGGGCTTATAACTCCAAATAGCGGCAGTATTAAGATAATGGGGCATGATATACGGAAAGAAAAGATAGAGGCACTAAGAAATGTAGGGTGTATAGTGGAAAATCCAGATATGTATAATGATTTAACAGGTATTGAAAACTTAAGATTTTATGCGGATTTATATGGCAATATCTCAAAGGAGAGAATTGATGAGGTAGTTGAGATTATAGGCTTAAAAGACAGAATCAACGATAAGGTTAAAAAATATTCTCTTGGGATGAAGCAAAGGTTAGGATTAGGACAGGCTATACTATGCAATCCAAAGCTGCTTATATTAGATGAACCAACTAATGGGCTGGATCCTGTAGGAATGCATGAATTTAGGGAAATAGTAAAAAACTTTGCTAAGGAAAACAATAGTGCGGTTTTCATATCATCACACATATTGTCAGAGATTGAGCAAGTATGTGATAGTTATGCAGTAATAAATGAGGGAGTAATACAAGCGCAAGAAAAAATATCAATGGGTTCTAATAATATTGAAAAGCTAAAGATAAAAACAAAGGATATTGATAAGCTTGTTAAGATTTTCTCAGCTTTAGATTTTATAAGTGACATGGATGTAGATGATGGATATGTTTTAATGAATACGGCACCAGGAAGTTTTTCTAAGGTTATTAAAGAAATTGGCAAGAATGATATAGATATTGAGGATATTTGTAAAGTACAGGATAGCCTTGAGGATAGATTTATGAAAATGATGAGGGGAGCTGTTAAAAATGTTTAAGCTGACAAAAAATGAAATAGTTAAAATTTTAAAATCTAAAAAGTATATTGTGGCTATGAGTATATTACTTGTTTTATACATAGGAATGACTTTTTTAATGTATAAGGAGGCAGTGAAATCAACGCCAGAAGCAAGGCTTAATGATAGCAAGAGGTATATGAAATATTTACAGGAGGAAAAAGAAAAAAACGGTGTTTCTGAAAAAAGAAAAAATGAAATAGATAAGCAGATAAAAGATTTAGAGATGCAAATTAAAAATTCCGAATTTGCAATAGCAAATAGCAATGTGGAATGGCATGAAAAGCTTAAGAAGCAAAATGAAGAATTCAAAGACCAATTAAAGGAAGCTGAAGAAAGTGGTAATAATGAAGCAATAGTAAGGTGCAAAGAGCAAATAGCTTGTAATGAATATTGCTTGAAAAATAATATAAAACCAACTCCTGACTCTAAAATAACTTCCTTTGGTATGATGCCTCACGTAAATGCATTTGTAGGAATGCTAATTATTTCTGTTATAATTGCCATTATAACTTCAGATTCTATTTCAGGGGAATTTAATCCCGCAACTATAAAGTATCTTTTAACAAAACCAATTTCAAGGCAAAAGGTGGTATTTTCTAAATTTGCAGCATCGATTTTAACCTGCATTGTATCGTTTATTGTTATAAAGCTTATAATGTTTGTGGGCATTGGAGTGATATTTAGCTTTGGTAATTATAAAGAGCCGATTGGTATATTTACTAAATTCGCCGCAGATAAGGATATGATTGCTCAGGTAGGATTAGGAGTAAAACCAGATATAAACAGCTTAAAGACACTTTCAATTTTACAATTCACTTTATTAAGTGAGGCTATAAATTTATTGTTTATCTGTGCTTGTGCAGCAGTATGTTTCTTAATTTCTACACTATCAAAGAAATCCTCCACTTCTATTAGTATTAGTATTATATTGCTTGTAATAGCATCTGTTTTTACTACTTTTCAGGCAGGAGGTAATGGGGGAAGTGTTGCAGTTCGCAAAGTTATGCCTTTTTTATTCTCAACCTATGGTAGCGGAGAATTTATTCTTAGCGGAGAGTTAACCAGCAAACTGGGGCAAAGTTTTGTAACTATTCCCTTTGTTATTATGATTCTTGTATTATGGACAGCTGTATGTTATGCAATATCTAATTTTGTATTTGTAAAAAAAGATATATTATCATAGCTGATATAAAAGACTAACGTGGCAACATACGTTAGTCTTTTACCTAGGTTTCATAAAAGAGTATTCCTTGGTATAATGTTGTATATTAGGGGGGATTTACTAATGACTTATAAGATATTAGTGGTAGATGATGATAGATCCATAGTGGAGTTTTTATCTATATATTTCACTAAGGAAGGATATGAGGTTAGCTGTGCCTATGATGGGGAAGAAGCTCTAAGTAAAATAAAAAGTGAAGAGTTTCATTTGATTTTGATGGATATAATGATGCCCAGAATGGATGGAGTTGAAGCAATAAAAATTATAAGGCAGAATTCAATTGTTCCTATTATATTTTTAACTGCAAAGGATACTCAGCAGGACAAAATAAAAGGCTTTATTTCCGGCTGCGATGATTATATAACCAAGCCCTTTGATTTGATTGAGCTTTCTCTTAGAATGTCAGTTATGTTAAAAAGAGTTTCTAATAATGTAAGTGATGCAAATAAGGATATCCTAAAAGTTAAGGATTTAGAGATAAACCTAAAAGAGCACACCATCTATAAGGAGGGAGCTGAGATAAAGCTTACACCTAAGGAATTTGATATTTTAGTTCTACTTGGCAAAAATAAGGGAAGAATTTTTTCCTCCAATGAGATATATGAAAGAATATGGGAAGAGGATTTTTTAGAAAGTGACAATAGCTTATTAACTCATATTAGAAACCTAAGAGAAAAGTTAAATGATTCTGTTAAAAATTCAAGATACATTAAGACAGTATGGGGAGTGGGTTATAAAATTGAAAAAGAATTATAAGTTTGGATTAACTGGAGAAATAACAATAAGCTTTTTTCTATCAGGCATTTTTGCTATTTTTATATTTATTTTGGCATCTAAGTCTTTAAATATTACATCAAGAAGCATAAATAAAATTGTATTTCCTTCAAATTTTAATGATGAAGTAATATTACAAAAATTCACACGTGATACAGGAAATGATATAGATATTTTTATCAGAAAAAATCTTCAGGATATTACAAACCATGATGAATTTCAAAAAAAACTTAAAAAATCATTTCCATATGAGTACAATGGCAAGTTATCAATTTACATAGCCAACTTAAAAGGGGAGATATTAAATTCCAGTACAGAAGAAGAAATATTTAGTATTCAAACTTCAAAGCTGAAGGAAACTTTAGAAGTTAAGCAAAATGATTATTTAGCGCAAGTTGTAGAAATAAAAAAGATTGATGAGGAAAGGTATCTAGTAGTAAAGCAGGAGCAGGTTATTGGTGGTGGTTTGATTTCATCTTTTTTGTTTATATTGTTATGGATGATAATTTTTGCATTGCTTACTAAGGGAAGATTGAGATATATTCTATCTATTGAAAAAGGGATAAGGGAACTATATTCTTCTGATTTTGAAACCAAGATACCAATAAAATATAAGAATGAACTTACAAATTTAGCTGTAACAATAAATGATATGGGAGATAAAATTAAGGATAATAGAGAAAATGAAAAGGAATTTTTATTAAACATATCTCATGATTTACGAACACCGTTAACTTCTATTTTAGGCTTTTTAAAGCTTTTGAAAGAAAAAAAATATGACAGTGAAGAGGATAAAGATAGATACATAAATATAATTGAAGAAAAGAGCTTGTATCTAAAAAAACTTATAGATGAATTTTTTGAGTTTTCCAAGCTGAAATGGCAGGATGTTGAATTACATAAACAAAATATTAAGCTTCAAGAAATATTAAGGCAGATAAGTGAAGGATTTTATCCCCAGTTAGAAGAACATAATATGACTATTGATATGAACTTGCCTGAAAATCCATTATACATTAATGTTGACGTAGATAAACTTATTAGAGTATTAGAAAATATTATAACTAATGCAATAAAATATAGTAGTGAGAAAACGGAAATAACTATAAATCTATATGAAGAGAAATATAAGCCAGTTATAGAGATTTGGAATACTCCCAAAGAGAAAATAAGGGAAGTGGAGCTAAAGCTTTTCTTTAAAAGGTTTTACAAAAAAGATTTATCAAGAAACAGCAGGGGTTCAGGCTTGGGGCTTTCAATAGCTTTGGAAATAGTAAAGCATCAAGGAGGAACATTGGAAGCTAAAATGAAAGATGATAAATTTGGGATTATAATGAAACTCTAAAAAATGAATATTTGTATAGTATGTTAATTGAAAACTGCTAAAATGTAGAGATGCATTTTGGCAGTTTTTGTTTATTATAAAAAAAACGGTTAATAATTAAGATAATGATTATTATTTATGCACATGGATATGAAAAAAGCTTTAGTAAATAAGGAGATAGATGAATGGCTGTAAAAGTTTTAACGGATAGCACAAGTTATATAGATGCAAAGGTTAGAGAAGAGTTGGATATAAGAATGGTGTCCCTAAGCGTTGCCTTTGAGGATGAAAGCTTTAAAGAAATGGACATTGATAATGAAGCTTTTTATAAAATGATGGAGTTAAAAGGAATTCCAAAGTCTTCTCAGCCTTCTGCTATTGATTTATACAATGAAATGAAATCAGTTGTGGAGCAGGGAGATAGTCTTCTTTGTATTTTTATATCCTCAGATATGAGTGGTACTTACTCAACTGCACATATTGCTAGAAATATGGTTTATGAGGAGTACAAGAATGTAAGTATAGAGATAGCAGACTCAAGGTCAAATTCCATGCAGCTAGGTTTTGCTGCTATAGTAGCAGCTAGAGCTGCTAAGGAAGGTAAAACCCTTGATGAGGTTAAAAAAGCAGCTGAAAATAATATAAAAAGAAGCAGGTTTTTATTTATACCAAATAGCTTGGAATATTTAAAAAAAGGGGGAAGGATAGGAGGAGCAAGTGCGCTAATAGGCAATCTTCTTAAAATTATTCCTATTTTAACCGTAGAGGATGGGAAAACAACCATATTAACAAAGATTAGAACTAAAAAGAAAGCTATGTCAATCATGATAGATAAAATGCTGGAGGATATTAATCAATATGGGCTAGGTGAAATAGTAATTCATCATATTAATTATTATGATGGAGCTGTTGAGTTTGCTAATATGATTAAAGAAAAAATAAATGTGCCACTTAGTATATGCGCTTTAGGACCAGTTATAGGACTGCATGTTGGACCAGGAACAATAGCTGTTGTTTACTATACTGAGAGGGATATGAGATAGAAAGGTTATTTTAAAAAGCAGTTAAAGCACCCATTGTTAGGGTGTTTTTTTAATTACCTTAATGGAGAACTAACATAAATCGAGAAGGAACATATATTATAAGAGTTTAGGCTTAAATAGTTCCCATTTAATTATATGTTTCATATATTTTTTATAAGAACAAAGTTTTTATAAAGGGGGACAATTTATGTTTGATATTTACCCCAAATTAAAATATGTGAATGTTATTGGAGAAAAGCTTGAAAGTAATAAAGAGTTATCCATAGTTAGAAAAAGCATGAAGGATTTTAGTAAAAATGCCTCGGATATAAGTAATGAATTATATAGTAATGAAAGCTTTGGAATTATTATAGAAAGAGAAAAGGTAGAGATTTATTGTGATAGTGATAGAGCATTCTATTATGGTGTATTAACTTTAAAGCAGCTTAAAGATGAGGATAAGCTTTATAATTCAATTATTTTTGATTATCCTCATATGAAAATAAGAGGAATTATTGAAGGCTTTTATGGTGAACCCTGGACTCTTGAAAGGCGATGTGAAGCTATAGAGACCATCAGTAGATTTAAGATGAATACCTATATTTATGCACCTAAAAATGATTTGTACCACAGAATTAAGTGGAGTGAACCTTATCCTAAGGATGAGCTGCAGCAAATGAAGGAACTATTTGAGTATTGCTCAAATAGGTATATAGATTTTTATTATACCTTAGGACCAGGAGTATCTATAAAATATGCAAGCAAGGAGCATTTGAGACTTTTGATAAATAAATATATGCAGCTATATGAAATTGGGGTTAGAAATTTTGGCATTTTATTTGACGACATACCACTAGAGCTTGTAGATGAAAAGGATAAAAAAGTTTTTGCAACTGCAGATACAGCTCATGCTTATATTGTAAATGAGCTGTATGAATATCTTAAAGCTTTAGATAGCAGTTGTAGTTTAATTGTTTGCGGTTCAGTTTATTGCGGGAAGGGAAATGAACCCTATATAGTTAATTTGTGCAGAAATTTACCTAAAGAGGTTAATATCTTTTGGACAGGACGTTCTATATGCTCCCAGGAGCTAGACTTTAGAGATGCTATCTTTTTCTTGGAAAATAATTTTCATAAGCCTGTATTTTGGGACAATTACCCTGTAAATGATGCAGAGATGGAGTATGAAATGCATTTAGGACCTATAGTAGGGAGGGATGGAGAACTTTATAAGTTTGCGGAGGGACTAGTTTCAAATGTAATGGAGTATAAAGAAGCATCAATGATTCCAGTAATTACTGCAGCGGATTACCTATGGAATAGCTTAGATTACAGTAGTGATGACAGTTTAAAAAGAGGAATTTTAGAGGTTGCAGGGGAGAAGGATTTTCAGGCCTTCAGTTCCTTCAATAAGTTCTGTTTAAAATCATGCTTGAATGGAAGAGGGAATGAGGAGTTTATAGAAAAAATTGTGCAATTTCAGTATGAATATAATGAGGGAAGAGCAAAGGAAGCCTTTGATAATATAGAAGTGTATTTTACAAATAATTTAAAAGCAGCATTGGCGCTAGAAAAATCCATGGAAAATACGGCATTAAGAATAGATGTTTTAAAGTGGCTAAAAAAGTTTATAGCCTTTAATAAGCTTTGGATAAGAGTTATTAGATGCGCAAAGGAATTTAAATGTGGAAGTAAACTGCAAGCCTTAGCAATCCTTTTACCTATCCCTATTATGCTCTATCTATTTAATAGAAATCCTATCAGAATGATGAACTTTGAAACCAAAGTATTAATTGATGCTATACTAAAGTAAATATTACAGCAATCACCGGGCAAGATAAGAGAGATAAGCTTAATAATTTGAAATTAATGCTAATTAATATTTATGGATAATCATTATTGAAATCGTTGTCAAAAAACGAATTTTAATGTAAAATTAAATTAACAGCATGGACATTTATAAGCTTATATCCATGTTAAACAACCCATTTAAGCAATGTGGTTAAAATACATTATAAATGGAGTGGAGATTAATGAACAACATTTTAAACCTTATCAAGGATAGAGCATTAACTTATGAGCAAAAGGTATTAAGCCTTGCAAGAGAGGCTGAAAACAGTATCGATGTTATGAATATTAGCAAGGAGGCACAGCAGTATAGGGAAGAGGGAATTATTTGTGACCTAAATGAAGGCCATGCACCCTACAGACCTAGATATATAGTGCCAGACTACGAAAAGTTCATGAAAAATGGAAGTGAGTTTTTAGGATTAAAGCCGCCAACAGATATTTGGGAAGCGGTAAATAGCTTATTGATTTTATATAAGCATGTTCCATCAATTACATCCTTTCCTGTATATGTAGGAAACCTTGATACCTTATTAGAGCCTTTTGTTCAAGAGGAAGAGGAAGCATTTAAGGCAATAAAGTTGTTTTTGACTCATATTGATAGAACACTTACAGATTCCTTCTGTCATGGCAACCTTGGTCCAATAGAAACTAAAGCAGGAAGATTAATTTTAAAAGC
>Ga0316601_100000929_pt1 | contig 13609 bp, 12 predicted proteins | sample OWC_soil_day5_no_FD_207663 | JGI IMG/M metagenome (GOLD analysis project Ga0316601, IMG submission 207663) | Wetland soil microbial communities from Old Woman Creek delta, Ohio, United States - OWC_soil_day5_noCT | ecosystem: Environmental > Terrestrial > Soil > Wetlands | place: USA: Ohio...
ACGATCAGCCAGCCGACGGCGATGCGGCCGTTGGCGGTGGTGAGGGCGTTGCGGTCCTCCAGGGCCTTGAGCAGGACGACCGTGCTCGCCACCGACAGGCTCAGCCCCAGCACCAGCGCGGCACCGAAGGTCCACCCCCAGGCGAGCATGACCGCGACGCCGAGCGCCGTGGCGACCAGGATCTGCCCGACCGCGCCCGGGATCGCCAGGCGGCGCACGGCCAGCAGGTCGGCCACCGAGAAGTGCAGGCCGACGCCGAACATCATCAGCATGACGCCGATCTCGGCCAGCTGGCCGGCCAGGCCGCCGTCCGCAAGGGACTCGGGCATCGCGCCGCCGACCACCACCCCGGCCACGAGATAGCCGACGAGCGGCGGTAGACGCAGTCGCTGGGCCAGGAATCCGAACACGAAGGCGAGCACCAGGCCGATGGCGATGGTGGCGATGAGCGTGACGTCGTGGCTCAAGTTCCCTCCCCATCCGGCATTCGCGCAGGCCGGCCCGGTGGTGGCCGCTCGGCAAAGGGCTCGGGGGTCGATTCCACGCCCGAGAGCGGCGGCACCAGAGAAACGCCAGACTGGTCAATGACCTGGCCGATTTTTATGGCGGAGAGGGTGGGATTCGAACCCACGGATCCTCGCGGATCGCCGGTTTTCAAGACCGGTGCCTTAAACCACTCGACCACCTCTCCAGCGTTCGACTGCGTCGTCGGGAAAATCCCGCTCAGGGTGTTTCCCACCCCCCCTTGTCGGAAAGGCCGGGAGAGCATACCTGAAGGCACGATAGCGGCCCACGAGCGCCGTCACCGGGTTGCGATTCAGGGGCGGTCAGTTATGCTTTCGGAACTTCGGCATTCTCCGCAGGTCAAACTTTGTGGTAAGGCCGAATTCAAAACCTGAGGAGACTCAAAAACATGCAACGCATTGATTACTCGGTCGTGAGAACAGGTGCGGGTGCCCTGGCGACCAACAAGGTCGTCAAGAACACCTTCGCCCTGCTGTCGATGACCCTGTTGTTCAGCGCAGCGGTGGCCGGCGTCTCGATGGCGTTCAACTGGCCGCACCCAGGCCTGCTGCTGACGCTCGCCGGCTACTTCGGGCTGCTGTTCCTGACGCACCGACTCGCCAACTCGGCCTGGGGCCTGCTCGCGGTGTTCGCCCTGACCGGCTTCATGGGGCTCACCATCGGCCCGGTCATCAGTAACTATCTGACCGCGTTCCAGAACGGGCACCAGCTCGTGATGCTGGCGATGGGCGGCACTGGAATCATCTTCCTGGGCCTCGCCGGCTACGCGATGACCACCCGGAAGGATTTCAGCTTCATGGCCGGCTTCCTGATGGTCGGCGTGCTTGTTGCCTTCCTGGGCAGCATCGCGGCGGTGGTCTTCAGCATCCCGGCCCTGGCGCTCGCGGTTTCTGTCATGTTCGTGCTGCTGATGTCGGGTATGATCCTGTATCAGGTCAGCGAGCTGGTGCACGGGGGCGAGACGAACTATATCCTCGCCACCGTAGGGCTTTACGTATCGATCTACAACCTTTTCCTGAGTCTGCTGCAACTTCTCGGCGTCTTCTCTGGCGACGAGTAACCTCTCCAAACTGCGGCAGAAAACCCCGACGCCCCATGGCGCCGGGTTTTTTTTGCGTGGTCCCCGCGTCAGGCCAGCCGGTCCGCGCCGCCCATGTACGGCCGTAGTGCCTCGGGGATGCGGATGCTGCCGTCGGCCTCCTGGTAGATCTCGAGCACGGCGACCAGCGTCCGCCCGACCGCCAGGCCCGAACCGTTCAGGGTGTGCAGGAGCTCGGGCTTGCCAGTCGCGGGATTGCGCCAGCGGGCCTGCAGGCGGCGCGCCTGGAAGTCCTCGAAGTTGGAGCACGAGGAGATCTCCCGATAGGTCCCCTGCCCCGGCAGCCAGACCTCGATGTCGTACGTCTTGGCAGCCGAGAACCCCATGTCGCCCGTGCACAGGGTCACGACGCGGTACGGCAGGCCGAGCTTCCGCAGGATCGTCTCGGCGTGGCCCGTCAGCTCCTCCAGCGCGCGGTACGACTCGTCGGGCCGCACGGCCTGGACCAGCTCCACCTTCTCGAACTGGTGCTGGCGGATCATGCCGCGGGTGTCCTTCCCGTAGGATCCCGCCTCGCTGCGAAAGCACGGCGTGTGCGCGACCCAGCGGCGCGGCATGTAATCGGCGTCGACGATGACGTCCCGCACCAGGTTGGTCACGGGCACCTCGGCGGTGGGGATCAGGTAGTAGGGCTGCTCGCCGGCGAGGCGGAACAGCTCGGCCTCGAACTTGGGAAGCTGACCGGTGCCCCGCAGGCTGTCCGCGTTCACGAGGTACGGGACATAGGCCTCCGTGTAACCGTGCTCCCGGGTGTGCGTGTCGAGCATGAACTGGATCAGCGCGCGATGCAGCCGCGCGAGCGGGCCCGCCATGACCACGAAGCGCGCCCCCGTGAGCTTGACGGCCGCCTCGAAGTCCATGAGGCCGAGCGCCGCACCCAGGTCGACGTGATCCTTCGGCGCGAAGTCGAAACGCGGCGGCTCGCCCCAGCGCCGCTCCTCGCGGTTGTCGTACTCGTCGCGGCCGTCGGGCACGGAGGCGTGCGGGATGTTCGGCGTGGTCAGCGCGATCGCCAGCCAGTCGGCCTGGATCGTCTCCAGCTCGGCCTCCGCCGCCTTCAGCTCGTCGCCGAGGTGGGCCACCGCATCGAGCAGCGGCTGGATGTCCTGCCCCGCCGCTTTGGCGCGGCCGATCTCCTTGGACTTGGCGTTGCGCTCGGCCTGCAGCTCCTGGGTGCGCACCTGCGCGGCCTTGCGACGGGCATCGAGGGCGCGGATCGCCGCCGTGTCGAGGCTGAAGCCGCGGCGGGCGAGCTGCCGCGCCGCATCGTCCAGGTCGTTGCGAAACCAGCGTGGGTCCAGCATCGGTACTCCCCTGCGTTTGCTGTCGCGTCAGAGCTCGGTCGCGCCGAAGGTGTCGCAGCTCGACATCTTTCCGCCCTCCAGTCCGCGCTGGAACCAACGGGTGCGCTGCGCGGAGCTGCCGTGCGTGAAGGAGTCAGGCGTGACGTACCCGCGCGACCGCCGCTGCATCCGATCGTCGCCGATGACCGACGCCGCGTTCAGCGCCTCCTCGACGTCGCCCTTCTCGAGGATCTGCCGGCTGCGGTTCGCGTGGTGCGCCCACAGGCCCGCCAGGCAGTCGGCCTGCAGCTCGAGACGCACCGACAGATCGTTGGCCTCGGCCTCGCCGGCGCGCTGCCGGGCCGCCTGCACCTTGTCCGAGATGCCGAGGAGGTTCTGGACGTGATGGCCGACCTCGTGGGCCAGGACGTACGCCTGGGCAAAATCGCCCGGCGCGCCGTAGCGCTGCCGCAGGTCGTCGTAGAAGCTGAGGTCGATGTAAACGCGCTGGTCGCCCGGGCAGTAGAACGGGCCCATCGCGGCCTGGCCGAAACCGCACGCCGAGCCCACGGCGCCGCTGTAGAGGACCAGCTTCGGGGTCTCGTAGCGGTAGCCGCTCGCGCCGAAGATCGAGCCCCAGGTGTCCTCGGTGTCGGCGAGGACGACCGACATGAACTCCTTCATCTCGTCGTCCGCCGCCGACGGCTTGCGCTCCGTACTGATCTGCGGCCCCGACGCCGGCCCTGTTCCGAGGCCGCCCATTCCCTCCAGAAGGACGGTCGGGTCGATCCCGAGATAGGCGGCCGCCAGAACGAGCAGGATCACGCCTATGCCGCCGCCGCCCAGGATGGGCATGCCCCGGCCCACCCCCGGGCCGGACTCGCCACGGCGGTCTTCAACGTTGTCGCTACGTCTGCCCGTGCGCCAGCGCATGAGTGGTCTCCGTCAGCCGGTCGGCGTGCGCGGCACGCCCTATGACTTCGTGTCCGTTCCGCGCGCCTCGGCGTCGAGCCGCCGCAGCCGCGCGAGCTTTTCCCCGATCTTCGCCTCGAGCCCGCGCTCGGTCGGCAGATAATAGCGTCGCTCACCGAGGACGTCGGGGAAATAGGTCTCGCCCGCGGCGTACGCGCCCGGCTCGTCGTGCGCGTACCGGTAATCGCGTCCGTGCCCCAGCTCCTTCATCAGCCGGGTCGGCGCGTTGCGCAGGTGCGCCGGCACCTCGTGCGACTGCCCGCCGCGGACGTCCGCCATCGCCGCGTCGAAGGCGACGTAGACGGCGTTGCTCTTCGGGGCCACGGCCAGGTAGACGACGGCCTGCGCGAGCGCCAGCTCGCCCTCAGGGCTCCCGAGCCTCTCCAGGACGTCCCAGGCCGCGAGGGCGACCTCGAGGGCGCGCGGGTCGGCGTTGCCGACGTCCTCGGACGCCATCCGCACCACGCGCCGCGCGACGTAGAGCGGATCGCAGCCGCCGTCGAGCATCCGGCACAGCCAGTACAGCGCGGCGTCCGGCGACGACCCCCGCACCGACTTGTGCAGGGCCGAGATCTGGTCGAAGAAGACGTCGCCGCCCTTGTCGAAACGGCGCACCCTGCCGCCCAGGACCTCGTCGAGGACGCGCCGCGGAATGTGGCGACCCTCCGCGAGCTCCGCGGCAATCTCGAGGAGATTCAGCGCCCGCCGGGCATCGCCGTCGGCCGCCTCGGCGAGCAGGGCCAGGTCCTCCGCCGGCACCTCCAGGCCCAGCCCCCCCAGCCCGCGTTCCGGGTCGGCGAGTGCGGCGGCAAGCACCGCCTCCAGGTCGTCCGCCGCCAGGGCCTTGAGGACGTAGACGCGCGCGCGCGACAGCAGCGCGCCGTTCAGCTCGAACGAGGGGTTCTCGGTGGTCGCGCCGATCAGCACGACCGTGCCGTCCTCGACGTGCGGGAGCAGCGCGTCCTGCTGCGACTTGTTGAAGCGGTGCACCTCGTCGATGAACAGCACCGCGCGCCGACCCTCGGCCTGGCGCACCTGCCGCGCCGCATCGACGGCCGCACGGATCTCCTTCACCCCGGACAGCACCGCGGAGAGGCTGAGGAAGGCCGCATCGGAGTGGGCGGCCACCAGCCGGGCAAGGGTCGTCTTGCCCGTGCCCGGCGGCCCCCACAGGATCATCGAGTGCAGATGATCGGTCTCGATGGCGCGCCGCAACGGCTTGCCCGGCGCGAGCAGGTGCCCCTGCCCCACGAACTCCGCGATGGTGCGCGGCCGCATGCGGTCGGCAAGGGGCCGCAGGTCGGTGCCGCCGCCTGCGAACAGGTCTGGATTCGCGTCAACCATGCAGGCTCGGCACGGCCAGGGGCACGCCGGGATCAGTGCTCGAACAGCTGTGTGCCGCGCGGCGGGACGTAGACGAAGAGCTTCGGATCGAGCCGCGGGTTGCGCTGGATGTCGCTGAAGCCGATGCGCGTCACCTGCGCGAACTTGTCCGCCAGCTCCATGCGCCGCAGCTCGTTGCCCTTGAAGGCGAGCAGCACCCGCGCGAACTGGCTCTCGGCGTCCCGCGGGACGAGCTCGACCCATTCCAGGTCCTGGCTGGCGCCGAGGTCGGCAATCTCGAAGTGGTCCTCGAGCTTCAGCCTCTCGGCGAGCATCAGCGCGGGCGTGCCGCGCAGCGCCTCCGACTGTGGCTTCTGGTAGGCCTGCTTCAGGTCTTCCTCGACGAGCCAGACCGTCCGCCCGTCGGCCAGCACGAGCTGCCCCTTCGGCTCGGTGTAGTCCCAGCGGAACTTGCCAGGCCGCTGCAGGTAAAAGATCCCTTCGAGCCGGCGCGACTGGCCCTGGCTGGTATCGAACACCGACTGGTCGAACCGCGCCTGGAGGGACTCGACGCCGTCCAGGAAGGCCGCGAGGCGATCCTTCCCGCCGGCATTCGCGACACCGGCCGTCACGAAGAGCGCCGCCAGCAGGCACCAGCGCCCGAATGGTCTGTGAATGGTGAGCATCTCAATCCTCCGGGGGCGGTGGCGCCAGGACCTCGCGGTTGCCGTTCGATTCCGGCGGCGTGACGATGCCGATCCGTTCCATCTCCTCGATCAGCCGCGCCGCCCGGTTGTAGCCGATCTTCAACCGCCGCTGCACGCCGGAGATGGAGGCGCGCCGCGTCTCGGTGACGATGCGCACCGCCTCGTCGAACAGCGGGTCGCTGGCCTCGGTGTCCGGGCCGCCGGCCAGCTCCGGCGACAACCCGGGGATCGGCTCCGCCGGCTCCTCGAGGATCTCGTCCAGGTAGTTCGGGTGACCGCTCCTGCGCAGCCATTCCACCACGCGGTGCACCTCGTTGTCGTCGACGAAGGCGCCGTGGGTGCGGAGCGGCAGGCTGCTGCCCGGCGGCAGATAGAGCATATCGCCGTGGCCGAGCAGCTGCTCGGCGCCCATCTGGTCGAGGATCGTGCGCGAGTCGACGCGCGCCGACACCTGGAACGCGATGCGCGTGGGGATGTTGGCCTTGATGAGGCCGGTGATGACGTCGACGGACGGCCGCTGCGTCGCAAGCAGCAGGTGGACGCCGGCCGCGCGGGCCTTCTGCGCGAGGCGGCAGATCAGCTCCTCCACCTTCTTGCCGACCACCATCATCATGTCGGCCAGCTCGTCGATGATGACGACGATGTAGGGCATGGGCCGCAGTGGTGGCACTTCCTGCGGCTCCTCGATCAGCGGATCGGGTTTCCAGAACGGGTCGCGGAGCGGGCTGCCGTCGCGCTGCGCGTCCAGCACCTTGCGGTTGAAGCCGGCGATGTTGCGCACGCCGAGCGACGCCATCAGCCGGTAGCGTCGCTCCATCTCGCCGACGCACCAGCGCAGCGCGTTGGCCGCCTCCTTCATGTCCGTGACGACCGGCGTCAGCAGGTGCGGTATGCCCTCGTACACCGAGAGCTCCAGCATCTTCGGATCGACCATGATCAGCCGGACCTCGTCCGGCTTCGACTTGAAGATCAGGCTCAGCACCATCGCATTGATGGCCACCGACTTGCCCGACCCCGTGGTGCCGGCGATCAGCACGTGCGGCATCTTGGCGAGGTCCGCGACCATGGGCGTGCCGCCGATGTCCTTGCCCAGCACCAGTGTGAGCGGCGAGCGCGACTGCTCGTACACCTCCGAGCGCAGCACCTCGCTGAGGAACACCGTCTCGCGCTGCTCGTTCGGGATCTCGATGCCGATGGCCGACTTGCCGGGAATGACCTCCACTACGCGGACGCTCACCTTCGACAGGGCTCGCGCCAGATCCTTCGCCAGCGCGGTCACCTTGCTGACCTTCACGCCCGGCGCGAGCTCGACCTCGAACAGCGTCACGACCGGCCCCGGGTGGACGGCGCCCACCTCGGCCTCGACGCCGAAGTCCATCAGCTTGAGCTCCAGCAGCCGGGACAGCGCCTGCAGCGCGTCCTCCGAATAGCGGTGCCCGGTCGGGCGCGGCGGGTCGAGCAGCGACAGTGGTGGCAGCTCGGTCGCAACCTCCGGCTCGATCAGCGAGATCTGGCGCTCCTTCTCCACCCGCTCGCCCGTCTTCACCTCCGTGAACTTGGGCTCGACGCGCGGAGGCGTCCGGTATTCCATGTCCTTCTTGATCACCTCGACCGCCAGTGCCCGCTGCTGACGGATCAGCCGCGCCTCGTGGGCCTCGCCAAGGCTGCCGGTGTTCCTCATCAGCGCGCGGAAGATCTTCAGGAACCCGGCCCCGACGGCGTCCATGACGCGGAACCACGACAGCCCGCTGAACAGCGTGACCCCCCACATCAGCAGCGCCAGCAGCAGCAGGGCGCCACCGGTCCGGCTGAAAGGCCCGACGAGCTGGCTCTCGATGAACTTGCCGAGGATGCCGCCCGAGCCCTCCGCCAGGGCCCCGCCGAGGCTGGGCGAATGCAGGCGGACGAGCCCGCTCGCGGTCGCGAGGGTGATGAAGAAGCCCAGCCAGCGAAAGGCGATCAGGTGGATGTCGAGGGTGTCGTCAGGGCGACGCTCGCGCAGGAACATCCACCCGCTCCAGCCGATCATCAGCGGCAACAGGTACGCGGAGTAGCCGAGCAGGGTCAGCAGCAGGCTGGCAAACCATGCCCCCACCCGGCCGCCGAGGTTTGCCGGCTGGTCGCGCAGCCCCATGTAGGCCCAACCCGGGTCCTCGGGGGAAAACGAGGCCAGGCAGAGCATCAGGTAGGCCGAGATGACAGCCACCAGCAACAGCACCCCCTCCCGGATGCGCCGGGTGGTCGTGCCGTTGCTGCGTCGGTTGCGTCGGGCTGCGGCCCCGTTGCCGTTGGTCTTCGGTCGCGCCACGAGGTCTACTCAAATTCCTCGGGCCATTATACGGTTAGCGGACATACTTGGTCTAACTTAGAAGATTCTGCAGCGCCGGGTGGGTGAGCCGCCCCGCATCGACGTTGACGCCGGCGGCCAGGGCGCCACACCCGCGCCAGTCGTCGGCGGCGAGCCGGAGGACATAGGGTACCAGGGCCGCGGCCAATGCCTGCGATGCCGTGCGCGGCACCGCCCCCGGCATGTTGGTCACGCCGAAGTGAGTGACGCCCGACACCACGTAGGTCGGGTCGGCGTAGGTGGTGGGCCGCGTGGTTTCGACACACCCCCCCTGATCCACGGCGATGTCGACGATCACCGAGCCCGACTGCATGCCGCCCACCTGGTCCGCCGAAACCAGGTGTGGGGCCGCCGCCCCGGGCACGAGAACCGCGCCGATCAGCAGATCGGCCTCCCGCACGGCGCGGTCCACCGAATGGGGGAAGGGATACAGGGTGGTGACGTTGCCGCCGAGGGCGTGCATGTCGCGCTGCCGGGCGGCGCTGCGCTCGAACACCACGACCTCCGCCCCCATCGCCGCCGCCAGGGTGGCGGCGTTGCCGCCGGCGTGCCCGGCCCCGAGCACGACGACCCGACCGCGCGGGGCACCCGGCAGGCCCCCGAGCAGCAGCCCTCGCCCACCCTGCGGGCCGTGCAGCAGGTGCGCACCGATCTGCACCGCGAGGCGCCCGGCGATGTCGCTCATCGGGGCCAGGATCGGCAGGCCCGTCGGCTCCTGCACCGTCTCGAAGGCCACCGCCGTCAGCCCGATGCCGCACAGCGCCGCCGCGAGCTCCCGGCCGGCGGCGAGATGCAGGAAGCAGAACAGCAGGTGGCCGCGTCGCAGCAGAGGCAGCTCTGCGGGCAGCGGCTCCTTCACCTTCACGACCAGTTCGGCGATGCCATAGAGGGCCGCCGCGTCCGGCGCGATCCGGGCCCCGGCGGCCGCGAAATCGGCGTCCGCGAAGCCGCTCGCCAGCCCCGCCCCGGCCTCGGCGAACACCTCGTGACCGGCAGCGACGAGCGCCGAGCAGGCGTCCGGCACCAGCGCCACCCGGCCCTCCAGCGTCTTTATCTCCTTCGGCACACCGATGCGCATCGTCGCCTCCTTCGCGGGGTGGTTCGGCTGTCTGTCCAGGGACTATCGGGTAGTATGTCGCGCCATCCGAGCCGGTGCCCATGCAGCCTTCTTTCGAGGGCGCTCCGCCCCCGAATTCGGCACCGGCGCCCCGCATCACCCTCCTGGAGTGGTAGTCCGATGAGCGACCCGAAGCATTGCCGCCTGCTGATACTGGGCTCCGGCCCCGCCGGCTACACCGCCGCCGTCTATGCCGCCCGCGCGAACCTCAGCCCGGTGCTGGTCACCGGCATGGAGCAGGGCGGGCAGCTGATGACGACGACCGAGGTCGACAACTGGCCCGGAGACAACGACGGCGTGCAGGGCCCCGACCTCATGGAGCGCATGCGCAAGCATGCCGAGCGCTTCAACACCGAGATCGTGTTCGATCACATCAACAAGGCGGAGCTCGGCGAGCGCCCATTCCGCATTTACGGCGATGCCGGGACCTACACCTGTGACGCCCTGATCATCGCGACCGGGGCCTCTGCGCGCTATCTCGGCCTGCCCTCGGAGCAGCACTTCCGCGGCAAGGGCGTGTCGGCCTGCGCGACCTGCGACGGCTTCTTCTACCGCAACCAGAAGGTCGCGGTGATCGGCGGCGGCAACACGGCCGTCGAGGAGGCGCTCTATCTCTCCAACATCGCCGCCGAGGTGACCCTGGTGCATCGTCGCGATGCGTTGCGCGCAGAGAAGATCCTGCAGCAGCACCTGCTCGAGAAGGCCGAGAAGGGCAACGTCCGGCTGGCCTGGAACCACACCCTCGACGAGGTGCTGGGCGACGCGACCGGCGTCACCGGCATCCGCATCCGCAACGTGAAGGACGACTCGACCAAGGACATCGAGCTGCAGGGCGTGTTCGTCGCGATCGGCCACCAGCCCAACACGCAGATCTTCGAGGGCCAGCTCGACATGGCCGGCGGGTACATCAAGGTGCAGAGCGGCAGCGACGGCAACGCCACCGCCACCTCGGTGCCTGGCGTGTTCGCGGCCGGCGACGTGATGGACCACGTCTATCGGCAGGCGATCACCTCGGCCGGCACGGGCTGCATGGCCGCGCTCGATGCCGAGAAGTACCTCGACGCATTGGCGGCGTCCGGCAAGTAGGGCGTCCCGCGGGCGCCGTCCGCCCGGGCTGCCGTTGCCGCTTTCCCCGAACCCGCCCGCGGTTGACCGCGTCTGAGCTCGCCCCTAGCGTCAGCCGTGAGAATGCATACCGCGGCCGCCTCCGAAGACATCCGCATCGTCGTCGCCGACGACCTCGGCGGCGTGTCCGCTGCCGAGTGGAACGCCCTCGGTGCAATGCCGTATCCGTTCCTGCGCCACGAGTTCCTGCGCACCCTCGAAACCGAGGGCTGCCTCGGCGAGCGTTACGGGTGGATCCCGCAGCACCTGCTCGCCTATGACGGCGCGCGGCTGGTCGGCGCCGCGCCGCTCTATCTCAAGTTCAACTCGTACGGCGAGTTCGTGTTCGACTGGAGCTGGGCCGATGCCTACCGGCGTGCCGGCCTGCGCTATTACCCCAAGCTCGTCTCGGCGGCGCCCTACACGCCGGCGACCGGGCCGAAGCTGCTCGTCGCGGCCGATGCCAGCCCGGGTGCCGTGCGGCGCACGCTCGCCGATGCGGCGCTGCAGCTCGCCGAAGGCCTCGGCGTGTCGTCGCTGCACTGGCTGTTCAGCCCGACGGAGGAGGCGGACTGGCTCGAGTCTGCCGGCCTGCTGCGCCGCACCGGCTGCCAGTTCCACTGGCGGAACGCCGACTACGCGGACTTCGACGCATTTCTCGCGACCTTCTCGGCGGAGAAGCGCAAGAAGCTCAAGCGCGAGCGGCGCCGGGTCACGGAGGACGGGATCGGCTTCCGGCTGCTGAACGGCGGCGACGCCGGCGAGGCCGACTGGGCCTTCTTCCACGACCTCTATGCAGACACCTTCCAGCGCCGCGGCGGCATGCCGACCCTGTCGCTGAGCTTCTTCCGGCGCCTCGCCGAGCTGGCGCCGGACGCGGTCCTGCTGGTCGTCGCCGAGCACGGGCGACGGCCCGTCGCGGCCGCCTTCTGCCTGGTCGGCACCGACACGCTGTACGGCCGCCACTGGGGCTGCCGCGAGACCTATCACAGCCTGCACTTCGAGGCCTGCTACTACCAGGGGCTCGACTACTGCATCCGCGCCGGCCTCGCCCGCTTCGAGCCCGGCGCACAGGGCGAGCACAAGGTCAGCCGCGGCTTCCTGCCGACGCCGACCTGGTCGACGCACTGGGTCGCCGACCCCCGCTTTCGCGAGGCCGTCGACCGCTTCCTCGCCATGGAAAGGGACGCGATGAGCGACTACTGTGCGGAGATGCTGTCGCACAGCCCCTACAGGGCCCGTGACGATCGACGTCCGGCCCCCTGATGCTCTTCCAGCTCGCGCCACACCCAGACGCCCCCTTCCCGGATCCGATGCTCGCGGAAACGGAGCCGAACGGCCTGCTCGCGGTCGGCGGCGACCTGTCGCCGCAACGCCTGCGCAACGCCTACCGGCTCGGGATCTTCCCCTGGTTCAGCGCCGGGCAGCCGATCCTGTGGTGGAGCCCCGACCCGCGCCTGGTGCTGTTCCCCGACAGGCTGCGGGTCTCGCGCAGCCTGTGCAAGACGCTGCGGCGTGGCGCCTTCGACGTGGCACTGGACCGTGACTTCGGTGCCGTGCTCCGCGCCTGCGCGGCGCCGCGCCCGGATGCGGGCGGGACCTGGATCCTCCCCCAGATGATGCGGGCCTACGAGCGCCTGCACGCGCTCGGCATCGCCCACTCGGCCGAGGCCTGGCGAGGCGACGAGCTCGTCGGCGGGCTCTACGGGGTCGCGCTCGGGCGGGTCTTCTTCGGTGAGTCGATGTTCAGCCGAGCCAGCGATGCCTCGAAGGTCGCCCTGGTGCACCTCGTGCGCTGCCTGTCGGCCTGGGGCTATGCGCTGATCGACTGCCAGGTGTATACGCCCCATCTCGTGAGCCTCGGCGCGGTCGAGATCCCGCGGGTGGAGTTCCAGCGGCGGCTTGCCGATCTGGTGGACGGACCCGTCGCCGCCGGCGCCTGGGCCGCCGGGTCGCGGACCCCACGACCGAGCAGCGCGCTGACGGACTGATGGCATCCCGCCCCATCGCGCTCTACCGCGGCACCGACCACCCCTGCCCCTATCTGCCGGCGCGGACGGCCGCGTCGGCCTTCGTCGACCCCTCGCTCGCGCTGTCGCCGGCGATCTATGCACGCCTGCTCGACTATGGCTTTCGCCGCAGCGGGAACCACGTCTACCGACCCCTGTGCCCGGACTGCGCCGCGTGCCGCCCGGTGCGCATCCCGGTCGATGCGTTCCGGCCGCGGCGTAGCCAGCAGCGCGCCTGGCGCGCGAGCGCCGCGGGGCTGGGGGTGATGCCGCGACCCGCTCGCTTCGACGAGCAGCATTTCGCGCTCTACCAGCGCTATCTCGAGGTCCGCCACCCCGACGGGGGCATGGCGGGCGGCGACGCGGACGACTACCGCCGGTTCCTGTTCGCGGACTGGGGCGAGACGCTCTGCATCGAGCTGCGCATCGGCCGGCGGCTGCTCGGCGTTGCGGTCACCGATCTGGTTCCTGGCGCCCTGTCGGCCGTGTACACCTTCTTCGATCCGGCCGAGGCGGCGCGCAGCCCGGGGGTGCTGGCGATCCTGGCGCAGGTCGAGCTGGCCCGGCGCTGGCGGCTGGCGCACGTCTATCTCGGCTACTGGATCGGCGACTGCCCGAAGATGCGTTACAAGGCGGACTACCGCCCGCTGGAAGTCCTGGTCGACGAGGCATGGCGCCGCGTCCGTCCCGGTGAACCGATGCCGGGCGGCTGACGGGCGCGTGGGGGATCCGCCGCCCTCACCGCCAGACCTGATATACTCCGCGCCCGTTGCGGGCCATACCGCAGGCCCGCCCAGGTTGTCGAATGGCACGAGAAGATTTCATCGAGATGGAGGGGACCGTCACGGAAACCCTTCCGAACACCATGTTCCGCGTCCAGCTGGAGAACGGCCACGTCGTCACGGCCCACATCTCCGGCAAGATGCGCAAGCACTACATCCGCATCCTCACCGGCGACAAGGTCACGGTGCAGCTGACGCCCTACGACCTGACCAAGGGTCGCATCACCTACCGCGCGAAGTAGCGGCGGCAGGGATGCCGCATCCGAGCCTACAGGGACGTATTCACGGCGTGTCCGAGCGGTCGTTACCCGCCCACCAGCCTGCTGATGTCAGTGAACCAC
>Ga0316601_100000933_pt1 | contig 13588 bp, 9 predicted proteins | sample OWC_soil_day5_no_FD_207663 | JGI IMG/M metagenome (GOLD analysis project Ga0316601, IMG submission 207663) | Wetland soil microbial communities from Old Woman Creek delta, Ohio, United States - OWC_soil_day5_noCT | ecosystem: Environmental > Terrestrial > Soil > Wetlands | place: USA: Ohio...
TTTTTGCTTGACCGATCGAGAAGTGAAAGAAATCGGCCGATTGGGAAAGATCCTTGAGGCACACTTCGGCGTTCCCCAGGATACGGAATGGGCTGTAGACCAGGAGCTTCAGTGCCCTGAGAGCGTCATTTTGCTGCAGACCCGGGCTGAGGTGATCGCCGAACAAAAGAAGCCCGTTGACCGCATTCTCGATCTCATGCTAAGCAGACTGGGATGAGTTGACACCCTGAGAGAAACCTTGCGTGGAGGTCCCCATGAGTGAGGAATTAATCGCCAGGAACATACACCATCTGAGAAAACAAAGGAAGATCACGCTGGACAGGCTGGCGGAGCTGACAGGCCTCACAAAGGGTTATCTGTCAAAAATCGAAAGATCGGAAAAAGCGCCCCCCTATTCGACCCTAAACAAGATTGCTATCGCTTTCGGAGTGGATGCCGCCTCCCTTTTGGGAGGAGATCGTCAGGACAAGCGAGATACCCAGATAGCATTTACCAAGCGATCCAAAGGAAAGAGCATCAAAGTGGTAGGCTCTTTGGCAGAGGGGTCTCTATACGGATACAACTACGAAGCCCTTGCCTCCGACAAATCAGGTAAGAACATGGAGCCTTTCATCATTGAGCCCGCTTTCGACGAAGAGGCCATTTTCCAGCACGAGGGCGAAGAATTCATGTATGTCCTGGAAGGCAGACATGAGTTTATCTACAACGGCAATCGTTATCTCATGGAAAAGGGCGACAGCGTTTACTTTGATGCCGCTGTGCCCCACACGGGTAAGAGCCTGGGAAAGAAGAAGGCGAAACTCCTCGCCGTGATGTATAACTACAGGAGATCTTGATTTCCAAAGCTACCGCTTCACCTGTACCCCTGCCTTTTCTCGATCCCATGTGTTCGGGGTGATGCCTGCCTGCTTCAGTACGTATTTCTGTACCCGCTCCGTAGGGGTCTTTGGCAGACTGTCCATGAACTCTACGAAGCGAGGCACGGCAAAGTGGGGCATTCTCTCGACGGCATGGGCGATCAACTCCTCGGGGGTTAGTTTCTCGCCGGGTTTGAGAACCACGCATATTTTCACTTCATCTTCCGGCATTTCAGCCCTTACTGCGACGGCCGCCGACTCGAGAACTTTGGGGTGGGTGTTGATGGCACGTTCCACCTCAAAGGAAGAGATGTTCTCCCCTCTTCTCCGGAGGGAATCTTTCTTCCGGTCTACGAAATAGAGGTAGCCGTCCTCGTCCCTCTTTGCCAGATCCCCGGTGTGGAACCAGAGGTTTCGGAACGTGTCGAGGGTCTTGTCGGGCATCTTGTAGTATTCAAGCATCATGGTAAAAGGCTCTTTCGGCCGGAACACGATCTCTCCGGGCACTCCTGGGGGCACTTCCTTGTCTTCATCATCAAAAAGCCTGATCTCGTAGATGGGCAGAGGTTGCCCGCAGGAGCCCGGCCTCCGGTCGTGGAGCGTGGTGTGAACCGGGATGCCGATCTCGGTCATGCCGAACCCTTCCATACACTTCAACCCGAACCTTTTTTCGAAGCGGTCCATGACAGCCTGGGGGCATCCGGCGCCGAAAGCAATCTTGACAGGATTGTCGATGTCGTCGGGCTTCCCAGCCTGCTTTTCGAGAATGGGGATGACGGCGCCCAAGTAGTTGAACTGGGTCGCCTTATACTTGCGGATATCCTCCCAGAAACGGCTGGCGCTGAACTTGTCGGAGAGGACCACCTGGCCCTCTGCAAGAAGCGCCGTGATGACGGTCAGACACTGCCCGTTCATGTGATAGAGAGGCAGGAAAGTGTAAAAGATATCATCCCTGCCCCCCTGGCGCAGGGGAAGCAACTGTTCCGCCACCACGATCCAGAACTTGTGAGGGCCTAGAGCGCCCTTGGACAGGCCCGTCGTTCCTGACGTGTAGATGATGTTCTGGGAATCGTGAGGGTAGATCTTGATATTCACCGGGGTCTCGGGGGCATCGAAGAACTCCTCGAAGCTTATCATGGGGATCTTAAAGCTCGCCGCCTCCTCTTTTGTGAGCCCCCCCAGGATCACCACCTGCTTGAGCTTTTTCAGATCGTCCTCGATCAACTTCAGGCGGTCCAGCCATTCGTGATCGAGAAATAGGAGCTTTGAATCGGACTGGTCCACGAGGTGGCGCAGAAACTCGCCCTTGTAGGACGTGTTGATGGGAACCTCCACCGCTCCAACCTTTGCCGAGCCGAACCATATGAACAGGAACTCAGGGCAGTTGGGGAGCATGATGCTGATCTTGTCCGCCTTCACCACACCCTGCTGAAGGAAAGCGTTTGCGCACCGGTTGGCGTAACGATTCATCTCCTCATACGTATAGGTCCGGTCCTTGAAGTGGAGAAAAATCCTCTTGCCGTTTCTTCTGGCCCTGTCTTCAATCAATTCGCCGAGCACATAGGGCGTTTTGCTTTCCGACATGGTGATACCTCCTCAATTTTATTTGGAGCTTTCAACAAGCGCCTTCCTCAGCGCCCCGTAGGAGGGAGGGAATTGATATTCCATCTTAAGGTAACCCGGACTGATCGGATAGGTCTGCTTGCCTTCGTGGGAGAGCTTCAACCCTCGGATCACCTCTTCAAACCGCTCCCTGGGCATCCCAAAGGAAAGCTCGCCGTCGGCAACCAATCCCAACCGTCGATCTCCGTTTCCTGGGACAGCGTACTTGCATTCCCCTTCAAGCATGGAGGCCACAATGGGCACGAGGCAGCCCCCGCTTCCCGTGGCCGTCGAAGTCAACGCTTTTCCTGAGGAAAAAACAGCTGCCTGAATCATTCGCATCACCTGGGCGCCGCTTCCGTAGAACACGATGACGTCAGGATCAAAGACGGCAGTCTTGATCGGGGAGATCAGCACCTGGCGGTATTTGCCAAAGGGAAATCTCGGCAGTGATCCTGCGATTTTTTTCCTCGCTTCAGGGGACTGGTTAATCGGTGCAAGCACAAAGCTTCCGCTTAGGAATTCTTCCGGCTTCACCAATCCCAGCCCTGCCAGGGCAATGGGACAGGATTGGCTGTTTCTGTCCAGCACGATCGTCAAACCCTCTTTGCGGCTCAGCGCGAGAGCCTGACAAAGGCTGAAGGCTACGCCGAAATCCCTCACCGGGCTCTTTGCGCCCTCGGGTACCCCATCCCCAGGGCGGAGCAATTTGACAGCAAGGGGATGCGTTTGGTGCTTGATGAAGATGGACATCCCCTCTTCGATTTCCTTCAGGCTCACCATCTTGTCCTCTCCTTTCCTGACATAGCGAGGCGCTAAGGCTGCTTCTTCTGCTTCTTGTCGTCAAGAATCTGTTTTATCCTGGGAAGGTTCAGCCTTCGAATTTTCTTCTTCTTCCTGATTTCATCGGCAGCGACAAAAATCGAGTAATCTCTATCCAAAACGGCATTCCCCCACTTGTCGTCTTCCACGATCTCCAGGCGCGTGTAGGGCGGATCCCACCACCGGTCTTTGACGTTGATGCCTCTCCGGCCCAGATCCCGACCTGGTCCGGTGAAGCGCATCCATAGCGGAGGATACTGCAGCATCAGGGCCCTTCGTTCCATTTCAGCGGGGCGGTAATCCTCTCTTCCGGTCCCCGGAGAGAAGTACCATCGCTCCTTGCACGGGCCTAATGGAAGGACGGTGACCAGGGTGCACCCTTCCATGTATCCCATGCGCATGAAAGCCATGGCCGGGATCATTGCGACCCTGCTCTCCACATTCAACGTGTGGGCCGCTGCAGCGGCCCAGTCAATGCTGATCCCCAATTCCATGGCTCTCCAGATGCAGCTTGGCCCCTTCATCAGCCATCCCCAAGGCTCCCCTCCTGTCTCATTAAGCCTGTTCTGGCAGTTGACGACCGCCTCGCGACAGGTCTTAAAGCCGCAACCCCCGCAGTCAAATCCCACCTGGTCGCATTTTAGACAGCGGGACGTCTCAAGAAGAGCCTGCTCTTCGGTCAGACCCAACTCAACGCTCTCGAAGCCCGCCAATGCTTTTTCGACAGACAGGAGCGGCATCCGAGGTCTCTCAGGATCGCTTCCCGGCGGCTCTGACGCCTTCCGGCCGAAAGAGACCTCTGGAACCTGTTCGGGTGGAGCCAAGACTTCGTCAATAATGCCCAGCCCCCCCAGGTACAGGTCGATCGAAGAGGCGGCTTTCCTTCCTGAGGCAATCGCCTCGATCACCGAAGACGTTCCGACCAGGACATCGCCTGCAGCGAAGACCCCTTCTCGACCGGCGTTCAGCGTGTCTGGATCCACTGCCAGTGTCTTCCCCCGACCGGTCGTCAGCCCGAATCGAGCGGGAATCGCGGGTCGCTGGCCCACGGCGAAGATAACCGTGTCGGCCTTCAGGATCTGCTCCGAAACTTTCTTAACACGGACTCGGGCTTGGCCCTCTTCATCGAATTCAAAGGATTCCACCTCAGGGCATTCGACACCGGCCACATGCCCTGCTTCACCGACAATCTTTGTGAAAGCACGGGAAGGATGGAAGACAATGCCCTCCCTCTGCCCCTGCTCGATCTCTTCAGAGGCTGCAGGCATATTCTCTTTGGACTCCAAGCAAGCCATGTGGACTTCTTCGGCGCCGAGCCGGCGGGCCACCCGGGCGCAGTCAAAGGCCACGTCTCCTCCTCCCAGCACCAGCACCTTTTTCCCGACTTTCACGTTTTTGCCGAGATGGACCTCTCTCAGGAAATCCATACTCACCAGCACGCCGTTCAGGTCTGCGCCGGGAATGGGCAATTTTTGGCCTTCATGGGTCCCCACGGCTACCAGGACAGCGTTGTATCCCTGCTCAAACAGTCCCTCCAGAGAATCCACCCGGATGTCTGTCTTGATGTCCACACCCGCGCCCTTTATTTCTTGAATCTCCCGATCGAGCAATTCCCGAGGCAGCCGATAGGCAGGGATTCCGACGCGCATCATGCCTCCCGGCTGAGGGAGGGCTTCGAAGACGGTCACCTCATGGCCGCACACTTTCCTGAGGTAATAGGCCGCGGTAAGCCCGGCAGGCCCTGACCCGACGACGGCCACGCGCTTGCCCGTCGCTTGGCTGGAAGGCTTGTGCACCTCCATTTTCCCCGCACGATCTACCGCGAAGCGTTTGAGCGCCTCGATCGCAATGGGCCGATCTCTCAAGGTGCCCCGAAGGCATTTGCTTTCGCAGGGGGCGCGGCAGACATAGGCGCAGACAGAAGGAAAAGGGACCTTTTCCCTGACCACCAGAGCAGCTTGATCATATTTCCCGTCACCGATGAGGCGAATGTAGCGAGGCACGTCAATTCCGGCCGGACAAGCGGCCTTGCACGGCGCTTCCACAATGGGACTGACATCCGCGCCTATCAGCAAAACCACGGGTGGCTCGCCCATGTCATAAGCCGCCTTGTAGGTCTCCCCTGAAAGCCTTGCGCCCAATTTGTTGGCCGCATCCTGCACTCTGAAATAGTCCTTCAGCCCTTCCTCTGCGACGATCTCCATCTTCACAGTGGTCTTCCCGATCAACTGGGGGGCGTGCAGTGCCGCCTGCGCGCAGTGCTGAGCGATCTGAAGGAGACCCTCTTGGGCAAGCTTCTTTCCATCATATAAGGGCATTTCCATCCCTCCTTATTTCTTCTTTGCGGGATCCCCCGCCCTGTATTCCTTGCCAGTAGCCGGTCTCACGCCTAACTGGTTCACGTTGCTTCGGATGGCGTCGATCGCCCTGTCCAGATTCACCAAATGGTAATCCGTAGCCGGATCTGAGGGCTCGCACTTGGCTCTTGCATTGACGGCAATCCCCACCACCACAGCGGAGTCTCTGCAATAGCCGAGCTTTTGAGCGGCCAAGCCGATACTGATGAAGGGACGCGCGTCCACATAGAGATGAACAGCCACCATTAAAGCGCTGCCCACATTGTATCCGAGCTGGTGGGCGTACATGGTGCACAAAGGCCCCGGGACCAGGGTGTCGCACCTTCGATCCGTGGTGTCGATGATGCCGGCTTTCTGGTTACGATGCTCATAGACGAAGCTGCAATCGGGTCTTCCCGCGCACAGGCCGCATTCTCCATCCCAGGGGCTGGAGTAGGCACGGGTGTTCCCAAGAAGCAGAACGGCATCCGCCTGCCGGGCCATGACAGCCTCGTAAAGGAAGATGTGCTTCCATGCTTCCCTTTCATAGGCGAGCTCTTCCATTTTCCGAGCAATCACCTCCTGCTCCTCTTCGCCATACACGATTTCCCCTTCGGTCATGGGCAGGCCTCCCACATTGGGAGCGGTCAAGGCACCGTTCATCATCAATTTTGCGGCCAGGACCGTGTTCTCCCGCCTGTTTTGATCGGTAGGTGAATAAGGAGGCCAGTCTCTAATAGTTATCCTCGGCATGATGTCCCTCCTAAGAAGTGCCTATAGTGCGCTAAAGTGCCTAAGATGCGACACAGATGAATACAGATAAACAGGGACAAAGGGACAGAGATACAAAGGCACAAAGCAGACGCACTGATTAAACTATTTTCCTTCATCTCCCTTTTCCTCCTTGCCTTTGCCCCTCTCTTTCTTTGTGCCTGTGTGCCTTTGCACCTTTGTGCCTGCATCGTGTCCATTATTTCAGTTCGTTGCCTACGATCACAACGCAGCCGATGCCGGCCCCCGCATTGCCTCCCAGGTTGTGTGTCAACGCGAGTCGCGGGTTCTTGACCTGCCTCGGACCGGCTTTGCCCTGGAGCTGCTTGTACATCTCATAGAGCATCCTGAGGCCCGACGCGCCAAGGGGATGGCCGAAGCATTTAAGACCTCCGTCGGTATTGATCGGAAGATCGCCCTGGAGGGTGAATGCTCCCGCGTTAATATCCTCTTTGGCGCCTCCTCTCCGGCTGAAGCCCAAATCTTCGTAGACGATCAGTTCATTGGTCGAAAAGCAATCGTGCACCTCTGCGCAGCTTATCTCCTTTCTGGGGTCCTTGACGCCGGCCTGAGCATAGGCCTGTTGCCCGGCGAAGACGTTTTCGTCAATGTGTACGTAATCATAAGCCGGCCGCATCGAGCCCTGACGCGCCCCTGCGGAAATGGCCATTCCCTTAATGTAAATGGGATCGCTCCTGAAGTTCTTTGCCATATCAGCCCGGACCACTATAGCTGCCGCTGCACCGTCGCTCACCCCGCAGCAATCGAAGAGGCCCAGAGGCCAGGCGACTATCGGCGCCTTGACAGCCTGTTCCACGGTGATGACATTGTGAAAATGCGCCTTCGGGTTAAGACTTCCGTGCTGATGGTTCTTTACCGCGATCTTGGCAAGGAGTTCCTTGCCCTCATCCCTGTCTATACCGTAGTGGTGGAAGTAGCGTGTCCCTAGGTATGCAAAGGAGGCAGGGGCGCTGTAGCCTGAGCCGATACATGCGCTCCCGTCGGGATTGTCGCCCACCACGGCGGGCCCCCTTACACCGGTCAAACCGGAATCCTTGAGCTTCTCCACACCGATGGCAAGAGCCATGTCGCAGACGCCCGCCGCAACGGCGTAGGCCGCGCCTCGAAGCGCCTCCGAGCCGGTGGCGCACATATTTTCTACCCTCGTAATGGGGATGAACTGGAGTCCTAAGGGCGAGAGCGTCATGGCGCTCATCCCCGAAAAAACCGTCCCAAGCCATGCCGCCTGCATATCCTTGGGCGCCACGCCCGCATCCTCGAACGCCTCGTAGGCTGCCTCGACGAGGAGGTCTTCCACACCCGCGTCCCAGCGTTCTCCAAAGCGGGTGCAGCCCATCCCTATGATCGCTACTTTATCTTTTATGCTTTCCATAGTCAGGCTCCCTATGTTCTTTACTCGATCGGTTTGGCCTTCCAGAAATAGTTGATTATACCCCTTTCCTGCGACATCTTTCTGAAGGTCATCTGAACCGGCATGCCAACCTGCGCCTTCTCCAGGTCATAGTCGGTCAGCTCGCAGATCATCCTGCCGCCTCCGTCAAAGTCAATGACTCCGTTGAGGCCGGGCGGGTTCTTCGTCGGCTGGAGCATATCGATCGCATAGGTGAAGAGCTTGCCCGTCTTGTCGGAGAACTTGTATCTCTCGAAGTCGTCCTTCGCCTGGCATTCAACACACACACGGACGATTTGTCCCAAGGGGTGGAGTTGCGGCGTCCCGCACTTCCTACACTTGAATCCGTAAAGACTCGATATGGTGTCGCGCATTCTCCACCTGCTCGAAAGGGATGGCGCGGGCCGCTCGGGCAGGCTCGGTGGCTCGACTTCCACCAAGTCCCTCCACACGAGGTACGAGCCGTAGTCGATATTGACCTTCTTTGCGAGCCTGTCTTTCATGGTACGTCCGGAAGGACGCTTCTCCACACGGAGTATCAAGGCGTCGCAGCCGTCCCCGTAGCCGGCAAAGAGGATCCTGTCGCCGGGCGAGACCCCTTCCAGGGCGGCAACCAGCATGATGAGGGCGGCGGCGGTTCCGGTGTTGCCGATTGCGTCGTACAGGGGGTCCTGGACCTGAGCCTTGTCGAAACCGAGCCCCTTTGCGATAGATGCGTGACCTCGTGCGTCAGGAGCATAAAAAACGACTTTTGCAAAATCGGCGGGGGCGAGTGAATAGTTCTTCATCGTATCGGAGAGTATCTCCCGCATGGCGGGTAAATAGCCCATCTCCTCTATAAAACGACCTTCTCCCGACTGGAGGAAATTATCCTTGCTGGTCCTCCACACATCGCTAAATTCCCCGAAGACCGAATAGCTCCCCTCGATACTTGCGAGGAGGTCGGTCAATCCTATCATTAATGCGCAAGCCGCATCTCCGAGGGCCGACTCGAACCGACCCATGGGGGCGCCAAGTCGACAATCCGAGGCGGTCACGATGGCCGATGAAGCGCCAGCCTTTACCGCATCCACGGCCGCCAGCAACGCCGTCGTCCCTGCCCGTAGCGTATTTGTGAAATCCGCCGTACGGCACGTTTTATCAAGATCGCAGGCACCCGCTACTATCGAGGCAGCCTGTTTCTCTTTATAGGGGGCGGTTGTAGTAGCATAGTAAAGCGCCTCCGGCGCAGACAGGCCCTTCATGCATTCAAGGGCGGCGGCAACTGACATGGTGACCGTATCCTCGTCGTAGCCGGCGACTGCCTTCTCGCCTTTGCCGCGCGTCCGCCACATCCTTCCTATTTCTTCGCCTGATAGCCTGTATCTTGGAATATAGGCGCCCACTGAAGTGATGCCTATCATATTTGATCCTCCCTTCTTTACAACGCTTATCTGTCCACCTTGATGCCGGCCTTCTCCCTGTCCAACATGTGTTATCACAGCCTGAGCGTGGACAGCATTTCCTGAGAGGGACAACCTAAACCGTGAACGGCCCATTCTGGACCCACAACTTATTGTAAACTGAATCGCTCATTACATAATCGAGATTTATTTTGGTCAGCATTGAAAGTCAGTGATGCGCTACAGGTGACAAGTTACGCGTGACTTACTCCAGTACACGACAAACGGTTTTTTTACTCGTCACTTGTCACCGTTACATTCTTGCCATCCCCAGTCTCGCAGTAATGTTCGGAATGGCACTCACAAGGGTCTTCTCCCATTCCCTGAGCACTCGGGATACATACTTCGGGTCTTCCTCTGCGTAATACCAGTAGTTTTGATCGAGAGGGAGCGCCGAGAAATCTTCAGAAAGAAGATACCCTGCGTTTTCCGACATCTCTCTGATTGCAAAGATCTTGGCGCAGGCCTCTTTGTATAGGCCACAGAGCTCCTCTTTCTGGACGACAATCGCCGTGATGATCAGATCCGATCGGTCGACCATTTCAGCGCTTAATTCCTTGGAGCGCCAGTCTTCCGGAACCCTGATCCCCTTTTCAAGCAGGAACTCCCGAGTCCACCGAGACATGGTCGTGTTGAAAAAGGGATCCGGCAAAGGAATCCGGGCCTCATTCAGTTGATCCTTGAGCATCTGAGGCACAAATCCCGCGGACGCCACTGTGGCTGCCTCGCCCCTTTTCCTAAAAAAGTCCCCGAGGTAGAACTCCGCAAAGATGCTTCGCACACGGTTTCTGACGCAGACAAAGGTTACATGAGGGTTCCCATTCATTTGTGATCTTGCGCTTCCGTTCTGGAATGAACTTTATCGAAAACCTTACGGTTCCTCTCCGTGCGGAAACCATATACCCTGTTGTTTCCTATCTGTCAACCTTAAACTGGATCCTTAAACTGGATCCTGGAATTCACATTTTTTGGCGACAAGAATACGGGGTGGACTCGCAAAAAGGCAAAGAGCGCTCTTGACTCTCGTTCCGGCTAACCCCGGATCACGTCCTGGACGGGCGCTGGACCCCGCGCAACCAAAACGAGCTGAAGCACGGCGCCTGACTGCTTGCGCGGGTTCCGCAAGGCAAGGTTTTTCAGAGCTTTTCACGAAACCGTTACGCGTGGAGCCGAGGCGCGCGAAACTCCTTGCCGATGGGAGAGTCTTTTCGTCTGTTTTTATAACGGGAGGGATGTCGTGAACGGAGGAATCACTTTTTGGTTGACAAAAAGGAAACATTTATACCATTATGGCCACCTGTGGAAAAAGGGACGGCTAAGACGCCCCCGCGTCAAGCCGAACGCTAAACACACCATTTGATTCCGGAAAGGAAAACACGGCATCATGAGCGATAAGATCTATTTTGTGGACCAAACGTTACGGGATGCACAACAGAGTCTGTGGGGTTTCACAATGAGGACCGATCACATGGTCCCGATTGCGGAAACTATGGACAAGGTCGGTTACCTCTCCATCGCCACGGTAGGCAGCCAAGCCTTTACGGTGCAGGTGCGCAATCTCAACGAGGATCCTTGGGAAAGGATCAGAACCCTTTCCAAGTTGATCACTAAAACGCCTATTCGAGGCTCTTATCAAATTGGAAGCCTCTCTTCCTTTGATCTGAGCACCCCGCGGGACATCATCACGCTCTGGATCAAGCGGTCCGTTGCCAACGGAGTCAAAAGTTTCTGGATCTGTGATTACCAGTATGAGATGGAAAAATTCACTTACTTCGCCCGTATCGCCAAAGCCGAGGGATCGGAGGTTGTGCCGGCCGTGATGTACACCTCCAGCCCCGTCCATACCCAGGAGGTTTGGGCACAAAAGACGCGGCTGCTGATGCAGGCCAAGAAATGGATTGACCGCATCATGATCGAAGACGCCTCAGGGGTCATCACCCCGGAGCAGACCAGAGAGCTGGTGACCACCATTCGAGACAATAGCGAGGGACTGCCCTTGGAGTTCCACTCCCACTGCAATTCAGGACTGGCTCCGCTGTGCTATCTTGAGGCGATCAAGTCAGGGGCTACGACCGTACACACGGCGGTCGCGCCTCTCGCCAACGGCACCTCGCTGCCGGCCACGGAAACCATTGTGAAAAATGCCAAGCGTTTGGGCTTTACCTCGGATATTGATGAGGAGGCCCTGGCCGCCGTGTCCGCCTATTTCCGGAAGCTTGCCGAGACCGAAGGGATGCCCATGGGCGTGCCCATGGAGTATGACCTCTTTCATTTCGAGCATCAGGTGCCCGGCGGAATGATGACCAATCTCACCCGGCAACTGCGGGAGGTGGGGATGGAGCACCGGCTGGAGGAGATCCTAGAGGAAGTGGTTCTGGTCCGCAAGGAGTTCGGGTATCCCGTGATGGCCACACCTTATTCGCAGATCGTGGGAGCCCAGGCCATAGAGAACATTCTCTCGGGCAAGCGTTACGAACGGTTCACGGATGAAGCCATCAAGTACTTGATGGGGCTCTACGGCGAACCGGTGGTCCCGGTCGACCCCAACGTGATGGACAGGGTCATGAGCTTATCAAGGGCCAAGGAATTCATCAACTGGAAGCCCGCAGGATACGATAAACCCATTGAAGAAATGCGCCGTGAAATCGGTCCGGACCTCTCCGACGATGATCTCCTGCTCAAACTGCTGATCCCAGGCAAACCCGTGAAACGGGGCGAACCCAAGAAGGCCCCCGCACCGCAGGCGGCCAAGCCGAAGGCGCCTGTCGTCCCCACTGCGGAGTTGCCCACGGAATTCGCCGTGGAAGTGGACGGAGAAGTCTTCAACGTGAAGATCTCGCCCAAGTGGAACGGCGCCGGAGCCGCGACAGCCGCTGAGGCGGAGAAACCGGAGGCGGCCAAGAGGCCCAAGGACATCCCCTCGGGAGCTGTGCTCTGCGGCATGGCGGGCCTGATCCTCTCCGTAGAAGCCAAGGTGGGAGCCTCCATCCGGGAGGGGGATCTGGTGGCTATTATCGAGGCGATGAAAATGAGGAGGCATGTCCACTCGCCCCGAAGCGGCGTGGTCAAAGAAATTTGGGCCCACGAAGGGGAGATGGTTGCTCCCGAAGACGTTTTGATGGTGGTGGAATAATGGTCAAGAAAATTCTCATAGCCAACCGCGGTGAAATAGCCGTCCGAGTCATGCGGGCCTGCCGGGAAATGGGCATCGCTTCCATTGCCGCCTACTCTGAAGCGGACAAGGACGCCTTGTTTGCCAAGTATGCCGATGAGGCGTACTGCATTGGCCCCCCGCCCGCCAGGGCGAGCTATCTCAATATCGAAAAAGTGATTGAAGTGGCAAAGCAAAGCGGGGCTGACGCAATCCATCCCGGTTACGGCTTCCTGGCTGAGAACCCGAAATTCGCCCGCGCCTGTGAATCAGAAGGCATCAAGTTCATCGGACCCTCCAGTCGGGTGCTTGAACTCATGGGTGACAAGATTGCAGCTCGCCGCGAAATGATCAAAGCGGGAGTCCCGGTGGTCCCGGGCACCGAGGAGTGTGTGTTGGATCCCGGTCAAGCAGGCGACTTGGCCGAGGGTATCGGATATCCGATCATTATCAAACCCTCCGGCGGGGGAGGGGGAATCGGCATGACCATTGTCGCCAATGAAGGGGATCTGGCGAGCGCGCTGAAATCCACTCAGGCCATTGCGACAACCACTTTCGGTCTTTGCGATGTTTACATTGAGAAATACTTACCCCATCCCCGCCACATCGAGTTCCAGCTGTTGGGAGATTCAAAGGGCAATGCCATTCACCTGGGGGAACGGGAATGTTCTATCCAGCGAAGGCACCAAAAGTTGATCGAGGAATCTCCCTCGCCCGCGGTGACTCCCACGATGCGTGCCGAAATGGGAGCCATCGCCGCAAAGGCCGCCAGGTTTGTCGGCTACGAGGGCGCGGGAACCATGGAGTTCCTCTTCTCCGACGGAAAGTTCTACTTTCTCGAAGTGAACGCCCGTGTCCAGGTCGAGCACCCGGTAACGGAGATGGTGACCGGGGTGGATATCGTGAAAGAAGGGATACGGATTGCCTCAGGACTTCCTTTGAGCCTGAAGCAGGAGGACGTGCGGATGAACGGTTGGGCCATGGAGTGCCGGATCAATGCCGAGGATCCTCTGAACGAATTCGCTCCATGCCCGGGCAAGCTCAAAGCCTACCATCCGCCGGGAGGAATCGGAGTTCGCGTAGATGACGGGGTGTATACCCACTATACGATCCCGCCTTACTACGATCCCATGATCGCGAAGCTCATCGTTTGGGGAAGAGAACGGAATGAAACGATCCGCCGAATGCAACGGGCG
>Ga0316601_100000935_pt1 | contig 13566 bp, 10 predicted proteins | sample OWC_soil_day5_no_FD_207663 | JGI IMG/M metagenome (GOLD analysis project Ga0316601, IMG submission 207663) | Wetland soil microbial communities from Old Woman Creek delta, Ohio, United States - OWC_soil_day5_noCT | ecosystem: Environmental > Terrestrial > Soil > Wetlands | place: USA: Ohio...
CCTGCATCAGCCGGATGACGCGCTCCTGCTGAGGGTTCAAGAAGAGTTCGGTCTCCACGAGCTTTCCATCGAAGACGCGCGGGAGGCGCGCCAGCGACCCAAGATCGAGGCCGACGGTGAATCCTTGTTCATCGTGCTGAAGACAGCACAGTTGGAGCAAGGCCAGGTCGTCTACGGCGAGACACATCTCTTCGTCGGTTCGAAATTCCTGGTGTCAGTCCGACACGGTGCCGCTTCGAGCGATGCGCAGGTCCGCGAGCGCTGCGAGAAAGCCACCAACCTGCTTGCCAAGGGCCCGGGCTTCGCGCTGTACGCTGTGCTGGACTTCGTGGTCGACAACTACCTGCCCGTTGTCGCGCAGTTCGAGAAGGACTTTGATGCGATCGAAACGGAAATCTTCAAGGACCGTTTCGACAAACTGATCATTGAGCGGCTATACGCCCTGAAGCGGCAGCTGCTGGAGTTGCGCAACGCGGCACTGCCCGTAGCCGACATCAGTGCCGAGTTGATGCGCTTTCACGAAGATTTGATCCCGAAAGAACTTCGCGCCTATTTCCGGGATGTTCAAGACCATGTGTCGCGACTGGTAGGCTTGGTCGATGGTATGCGCGAGATGTTGACCACCGCCATGCAAGTGAACCTCGCTTTGGTTGCCCACAACCAGAACGAAGTGGTCAAGCGTCTGGCCGGCTGGGGCGCCATATTGGCCATGCCAACGGTCATCTTCAGCCTGTATGGCATGAACTTCAAGTGGATGCCTGAGCTGACGTGGAGGCCCGGGTACCCGCTGACCGTGTTCGCAACGCTTTTGGGTTGCATCTACATTCACCGCCGCTTGCGGCGCGCAGGGTGGGTCTAGACATGAAGGCTTGCTGAGTTTCGCGGCCCGGCCCCAGCAACGCGACATGGACGGAGCGCCAAGCGGTCTGAAGATGGGCGTCAGCGCGTCGTCGATTTCATCCCAGATCGCGAGAACCAGGCTTCCTGAGGCATGACGGTTCTTTGCGTCGTGAAGCGGAGAACGATCGAAGCCGAACGAGACATCCACCAGCCTGCCATTCAGAAGAAGGCGGACGTGACGCGCAAGCCCGCGTACGTGTGTTTCGACGGTGTCCGCTCGGTCACGCCGGACTGTCCTGCAAGCGCTTTCGCGCTGTCCGCAGGCGCTTGGGCGTGTCAAGTCATTCCAGCGAGATTGGATAGTTCGCGCAGTCAAAACCCCGGCCTGCAGGCCCGGCGAACGGCGCCTTGCGCCCTTCCTACAGGCGTTCAGTGCATCGGAATGTCCTACACACCGCAGTCGGATTCAAACCGTGGCCAGCGCCAAGGGGCACAACCCGAACACCTGCTCGAAGGGCTGTAAGTTCAGGATCGCAGACAGGCCGGGCGCAGTCTGTCTGCCATCGCACAGACACAAGCCCAGGGCTGAATCATACTGGCCGCTGAATCGCCCGGAGCGCACGCGCCTGCTTGCTTTCTAGAGGCGCTGCAGTACGTCCGTCATGGCGGCAAAGTACGAGGCGAGTTCCAAAGGCCGAGCCGATTTCAGTAGTTTCGCGTCAGAACGCGGGCCCTTTCCCTTGAAGCACTGTTGCCGATGCCCCCTACGCCCCCCAGTGTCCCGTCCATGGCGGTGATCTTGGATGGACGATTGAGCGCTGTTCCGCGGGTTCAGAGTGCTGGGCTGTTGGCATGCCAAGAGCACTTGGCTCGGACCATCGCGGCCGGCATGGGCCCCGAATCGAGTGCGGCCAGGGCCGTTGAGGAACTGGACGGGCGCCGCGCGCGCGGCGAGGGCGTCTGCGTTCTCCCAAAGCGAGGCCAGTGGGTGGTTGAGCCAATCTGAAAGAGAGAGGCTGAAAGCGCAGTCGACCCAAGCGTCCGCAGCTCAGACAAGGCACGGCCTCGGCGGGACCGGCGGTCGAGTTTCCACCTCCGCCTACGGGCCCTGGCGAAGGTGTCCTACGTGGCGCGATCGGGTACCGCCTCAAGCTCTGGGCGTGGCGTTGCCCAAGTTTCTCCCCAGACGCAACGAACGTATCGGAAGCGCAATGCAAGTAGACCTATACCCGCTTCATCCCGCGGGCCTGAAGTTAGGGTGGAGAGCGCATCGGAAGTTCAGCGGGCGCAGTGCGGCGCGGGTCGGGTGGATGGCGTTTGCATTGGCCATCGCAGGCTGTGGTGGCGGAAGCGATGGTGACGGGGCCGCACCAACCATCGTGCCGCCGCTGGCGCTGCCGGGGCCATATCCGGTTGCGTGCAGCAATGTCGCCCAGGACTTTGAGCGTGCGGCGCCCGGCGGCGAGCAAGCGCAAGCCTACTGGGAAGGCAAACCTGCGGCAGATGGAACGCCGCGCTATGTGGCCGACCTGCTGACGGACCCGGCGAATGCACTCTCGGTCACCGTCAACGCGCCAAACGACGCCAACCTCTATGGCTCGTTTGCCGACAAGTCCGTCCAGTATGTAGTGCTCGCCTGCTATCCCACCACCGCCGACAATTCCCGGCGCGACTTTTTCTTGCCCACGGGCCAGCTCGTGCCGCGCATGCAAATCGGCGCCGAAGCGCCACTGTTGGCCGACGCCTCGACCCGGTACCCGGTGATTGCTTTCTCGCACGGCCTTGCCGGGAGCCCGCTCTCGGACGAACACCTCGTGGTGCTCTCCTGGCTGGCGAGCTTCGGCTATGTCGTGGTGGCCCCATTTCACGGCGACCCGCGCTTCACGAACCTGCAGATCGACGACTTCCGCGACGCCGTCACGGTGCTGGCGCATCTCAGCGATGCCGTGGCCATGCGGGCCCTGCGCCCGCTGTCGATCTCGGCGGCGCTGGACCTCGTGCTGGCCCATCCGCAATGGCGTGATCATGTCGATGCCGCGCAGATCGGCGGCTTCGGGGCGAGCTTGGGCGGCGAAACCATGATGCTGATGGGCGGCGCGGCGCTGACGACCTCGCCAGGGCTCGCCTCGTCCTCGGTCGGCGCCGATCCGCGCATCAAGGCCGCGGTGGGTTATGAGCCGTACTTCGGGCAAGCGCTGCTGCCGGCGTTCGGGCGCGACCAGCGTGGCCTCGACAACGTCAAGCTACCCTACCTGGCCCTCAGCGGGACGAACGACACCACGGCTCCGTTGGTCGTCACGCAGCAAGGCATGGCGCGGCTCCAGGGTCCGCGACAGCTCGTCGCGCTGGTCGGCGTCGAGCACGGGTTCGACGTGGCTTCAGCCAATGACATCCTTACCTGGTCGGTGACATTCCTCGACGCTCAGGTTCGTGGCATTCCGACGGCTCGCACGCAGCTGTCCACCATGACCAGTGTGGCCGGCGGAGCCGACGACAGACTTGTCATCCCGTTGGACGGCCCGCTCGCGCCTTGACCGGTTCCACCCCGTTGGGGTGGTGGATGCACGGCGTCGTGTACCCGGGCTGTGCCCTGCTGGGCTTCGGCCGAATCGGCGCGCGACGCGACAGGGGTTCGATCAGGGTTTCGCCTCATCGGGCGCCGCCATTGCCGGCCTGCGCCGGCGTCTTGCCAAGTAGCGTTGCATCAGGGGCTGGGCCGACACCCCATGCGCGACGATCGACGCAGCCACCGTCCACAAGGTCAGCGATATCAGTGTCTCAGCTCCAGGGCCCGCCACACCGTGGCGCAATGCAAAGAGCAGGTAAAACACCGAACCGATGCCTCGGATGCCGAACCAGCCCACCATCGCCTGCTGCAACAGATTCAGGCGCTCGCCCGTGGTGGCCACCAGCACCGACAACGGCCGCAGCACCAGCAGCGTCAACGGCACGAACCACCACAGCGCCGGTAGCGGCTTGGCATACGCCAGCATCGCCCCAACGGCCAGCACCAAGGTCAGCTCGGCGAGCCGCTCCAACTGCGCATTGAAGCCCCGCACCGAATCGCGCATCGTCAGGCTCGCATGGTGGGAATGCGTGGCCAGCTTGTCGTAGGGATGGCCCGCCGAGCCCACCGCAGCGGGCAACGGCCGCGTATGCGGCCGCGGGTGCTCGCGCACCCGCTGCAATGCCATACCGGCGGCAAACACCGCCAGGAACCCCGAGGCCAGGCTGACCTGCGCGAGCCCATAGGCCATGGCGACCAGTCCCAGGCCCAGGAATTCGTCCAGGCCCACGGCCTCGCCGTGCCGGATGCGCAGGTACACCACAAGGCGGCCGGAGGCCGTGCCCAGCGCTGCGCCGATGGCGACGCCGCCCAACGTGGCCCACAGCAGGTCGATGCTCCACCAGCCGGCCAGGCCGGTCCCCAGGTCGTGCAATCCCAGCAGACCCAGACCGAGCATGACAAAGGGGAATGCGGCGCCGTCGTTCAGCCCACCTTCGGCCGCGAGGCTGAAGCCCAGCCGGTCGGGATCCGCGCCGGCTTCGGATTTGACGTCGGAGGCCAGTACCGGGTCGGTCGGCGCCAGGATCGCGCCCAACAACACGGCCATGCCCAGCGGCAGCTGCAGCCACCATACGCCGATGGCGCTGATCATCGCCACCATCATCCCCATAGACAGGAAGGCCAGGCGCAGCGGCAGCCGCCAGCGCTTGTCGCGCAAGGGCACACCCAGGCGCAGGCCCACCGCAAAGAGCGAGATCAACAGCGCCACTTCGGCCAGCCGCTCCAGCAGGGCGGCCTGCGCCACCGGGTCGGGCCGCAGCACGTTGGCAGCGTCGGGGCCGAGCATCCAACCCAGCGCCAGGTAGACCATCGCGCTGCTCAGCGGCAGCCGGCCCAGCAGCGTGCCGGCCAGCACCATGGTCACCAGCAGCATGCCGATGACCATCGACCATTCGGCAAAGGACATGGGCAGCGTGCTCCTGGGGTGCGGCTGAACGGCAGAAGGCCCGCATCAGCGGGCCCTCGACTTGAATAACGCGAAGGGCTTCAGCTCTTGCCGAATGACACCTTGGCGGTGCTCAGGCAACTGGCCTTGGCATCGCCTGCCATGGCGTCACACTTCTCGACGGCCACCTTGTAGTCAGCGTCACGCTTGGCTTCGCTCGCATCCACCTTGGCTTCGCCAATCTGCTGGCCCATCTTGGCGTCGGCGAGGGCCTTGACCTCGACCGCCTTGGCTTCCTGGACACACACGTCCTTGGCATTGCCGGACTGGTCGTCGCACTTCTCCTTGGCCACCGCATAGGCCGATTCAGCCTTGGCCACCTTCACCTTGGTCTGGTCGGCCGGCTTGCCGCTGTAGCCGTACTCCAGCTCGGCACGCGCCACCTTCTGCTTGGCGCTGGCCTCTTCGACGCAGATGTCCTTGGCATTGGCCGACTGCGAAGCGCAGGCGCTGTGCTCGGCCTTGTAGTCGGCGCTGATGCGCGTCTTGGCGCCGTTGTAGTCCGCCTTACTCATGCTCGCCGCTTGGGCCAGCGGCAGCGCCAGCAGGCCGGCCATCACCAGTGACAGTTTGAATGTGAGTTGCTTGTTCATGGAATCCTTTGTTGTGTTGGTTCGACGGGTCGATCACGGGTGGATCGGGGTGTTCACAGTGTGCGAACGGATTGGCCCTGTGCCCAGCGGACGGAACCGCCGATGCCGGTAGTCGATCTCCTACGGTGTGCAACAGCACGACGGCAGAAGAACGGGCACGCCGATGTCGCGCCGACTGCATCAAGGCGCCGTCTTCATGAGGCCGAGGTTGCGCGCGGCAAGCGAGTACGCAGCGGCGATGGGCGCTCCCTACGGGACAGGGCCCACCGGATCTGCGTCTTCGTCTTCGACAGCCATACCCGTACCAAGCGCGTCGGCCTGCGACGGGCTGCGCAACAAGCGGCAGATCTTCTTGGCCGTCGCCTCAGTGTCGACGTCGGATGCGTTGTGCGACTGGAGCGGTCCCAGATCGCCGCGCAGCACGCCAAGATCCGAGGGCGGGGCTACGTGTGGCGCTGAGTGCGAAGTGTCGCGCGTCATGCGTTGCATTGCCGATCGGCGGTACGGGGCCGGTCGTTCACTTCTTGTCCTTGCCAACCTCGTGCCCGACGACACCGCCCACCGCGGCGCCACCGACCGTGCCGAGGGCGCTGCCGCCAGTCAGCACCGCGCCACCCACCGCACCCACGCCGGCACCCACGGCCGTGCTCTTGTCTTGCTGGGACATGCCGGCGCATGCGCCCAGGGTCATCAGGCAGGTCGTGGCCAGAGCGATGGTGCCCATTCGTCGAGTCGTCTTCATGCTGTGGTCCTTGAGGTGGAGGGAGAGCCGGCGTCGACGCTTGCATCACGACGGCTCGCGACCAGTATGGAAGCCACCGCACGATATGCACAGCGGACAGCGGCGCTCGACGCCGTAGTCGATGTCCTACGGTGCCTCTTCGTGCGGAAAGACGGGCCGCCGAACGCACCGATGCTTCAATGCAATGGCTCGCAATGGCCGACACCGGCATGCCGGCGCCGGCTGCATTCCTCAGGGGTGACGCCTACACCGACTCATGCGAACGAGGAACCCCATGGCAGAGTGCGCACAGGTCAAAGGCAAGGTCGAGTACCGCGAAGGCGACGGCACCAACATCACCATCCGCCATGGCCCAGTGGAGGTGCAGACCATGCCGACCGACGCCACGTTGAGCTAAATCGAAGGCGAAACCCGGGGCGCGGCAGCGATGCCCAGCGGTGACTTCCGGTTCTACGTGGCAAACGCAATGTTCGCGCGGGCCTCCTGATATCGATAGGGCAGCCTTTCGCAGGCAGTCAGCTGATCGAGTGCGAGCCAATCGTCGTTGTCGATCGAAGACCACGGCAGCGCCATCTGATCGCAGATGCTCGGGTCAGCATTGCAGCCGCAGCCCGTGATCGCCAACGACTGTTCTCGGACATTGCCATGGTGCGATTGCCGAGGCGCCGGCTGCGGGTGGGCGCTGCCACGCCGCGCATAGGTAAGAATGGAATCGATGCAATCGTCTTTGCTTCGTCGACATCGATGGGCCCTGGGCTTGTTTGCCCTGTTCGTGCTGCTCGTGCTGCTGGGTCTGGCCTTGCGCAGCCGCCTGCCCACCATCGTGCCCGATCTGGCGCGTCCGCATGGACCAGCCGTGCAACTGGAAAGCGCACGCGGTCCGCTGTCGGCCGCACAAAGCAAGGTCGTCCTCAAGGGCGTGCAGGGTGGCCAGGAGACCAGCATCTTCGATCGCCACCTGGCGCGTGAGGAGGCCATCGTCGATAGTCCGCTGACCACCGGCAACCAGGTGCTGCTGCTTCAGGACGGACCGGCCACCTACCAGGCGATGCTGGCCGCCATCCTGGCAGCCCGTGATCACATCAACATGGAAACCTACATCCTGGACGACGATGATGTAGGCCGGCGCTTTGCAGAGGCACTCATCGCCAAGCAGCGGCAGGGTGTGCAGGTCAACCTCATTCGTGACAGCGTCGGCACCGTCGGCACGCCCGAGCACTTCTTTCAGCGTCTGGCCGACAGCGGCATCCGGATCCTCGAGTTCAACCCGATGAATCCCTTGATGGCGCGAAAGGAATGGGAGTTGAATCAGCGTGACCACCGCAAGTTGCTGATCGTGGATGGACGCATTGCTTTCCTGGGCGGTATCAACATCAGCAGCGTGTATTCCGGCGGCTCGTCCAGCCAGGGCATGCGGCCGCGGCCCGCCGGCAGCCCTGCATGGCGCGACACCGACCTGCAGTTGCAGGGGCCGGTGGTGACGGAACTGCAGAAGATGTTTCTGGCCACTTGGGTCGCGCAGAAGGGCGAACCGCTGACGGCGAAGAACTACTTCCCTGAACCGGTCAGAGCCGGTCGGCAGGTGGTGCGCGCAATTGGTAGCTCGCCCGACGAACCCTACAGCCTGATCTATGCCACGCTGCTCTCGGCCCTTGGCAGCGCCGAGACCAGCGTGCATCTGACCAACGCGTATTTCGTCCCGGACCCGCAACTGCTTGCGGCGCTGGAAGCGGCCGCCGCGCGCGGCGTCGATGTGACGCTGATCCTGCCGAGCCAGACCGATTCCTGGCTGGTGTTCCATGCCGGGCGCGGCTACTACGAGCAGCTGCTGCGCGCGGGTGTCAAGATCCACGAGCGGCGCGACGTGATCCTGCATTCGAAGACGGCATTGATCGACGGTGTGTGGGCCACCGTCGGGTCGACCAATCTCGACTGGAGAAGCTTCCTGCACAACCACGAGTTGAATGCGGTGGTGCTCGGCGTCGAATTCGGCCACCAGGTGCAGTCGATGTTCGACAGGGATCTCGCGGCCTCCAATGCCATCACGCTCGAGCGCTGGCAGCGCCGTCCCATCAGCCTGCGCCTGAAGGAGCTGTTGGCCCGACTCTGGGAGTATTGGCTTTGAACACCCTGGGCAGGCGGCTCGGCCCGAAATGGACCTGATGACGATCGGGCCCGCGGGCTACTGGATGTATACCGACCGGCAACCAGTCAGGTCGGTGCCTCCAGCGGCAATGTCCCGGGCGGCAGCGCAACGCGGATCGGTGCACCAACGCCGAACTGGCTGCGCTCGTCATTGAAAAGACAATGGTCCTGACTCACCCTTGCTGTTATCGGATCTTCTTCCCGCAGCGCTTTTCGTTCGGTGGCTACATGTCGTCGTGGCAGGCGTCCGATGCGGCGATGAACTTCGCCTTCCCCCCACACCGCCTGGTGCTCCGAACTGACTTCCTCCGAACCTGCCGTTCGGCAACACCGGGGCTTGCTCGGCCCACGTCCGACAGAGGGGCAAGCCCAAGGTCCGCTGACCACCAAATTGCCGGCACTGGAGCAGTTCGGCGCGACTACTCCAAATAGGTCGGGAAAGAACAGTGGCCAAGGTCGACCGGTGAACCTGTGCCGGGATCTCAGCGCGAGCTTTTTTGCCTTCAGATCTACCGTCAGATTGAAGGTCATCCCAGCGATAGATCTCGAGAGATCCCTAGAGGCGCTTGCCCCTCGAATCAATGCGTTGGGACCAGTTCTCGGTAGTTCTCGATAGAACCCAATCGATTTCGGAACCTACTCCCACTCGATGGTGGCAGGTGGCTTGCTGCTGACGTCGTAGGTGACGCGGTTGATGCCGCGCACCTCGTTGATGATGCGGCTGGAGACCTTCTTCAGCAGGCCGTAGGGCAGCTCGGCCCAGTCAGCGGTCATGAAGTCGCTGGTGAGCACCGCGCGAAGCGCCACCACGTGGTCATAGGTGCGGCCGTCGCCCATCACGCCCACGCTCTTCACCGGCAGGAACACTGCGAAGGCCTGGCTGGTCAGGTCGTACCAGCTCTTGCCGCTGGCCTCGTCCTTCCAGCCGCGCAGTTCGTCGATGAAGATCGCATCGGCCCGGCGCAGCAGGTCGGCGTATTCGGGCTTAACCTCGCCCAGGATGCGCACGCCCAGCCCCGGACCGGGGAAGGGGTGGCGGTAGACCATGTCGTGCGGCAGGCCAAGCGCCACGCCGAGCTCGCGCACTTCGTCCTTGAACAGGTCGCGCAGCGGCTCCAGCAGTTTCAAGCCCAGCGTCTCGGGCAGGCCGCCGACGTTGTGGTGGCTCTTGATGCTGGTGGCCTTCTTGGTCTTGGCGCCGCCGGACTCGATCACGTCCGGATAGATCGTCCCCTGCGCCAGCCACTTCGCGTTGGTGAGCTTCTTCGCCTCGCGCTGAAAGACCTCAACGAACTCGCGGCCGATGATCTTGCGCTTGGTCTCGGGGTCGCTGACACCCTGCAAGTTACCGAGGAACTGCACACTGGCGTCGACGTGCACCACCTTGGCATGCAGCCGGCCAGCAAACATGTCCATGACCAGCGTCGCCTCGTTCAGCCGCAGCAGCCCGTGGTCGACGAAGACGCAGGTCAGCTGCTCGCCGATGGCACGGTGAATCAGTGCCGCGGCCACGCTGGAGTCGACGCCGCCCGACAGGCCCAGGATCACTTCCTCGTCGCCCACCTGCTCGCGGATCTTCGCCACTGCCTCGGCCACGTGGTCGCGCATCACCCAGTCGGGCTTCGCGTCGGCAATGTCGAGCACGAAGCGATCGAGCAGCACCCTGCCCTGCACCGTGTGTGTCACCTCGGGGTGGAACTGCACGCCGTAGTAGCCGCGCGATTCGTCGGCCATGCCGGCGATCGGGCAGCTGGGCGTGCTGGCCATCAGCTTGAAGCCCGGCGGCAGCGCGGTGATCTTGTCGCCATGGCTCATCCACACCTTCAGCATGCCGCGGCCTTCGGGCGTGCGGAAGTCCTCGATGCCGTTCAGCAGCCGGGTGTGGCCGTGGGCGCGCACCTCGGCATAGCCAAACTCGCGGTGGGTGCTGGCCTCCACCTGGCCGCCCTGCTGCACCGCCATCGTGAACATGCCGTAGCAAATGCCCAGCACCGGCACGCCAAGCTGCCACACCGCCTGCGGCGCGCGCAGCTCGTGCTCCTCGTAGGTGCTGGCGTGGCTGCCGCTGAGGATGATGCCCTTCGGCGCGAACTCGCGGATGAAGGTGTCGGAGACGTCGTTCGGATGGATCTCGCAGTAGACATGCGCCTCGCGCACGCGGCGCGCGATCAGCTGCGTGACCTGGGAGCCGAAATCCAGGATCAGGATCTTGTCATGCATGGACCTCTACTCCATGCGGTAGTTCGGGGCTTCCTTGGTGATCTGCACGTCGTGCACATGGCTCTCGCGAATCCCGGCCGAGCTGATCTCTACGAACTCGCAGCGCTCGTGCATGTCCGCAATCGAGGCACAGCCGCAATAATGCATCGAGGCGCGCAGCCCGCCGGCCATCTGGAAGACGATCGCCACCAGCGAGCCCTTGTAAGGCACCTGCCCCTCGATGCCCTCGGGCACCAGCTTGGCCGAGTTCATGCTGTCCGAGTCGCCTTCCTGGAAGTAGCGGTCGGCCGAACCCTGGGCCATCGCGCCCAGCGAGCCCATGCCGCGATAACTCTTGTAGCTTCGGCCTTGGTACAGCACCACCTCGCCCGGCGCCTCTTCGGTGCCGGCGAAGGCGCCACCCATCATCGCGCTGTGCGCGCCGGCGGCGATGGCCTTGGCCAGATCGCCGGAGTAGCGGATGCCGCCGTCGGCGATCAGCGGCACGCCGCTGCCCTGTATGGCCTTGGACACCGCTTCGATGGCCATGATCTGCGGCACGCCCACGCCGGTGACGATGCGCGTGGTGCAGATCGAGCCCGGACCGATCCCGACCTTGACCGCATCGGCGCCGGCTTCGATCAGCGCCAGCGCTGCCGCGCCGGTGGCGATGTTGCCGCCGATCACGTCCACCTGCGGATAGTGGCGCTTGACCCAGCGCACCCGCTCGAGCACGCCGTCGCTGTGGCCGTGTGCGGTATCGACGACGATGGCATCGACTCCAGCCCGCACCAACAGTTCGACGCGTTCTTCGGTGCCCTCGCCCACGCCCACCGCCGCGCCGACGCGCAGCTTGCCGAAGCCGTCGCGCGCGGCATTGGGGAAGTCGGTCTGCTTGGTGATGTCCTTCACCGTCATCAGGCCGCACAGCTCGAAGGTGTCGTTGACCACCAGCACGCGCTCCAGCTTGTGCCTGTGCATCAGCGCCTTGCCATCCTCGATGGTGGCGTGCTCGCCCACCGTCACCAGGCGCTCGCGCGGCGTCATGATCTCGCTGACTGGCGCGTCCATGCGTGTTTCGAAACGCAGGTCACGTCCTGTCACGATGCCCACCACCGCCTTGCCCTTCAGCACCGGGAAGCCGGAGATGCCGTGCCGCTTCGACAGCGCCATCACCTCACGCACCGTCACGTCGGGCGTGATGGTGATCGGGTCGCGCAGCACGCCGGACTCGTAGCGCTTGACGCGTGCCACCTCGGCCGCCTGCTTCTCGGGCGACATGTTCTTGTGCACGATGCCGATGCCGCCCTCCTGGGCGATGGCGATGGCCAGGCGCGCCTCGGTGACGGTGTCCATCGCGGCAGACACCAGCGGCAGGTTCAGGGTGATGTTGCGAGAAAGGCGGGTGGCCAAGCTGGTATCGCGTGGCAACACCTTCGAATAGGCGGGCACCAACAACACGTCGTCGAAGGTGAGCGCTTTGCCGAGAAGGCGCATGGATGAGGCTCCTGAGGAGGGTAGGGACAGGTCATTGCTGACCCATCCCCCCCTAAGAACCGGACTTGCGACTTTCACCGCATCCGGCTCAAGCACAACAATCTGTGCGGGTTCGGGGAGCACGCGATTCTATCAGGCAGCCCCTCTTTTCCGCACCGAAGCCTCAGCCCGAGGCCGGCTTCGCAACTGTCAAACCAAGGGCATGCAGTTGGCGATGACACACCGGATGCAGGAGCACCCGGTTGGACAACGAGTCCGACCCTCCCGCCACCCGTGCTACCAGGTGATGGTCGTGCCACCCCGTTTCTTCCGTGAGGGCCTCACCACAATGAACACACCTGCCCTGCTGTGAGAGGAACAGCGTCGCCCATTGCTTGCGGTACGCCATACTTTTCAGCAGGCGCTTCGCGCGCAGGTCTTCGCCGTACGCTTCCCACTCGGGGTCAAAGGGGTTGTAGCCGCCTTTGACCTTTCGATGCCGGACGATCTCCGTATCGGTAAGCCGATACAGGCGCATCCATCGCGGTTCGCCCTCCTCTTCCGACCGAACTCGCGCAGCGAACTCGGTCCTGCCCTCAACGGTCGGCCAATGCTTCGCGGCCACCCATCTCGGGGACTTCTTCGGATGCCTGCGACGTGCCCAGCGCGTCAACCGCCACCACAGCAGCGAGTCGAGTTTGCCGAACGTCTCCTTGGCGACCACCGGGTGGTGGTACTGCGCCCAGCCTCGCAAGACTGGATTCAGCAGCTGTATCAGCTCCGCCTGTTTCACCATCGGGTTGGCCTTCACGATCCCCTTCACCTTGTCGTAGAACGCTTGCGCGTTCTTCTTACTCGGCTTGATCAGCAGGGTTCCCGAGTACTTCCGGAAATTCCAGCCGAGGAAATCGAACCCTTGGTCTATGTGTGTGACTCGCGTCTTCGCCGGCGATAGGCGCAATCCTCGTTGTGCGAGAAAAGCTTCTACCCACGGCCGGACCTCGGTTTCGAGGAAATCTTTCGACTCCCCCGTGATCACGAAGTCATCGGCGTACCGGACCACATTGACCTTGAGCCTTTGGACCTTGGTCGAACCCACTTTCACACGCAGGTGCGATTGCAGTCCGGCTTCCAGTCCGTTCAGTGCCACGTTCGCCAAGGTTGGCGAGATGATGCCGCCTTGCGGCGTGCCCGCTTCGGTGCTTGCCAGTTGGCCTTGGTAGACCACTCCTGCCTTCAACCACTTGTTCAAGATCGCCTTGTCCGTACGGACGTGGTTCACCAGCCATTCGTGATTGATGTGATCGAAGGAACACACGACACACTACCCATCTCGAAGAGCTTCCGCCGGCCGTGCGGATCGTTCGCAGAGGCCATGCCCTTGAAGGGCTGGAACTCGCGGTGCTCGGGCGCCGCAAGCGGGCTGGCCTGCTGCATCTGCTGCTGATCCTGCCATGCGAGTCGCGCTCCCTCATTCCCGCCAGTTGGACGGACCTGCAGCTGCGCATGGGCGCGGCTGCCGACGACTCGTCTGCCGCGGCACCGGCGCTACTGGCCA
>Ga0316601_100000937_pt1 | contig 13564 bp, 12 predicted proteins | sample OWC_soil_day5_no_FD_207663 | JGI IMG/M metagenome (GOLD analysis project Ga0316601, IMG submission 207663) | Wetland soil microbial communities from Old Woman Creek delta, Ohio, United States - OWC_soil_day5_noCT | ecosystem: Environmental > Terrestrial > Soil > Wetlands | place: USA: Ohio...
TCTTCCCAGTTGCTCCGTCAGCTCTGCAACCGACGCAAACTTGCGCTCGTCGCGCAGGCGCCGGAGGAATGAGACCTCGAGGCGTTCGCCGTAGATATCGCGTGAAAAATCAAACATGTGCACTTCACTCACGTGCGCCGTGCCGTCACTGACGGTCGGTCTGACGCCGATGTTCATGATGCCGTACCGCTGTATGCCGGCGCCTGCGACGCTCACCAGGTAAACCCCGTTTCCGGGGATCTGCTTGCGGGCCACCAGCGGATTGAGGTTCGCCGTGGGAAAACCGAGTGTCCGTCCCCTGCCGTCCCCCGTCACCACCGTGCCGGTCATGCTGTAGGGATACCCCAGCATCCGCTCCGCTCTCTCCACGTCTCCGGCCGCAAGGGAGCGGCGGATACGCGTGCTGCTGATCGGCTCCCCGTCCACTGTCATCGGATGCACGGCAAAAACCGAAAAGTCGAGATCCCTTCCCAGCGCCATCAGATCCTTCGTCCCCGCCTCACGGTCCCTGCCGAAGGTGTGATCATAGCCGACCACGACCTCGCTCACACCGACGCGGCCGTCGATGTACGCGGCATAGAAGTCGCGTGCGCTCATCCGGGAGAACTCGAAGGTGAACGGGATGACAAGCAGCAGATCCACATGAAGCCCGGAGAGCAGCGTAATGCGTTCGTCCAGCGTCGACAGGAGCTGCACGGCGCCCCGCGCGGATGCGACGACCTCCTTGGGATGCGGATCGAATGTCACGACCACGCTTCTCCCCTCACGCATCCGTGCACGGTTCACCACTTCGCGGATGATCTCCCGGTGTGCCAGGTGAACGCCGTCAAACGTCCCGACGGTCACCACCGAGTTCTTCTCACGCCGCAGCTGATCTAAAGAACGGACAACATTCATGCAAGTCGCAGGGCCTGGGCCCGTTCCACGAGTTGTTGTACACTCAGCGCATCTTCGATGCTGTACGGACCGATCCGCGTCCTGCGGAGTGCGGTCATCGTTGCGCCGCATCCGAGCTTCTCACCCATGTCGTGCACCAGCGTGCGGATGTACGTGCCTTTTGAACACACGACCGTGAAGACGACGTCAGGGAGTGCGATCCGGTCCGGACGAAGCGAGTAAATCTGCACCTCTCGCGGGGGGCGCTCCACTTCGATTCCCTTCCGTGCAAGAGTGTACAAACGCTGTCCCCCGATTTTCACGGCCGACCACATGGGCGGCACCTGGCGCGTGGGGCCCACACACCCCTCCATCATCGTGCGCACCTGTGCCACGGTCAGTGCCGACACATCCGCGCGTTCGCTGACATCCGTTTCCATGTCGTAGCTCGGCGTGCGGATGCCCAGCTTCATGCCGGCGACATATTCCTTCTCCAAACCCATGAACCGGTCGATCTCTTTCCGTTTCTGACCGGTGCAGAGAATCAGGAGACCCGTGGCCAGCGGATCCAGGGTGCCCGCATGCCCCATCTTCAGGCCGCCATACGCCCTGCGGAGTTTCGCCACCACATCGAAGGAGGTCCACCCGGCGGGCTTGTCCACCAACAGCACTTCCCCCGCTTCCGGAACCGCGTCAGGCCTCATCCCCGTCCTTCCTCTTGTCGTCCTTGTGGATCTCGTTGATCAATTCATTGATGCGCTGGACCCTGTCCAGCGTTGTATCCTGGTAGAACAGCAGCTCCGGGACAAGCCGGAGACGCAGCCTCGACCCGAGCAATCCGCGCAGATGCGAGCGTTCATGCTCGAGCATGGCCATCGTCTTCTTCTGCACCTCGGGGTTCCCCATGATGCTGAAGTAGATTTTCGCAATGCGCAGATCCCGCGTGATGCTGACATCCGTCACCGTGATGAACCCATACGACGGATCTCTGTAATCGCGCACCAGGATGGCGCCGAGTTCTTCCTTCAACAACGAGGCAACGCGTTCCGTACGGATCGACATCTCAAAGCTTTCGTTTACTTTCGACAATCTTGAAAGCCTCGATCGTGTCGCCGACTTTCACGTCATTGAAGTTCTCGAGTCCGATCCCGCACTCGAATCCGGATTCCACATCCCGCACATCTTCCTTGAACCGCTTCAGCGAGCTGATGGTTCCTTCGAATACCTGGATGCCGTCGCGGATCAGGCGGACCCTGTTGTTGCGGGAGATCTTGCCGTCCAGCACATAGCAGCCCGCGATCAACCCCACCTTTGGCACCTTGAACACGTCCCGCACATCCACGGTCGCCACGATCTCCTCCTTCTTCTCCGGAGAGAGCATCCCTTCCAGCGCCTTATGGATGTCGTCGATCGCGTCGTAGATGATGTTGTATGTGCGGATGTCCACTTTTTCTTTTTCGGCCAGCCGGCGCGCATTCAGGTTCGGGCGCACGCGGAAGCCGATGATGACCGCATTGGAAGCGGTCGCCAGGATGATATCCGACTCGGAGATTGTGCCCACGCCGCTGTGGATGACGTTCAGCTTCACTTCCTTGTGCTGAATCTTCATCAGCGAATCGGCGAGAGCCTCCACGGATCCGTCCACGTCGCCCTTCACGATCACGCCGAGCTCCTTCACCTGCCCGTCCTTGATCTGCCGGGAGATGTCGTCCAGCGTGGTCAGGTGGATCTGCCGGAAATCCTGCTCGCGTTTGAGCAGCTGGCGGCGGAGCGAGATCTCGCGGGCCACCCTGTCGGAGTCGACGACGATGAACGTGTCGCCGGCCTGCGGGAATCCGTCCAGGCCTGTCAGCTGGACCGGTGTAGAGGGCCCGGCCACTTCGGAACGGTTGCCGCGCTCGTCGAACATCGCGCGCACCTTGCCGCTGTAGATCCCGGCGATGAACGGATCGCCCACGTTGAGCGTCCCTTTCTGGATCAGCACCGTCGCCGTGATCCCCTTCCCCTTGTCGAGCTGCGCTTCCACGATCGTCCCGGCGGCGAGCCGGTCGGGGTTGGCTTTCAGGTCGAGCACGTCCGCTTCCAGCAGGATCTTCTCGAGGAGGAGATCCACGTTTTTCCCGGTGCGCGCCGAAAGCTCGACGCACTGGTACTTGCCGCCCCACTCCTCGACCAGCACGTTCTTCTCGGCAAGCTGCTGCCGGATCCTGTCAACGTTCGCGTCCGCCTTGTCGATCTTGTTGATGGCGATGATGATCGGCACTGCGGCCGCCTGGGCATGGCTGATCGCTTCCAGCGTCTGGGGCATCACGCTGTCGTCCGCCGCGACGACCAGAACCACGATATCCGTGATCTGGGCGCCGCGGGCGCGCATGGCGGTGAACGCCTCGTGGCCCGGCGTGTCGAGGAACGTGACTTTCTGTCCGCTCGCTGTGGTCACCTCGTAGGCGCCGATGTGCTGTGTGATGCCGCCCGCTTCGCCGGCTACGACGTTGGATCGCCGGATATAGTCCAGAAGCGAAGTCTTGCCATGGTCGACATGCCCCATGATCGTGACCACGGGTGCACGGCGTTTCAGCATTTCCTCTGTATCGACGGGCTCAGGGATTTCCCCTTCTTCCTCCACGCCGGATGCGAATGTCACCTGGAACCCGAACTCGTCCGCGACGAGCAGGATCGTGTCTTTGTCCAGGCGCTGGTTGATCGAGACCATGATCCCGAGCTCCATGCACTTCTTGATCACTTCCGACACGTTCACATGCATCAGGTTGGCGAGGTCGTTCACGGATACGAACTCGGTCACGCGGAGGATGCCCTGCTCGCGGAGTGCCTCTTCCTGCATGCGGGCTTCTTCCTCTTCCCGTTCCTTCCGCTTCCGTTTCTTGAATGCCGTCCGGCCGCTGACGGGGGTGTCGTCCATCGCGGCAAATGTCCTCCGGATCGCCTCCTGCACCTCGGTCTGGTTGACCTCCTTGTGGCGAAGCTTCTTCTTCTTTTTCTTCTTCCGGTCGGCTTCTTCCGTCTCAGGGGCTTTGGTCTCGACGATTTCGTCTTTGACCCGCTTCTTGACCTTCTTCTTCTTTTTGTGGTCTTCGGATTCGACAGGCGAGACAACCGCAGCTCCGCCGGGCGGCTGCGCGCCTTTTCCTGCCTTTCCGGCGGCCGGCTTCTTTGGGGCAAGATCCATCTTGCCTTTGATGGTCAGTCCGATCCTGCCGCGCCGATCCTTCTGGATATCCAGAGGCGAGCGCTGTTCCGGTGACTTCTTGCCCTTCTTGCCTGTAACAGCCTCCGCGGTTTCTCCCTCTGCCGCCGGAGCGCCCTCAGCCGGTTCTGCCGGCGGTGCTTCTCCCGCAGCCGCAGCCGCAGCGTGCGGCTCCCCGGGCGCTGCCTCTTCAGCAACGGCAGGTTCGCCGGCCACTTCCTCTGCAGCTTCCTCCACGGCCTCCCCTGCCGGTTGCCCTTCGGCAACTGCGCCGGCCGGCCCCTCATGAGCCTCTCCGGCAGCAGCGTGCTCTTCAGCCGCCGCCAGTTCCTCGACCTCAAGAACCTCCGCACCTTTGGCGCCTGCTTCGGCTCCCGCTTTCACCGGTTTGCCTGTGAGTTCGGCCTCTTCCTCCACCGCCTTGCGTTCGGCGCGCTTCTTCGTCTCGCGGATTTCATGGATCTTCCGCTGGTGCTTCTCCGCAACGTCCTTCTCCTTCTTGAAGTGGATGAGGATGTCGCGCATCATGTCATCGTCCACCGACGACATGTGCCCCTTTACCTCATGCCCCTTCTTGCGGAGAAACTCGATCAGTGTCTCGTGGGAGAGATTGAGTTCTGTCGCGACTTTGTAGACTTTCTTCTTCTTTTCTGCCGTTTCAGCCATGCGTTTCCTTTACGAGTTCTTCGGACCGTCACCCGGTGCAGGGCTTGTTTCCTGCGGTGGTTCGGTCGCTACCGTCGGAGGCTGGGTCGGTGCGGCACCCGCCTCTCCTGGCGGCAAATCATCCGGCGTCGCTGTGGCAATCGGTTTTCCCGGTTCCACCTGCTCTTCCTCGTCATCCACTTCCGCTTCTTCCAGATCCCGGCGGATCATGTCGCGGATTTCCTTTATCCGCGCCTCATCCAGTCCCTCGATCGCCAGCAGCGAATCCATCGTGGCGTTCAGGACATCCTTTGCGGTCTCGAGACCGGCCGTGATCAGTTTGTCATAAAGTTCGGCACCAAGCTCGGGTTTGAAGTCCACCAGCTCGATGTCATATTCGTCTTCGTCGCCGCCCTCCTTGATCAGGTTGATTTCGTATCCCGTGAGTTTGCTGGCCAGCCGGATATTCTGCCCGTTGCGGCCGATGGCCAGGGAGACCTGGTCGGAAGCCACAAGCACGTTTGCGGTACGGGCTTCTTTCTGCACCTCGACGCTCTTCAGTTTGGCTGGTGCCAGCGAACGCGTGATAAACAGCTCCGGGACATCTGTGTAATTGATGACGTCAATATTCTCGTTGTTCAGTTCGCGCACGATCGTGTGAATCCGGACGCCCTTCATCCCGACGCAGGCTCCCACGGCGTCTATCCTGTCGTCATGGGATTCCACCGCCACCTTGGCCCGCTCTCCGGGCTCGCGCGCAATCCTCTTGATCTCGATGATCCCGTCGTAGATCTCCGGGATTTCCATTTCAAACAGCTTTGCGAGGAATTTCGGATCGGCCCGGGACACGATCACCGCAGGGTTCCCGTTGTTCTTCCGCACCTCTTTTACGGCGGCGCGGATGGTGTCGCCCTTCTTGTACCGCTCCTTGAAGATCTGCTCGCTCTTCGGGAGTATCAGCTCGTTCCGGTTGTGATTGATCAGGATCTCGTTCCGGCGGATCTGGTAGATCTCCCCGACGATGATGTCCCCGATCGTATTGCTGTATTCGTTGTACATCAGCTCGCGTTCGATTTCCTTGATCCGCTGGTTCAGGTTCTGCTTCGCGCTGACGACCAGCCGGCGGCCGAATGTGACCAGGGGAACCACCTCAACGTAGTCTTCGCCCACGTCCAGGTCCTCGCCCGAGAGTTCCTTTGCCGTCTCCCGGTCGATCTGTGTCGTGGGGTTTTCGACCACTTCGACGACCTCCCGCTCGAGGAAGATCTCGATGTCACCCTTGTCCATATTGACGACGACGTCGAATTTCGCTTCCTGTCCGTATTTCTTGCGCACCATCATGGAAAAGACATCCTCAACAATGCCGGCGAGGATATCCTTGTCGATCCCTTTCTCGCGGACCATCTGCGCAAACGATTCGACGATTTCCGAATTCATTACACCCTCCACAAATGGATACTTAAGCGCCCCGGCATGATCACCAGGGCAGCACGATTCTTGCTTCCCGTATGTCCGCAAAACGCACGCGGCTCTCTGCGCCGTCGGCGCTCTTCACGACCAGTATATCATCTTCTACAGCGGTCAGCGTGCCCGTCAGCACCCCTCCCTTGTCGGGCAGGGCAAGCGTGATGTGGAACGGCCTGCCGCAGTGTTTCGGAAACTGCCAGAGATACTTCAGCGGGCGGTCCAGGCCAGGGGATGATACCTCCAGCCGGTAGTCGGCTGAAATAAGGTCCTTCCCTTCCAGCGCCCCGCTGATCCTTCTGCTCACTTCCGCGCACAGATCCGTGGTCACCGCCCCGGGGGTGTCGATGAATACTTCAATCACCGGTTTCCTGTAGTGACCGCGGAAGATGACGTCCACAAGCTGTGCCTTGCTCTCCGCAACGGATTGTTCGATAAGCTGGCGGACGGGGTCCGGGAGACGCATGAAGGTCCTGACAGATTCCAAATGAAAATAGCCCATTACGGGCTATTTCTACAACCACAACTAAAAACCATATAAGGATAGGCTATTTGCGGACAAAAAGCAAGTAAAATGTTTGATGCTGGCCCAGGGTTCGCGCGGGGGCTTCTTATACGGCAACCCTCTTCTACAGAGGACTTCTTCTACGGCGGGCTTCTTCTACGCCGTGCTCCTTAACATCAGCTCAGCGGCTTTCACCACATCCTGTTTTGTGAGATTGAGGTTCGTCACGGCCCGCAATGTCCATTCTCCGGGCTGACTGACCCTGACACCTGCATTCTGGAACTGCCTGGCCCAATCGACCGAGTTCCTGCCCGATTTGGAGAAATCCATCATGATGATGTTTGTCTGCACCGTGTTCATGTCGATCGTAACGCCGGGGAGCTCGCTGACCATCAGGGCGAATGTCCGCGCGTTCTCATGGTCCTCCGCCAGCCTCTCCATATTGTGATCCAGCGCGTAGAGGCCTGCTGCGGCGAGTACGCCGGCCTGCCGCATGCCGCCTCCGAAGATCTTGCGGTAATGCCGGGCTTCTTCGACAAATTCCTTCTTTCCCGCAAGGATCGATCCGACGGGAGCACCGAGGCCCTTTGAGAGGCAGACAGACGCCGAATCGACGTGGGTGCAGTAATCCGCCGGCTTCGATCGGGTCGCAATGCACGCGTTCCAGAGCCGTGCTCCGTCCAGGTGGACCGCCAGGCCTGCCCGGTGGGCAAACGCCGCCACTTCCGCGAGATGGCTCACCGAGTATACCGTGCCCCCGGCCCTGTTGTGTGTGTTCTCCAGACAAACAAGCCGGGTCTTCGGCATATAATAGATCTTCGGCCTGATGGCCTTCCGTACGCCTTCCACATCCAGAATCCCATTCGTACCCTGCACAGGGAATACCTGCACCGAGGAGAGAAATGCTGCTCCCGCTGTTTCGTAAAAGAACACGTGTGCTCCCGCCTCCGCAATCACCTCGTCCCCTGCGTGCGTGTGTGTTTTGATGCAGACCTGGTTTCCCATGGTGCCGCTCGGGACGAAGAGCGCTGCTTCCTTGCCGAGCATGCCGGCAACGCGCTCCTGCAGGCGGTTCACCGTGGGGTCTTCTCCAAACACATCGTCGCCGAGCTCTGCCGCCGCCATTGCCTGCCGCATCGCCGGTGACGGGAGCGTGAGTGTATCGCTTCGAAGGTCTATCATGCCGTCATCTCAGTTTTCGTTTGCGTTTGAGGAATGCCTGAACGAACCCTGCCAGCGCCAGCGCAAGCGCAAGCCAGAGCGTGGATTCGCCCAGCATATCGCCATGGGCCGTGTACCAGCTCAGCGCATTCCGCCTCTCAATGCGTCTGCTGAGCACTCGCTGCGTGAACAGTTCTGTCTTGTCGTGCGCGCGGCCCCACGGGTCGATGTAGCTGGATATTCCCCCTACCGCGCATCTCGCGATCCATCGCCTGTTCTCCACCGCCCGCAGCACGGCAATCTGCTGATGCTGAAATGCACCGGACATCTTCCCCCACCAGCTGTCGATCGTGATCAGGGCGATGAACTCCGCTCCCTTCCGCACGAATCCTGCCACGAAACCGGGGTATGTGCTTTCATAGCAGATAATGGAGGAGAACCGGGTTCCCGTGCGCGTATCTTCAAAGACTGTCGTGTCCGGACCGATCTGCCAGCCGCCGATGCCCACGTCCCACCGGAGGAAATCCACGAACGAAAAGACGTCCGCATATGGCACCCGCTCTGCAAACGGGACCATCTTCATCTTCCCGTACCATGCCGGGTTCGGCGTGCCCTGTTCTATGTATGCCGCCGCGTTGAACCAGTCGTATCGCTGCCCCGTCCGCTTGTCCCGTCTGGCGCTGTGCGGTGCGGCTGAGGGATCTTCATAGACGATTCTGTGCGGGAGCCCCGTCAGCAATCCGATATGCCACGTGCCGAGCCGCTGCTGAAGAGATGTCAGGAGCTCCCGGTTCTGTGACCCAAGGACATCAAAGGGGAACGCGGTCTCGGGCCAGAGCACGATATCCGGCCGGGGCGCGTTCGCGCTGTCCAGCAGCTCCCCGGTGAGCCGCATGTACAGCGTGTACGTCTCGACTCCGTTCGCCGTCCATTTGTCCCAGGGATCCACGTTCGACTGGATGATGCCAACTGTCACGGGCCGTGCGGGGAATGCAGCGGGATCAAGGGGATGTTCCGCGCTCGGATCGGCTGGTGACGGCATGTGTCGGGGATCCGGGGCGGCCGTACGTGTCGACGCCAGAACCGGCCGGAGGACTCTGCGAGGAAGTGCGGATTCGGATGAGGCCGGAGCAGGAGCGCGTTGAGTAATCCCGGACTCGGGCGACAGGGCGGCAGGTTTGTGTGAACGAACCACAGACTCCGACATTGTCGCCTCAGGTCCGCCTGGAGCAACCGCAGACTCCGACGATCCCGCCGTGTATCCGCCTGGAGCGAGGGCAGACTCGGACTCTTGCAGGGCGGGCGCAGCCCCCGGTGCCATTTCCACATCGGCTGAACGAGGCAGAACCAGCAGTCCATGCACCTCCGGCGCGATGTAGACCACGACAAGCGAAGCAAAGAGCAATCGCGTTGCGGTCTCGCGGAGCTCTTCTCTTCCCCGTGCTAGCCGGAGGCACAGGAGATACGCGAGAGCATTCATTACCAGGATCCAGAACGACAGCCCCCAGACCCCTGTGTATTCGATGAACTGGATCCGCGCGAGATCATACGTCTGGCTATTCCCCAGCGTGAGCCAGGGAAACGACCATTCGCTGAGCGAATGACTGTATTCATATCCCACCCAGAGCACGGGCAGCACCAGCACGGCGAGAGGTTCAGAGAAATGCCTGCGTATCAGCAGGTACACACCCAGCGGCAGGAAGTAGAACAGCGGATGGACGAGGATCGTGATGCTCCCTGCGATCATCATGTACGGATCGTTCGCGTGCACAAATCCGCCGGTCCAGTTGACGGTGATCGCATGGAAGACGAACATCGCCACGTAGACGTACCAGAGAGCGCGCTTGATGCGCGTTATGCCGTGGAATGCCGCCAGGAGCGGAACGAGCGCAAAGCATGCGAGAATCCCGAGCTCGAATGGAGGAAACGAAAATCCCAGCATCGCACCGGAGAGAATGGCGAGAGAGAGCCTCAGGAGGCGTGTGCTGCGGAGTTCGGGCTCAGCCATCGGGGGTCTCCTTCTCCGGTTCAAGGAGCAGCCATGACGCGAACGAGCGGCCTGCCAGACTCCAGAGCCAGATGATAAGCCCGGCAACGGCCATCCCTATGATGGCACCCCCGAGAATATCTGACGGGTAGTGCACGCCTACGGTCACCCTCGACAGTGCAACGAGGCCGGCCCAGGCGAAGAACGCCCAGGCCCAGCGCCTGTAGAAAAACGTGAAGAGCGTGGCCACGGCGAAGTTGTTGACTGCGTGCGAGGAGGGAAACGACTTCCCTCCTCCGCAATGCACGAGGAGATGCACATTCTGCACAACCTGCACGCCGTTCACCGTGTGGCATGGGCGCGGCCTCTCAAGCAGCGGCTTAATCCCGAAGCTGCTCAACTGGTCCGCGCAGACAAGCACAACCACCACAAGCAATGCCGCAGTCCTCCCCCGCTTCCCCCCTTTGACCATCAGCAGGAGCCAGACGACCACCAGCAGAATCCGCACAGGCAGGTAGCGGTCGTAGTCCGTGATGTACGGCCACAGGAAATCCCCGACCGGATTCGCGAGTCCGGAGTTCAGGAACGAGAACATCGCGACATCCACGGTATAGAGAAACTCGATCATGCTTTCTTGCCGGGATTCGATCGTTTGGAGAAGATCACCTTTGCCACCCAGAGCAGGACGAACACCACCACGACTGCCGTCACCACCTGGCTGTACGTGCTGAGGTAGAAGCCGATCTTGTCCCAGTTCCGGCCAAGGTAGAGCCCCATGGTGATGAGAATCGCATTCCAGATGAGCGCGCTCACGAAGCAGAGCACGGTCGTGAGCGGGAGTTTGAGTTCTGACATTCCCGCAAAGAACGACACCACCGCCCGCGTACCCGTGAGGAATCTGTTGATGACGATAATTGCGTAGCCGTATTTCGCAAACCAGCGCTCGACCTTGTGCACCGATTCCACAGGGAGGAATTTGATCTTCCCCTCTTCAAGGATATGATCGCCGAACCACTCCCCGATCTTGTACATGATCACAAAACCGATCACGCTTCCTGCTGTCGCACTCAGGAGAGTCTGCACGAACCCTATCTGTCCCAGCCCCACCAGCGTTCCGGCGGCAACGATCATCATGTCGCTTGGAGCGGGAGGAAGGATGTTCTCGAGAAGGGCAAGCCCGAAGACGAGTCCGTACACCGCAAGCGGGTCGACCGTACTGAGGAACTCAAAGATCTCTTGCACGGACTCAGGTTCCGGGTGGGTTGAGGGTGATCATCTGCGGACGATAGTGGCCACGGCGTGAGCGGCAGCGCCTTCCCCCCTCCCGACGAATCCCATCTCTTCGCCGGTGGTGGCCTTGAGAGAAATGCGTTCCGGTTGAACGCCGAGTGCCCCCGCGATGTTCTCCCGCATCTGATCCACGTATGGCAGGATCTTCGGCTGTTCCAGGATCAGCGTGGCATCCACATTGACCAGCGCGAAGCCCTGGCCGTCCAGAAGTCCGGCGACGTGGTTCAGCAGGACCAGGCTGGAGATGTCGCGGTACCGGGGATCGGTGTTCGGGAAATGCTTCCCTATATCGCCCAGCGCCGCAGCCCCCAGCAGTGCATCGGTGATCGCGTGCACAAGCACGTCGGCATCGGAATGGCCGTCCAGCCCCTTCGGAAAGGGGATGTCGACGCCGCCCAGGACCAGCTTCCGTCCCGGTTTCAGGCGGTGGACATCGTAGCCGAAGCCGGTTCGCGGCAGGGAATCGTCAGCGGATTTCAAAGGCCCTCGTTTCGCTTTGCGGCGGGAGCCACTCGATGTGCAGGTCGCTCACATGCGCAGACCGGGGTCCCACCTTCAGATGTTTGATCAGTTCTTCCACGAGCGAGCGATCCCCTTCCGCCACCACTTCCACCGAGCCGTTGAACAGGTTCCGGACGTACCCCCTCAGGCCCATTCCCTGCGCGTGACGTGCCACGAACCAGCGGAAGCCAACGCCCTGCACAAGACCTTCCACAACGATATGCGCGCGCGTTTCCATGCTGCCCGATCAATGCAAAATACGCCCGGAACCCGCGAAAGTCAAGAAGTGCCCCCCAGTGACCGGTTGAGGAGCGGAATCCCTTCGCTCAGTTCTGAGAGGAGCACGCCCGCGATGATCAGCGCTCCGCCGAGGATTCCGAGCGGACCCAGGATTTCCCCCAGGATGAGATACGAGAGGAACGACGCAATGACCGGCTCTATTGAAAAGATCACCACGGCCCGAGTCGGAGTTGTATCCTTCTGGTAGCGCGTCTGGACATAGGTCGTCAGCAGCGTTGCCAGGAATGTCAGATACAGCAGTGAGCCCACCGAATGCGCATTCAGGACAAAATATGTCTCCTCAAAAGCAGCGGTGGTCGCCACCGCGAAGACCGCTGTGGAGATCATCTGGACGAAGAGGAGCTGGAGCGCCGTCATGTCATGTGCGATCACGTCCAGGTACACGATGTACACGGCGAACAGCACCGCGCAGACGAGCGTCAGGGCATCGCCGGCGTTCAACGCCGATCCCTCGGGAGAGGTCAGGAGATAGAGTCCCAACACCACGACAAGCACGCCGAGAACGTTCCCGAACCTCGGGGCGCGGCGTTCGATAATAACCTGAAGCAGCGGCACAAACAACACCATCAGCCCCGTGATGAAGGCCGACTTGGACGCCGTGGTGATGGTCAGGCCGATATTCTGCGCAACGAACCCGATAAACAGGAAGAGCGACAGGATCGATCCCTTGGTGATCGCTCCCGCGGGGAGAGGGAAGATTTTCCGGCGAAAGAAGAGGAGCAGGAACACCGAGGCAATGCAGAACCGGATCGCGATCAGGAGGATCGGCGAAACATGCTCCATCGCGATCTTCACAATCGGGAATGTGCCACCCCAGATCGATGTCATGGCGAGCAGAGAGAGCTCTGCCCGCGTCTTCTGTGTCACGTCAGGCTACGGGTTCGGGTTGGAGTTGTTCGTATGTCTGGAATAACTTGCCCCAGTGCGTGTTCACCCGCCACTGCTCGAAGACCCTCCGGTCTTTCACGGGCCACCGGTAATAGTCGTGGTAGGCCTCCGAGGCGAAGATGAACGTGTGCACCATGGGTGTACGGAAGAAGAAGTTCTGGGCGAACTTCAGCGGACCAAACCAGGCGAGGTTTCCGAACATGCTTGCGCCGTTGTTGCCCACGTGGAATCCCCACGACTCCCTGCTGATGTCCGCACCCACCACCTCGATCTCGCGCACATCGCCCACACCGAGGCCGTCGCCGTGCGCAACGCGGATGTACTCGAGGGACATCGGATCGAATCCCATCATCTTCGCTGCGACTGCATCGATTGCCACCTGATCGGCGCTCGCGAGGATGTAGTCCTTCACAACCGGGAACATCGTGCGCGGACCCGGTCCGTTCCCCACCGTTGTCCCGTCCATGAATGCGAAGATGCCCGTATGGATCTCCTTCTGTATCGCAAGCAGGTCCACAAGTGTCCGGTGGATCCAGGAGTGCGTGTAATGGCGCTTCGTGTTCAGGAGCCCGCCGAACGCATTTTTCATTGCGCCGGTGGTCGTGGTGTAGATGTGGCACTTCACTGTCGGAAGATGTACGATATTCTTGCCGGCAAAGTAGTCGGGTATCGTGATTCCTTCCGGATAGATCATGTCCAGCACGTGCATCTTCTTTTTGGGCCGGTAGGCGACCCACTTCAT
>Ga0316601_100000939_pt1 | contig 13560 bp, 10 predicted proteins | sample OWC_soil_day5_no_FD_207663 | JGI IMG/M metagenome (GOLD analysis project Ga0316601, IMG submission 207663) | Wetland soil microbial communities from Old Woman Creek delta, Ohio, United States - OWC_soil_day5_noCT | ecosystem: Environmental > Terrestrial > Soil > Wetlands | place: USA: Ohio...
GGGGATCGCCCTCGCGTTCGCCCCGTCGGCCTACGTCCTCGCCACGACGAACGACCTGAAATCCCTCGAGCCCGCCGCTGCCGAGTTCCTCGTGCTCCATAAGCGCCTCTGGCCCGCGGCGCTCCTCTCCTTCGCCGGGATCTTCGTCTACGTGATCCTGTTCAGCCACCGGGTCGCGGGACCCGTGTACCGGATCAACGCGGTCCTGCGCACGCTCATCGACGACGGGGATCCCCCCGTCGTGAAATTCCGCGACGGCGACTACTTCCAGCCCACCGCCGCGATGCTGAAGGAGTTATCGGAGAAGATGCGCGCGTCGCGGGGAACCCCGGCCCCCCGCCCCGGCGGCGATCCCCCTCCCGGCGGCACGGCATGAACCGGTTCCGGATGCTGTCCCGACGTCTCGCATCCCCACGTTCACATAGGGAGCAAAGTGGAGGCCGGCGCGGGTTCACTCTGATCGAGATCACGATCGTCCTCTTGCTCATCGGCATCCTGGCATTTTTAGCGATTTCCACCTACCGCACGATGATCAACAAGGCGCGGATGACGCAGGCAAAGACGGTGCTTGGCCACCTCACCAAGACAGAGCTTGCCTACTTCAGCGACCACTATCGATACACGGATAACATCGCATTGCTTGATTTCGACCCGGTGAAGTACAACTTCTACGACGTTTCGGTGGTGCTCGACAACGACGCGACGAATTACACGGGGATCGCCACGGGTGTCGGCGTCATGGCGGGGGACCGTTGGTACGTCACCAAGGACCGGGAACCTTACCAGGACAATACCTCCCCGTTCAAATGAGGAGGGCCCTTCCAAGCTATCCCCGAAAATACAGGATCCCGGGGCAACCACACATGGGTTGGTGCCTTCTTTCCCCGATCAGTGGTTTTTCATCCGGTGGTAACTCAGAATGCACCAGAGGGCGCGGACACCGTCCTTCCAGTTGATCTCCTTCCCCTCGGTGTGCGTGCGGCCGGAGTATCCGATCCCCACTCCATAAATGCGACACTTGAGCTTGTCGGTTTTCGCGGAAAACCGGAAACGGGCGCTGCCTCTACCCGCAGCAGGATCTCCACGAAAGTGTCCTTTTCGTCGCAGACAGAAATCACTCCGGAGAGGGGGTTCAATGGTCCTGCCCCCCCAGGTTGTAGATCGAGACCACTCCGTCGACGTACACAGCGGGCAATCCCTTGAAAAATCGCTCAACGGCGATTCTATCTTCTTTCGGCCACAGGGTCCGGTAATACGTGTCTCCGAGGCGGCGCCACTCGGACCAGTTGACAAGCACGTGGGTAAAACCGAGTGCGCGCAGCTCCCGCAGGATCTCCCGCGGGTCCCTGCCAGAGGGGGCGATCCCCTGCAAAGGGTGAACATCAAACGCGGACGGGGCGACCATAGCGCGTTCGTAATAGAAAGGGCACGTCTCCCCAACCATCAGGAGACGGGCGTATTCCGGCAATCGCGTGCTGACGAACCGCGCCGCGTTGAACGAGGGGTTGAACCTGGCAGCGAGCATGGCCGCCCGGTCCGGCCGGCCGGGAAGAGACAAAGACGCCTTCCACGCCCGGATCGCGTCGGGGGATTCACGTAGGGAAGAAAACTGCGCGGAAAGCGCAACCGCAACGATCCCCATCGCGAACCACGTTCCAGTTTTTCCAACTTTCCTCCTCAGTCCGTCGATTAGCGACCCCGTAAAGAGCGTCATCAACGGCAACAACGGGAGGAGGAACCGAGAGAACCAGGAGGTCAGAAACCAAATCATCAAGAACACGGCCACCGCATTCCGGAGGAAGGACCAGCCCTGCGATACCTTCCGGCGGAAGAAGAAAACGGCGCCCCCAACAACGCCCGCACCAAGCGCGGACCCTACGCCGGTGACCGCCGGACGGGGGAAGAAAGAGAGGGACGAAAGGAGTGAAGCCACGTCCCTCCAAGAGTGCAGCATGGCGGACATCGGGTGAGCGTCTCCGGAAAGAAGCGCCATCTGTGCGGGCGACCACCCAGGCGAACGGAACAGGTTGGAAAGGGCCGGGTAGACAGGGTTGCCGATGGCCGCGATGTTCCGGAGGGGCCAGACGGCGTAGATCACCGTGCAGCCGGCAAGAAAAAGTAGAACATCGCCTCCCATGGCGGATGCCTGCAGTGGATTCCCGTTGGTGCCGGGGCTTCGGAACTTCGCGAGGAACCCGACAGCTGCGACCGCGGGGACGAAAGTGATCATGGTGTATTTAGTGGACAGTGCGGCGCCCGCGAAAGCGCCCGAGAGAACCAGGAATCTACGGCTCACGCCGGGCAGTCCGGAACGGTCTTCCCCACGGTCGAGGTAGAGGAGGAACGCATAGACGAATGCAAAGAAGAACAGCGTCACCCCAATGTCGTTTTTCTGGAGGAAGAGGATATGGACGGCAGTCGAGGAAAACAGAAATAAAGGCAGGGCGAACAGCCCGGCGCGTCGGGCGCCGAGGCGGTCGGAAAGGCAGAGGATCCCCAGACCGCACAGGAAATACAGGGCGAAGTTCACAAGGTTGGCGCCAAAGTATCCTCCATCGGACATTCCGACGAGGAACAGCATCTCGACCCCTAGCGGAAAGTGGGACTCCACCAAATACGGGATTGGAAGCGTGGAGCCGGAACGTAAGAACAGGGAAGGCAGGCCGAAATGATAATGCAGCGTGTCGTAGAAAAACGGAGGCAGGAGGCAGAGCGGGGCTGCCAAGAGAGCTGCAAGGCAGAGGGCGTACCCCCGGGGCGCCGGGATCACCGGAGGTGCGAACGCCTTCTTCCGGGCCCGGATACCCAATGCAAGGCCGCACCCCCCGGTCGCCGCCGCCGCCAGGAAAAACGCAGGACCATTCGCCTGCCCGATCGCGCCGAGAAGCATCGCGGCGAGGGAGATCCACCCGAATCCGGCGACACACGAGAAGAACAGCTCCTCCCCCATATGCAGCCAGGGGAACCGGAACAGCCGGAACAGCGACAGGAAGAGAAGAACGGAGAGGGAACACCAGAAGGGAAGGAGCACCGGGGTCACGTCGGAGCCTCTCCCCTCCGGCCGCCAACGCTGAATCCGTTCGTCCCGAAAAGGTACGATCCATACTGTCCGGGGACGCCGGTGAGGAATGCCTTGGGCATAAGAAAAGGTATCCCGAAACGGGGGGGGAGGGAAAGTTCAATGACGGACATCGAGTACACGCTTGTCGAGCGTTGGAACCAAGCGGATTGAGTACCATGCACGCCCTTGGGCGTCAATCCGGCAGCGGTTTACCGAGAACCTTCGCCTCAATACGCTGGAGCAGATGGCGGCCCGCGACGCGGAAGGTCGGATCAAGGCGTGCCATCGCGCTAAAAAGCCCCTCCAACCGGAACAAGTTCCCCCGATACAACGCGATCCTAACCAGTTCCTCGCATGTTTTCCGTCGAATCTCCCTCTCTACACACTTCGAGAGGCCGACCTGAATATAGGCGTGATATAGCCGGACAATCGTCCTGAATGCCTCGTTCGCCAGTTCCACCGGTTCATACCGCCGGGACATCATGGACTCCGCCACGGCCACTGACACATTCTGACCTATGATGGCCTCGATCCGATCCCGATTGATCCTCGCCGCATTCACCCGGAACTCCTCCCCGTACTTCATTGAAACGTTCCTCCCGTGCTTGCGCAGTAAAAACAGTCGATCGGGTAGGTTTGCTAGGCGGGTCACCGAGCTCAGGCGGCACCATAATTCGTAATCTTCGGGTATAAGCCCTCCCGAGGAGGACGCTCCCCGCGGAAGATACCCGCCTGCCTTAAGGACGACTTCCCGACGGATCATGACCGAAGGGTGGGCCAAGGGGTTGTAGAAATGTAGGGAGTAACAGATAGCTTCATGATGCAAGGGATATCGAAATACGGCGAGGGATCTCCCCTCCCTGTCGATCAATTCTCCGGAGGTTCCCAGAACACCGATCTCAGGATGGGCATCGAGAAAGGAAACTTGCCGTTCGAGACGTTCCGGAAGGCTCTCGTCGTCGCTGTCCATGCGGGCGATATATTCTCCACGCGAAAGGGAAAGGCCCCGGTTGAGGGTTTCCACCACTCCGAGGTTCCGGCTATTCTCGACGATCTTGAGGCGGAGGTCCCGATACGCCCGCAAAATCCCTGCGCTTCCGTCCGTGGAACCGTCGTCGATGACCAGAAGTTCGAAATTGTCGTAAGTCTGGTTAAAAATGCTCCTGACGGATGCATCAAGGTACTGCCCGCCGTTGTGAACAGGCATCAGGACCGTGACTCTCGGGTGGTCCGATTCGCGAGATGTCATTGGGACATCATTCCCCTCCCACTCGCACCCACGACTCGGGCAGCAGATCCCTCGTGTCCGTTGATGGGTCGATGAACCATCGGCTCGGCGCCAGGACAACCTTTCCAGGATTCTCGCAAAGCCATGCACCCCACCAACTGAAGGAACTGTTGGCAATAATGTGGTGCCTGCACTTCCGCATCAGTTCGAGGTCGACGCATCCCTTGCGCGGGGTATCCCAGTCGACGAAGGTGATCCGGCAGGAACTCGGAAGATTTTCCCGCGCCCACCCCGGTTCGTCAGTGAACACCACGAAATGGGAATCTTGAAACCTTTCGGATATGATCCCCATGCAATTCCGGTAGTATTCCCTTCCGCACACCCCGTGATACTGAAAAGCCTCCGGGTGCCGGACATAATCCCCGCGGCGCACATGTATGGATACGGTATTCCCCTCCGCGATCACCTCGGCAAATGTGCGATCCCTCCCCTCCAAAGAGCGACGGATCGAGAACTCGTTTCGGATAATCTCCGTAATACCCGCGAAATATTTCTCCGACTGCCAATACCCTTCCAGATAGACATCGTCTGACGCAATCAGAAACTCCGGCTGGAAACGAAAATTCCTTTCCCTGAGGATGTTGGGGCGGAACCGCGTAAGCCCCGCTGATTGGCGAAGACGGAGCATGAGCATCCGCAGCCTCGTAGATTCCCGGCCGGTCAGTTCCACCACTTCCCGGGGATCCGCGAACTTCTCCTGCACGTTCAACCCGTTCAGTTCGTAGTTCCTATGGGTGTTTCCTTCCTGGGGGCCGTCCAGGTAGGATCGGTCGAGTTTCAGCACCGCGCCGAGACGGATTGCGAGACTTCTCCCTGCCGCGTACTGGAACATCTGGTTTCCGAGTCCCCCCATGAGTTTGACGACGACCACCGCATCCTCCCTACGATTCCGAAGCCCATTCACCACCGGCCCTTCCCGTGCCAGGTCCTTCTTCCATCAGCGCGGCATACACCCTTTCATAACTCACAGCGATCTTCTCCCATGTAAATCTGTCCTCCCAAGCTTTCCGGCCGACTTGCCCCATCCGTTTCCGCCGCTTGGGATCGCCGTGGATCCTTTCGAGGAGAACTGCCGACTCGCCGATTCTTGCCCGGGAGTGGCCGGGAGGGATCCGGGCAGGAAAGAATTTCAGGATGGAGTGGGCATGCCGTTGGACCCGCCGGAGGATACTTGCCTCTTCCTGATCTCTTTCCTCCCCCTTGTCGGTGGGCAGGATGATCCCCCCCGAGGTCCAACCCGCGATCTCCACCGCGTTCCCTACATCCGTCGACAAGAACGGAGTTCCCGATGCCACTGCCTCAAACAGGACAAGGGGGGAACATTCGACGTTCGATGGGAACAGGAACAGATCGGCTTCCCGGAATGCAGCCACCGTCTCCTCTCGAGGCAGGAAATCCACGATCACTCGCTTACCCGCTACCCGGAATCCCTTCGACGCATTCAGCTTTGCGGCCGTCGCGCGACAGGTGTTCTCACACCCCCCCATCTCGTTTCCTGCCAGGAGGAATACAGTGTTCAAGATATTCGCCTTTCGGAAAATCTCCAAAGCCTCCCGGTGACCCTTGGATCCCGTGTGGGAGCCGACATGGAGTAGAAGAAAGGCATCCGGGGGGATCCCGAGCCGCTTGCGGATGTCGATCCCGTGATCGTGCAGAAACTCGTCTTCGCCAGCCCCGTTGGGAATCAGCACCCGGTTTTCAACCCCGTTCTCCCGGGCGAACACCGCGTCGCGATAGCTGGCCGACAGGAAAATGTTCACGTCGTACCGCCGCATCCACTCCTTCATCGAACGAAAATAGTCACGGTATCGGTGCTCGTAGAGCCGGGAGAAACCCGTAGGCACGAAAACCTTCCTAGCCGGGATGGTTTCCAGCATCCCTATCGCGGCGTCTGTCGCCCACTGCTGCGCGGCAAAATTTGTCATCACGTCGAAGCCACCGGCCTTGAGGAATTTCCGGTATCCGGAAACATCCCCCTTCATACCTTCCACGAGATTCCCGGAGACGTCGAACTCCCGGATTCGAACCCCGTTGAGGACATCCTCTGCCCTCCCATCCAACCTCGATGTCGCCACGGTAACGTCGTGCCCTCTCCGGGAAAGCCGCTCGGACAGCTGCCGCACCACCTCCTGCATCCCCCCCACTGAGGGATGGTAGAACTCGACTGTGTGGAGGATCCTCAAGGACGCCATCGTGCGCGACCCCTCCAAGGGAGACCCCGGATCAATACCGTTCCATGGGTCCCACTCGTCCCGGAGCGCCCGACGTATTGTCGACAGGAACCGACGCGGGACATCGGTCCGCTCTCCCCAGGAAAGGAAATCCTTGAATACCCGGACCCGCTGGACGGATGGATTGGGATCGTCCCTGCGCATGCTGGCTTCCGGGTCGTCGTTGTAACAAAGCAACGGCTCGGGGAGACAGGCGAAGTCGGTCATCGTAGCGACTCGCATCCAGAGGGCATAATCCTCGATCGCTTTCATCTCGAGGGATTCCGGAAAACCCGATGCCCGCCGAACAATGGACGTCTCCACGAGGGTGGAACTGCATATAACGCTGTTCCCGCGGAGCAGATCGTCGAACCCGATGAGGGAGGACATCCTTTCGAGCAGCAGGCCATCCTCACCTTTTCGGGGGACCATCCGGTATGCATTCGAGCAGGACGCCCGGCAACCGCTCTCCGCTGCCCGCGCCAGCTGTTTTTCGAGCTTCCCTGGCAACCACGCGTCATCGCTGTCAAGGAAAGCGAGCCACTCCCCGCATGCCACACCGATTCCCCGGTTTCTCGGGATGGCAGGTCTGCCGCTGTGATACCCGGGAATCCAGCGGACCCGGGGATCGCCGATCGAGCGGACTACTTCCTCGCTGCCGTCCGTCGACCCATCGTCGCAGACAAGAACCTCCAGCGGCGGCATGGTCTGCGCCAGCGCGCTTCGCACGGCGACTCCGAGGGTTGCGGAGCGATTCCATGTGGGGATGATAACGGAGACGCTCCCGGGATTGCCCATTGTGGTGTCACTTCCATCCATAGATGATCGGATAGGCATATCCGGGCGGGGCATCAACGTGGACTCGATATCCATACCGGCGAAGGAGGTCCTCGTGGAATTCCACGCTGGCATACTCCGCGAGGCCCTTCTGTCGGTGGCCCAGGTTGGTTTGGAGGAAGACTTCCGGGATACGAGAGCTGATCGACCGGACGATCTCCTCGAATCGAGGGCCGAAGTGGTAGAGGACGCAGCAGGAAAAGAACAGGTCGAACTGCAGGGATGAAAAATCGAACGTGTTGAAATCACACTCTTGGAACTCTACTTCATCGAGGCTTTCGTTCTCCGCCATTCTGAACAGGTTCCTCACGAACCAGGCCTGCTGAACCACGCTCTGTCTTGGCAAAGAAGGATTGGAGGGCTGAACCGTATCGGCAGAACGGTCGTATCCAACCACTTTGGAGGCCCCTTGCCGGCAAAGGAATATACTGAAAAGCCCTACGTTGCAGCCGATATCGCAGACCGACTTCCCGAGAACATCCGGCAAATTTGGGGCAATGATATAATTCCACCGGCTTTTCCCTCGCTCCCGATTGTGGAGAAACTCGGGACGCTCCTGGAAGTCAGGGTACGTTCGCTCGTGAATAATCCTTCCTCCAACTTCAATCGGGGTGTACCACTCCAGGAAATCGTCCCGGTAATCCTCAAGGTATTGAGTGAATTGCGACATACAATTGGGCAGATTGTCGAAAAGAAAAGCCACGGGTATATCGCGTATACCTTCGTGAAGAAGGAGGCAAGCTCGATGGACTCCATCCAGGATGACATTCCGGACGTTCAGGAGCGTCTTCACCTGCTCGCAGACGATGTATTCGGAGGCGTGATCACCTTCCAAGTATCCCGCGGTTGTACTCCGGAGAGTATCGAAGTTCGCAATAGAGTGCTCCGCTCCATAACCGACGGAGAGTCCGAACATCCCGAGGTATTCCCGATACCGGTCAACTTTCCCTCTCAAGTAGGCGAAATGGGGGGTGTCCGTGAGCCGGACCAATCTGTGCCTCACCTTCCCATACTTTTTGGACACCACGATGCGAGCGTACAGCGAGTCCAGGGCCGTTCGGCGGATAATATACGACTTGTGCCGCAGATGGCTCAGGGTGTCTGGAAATTTCAGGTCGAAACGGTACATGCGATGGTCCAACTGGTACCCGTGCATAGGTCCCTATGGTTCCACTTTCCACTCGAAGGCTGAAAGGATTGGGAAAGGGAGATAGTTGACGAAGCCTTGGAAAGAGCCTGAGGCGATCGAGAACCTTGCCGCGTGGGCCAACCAGTCCTCGGCCTCGTTTCCGTGGAAGACCGCGACGTTGACATGGTATTCTCCAAGATTCAATGAGGGAGCGCAGATCCGGCAAGTCACGGAGACATCCCGCCCGCCGGGAATTTCGTGGATTTCCCCTTTCTGAAGGGAATCGCAGACGATCAACGGAGATCCCGCTGCCGTACGGATGGAGACGGCAAGGCGAGCATTGACCGTCTCGTCGTACCGGCTCACGAGGGTGAGCCGCACCCGAATGTCTTCCCCGATCTCATAGACATTTCCGCTCCGTGCCCCTTCGAACCGTATGTCCCTGATAAAAATCCTCCCCTTCCCCGTACGATCCCGCCGTTCCGCGATGGGCTGGTCGATATCCCGTTCCATCTCCTCCAGGTATTCGCGAATGACCTCCCGGGGAGTTCCGACGTGCCCATTTGTGCCGCCCCGGAGGACCACCGCCCGGTTGCACAGCGATTCCACCGCGGCTAGGTTGTGACTTACGAAGAGGATGGTCCTCCCCTCTTTCCCGAGATCCTCCATCTTGCCCAGGCATTTTTTCTGAAACTGGGCGTCCCCGACGGCGAGAACCTCGTCGATCAGCAGGATCTCTGGCTCGAGGTGCGCTGCGACGGCGAAAGCCAGGCGGACGTACATACCCGAGGAGTAGCGCTTTACGGGGGTGTCAAGAAACCTCTCCACTTCGGCGAACTCCACGATGGAATCGAACTTTTTCCGGATCTCGGCGCCGCGCATACCGAGGATGGCACCGTTCAGAAAGAGGTTCTCCCTGCCTGTCAACTCGGGGTGGAAACCGGTTCCTACCTCCAGCAGGGTGGCCACGCGTCCACGTATGCGCACCTTCCCCTCCGAAGGCAACGTGATCCGGCTGAGGATTTTCAGTAGCGTTGATTTCCCCGCTCCGTTCCGGCCGATGAGTCCAAACCGATCCCCTTGTCGAATTTCAAGGAAAACGTCTTTCAACGCCCAGAACTCATCGCAAAGAGGATCCGAGGAGCTACCCCGGTCGGAGAAATGGAGAATTCGCCTGCCCAACTCCCTCGCCGACGCCGTCAGCGCGTCCCGCAAGGTGTCGCTTCTCCCACGACTCGAATGCCTGAGGATATATTTCTTGCCAAGTCCTGTCGCTTCGATTACCGGGGCCATGTCGCTCCTAGATAACGTCCGCGAAGACACGCTCTGTTTTACGGAAATAGCGGAGCCCGGATATGAAGATCATCGAGGACAACACCATGGAAAGGAGGAAGCCAGGCCAGTAGAACGGGGAATTCGCTCCCAGGACGGCCCACCGAAAGCCATCGATGACGCCCACCATCGGATTGACGGAATAGATCAAGCGCCAGCGGTCGGGCACGATCCCGCTGCTGAATCCCACCGGCGAGACGTAGAGTCCGAACTGCAAGAGGAACGGGATAACGTGCCGGAAGTCCCTATATTTCACGTTCAGGGCAGCAAACCAGAGCCCGCCCCCCACCGAGGCGAGCAATCCGATAAGAAGAAAAAAGGGAAGGGCAAGGATAGGTAATCCTGGTGAGAAACCGTAAAGGGCCATCAGAAAGGCAAGAACCCCGGCGGAAATCGCGAAATCCGCCATGCTCACCACGACGGCACCCCCGAGTACGATCAACCGTGGAAAATACACCTTGGAAATCAGGTTCGCGTTGGACACGATGGAATTGCCGCTCTCGGCAAGGGAGCTGGAAAACAGCTGCCACGGCAGGATGGCCGTGTACACGAGGATGGGGTATGTCACCCCCTCGGAAGGCAGGTGGGCCAGTTTCCCGAAAATGAACGTGAAGGCCAACATCGTCATAATCGGCCGGATGACGCTCCATGCCACGCCGAACACGGTCTGTTTATATCTCACCAGAATGTCACGCCACGCAAGGAAGGCGAACAACTCCCGGTACTGCCACAGTTCGCGCCAGTAACGATCCGGGGCCCCCGCCGGCCCGATAACGATCTCCCTCTCCTGCGCGTTCGTCAACCCGCACGCCCCGGTGGTTCCGTGATTTGGCATATTCTACCAATTTCCTCCGAGACTCGGGGGCCAAGGCGGCTCGCCGACGCGGATCCTGACGACGGCTTACCAGCGCCCGGAAACAGTGTCCTCCGCAATATCGATGTACCCTGCCGCCGTCCGGCGGAAATCATGCTCCCGTTCCACGTATCTCCGCGCGGAGGAGGCAATCTGCTCATACAGGGACGGATCCGCCAGCAACCGTGCAGACCTTGCAGCGACTTCCCGGATGTCATCGGCAGAGACGAGGATTCCGGTGATCCCGTCGGAAACCATCTCCCGGAGCCCGGGTACGTCCGCAGCGATCACCGGGACCCCCGATGCCATCGCCTCTGCAACCGCGAGGGGCAACCCTTCGATACGGCTCAGCTGCCAGTATATATCCCAGGATGAAAGGCGATCGGGGATGTCAGCGCATACACCCGGGAACTCCACATCGTTCATAAGACCCAACTCCTCCCGCATCTTTTCGAGTTCGGGGCGGAGCGGTCCCTCCCCCACGATAGAAAGCCGAGCGCCCGACAGCCTGTCCTTGAGTAAGACGAAAGCCCGGAGAACGTGATCCGGGCGCTTGAAGGCGGTCAGTGACCCGACCGTGCCGACGCGCGGCGGGCCGGAGGGATTGTGGGGAACGAAGGGGAATTTCTCCAACCGTATCCCGTTGGGAACGCACCGGATCCGGTCCAGAGAGCAATCCAGGTGGCGCACCGAGTTTTCGACCAATGACTGGGCGACGACGACGCCTCGGCGCCCGAGACGTCCGAACGTCCACTGCGCGAGCCTCCGGCGGCGCCACTGCTGCGCAGGAGTTCCGCCCATTCCCTCCAAGTAGCTGTGGAAGATCTGGACAACTCGGGGACGGGGGGTGGCCAACGCCGCCGCTACGGCTATATTCTGCGTGTGGGTGAATACGAGATTGGGTTTCCAGGCCCGGAAGAGGGCCGAAAGCCGGAACGCTGCCCGCGGGAGATACCAGGGCCACAAGAAACGTTCCCCGGCAATCAGCGAGCGCTTTTCCACCGTCGCATATTCCGGCTCGTCGTGGGCGTTTTCGTCCTGAAGCGTGACAACGAGAACCTCGTGCCCCGCATCCCTGAGACCCACCGAAAGATCCAACGTGAGACGCTCAGCGCCACCGCGCGCCAGCGACTGGATCAGCTGCATCACTCGCAAATGGCATCCCTCCCACGGAGCGTCGGTTTTGGCATTCCGCCAAATCCAGTCGCGTCCCTATTTTACCAGTTCCGCTCGAAACGAAAGAAACCGGGACATTGTCACACGGACATCGGATAAGATTTGCGAAAGCGGGACGCGAAAGGAAAAGGGCTGGATGGCCACTACGGAACCCGGGAGAAATCTCCCTCTGGGGTCGGGATCAACGGTTCCTACGCTGAAGATTGCCTACGTCCTTCCCAACATCGAAGCCGGGGGAACGGAACAGCACGTGCTGACGCTCTGCCGGCTTCTCGACCGTTCCCTGTTCTCCCCCTCGCTGGTTACTACCGCCGGCGGCGGTGCATTGTTCGAGACGTTCTCGAAGCACGTTCCCGTGACGGTGATGGGAGACCCGACGCGAGGAAAGCGGTTCCGCTCCACTCTGTGGGAACACGCGAGGTCCATCGCGTCGCTGGTCCGGATCCTCCGAAGGCGCCGGCCGGACATCCTGCACGCCTATCTCCCCGCCGCAAACGTGATCGGGCCGATTGCAGCGCGGCTGGCCGACGTAACGCGAGTGATTGTCAGCAAACGTTCCCTGGCGGCTTACAAGGAACGATTCCCCCTGCTGCGTCATACCGAGTCGGTCGGAAACCGGCTCGCGGACGTCATCCTCGTGAATTCGGACGCGGTGCGGCAAGACGTCGAGCGGACGGAGCGGCACTGGAGGGGAAAGTTCCGGAAAATCTACAATGGTGTGGCGCCGATCGAACCGTGGTCGCCGGACAAGGCGATGGCGTTCCGACGGCGTGAGGGGATCCCCGCCGATGCACTCGTCGCCCTTTGCGTGTCCAACTTCTACGCCTACAAGGGGCACGAGGAGCTGATGGAAGCGGCTGCCCGCGTCATTCCGGCGTACCCGAACGTCATCTTCATGCTGGTCGGAAGGGATTCCGGGACGCTGGAGGCAACGAGGACACGTGTCCGTGAGCGGGGGATTGAGGAATCGGTCCGCTTCGTCGGCAGCCGGACGGACGTCCCGGACCTCCTTCGGATATCGGATCTCTTCGTTCATCCTTCCCGAGAGGAAGGGTTCTCCAACGCGATCCTCGAGGCGATGGCGGCGGGGCTTCCCGTTGTGGCGTGCGACGTCGGCGGAAATCCGGAGGCGGTTGTCGACGGGGAGACTGGACGGCTGGTGCCGTCGCGGAACCCGGCAGCGTTTGCCTCCGCGGTTGCGGAGTTGCTCGCCGATCCGGAGAAACGGAAGGCCATGGGCGAGGCGGGAAGGCATCGCGCCACCGAGCAGTTCTCACTCGACCTGATGGTGGGAGAGATGGAATCTCTCTACGAGTCGCTGGCGCGGGGGGGACGGTAGCCGTGTGCGGGATTGCCGGCTTCCTTTCCACCGGGTCCGCCAGGCCGGGCGACGAATTGCTGCGCGGGATGGGGGACGCCATGGTGCACCGCGGGCCGGACGCCTCCGGGACCTTCCTCTCTCCCGACGGGCAGGTGGGGTTATCCCACCGGCGGCTGTCGATCCTCGACCTCTCCACCGCCGGGACGCAGCCGATGTTCTCCGCGGACGGGTCTCTCGTCCTCTCCTTCAACGGGGAGGTGTACAACTTCCGGGAGATCCGCGCCGAGCTCGAGGGAAAGGGGAACACGTTCCGCGGGGGATCGGACACGGAGGTGATGCTGGCGGCGTTTCGC
>Ga0316601_100000940_pt1 | contig 13547 bp, 10 predicted proteins | sample OWC_soil_day5_no_FD_207663 | JGI IMG/M metagenome (GOLD analysis project Ga0316601, IMG submission 207663) | Wetland soil microbial communities from Old Woman Creek delta, Ohio, United States - OWC_soil_day5_noCT | ecosystem: Environmental > Terrestrial > Soil > Wetlands | place: USA: Ohio...
ATGAATATAGTGGTTTAGCAGATTTCGAAAATTATAGGCAGCTTCAGACGAAATGGTTACAATCCATATATGAAAGTGATGCATATAAAAATGCAAAATACAAAATTGCTTTTGTCCATATTCCCTTAAATATGGATAATAATACTGGAGTAGCTGCTTTAGAAGGTTATCAAAAGGATTGGCGTGAATTATTAAATAAAATGAAGATAGATGCAGTTTTCTCAGGTCACACTCATGTGCCCACATTAATAAAGCCTAATGATAAAGAATTTACTTTTCCAACAATCATAGGTGGAGGCCCTACTGAAAACCAAGATAAATATATTGCAATTAGAACAGAGGTGACAAACTCTGAAATGAAAATTTTCTTTGTTAACTTAGATGGCATACTTACGGAAGTATATACTATATCTAGGCATTAAATCATCTACGATTCTGAAATATCGTTAATAGCATAAGAAAACCCTGGACTAATTAATCCAGGGTTTTACTTGATTTATTTTACACAATTAACCCAACTATAGTTGCTGTTAGCACACTTACTAATGTTGCACCATATAGTAGTTTTAGACCAAACCGAGCAACCACGTTTCCTTGCTCCTCATTATATTCTAAAGTGCCAATCATGCCATTGGCATTTTCTTTATTTAACTTCCATGCAACTTTCTCTAATCCTTAACTTTGTTGGAATCACAACTTTTTTACAAATTTCTCTACCACTTTTTATTCTTTCAAGAAATAAATCCACAGCTGTTTCCCCCATAAATTTGGTGAATATTTTTATGCTACTTAATGCTGGGGACATGTATTTAGCTATAGATATATCATTAAAGGCAATGATACTTATATCACTCGGAATCTGTAATCCAGCCTCATTGATTGCTTTATATGCACCAATTGCCATGGAATCACTTTGTATGAAAAACGCGCCTGGCACCTTCTCTTTTGTCAAAGCCTCTTTCATTAACATGTATCCATCCGCATGAGTACTATATCTATCATAGTGTTGTAAAACCTTTAGCATTATATAATCATCATTTAAGTTTCCGATTTTGCTCATATAGTCACGATAGGCTTGTTCCCTAGAATCTATTGGCATTTGTGGGTCGCTATTTAGCTGACCGCCCAAATAACCGATTTCCTTATGACCTATAGATGTCAAATATTCTAAGGCGTTAACTACTGCCTTGTGAAAGTCTGCTACCACCGAATCATAAAGATCTTCATCCGGTGATGAGTCCACAAATACGATTAGGTTGCTATGAGTCTTTAGCACTTCGATTTCTTCTTTTTCAAAATTGCCTATAGCAATAATTCCATTTAAATCCTCAGGAAAATTATACTGACCATCTCTATCAATTCTTATGTATTGTATTTGTTCTTCAGAGCAGCGTGTTTCGATTCCGATACGTATAGATAAAAAGTATGGGTCTTCTAGCTGTTGCTTTTCTGTTAATTTATCTACAATTGCTATTTTAATAGAGTCTTGTTTTTTATTTTTTCTTTCGCGAAGGGTTACATAATCTAGCTCTTCAGAAATTTCTAAAATTCTTTTCTTAGTACTATCTGATACATTTAAAGTTTCATCATAATTTAAAACTCTAGAAACAGTAGCTATAGAAACTCCTGCTCTAGTTGCAATATCTTTTATCGTTGCCACCAGTACTTCCTCCACTATTCTCAATTTTTTAAAATTATAACCGACCATTTCTTTACATTTTAATTTTATCATTGTTCCTATTAATAAACAATCATATAGACCTAAAGAAGTGGATTAAAGTACATCCACTTCTTTAAAAGTTAGTTTTATTGTTAGATACCTAAATTAGGAGTATCTTCTAAGGTAATATATTCTGATATTTTTCCTTCTGTCTCAAAAATAACAATTTCATTTTTACCTATTTTTAAAATAGGAGCTGGAATATAAAGTGATTTTTGTGGACCAAGTTCCCAAAAACGTCCTATATTAAAGCCATTTACAAATATACAGCCTTTTCCCCAACCATCAAAATTTAGGAAGGTATCACCTAGGTTTTCAACTTGTAGCTCGAATTTATAAAATCCAGGAGTTCCTTCTTCATATCCTTCATTATAGTTTACTTTTTCTATATTATCTAAGGTCAGTGCATAGTGATTCCAGCCTGCGTGAGCATGTTTATCGATTACTACTCCATCCACAATTCCTTTATGCTGATAGTTTAGTTTTTCACCAAAGTTCACTCTTCCCATATTTTCAACTAATATATCAAGACAATTATCATTTTCTTTATCAAGAACAAGTGGAGACCATTGCCCTAGTTCTCTATCATATTGAGTTAGAACATTTTTGCCATTAACGTACACTTTAGCTCTATCTTTGGCACCAATTAGTTTAAAACTCTCTACATTTCTACCCCTTCCTACATTGGAACGGTATAGGATATAGCCATAATTTTGGCCTAACTTTTCCATGGTCAGAGTATCCTCACTATATTGAGGAGTTGATATGCTTTCTAATGTGTTAAATAAAGATACTTTTTCCAGAGCATATAGCTTTCCATAGGAAACTTTATTAATCTTTGTTGAAAAAGTAACTTCAGGTATTTCTGTGTATTTTGATATAACTTTTTTAAAGGCTTCATACTTCGGAGTAATATCTCCCCATTCAGTAAGTACTGAATCATAGTCATAAGAAGTTACATCTGGCGCAAGTTTTTCATAATCATTTGCTCCATTCATAAAGCCAAAATTTGTTCCGCCGTGGAACATATAAATATTCACATGACCTTCACTAAGAATTCCATCTAAATCCTTTGCTGCATCAGATGCAGATCTTACATGATGTTTTTCATCTCCCCATGCATCAAACCAACCAATCCAAAATTCCATACACATAAGGGGTTTATTGCCTATAATACCTCTGAGTTTTGGAAATGCATCTTCAGGTTTTGAACCAAAATTAGCAGTTGCAAGCACTTCACCCTTTAGGCTTCCAGCTTCTAGGGCTTCACCCCAAGGACCATCTGAAGTAACAAATGGTACTATTGCTCCAAACTTTCTCATCATATCATTTAGCGCTTGTAAGTATTTTTTATTGTTTCCATAATACCCATACTCGTTTTCGATTTGCATCATAATAATCGGTCCACCGTTATTTATTTGAAGTGGACTTATTCTTTTAAACAATTCTGTATAATACTCCTCTAGATGCTTTAAAAAGGGTTCATAAGAAGACCTAACTTTCATTCCGTCTTCCGCTAATAGAAATGCTGGTAAGCCGCCAAACTCCCATTCTGCACAAATATAAGGTGCTGGTCTAATTATTACCCAAAGGTTAAGTTCTTGTGCTATTTTAATAAACTTTTCTATATCAAGGTTTTTATCAAAATTAAACTTTCCTTTACTAGATTCATGCATATTCCAAGGCACATAGGTTTCTACAGTATTGCAGCCCATGGCTTTTAACTTTTCTAAACGGTCTCTCCAATATTCTGGAACTACTCTAAAGTAATGAATTGCTCCAGATATGATTTTAATTTTATTTCCGTTCAAGTAAAAATCCTCTTTTATTTCAAAAGTGTTATTTATTACGTCCATTATCACACCTACCTAAAATCATATTTTGTCCGAGTATTACTTTGAAGATCCCACCATTCCTTCAACAAAATGCTTTTGCATTGTCATGAATAATAAAACCATTGGCAATGTAGCAATTACAATTGCTAGCATAAGAATTCCATAATCAACGAAATAAGCTGAAGATAAGGAGGATACCACTAAAGTCAAGGTCTTTTGTTTATCTGTTTGTAAAACAATCAATGGCCATAAGAAATTATTCCATTGTAGTGTAAATGCAAAAATAGAAGCAGAAGCAAAGGTGGATTTCATAGAAGGCACAACAATTTTTAGGAAGATTGATATTTCTCCTGCGCCATCAATCCTTGCGGCTTCAATAATCTCATTTGGAAAAGATTTAAAGCTTTGTCTGAAGTAAAATATTAAAAATACTTGACCAATATAAGGTAAAATTATAGCCCAGTGATTATTAACCATGTTAAAAGAAACTACCAATTTAAATAAAGGTATCATTATTGCTCCAAAAGGAATCATCATAGAAAATAGAAACAGAGAATATATTCTTTCCTTTCCAGGAGACTTGAATTTTTCAAAACCATAAGCTGCGATTGAACATACAGATAAGGCAAGAATGGTATAGATAACCGTTACCTTAACAGTATTCATAAATGGTACACCTATATCACTAATTTCAATTAATCTTTTATAATTATTTATTAGTTCGGAACCAAAAGTCATTTTCCCATTGGTTATATCTACTGTCTTGTTTGTCGCACTGACAATCATCCAATAAAATGGGAAAAGAGACAAGAAGGCCGCTATTGAAAGAAAGCTATATTTAATAATGTTATTTAAAGACTTATTTAATTTATTCATCATGCATCTTCACCTGCCACTTTAATTTGAATAATAGCTAATATTGCCACTATGAAAACAACAACATAAGATAGGGTTGCAGCATAACCAAAGTTTGGAGCATACACAAAGGATTGGTTATAAATGTATTGAGAAATACTCAAGGTTGCATTTGCAGGTCCACCCTTAGTTAAGTTCATAGGTTCATCAAAGATTTGAAGTGTTCCTATTGTAGACATTATTGTTGTAAATAAAATAATAGGCTTTAACTGTGGTATTGTAATATGAATAAACTGTTGAAAACCATTTGCACCATCAAGCTCAGCTGCTTCATAGGTTTCAGCCGGGACATTTTGAAGTGCAGATAAATAGAAAATCATATTATAACCTGTCCAGCGCCATAATAACGCAAGGATAATAACCAGTTTTGCTAAGGTTGGATTGCTTAACCACTCTATTGGAGCATTAATTATTTTAAGTGATGTTAATAAATAGTTAATGATACCATTTGGTGCAAATATCATTTTAAATAATACAGAGTATGCCACCAAAGAGGTAACACAAGGTAAAAATATTGCGGTTCTAAAAAAAGTTTTACACTTTAGTTTTTTAGAATTTAATAAGGTAGCTAAAAACATAGCCAAGGTAAGCATTATAGGAACTTGTACAATTAGATAAATAAAAGTATTACCTAATGACTTATAGAACAGCACATCTTTAAACATTCTCTTATAATTATCAATTCCATTAAATTTTTGAACTATTCCTTTAACAGAGTGAAAGGAAAGGTAAAAGGAATTAAGAACAGGGTATAAAATAAAAACCAAAAATGTAATTATCGTTATTGAAATAAACATCCAGCCAATTGCATTAATTTTACGTTGGCCTTTACTAGAGGATTTTTTAGTTTTCATTGATTGACCTCCTACTTTACAATAAAGGAATGGTTATAATACCATTCCTTTATCTTATTAATAAATCTTATTATTGAATTTGGCTCTTAAGTTGTTCTTCAGCTTTTTTAAGTCCATCTTCAACTTTAGTTTTTCCATCAAGGATATCTTTCATTTGAGCCATTATAGCTTGGTCACCCTCTGCTGCATATGAACCATATGAAACTCCAGGAATTGCTTTCATCCATGTAGAGAAATCTTGGAATACTTTTTGTCCTCCAAAGAATGTATCTTCTGTTGAGTAAGCAGTACCAGTTTGTGAAGGTAAATATGTTCCTACTGCTCCTTTATCTACAAGGATTTTTTGATAGAAATCATTGTTTCCGCCATATACTGTTTTTAAGAAATCAATAGCAGTGTCTTTGTTCTTTGAATCATTTAAAACATACCAACTTGAACCACCAAGGTTAGTTGCATTTACTGAATTTGAAGTAGAAAGTTTTGGGAAGGCTGCTACTGCCCATTTACCAGATTGATCTGCTGCTGCTTTAATTGAACCTATAATCCAAACCCCAGTGTTAACTGTTGCTACGTCACCTTTGTTCATTGAAGCAACCCAATCTCCCCAACCAACTGTATTTTTAACTATACCTGCATCTTGTAGTTTCTTATATTCGTTTACAGCATCTACAAGCGCTTGGTTATTAGCAATTGTAACCTTACCATCTTTATCAAAGTACCATTGACCGCAAGATTGAATCATTTGTCTTAATATTGCTGCGTCATTATATACGTCCATGCTTATCATAGCTTTTCCTGTTTTTTCTTTAACTTTCTTTCCAATTTCTATGAATTTGTCCCAAGTAATATCTTTCATATCTTCTGCTTTGTATCCAGCTTGTTCAATTAAGTCTTTTCTATAGAACATTCCAGATACACCTGAATCAAATGGAACTCCATATACTTTTCCGTCAACAGTCATAGTGTCAACTTTATATTTTGCGAAATCGCTGTGAGGAACTTTTCCAGTTAAATCAGCAAATTTTCCTGGATAAGAAGTTAAATACTTCTGTGCACCATAATCTTCAACTAAAGTTATATCTGGAAGACTATCTGTTGCTCCAGCAGCTAGTCCTGTTTGTAATTTTGTTTCTACGTCAGCTTTTGCATAATCTACTACTTTAATTGTTACATTTGGATGCGCTGCTGAGTAAATTTTTGCAGCTTCTTCCATTATAGGAATGTTAAAATTCTTATCCCAAGCCCATACTGTTACGGTCTGTGCTTCTGCTCCCTTTTTGTCTTCTGTTTTTGTTTCTGGTGTTGTTGCAGCTTTTCCACACCCCACGAGTAGCACAGCTGCTGTTAGCATTAATGAAATAACTTTCTTTTTCATAAAACCCCTCCTAATTTAATCATAAAATATAGTAAAAAACGTTTTCATAATATTATAATAATTTATTTTTAGTAAAAAAGCAATGGTTTTTGATAAGAATTATACTTATTTTTACTAAAATTTTATTTCCATGAAATTCTTTGTTCATATCTTCTATATACCCTACTTGTATTGAAGGTTTATTTATCTTAACAGTGTCAACATTGGGCATATACCTATTGATAGAACAAAATATATTGTTCGCAATTTGTTCTTCTTTAGAGCGTCATATAGAAGTGATAATAATAGGGTTTATTAATTGGTAGAGTTTTCACATTAAATGAAATAGGCGTATAATCAATAAAATTCAGTAAAAAAATATTGAAATTTTACTAAAACAATGATAGCCTTTAAATATAGAGGTTTACAAAAATTCAAGGCAACTACTAGGAGGAATTTGTATGTATTTAGGAGTAGATTATTACCCAGAGCACTGGGATATTGATATGATGGATTCTGATTTGACAAGAATGAAGGAAATGGGTGTTAACACTATAAGAATTGGTGAATTTGCTTGGCATATGATGGAGAATGAAGAAGGCAAATATGATTTTAGTTTCTTTGATAATGTGATTAAAAAGGCTAAGGAATATGGTTTTAAAGTTATTTTTGGAACTCCCACAGCTACTTTCCCAGCGTGGCTTTCAAAGGCTCATCCAGCAATTTTATCAGAAGATATTGACGGAACTAAAAGAGTGTTTGGAGGAAGAAGACAATATTGTTTTAATTCCAATATATATAGACAATATAGTAGAAAAATTGTTGAACAATTAATTGCTCATTATAAAGATGAGGAAGCAATAATAGCATGGCAAATAGATAATGAATTTGGTCATGAAGGTAGTGACTTTTGTTACTGCCCGCAGTGTCACAGTGCATTTCAAAAGTTCTTAGAAGATAAATATAAAACTATTGAAAAATTAAATGATACCTATGGGACAATATTTTGGGGGCAAACTTATAATGGCTTTGATGAGGTTCCAATCCCTAAAAAAACTATAACAACACATAATCCTAGTTTACAATTGGATTTTGCTAGATTTAGAGATTCTTCAATTAATAGCTATGCTAAAATGCAAATTGACATTGTGAGACAGCTTAAGGGAGAGCACCAACAAATTACTCATAATTTCTATGGCGGATTTTTTGATAAGTGTTATAACCAAAACACAATGGCAGAGGAACTAGATTTTGCATCCTATGATAATTATCCAGTGTGGGGTGGTCTTAAAGAACCATTAACACCAGCTCACATAGCAATGACACATGACTACATAAGAGGGCTTAAAAATAAGAATTATTGGATTCTAGAGCAACTAATGGGGGCTCAAGGTCATACTGTAATAGGATATTTGCCTAGGCCAAATCAAGCTAAAATGTGGAGTTATCAAGCTATGGCTCACGGATGTTCAAATATCTTATACTTTAGATGGAGAGGTATGAACAAAGGGGCGGAACAATACTGCTTAGGTATAATAGATCAAAACAATAGAAATGGAAGAAAGTATTATGAAGTTCAAGATTTTTTCAAACATATTAGTGAGTACGAACATGTAGTTGATTCAGAAATAAAATCCCAGGTTGCAGTTTTATATTCTTTTGATAATATTTGGTCATGGAAATCGCAACCACAAAGTACAGAATTTGATTTTACTAATGAATTTGTAAGATTATACACTCCTTTTCATAACTTAAACGTAAATATGGACGTACTATCCGTGGATAAAGAATTTAGTAAGTATAAAGTGATTATTTTACCAGTAATGAAGATAATAGAGAAAAAACTCGCAAAGCGATTAGAGGAATTTACGAGAAATGGTGGCACTGTAATATTTTCTTTTAGAACTGGTATAAAAGATGAAAATAACAATATTTATTTAGGTGAAGTATTTCCAGGATACGTTCAAAATTTGTGTGGAATAGAAATAGAAGAAAGTGAAGCTCTTCAAGGCGATCAAAAAGTTGAAATATTAGGTCGTGGCATTTATAAAAATATAACAGGTGTTTCTGAAGTGTGGAGAGATATGATAAATACTACGACAGCAGAGGTTTTATTTACCTATACAGATAAGTTTTACAAAGAAAAAGCAGCTATAACTTGTAATAATTATGGTGCTGGTAAAGTTTATTATGTAGGCGCTGGAGTAGATGAGAATACGCTAAATATAATTGCTGAAAACATTACCAAAGAAGTAGAAATACAATTTGAAAAAACACCAAAAGCTGTGGAAGTTGTATATAGAGAAGCTAACGATACTCAATATAAATTTATAATAAATCATAATGAAGATGAAGTAGTTTATGGGGATGATATTCTAGAAGCTTATGAAGTTAGAATAAAAAAACAAGTTTGAGAGGTGTAAAATGGCAATTATTTTTAATGAAAACGCAAAGGAATTCCATTTATTTAATAATGAACTAAGTTATATAATAAAAGTATTGAAAAATAATCAATTAGAAAACTTGTATTTTGGTAAAAAAGTAACTCATAGGGAAAGTTTTAAGCATCTCGTAGAAAGAGAACCAAGAGCGTTTACATGTGCTGTTTATGAAGGCGGCCATACATTTGCATTGGACCATATAAAACAAGAATACCCAAGTTTCGGAACTACAGACTATAGATACCCTTCACACAAAATAACAAGAGAAGATGGCAGTACTATAACTAATTTTGAATATGTAGCTCACAATATCTATAAAGGTAAAAAATGCCTTAAGGCAATGCCTTGTACTTATACTGAAGAAGAACATGAAGCAACCACTTTAGAAATTAAATTATTTGATAAGGTTCTAAGAGTAGAGTTAATTCTTTCTTATACTATTTTTGAGAATTATGGAGTTATCACTAGAAGTGCATCCTTTGTAAATCTGGGAGAAGAAAATTTAGTTTTAAATAGTGCCATGAGTGCTTCCTTAGACTTGCCAGATGATAATTATGAAATGATTCATTTGGCTGGTGCATGGGCAAGAGAAAGGCATGTTAAGACCAGAAAGCTTCAATCAGGTGTGCAAGCAGTGCAAAGCATAAGAGGAAGTAGTAGTTCAAATCACAATCCATTTTTAGCACTAAAGAGACCAGAAACCACAGAGGACTGCGGTGAGGTTTATGGATTTAGCCTTGTTTACAGTGGAAATTTCTTAGCTCAAGTGGAAGTAGATTCTTATGGCGCATCTAGAACTACTATAGGAATTAATCCTTTTAATTTTTTATGGAATCTTGGAAAACAAGAAATGTTTCAAACCCCAGAGGCAGTGCTCGTTTATTCGGATAGAGGGCTAAATGGAATGAGCCAAACCTTTCATGAATTATATAGAACTAGGCTTGCTAGAGGACATTTTCGAGATAGAGTTAGACCAATACTTATAAACAATTGGGAAGCTACTTATTTTGATTTTAATGAGGATAAAATATTATCCTTAGCTAAAGAAGCTAAGGAACTTGGAATAGAATTATTTGTATTAGATGACGGATGGTTTGGAAAAAGAAATGGGGACAATTCATCCCTGGGGGATTGGTATCCTAATTTAGAAAAGCTACCTAATGGAATAGACGATTTATCAAATAAGGTAAATGCTTTAGGAATGCAATTTGGTCTTTGGTTTGAACCTGAGATGGTAAGCGCGGATAGTCATATATTTGAAGAACATCCAGAGTGGGTAATTCATACTCCAGAAAGGCATATGTCACATGGCAGAAATCAATTTGTTTTAGATTTTTCAAGAAAAGATGTAGTGGATTATATTTTTGGTATGATGGATAAGGTGTTATCTAATTCCTCAATTTCTTATATTAAGTGGGATATGAACAGAAATATTACAGAAGCTTATTCCCATGGATTAGAAGCTAAAAAGCAAGGCGAATTTATGCATAGATACATTTTAGGAGTTTATGATTTATTTGATAGGTTAACAACTAAGTATGAAAAAATACTTTTTGAATTTTGTTCAGGTGGTGGAAATAGATTTGACCCAGGTATGTTATACTACGCACCTCAAGGATGGGTAAGTGACGATACTGATGCAATTGAAAGACTTAAAATTCAATATGGAACCTCTATGGTATATCCACTTAGTTCTATGGGTTCTCATGTATCAGCAGTACCAAATCACCAAGTAAATAGAATAACTCCTATAGATACTAGAGCAGCAGTGGCTTACTTTGGCACCTTTGGATACGAATTAGATTTGAATAATCTAGATGAAGAAGAAAGAAAAATTGTAAAAGAACAAGTAAATTTCTTTAAAACTCATAGAGAACTAATACAAAAGGGTGATTTTTACAGATTGCTTAGTCCTTTTGAAGGTGATGGTAATGAAACAGCATGGATGGTGGTATCTAAGGATAAAAAGGAAGCAATTGTAGGTCATTATACTGTACTTTCAAAACCTAGCGATATATATCATAGATTTAAACTTAAGGGGCTAGAGGAAAAATTTTATTATGAAGTTGAGCAGAAAAAGACTAAACATTATGGAGATGAGCTTATGAATATAGGTATAATTTTATCAAAGGATTATTCAGATAATGAAGCTGAATTTTATTCAGATTTCAAAAATAAAAAGGATTTTATGTCAAAAATATTTGTATTAAGAGCAAAGTAACCCGTGTAATTACGAATGAATTTTTACGTACTATATACTATTTCTAAGCATTAAATCGATGCTGCAATATTAACGACTTCAGAAGAAAAGACTCCCACTTAAATTAGGTGGGAGTCTTTCCTTCTGACATATAGCTTTAATACTTCTTTATTACTCAAAACTTCCTTTAACTATAACTTTACCGTTTTCCATCATTTTTCTGCCCTTAGCAAACACAGAATGAATATTTAACTCTTCATCTAATAATAAAATATCCGCATCACTTTCAACTTCTATACAGCCTTTTACAGGATAAAGCCCTAATTCCTTAGCAACATTTGATGATATTACCTTCAAGGCTGTTGACATATCGAGGCCTTCTTCTACTATCATGTCCTTCAATTCGGAATGCAGCGTATCCAAGGTTGAAATACCAAATTTTATAATATTACCCTCATCATCATACTCTGATGTACTTCCATTTCCATCTGAGCTTATAGTAATATTTTCGATAGAAACATTGTTCTTCAAACATTCAACAACTGCCTTACTTGGCTTAACTGCTGTTGTGTCAGCTGGAGAACCTCCAGTTAAATCAATGATTCCTCCCATTTTAGCAAATTCCATAGCCTGCTCAAATATCTCTTTATTTCTATTGACATGAGTTGGGCAGAAATGTTTTACAGGTATATCTGTCTCCTTCACTATTTTTATTATCATATCAAGTCTTTCTTTTGCCCCACCCACATGTATAATAACCAGTCCTGGCTTTTGACTAAGCATTCCAGCCACTCTAGCATCTGAAGCTAATCTTATAAGCTCCTGCTGCGTTACGTGCGATGAACGATGGTCTGATAGTGCAACCTTAACACCAATAACCTTATCTATGAACATAATGTCTCTCTTTACACTTCCAGTTAAGGTAACACTAGGAACACCATATGAGCCTGTATAAATACATGTACTGATTCCTTCATTTTCAAGACCCTTAGCTTTTGCAAGCAAAGATTCTACCTGTCTTGTATCGCCATCAGTACCTAATAATCCTACAACAGTTGTACTACCTGCTTCAATTATCGTAGATAACATAACCTCTGGAGTACGGCTATGAAAGCCTGATTCTCCCCCTCCCCCGATTATATGAACATGCTGGTCAATAAATCCTGGAACTACAATTTTTCCTTCTGCCTCAATTACTTCAACTTCTAATACAAAATTAGAAATATCAATATTTTCATCAATTTTAACTATTTTATCTCCAATGATGAGAATATCCTTTACCCCTAAATATGTTGGTGAATATACTTTTCCATTCTTAATAAGTTTATTCATTTTCGTCACCCCGTCATTCTAATTATTATTCTGTTTTTTAGTTTGATTTTTTTAGCCCTACTTTAAAAATCAGACGAAATCCTATATTTTATTATTCTGCTATAGTCGTTGATATTATACTATTACTTATAAGAATTATTGACTAACTCATTCATAACGTTTCCTATGGAGGGTTAATTTTTTATAGCATTAAGCTTATACATTAAGTACATCTTCTTATTTAGTGGGTCAATCATAGTTTTCTTTCTACTCTTCCCCGAGCTTAAAAAGTCTTTTTTGTATCCATAAAATTTCGTAAAAAATATTCCTTTTCCTTCTGTGTAGGAAGCTAATTTTAAGTTATAGTTTTTTGAGGTATCTACAGGAATTAATCCTTTTACAGTAAACTCCTCCCCCTTAATATCAGATTCAATGACTAACGAACGCATCTTTTTTAAATCTGACACTGCTCTTCCACTGCCATCTTTAGGAACCACAAGCTCAAATTCGTAATAAGGCTCCAATAATTCAGTTTTAGCATTACTTAATGCTTCCATGAGAACCATAGGAACTAAATTTCTAAAATCTGCTGGAGTACTATTTACACTATCATATTGTGAGAAATCGAAGGTAATCTTTATGTCTGTAACTTCCCAACCTAAAAGTCCCTGTTTACACGTTTTTAAAACAGCTTCTTCAACTGCATTTTGAAAGGGTTTTGATAAAGAGCCATAAGAAACTTTAGATTCATATTTAACTCCTTCCCCTCTTTTAGTTGGTTCAACTATAATACCCACACCAGCAGCGAAAGGAGTATTTTGATATATAAGCATTCTCGATGAACCTAGTCCTGCGGGGGTTTCTTTGTAAATAGTTATAGTTTCTGAAAATTCCACCTCTATGCCATAGGAGTCTTT